>Ga0256842_1000586_pt1 | contig 31974 bp, 21 predicted proteins | sample 4559240metaG_FD_185973 | JGI IMG/M metagenome (GOLD analysis project Ga0256842, IMG submission 185973) | Hydrothermal vent microbial communities from Guaymas Basin, Mexico - 4559-240 | ecosystem: Environmental > Aquatic > Marine > Hydrothermal vents | place: Mexico: Guaymas Basin | collected... | reverse complement strand
AGATATCTTGACAAAATGGAAAAATATAATATTTTATAAACTGGTTGCCGGGGTAGCTCAGTCGGTAGAGCAGCGGACTGAAAATCCGCGTGTCCCTGGTTCGATTCCGGGCCCCGGCACCTCCAATTCAGCGTTTCAGGTTAGTCAAAAATTTAATTCTCCTCTTGGTGCCGCATTTGGTGCCGCAAAAAGTTATCCATAATTGGTTTTAATCAACTTTATTCAATTTTGCCCTCCACTGTTTTGTTTATATAATTGAAATCAGAAATAAGGTGGAGGGCAAGATGGCAATCAAGTGGGAATGCCCTAAATGCCACCATAGAATGGCTGAAAAACGAAAAAAATGTACCTATTGCGGAACTATTAAAACAAAAGATGTTGTTTGGTGGGTTGATTTAACATACCGTAGCAGTGGGAAAAGGATCAGAAAGAGGGTTGGAAGAAATAAACAAGCAGCCATTCTTCTTGAGGCAAAATTAAAAGAAAAAAAGAGCGAAATTGAAATAGCTCAAAAGCTTGGAAAGGAAACAGAAGAATTTAAAACGGATGAGGTCCTTACCTTAAAAGAATTTTGGGTAAGGTACAAACTTTGGTGTAAGCCAAGGAACAGGGCATGGAGAGATAAAGAAATGAGATGGAAACAACACATCAAGCCTTTCTTTGGACACAAACTTTTGACTGAAATTACCCCAAAAGATGTAAAAGAATACCAACTTAATAGGCTTAAAGATGGAGTTACAGGAGCAACAATAAATAGGGAGATTGCTTTGTTACAACATATGTTAAATACAGCCGTGAAGTGGGGATATATCCAAACAAATCCAATCTCAGGCAAAATAGAAAAATTCCAGGAAAATAAAGACAAATGGACATATTTAACTCCTGATGAAGTAGAAAGAATACGGGAAAATCTGAAAGAAATTTATAAAGACTTATTTGACTTTTTGCTTTATACAGGGTTACGATTAGGAGATGCTCTTAGACTGAGATGGGAAGACATTAACCTTTATTCAGGTTTTATCTTAGTTAGAGGCAACCGCACAAAAGGAGGCAAAACTTTTGGTATACCTCTCAACCAGAAAGCAAGAGAAGTACTTGAAAAAAAATTAACCAAGGAAAAGAACATAAGAAAAGAAGATAAAGTTTTTAAACATAGTGATGGGCATTTTAGAAGGGCATTCAAAAAAGCACTTGAGAAAGCAGGGTTACCAAAGACAATTAGAGTCCATGACCTTAGGCATACTTTCGCTTCATGGTTGGCGATGAGCGGTGTTCCCATTCAGCAAATTCAGGTTCTTATGGGGCACTCACAGATTAATATGACACTGCGGTATGCTCACTTAAACCCTGCTGTTTTACAACCAGCAGCAGAAGCAGCAGTTCAGTTTTCTCAAAATTTTTTACAAACTTGTGAATTTCAAAGCTTCAAGAGCACTGGCAGGAATCAAAATTTTTCCTTTGAGCTTAACACTTTTAAGTTCCCCGGAAGAAATAAGCCGGCGGACAGTACTCTCAGACACAGACATTAACTGCGCAGCCTCTTTTATTGAGTAAAACCTTTCAGCTTTCTCTTTCTCATTCTCTTCAAGCTTTTTTAAAAGTGATGAAAGCTCTCTTAAAAGTTGTGACTGAAGCTCAAGTACTTCCGCAATTCTTTTATATAAATCCATATCCACTTCCCCTTTTCAGTCTTTTTATTATATTAACAAAAAAATTACTGAAAGCACTTTTTAGTTGATAAAACTTTTACAGTGCCCACTAAAAACAACCAAACTCACTAAGATAGTACTTCAAAGCGTTAGTTTTACGAATTCTCTTTTTTAGAGCTGAGATATCAAGTTTTAAAGTAAAAGAAAATTTAGAGGTAGAAAAACTTAAACCATCCTCAGACAAAGCTAAGATTTTAACAAAGTTTGAAAACTCAAAATGAGAAATGAAAGAATTTGACGAATGCTTCAACTCAACATGGAATAGGTCTTTGAAAGGAAATAAAACTATACTAAAATCTCCAAGATTTATACACTCAGGCTTGGATTCAGGCTCAAAATCAAGGGGAGGAAGTTTTTGGAAATCAATAAAACAAGATGGAATAGAATACTCTTTATTTACAGCACCCAGCGCAAAGTAAAATAAAACAGGCAACAAAGAAGAAAACGGCTCTTTCGCAAAAACCTCTTTCTCAGTCTCAAATTTAATTTCTAAAATTCGCAAAAGAACACGACTGCAAATGTCACAAACATAATAGTTAACATCACTTCCGTCAAAATTTTTAACAAAAAAATCTTTATACTCAGGAACTAAATGTTCCATCAGGGCTTTTTTCACAACATTAAACAATAATTCAGTAAATGCACAATTGGGCTTAAACTGAGAAACAGCAAGAGACGCAAACCTCTCCTGTACTAATAAAAGTAAAAAATAAAGCTCAAACCAAGTCAACCGCTTACCATCGCTCAAACGATTACGAATCAACTCAATACCTTGCTTAAAATCTAAAAATAAAACATCACTTTCACCTAGGAATCGGGGATTAATCCCAACTCTCTCCAGCGCGGGACCCAATTTAAAGGGCCTAATTTTGCTTGCATAAAGCACAGCCCTTGACACATTAAGCTTTTTTGCAAGCTCTGTGGTAGTCTTGCAAGATAATAAATAAGCCAAAGTTTTCAATTTCAAAACCCTCTTACTCATATCTCATACTCCTAATTTTTTCTCTTTTTAATTATATAACAAAACTCTTTATTGTAAATTTTTTAAAAAACTGTCTTGACTTTTTTAGAAAAATAAATTAAATTTAAGACAAAAAACAGGGTGGGACTAAAAAAATAATAGGAGGAGGAAGGAGCGAGTCCTGCCCACCCCCCTTTCTGGGCAGGGCGGAGAAAGAAAAGGAGAGCCAAAAGGGCTCTCCCTAAAGGTTCAAGAAGGGAGAGACATTTTGTCTCTCCCAGCTCAGAAAAAGGGCAAAGCTGGTTGGAAAGAAAGATCAAAAAGAAAAGGTCGAAGTAAGTTAGAAAGGGATTAACATCCCTTTCTTTTCACAACTCGTTTTCTCCGCCCTTTATGTCCCGCCCGGAAAGGGGGAGACTATGTTTAATAAAAATGTCAACCTCGACTTATTTGCTGAAGAGTTTTACTTTATACTTACACATACAAGTCTTACAAGACAAGAAAAACTTGAAACTCTAATTACTCTAAGCCGTAGCTTTGTCCACGAACTAATTTCATGCACAGTTGCAACAGCAAGTAGTGCTCTCGACCACTACTTAAAAAGTGAATTTATTTCACTGTTGTTTGACTTGGAAACAAAAAAAATAAAAATCAAAAACAAAGAAAAATTTAAACACTTTATTATCAAAAGATTTATCAGAATTCAAAAAAATATCAAAAAACTAAAACTCGTAAACGATATCCTAACAGATTTCAATACAAACCTCAAAGTCATAGAACTTGGCACAGAAGAAATAGACATTAAAAAAAATTATAAACTTAGCAACAAAACAATTAAAAAATTTAAATTCTTAAAAAATCTCGATAAAAAAGAAAAGAAAAAACGTAGCCAGCCCTCCAAGCTCAAGCTCAAACAGCTCAGCCTCTTCTCCTAATCCAGCTCCTGGAGGGCTGGCGTGGAAAAGTTAACAAATTTAAATTTTTTTGACGAAGTTTATTACGAAATAAACAAACTCCCAGATGATCTTGTACATAACATAGATGTAATCACAATCGGTTTTGATACAGAATATCAGCAAAAATCTGAAAACGAAAGAATTATACTAAGTTATCAAGCAAGCATCGCTTTGCCTTACTACGAAAAATATTTAAATTTAATCTTTATTACAAATAATTATCAAAAAATAACAATAAATCAATTTTTGTTAACTTCCATTGAGCTGGCATATAAATTAATGTTGAATAAAAAATTTAATTATAATCAAACCACTCAAGTTGTACTTGTAGCTCACTTTTCACAAGTTGATTTGTCAGCCTTTTCCCGGGCAAAAACTTTCTTAAGAAAATTAATAAACATCAGAAAAACTTTCACTTCTAAACAAAAAAGTGATAAAAGTAAAATAAAAGGAATCAAAATAGGTAACTTTGATGTAATCATTAGGGACACATATTTGTTAAGTGCTGGAAATTCATTGGCAGAACTGGGCAAAATTATTAACCTCAAAAAAGTAAAACTTAGTAAAACAATTATAGCAAATATGGAAAAATTGCTGAAAGAAAATAAAGAAAAATTCATTAAATATGCAATTAGAGATAGTGAAATAGCACTTGTTTACTCACTGTACTTAGCAAATTCACTGAATAAAAATGTGAGTGAATTACCGGTTACACTTGCTTCCCTTGCTGCACAAAAAGCTGTTGAATATTTCCAATACAAGTTTGGCTGGAATAAAAAAGATATAAACGAAAAATTTAGATTGCTTATCAAGGTAAAAGACTCGGATCAGAAAAGACATTACCCTAGCAGGTACTTACAACCTAAACCAGGTTTTGAAACACCTCTGATGTTATCCACATTCTGTCTCTATGGCGGATATAATCAGTCCTTCAGATATGGTTTTTTTAGTAGTGATAAAAAATTTTATGATCTCGATTTGAACTCAGCCTACCCTGTCGCAATGTCTCTATTAAAACAGCTCGATACAAAAAATCAACCAGAAGTACTCACCAAAGGAACAGACTTAAGTAAAATTAATTTTGACTTCACCACCCCCCTTTTTGCACACATTGAATTTGAATTTCCAAAAAACATAAAATATCCTTGTATTCCTATTAAAGACATTGAGGGCGGACATGGACTGATTTTTCCACTTCGAGGAGAAACTTACGCTAGTGGGCCTGAAATTTTTGTGGCGTGCCTTTTGGGAGCTAAAATCGTAGTAAAAAGCATAGGTTTTATTTTTAAAACTTTAAATAACTACATTCTTAAAGATTTAATAAAAGAAATGATAAAAGAAAGAGAAGAAGCAAAAAAATTGTACGGGAAAAACTCTATTCAACAATTAATTTTAAAAATCAGAAATAATAGCCTTTATGGAAAACTCTGTCAAGGGCTGGTTGGAAAAAAAGCTTTCAGCCCTTCCTGTTTAAAATCTAGATTGATTCCTGAATCACCTATTTCAATGCCGGTTTATGCCAGCATGGTAACAGCAATCACCCGCGCTTTCCTGGTTCTGACATTAAACCTCTGCGAATGTAATAATTTCAAAATCTATAGCGCCACTACTGACGGCTTTTTGGTAGAAGGCAATCCTTTATCATTGCTCGAACTAAAAGAACCTCCAAAAAACAAAAAAAGTTTTAAACTTTACAAAATATATAAACAGCTCTATCAGCTTTTTGCTGAAGCAAACGATTTTCTCAAAGGAAATAACAGTGTTTGGGAAGTAAAAGGCTATTCAGAATATCTATTTAACAGCCGCACCAGACTAAATGCTCAAATCTCTCTTTCCAGCTGTGAAATATCCAATGCTGCTGTTAGCATGAAAACATTACACAAAAAAAATACACCCGAAAGATCCTTGGAAATACTCTCAAAATTTCTTTCAAGAGACGAAACAGGTTCAGTACTTGAAGAATATGAAACTCTAACCACAATCAGACAATTTTTCCTAAAAAATAAGGAATTAGGTGTTAAACAACCCCGCTCTGTTCATATCAACTTAGAGTTTGATTTTAAGCAAAAACCAAAAAACTGGTATGTAACCAGAATCTCAGACGAAATTTTTAAAGAATTAAAGAAATTTAAGAATGCCTACAAATTTGATAAGGAAATGCTCTGTATTGAAACAGAGCCCTTCCAGAACATAAAAGAATTTAAAGCCTGGCGTAAAAGCTTCGATCTGATGAAAGAAAAACTAAATCCTGAAACAATACAACAAATAAAAGATAGAGCAGCTTTTTATTACTCAGCAGCGGAGCATGTAAAGTTTACAAGAAAAACTAAAGCTCTTGCTTTCTTAAAACTTACTATTGAAAATAAACTTCCAATACCCAAAAAAAACATCTTGCGAAAAACTTCCGAATTTTTTAAAGTTGACCTGAATCCCTGGGACTTGAAGCAAGTAAAAAGACAAGACTTTATGAAAGATGTTAACCTTCAAACATTTCTGCAAGCTCTCGGCTACGAGGAATACCTCAAACTCGTGCTCCACATTCTTACACCTTACGACGAAAAAGAAATCATTGAAAATTTTAAAACACTTGGCTTAATCCGTGACACAACATGCCCGCACTGCCAAGGTGAATTAAAATTAAAAGAAAAAAATAGTCACTACTATTTCAGATGCCCACGCTGTAAACACGATTTTTCAATCTTTTCTGAACCACTTAAAAGCACTAAATTAAATTTAAAACAACTCTACCAACTTATTCTGCTCCTCGTAAACAAACCATATCTTAAACCTTTACAATTAGCCAGTCTCTTAGGCATCAAACAGAAAAAAACAGCTTACAACATCATCTCCACTCTACAGCCCCTTATCCAAAGCCTCAATCCTCAAATCAAAGAATTATTCAATCTTCCAGAGGGGGTAGGATTATACACCTCTTAAACCCTTTTTTTTTACATAAGTTTTGCAATAAAAAGGTGTATAATCCTACCCCTTTGTGTGGAACGCGCATGAATATTAAATTTATGTATTTCTTCTATCCCGCATAGGCTCAACATTTGAAAGTACTACTCTAAAATTAAGAATTCATGCAGGATAGGAGAAAATAGACAATTTGAAAGAAAAGGTGTTTCTTTCAACCTCCGTTCCCCGCAAACCAGTATGGCTCCAGAGGTTGGGGGTAGTATAAAATTTTGTCTTGGGTAACCCAAGACAAAATTTTATACCTCTGCCCAGAAGTGTTCCACGCCCCATTGCTCTCTTGACTAGGAACTACTTAATTAAGTTTATTAAATCTTTTAAAAATTTTGGCAACAAAAAGGGCTTTTTGGTAATTTAAAAGGAGTTTAAAAAATTTCTTGAAACAAATTATAAAATATCCTATACTGTGTATAGGATTCAATAATTATTTCGGAGTTATGATTGGAGGTGAAATATAGAGAGTTAACACACAAGAATTTTTTAAGGATTTTGAGAGATTGATAAAACTTAAGGATTGAACTGGTATAACGAACATTTATTGGATATAACGGATATATTTTAGATAAAGTGGACAAAAAAGAATGTGTGTGTGTCAAGGTAAAAAATAATATTTCTTAAAAAATAAATACTGTAGAAGATGGAAAGTCTTTCCAAAATTGATTTAAATGTAACTAAAATAAAAAAACTTGAAGGACATAGATGGGGAGTTTCTTCTGTTACCTTTTCACCTGATGGGAAGCTTCTTGCTTCAGGAGGTGGAGATGGCACAGTACGAATTTGGTGGGTGAATACAGGAAAACATATAAAGATTCTTAAAGGACATAAAGGAGAGGTTAAATCAGTAGCTTTTTCGCCTGATGGAAAACTTCTTGCTTCAGGAAGCATTGATCGTACAGTTCGGATATGGGATATAGAAAGTGGTAATTGTCTTAAGGTCCTTGAAGAGCATAAAAATTGGGTTATGTCGGTAGCGTTTTTTTCTGATGGTAGATTTCTTGCTTCGGGAGGAGGGGATTGGAAAGTACGTATTTGGGCTATTAAAACAGGGAAGTGTGTTAAAGTACTTAGAGACAGAAACTGGGTTCATTCAGTAGTATTTTCACCTGATGGGAAAATTTTTGCCTGGGGTAGTGGCGATCATACAGTTCGGATAAAATATGCAAAAACAGGGAATTATATAAAAATTCTTAAAGGACATAAGGCAAGTGTACGAGTTATAGCTTTTTCTCCTGATGGAAAGTTCCTCGCTTCAGGAAGTAAAGATAATACAATAAGAATTTGGGATATAGAGACAGGAGAATGTCTTAAAGTTCTTGAAGGACATGAAGGTCCTGTTTATTCAGTTGCTTTTTCTTCAGATGGAAGATTCCTTGCTTCAGGAAGTGAAGACTGCACGGTTCGTATATGGGAGGTAGAAAGCTGGGAATGTATAAAGACGCTTAAAGAACATAAAAAAGGGATTCGTTCTGTAGTCTTTTCACCTGATGGAAAAATGCTTGCCTCGGGTGCAAGAGATAAAATAATTTATATTTGGAATATAAAAATAGAAAAAAGAATTGAAGAATTTGAAAAAGAGAGTACTTATCATAAACTACTTAGAAAATTTAAAGATAAAAGTAAAGAAGAGTTAAATGAGGAGCTTTTAGCCGCTGCAGAAGAAGGTGATTTTAAAAAAGTTTTAGCACTACTTGAGGCTGGAGCTGATGTTAATGCAAAGGATGAGTATAACCTTACCCCTCTTCATTATGCAATTTCTGGAGTTCATATAGAAGTAGTTGAACTTTTGTTAGAAAATGGAGCTAATGTTAATTTAGAAGATGTGGATGGTAAACCTTTTCTTCATTCTGCAGCTTCTAAGGGTGACTTAGAATTAGTTAGAGTTTTATTAGAATATGGAGCTAAAGTTAATCTTCGTGATGTGGATGGGAATACCCCTCTTCATTATGCAGTTTCCGGTGCTCATTTAGAAGTAATTGAGCTTTTATTAGAATATGGAGCTAATGTTAATGCGAAAAATATCTGGGGTGAAACTCCTTTTGATATAGGAATTTTGAGAGGTTATTTAGAAATAATTAAAGTTTTAAAGATGTATGGAGCTATAGGTTCATATTAAAGCTGTTAAAAGTTTAATTCCTTATAAGTAGGTTAAGAACTTAGAAAACTGTTGTCTGTCAAAAAGTTAGAGTTGTTTAGAAAGTTTTTTTAGAGGGTGGAGAAATTAAGTAAAGGGGTAAAAACAAACTAAGAGGAAGGGGTTGAAGAAAAGAGTGATAAAGAAGGAAATAAGGAAAAGCTGGTTTAGAAATTGAAGTTAGAAGTAAAACTGGTAAAAAGAGGTTAGAAAAATATATTAGTCAGTTACACAAAGTTAAAATAGGTATAACTTATGAGTGAAGGATGGTATGTAACTGCACATGAAATTGATCTTTGGGCTGATAGAAGTCCCCGAAGAGCACAGGAAGAATTACCCTTATTGGTAGCTAAATTAATTCTTGCAAGCATAAATCCAGCTTATATTCGTATTCCTTCAAAAGATGGTATTTTATTAAAAAGGTGGGATGGTATTGTGGAAGTAGAGGAAGGGAATTTCTTTGTTCCGTCTGGTTTATCCGTTTGGGAATTTGGAACTAGTAAAGATGTTAGGAGAAAAGTAAATAAAGATTATAGAGAAAGAACCAAAAAATCACTTGGAATAGATAAAACAAATGCAACTTTCATTATTGTAACGAGCCGAATATGGGAAGATAAAAATAAGTGGGAACAGAAAAAGAATGCAAAATATGAATGGAAACAAGTAAGAGTTTTAGATGCTGTGGATTTGGAAACATGGCTCCATCAGTGTCCTGTGGTTCATAGATGGTTTGCAAAAAAAATAGGCAAACGACCAGAAGGTGCATTAGATATAGAACAAGCATGGGAGAATTGGAGCTCCGCTACTGATCCTCTATCAAATGAAAATTTTGTTATTGCTGGTAGAACTAAAGCAGTAGAAAATCTTATACAAAAATTAAAAAATGAAAAGCCCTTAGTTATTAGAGTGTTTGGAGAATCAAGAGATGAGGCTTATGCTTTTATCTTAGCGAGCATAATTAAAAATGCAAAGGAATTAATTCCTCGTGTGTTGGTAATAACTGATTCTAAAGAATGGATGTCCATTGTCGAAAGTCAGAATTCTTTGATATTGATACCCTTTTTTAATGATTCTATAAATCTAAGATTAGCTGTGCAAAAAGGACATTGGGTTATAGTTCCGGAATCAAGTTTTCAAAATAGAAACCAAGAAGGAAATATTGTGCTTCCTAGACCTGATAAGCAAAGTTTGGTTAGAGCTCTTATTGAAATGGGAATAGATGAGAAAAAAGCTTGGGAAATAGTAAAAAACACCCGAGGTTTTTTAACCCCTCTTCGCCGTCTCCTTGGAGACTATAAAAAACCCAAATGGGCAGAGCCAGAGGATGCTATACCTCTCATTACAGCTTTATTGATTGGAGCATGGGATGAAAAAAACGAGTATGACAAAGAAAAAGTAGAAAAACTTGCGGGAATATCTTATGAAAAATTAGAAAAAATTTTACATAATTGGTGGGTAAAAGAAGATCCTCCTGTAAGGAAAGTAGGAAGTGTATGGCAAGTTGTATCTCGTCAAGACATATGGCAGCTATTGGCACATTTTATAACTCCTCAAACTTTTAAGAAATTTGGAGAAATTGCAGTTGAAGTTTTAAAAGAACTTGATCCTCGGTATGAGTTGGAACCAGAAAAAAGATGGAGAGCTAATATATATGATAAAGTTTTTAAACATTCAGAAGTAATAAGAAAGCATATTGCAGAAACATTAGCGATGTTGGCAGCTTATGGAGAAAAGGATTTAAAAAATACTGAGGAGATCACTGTTCAAGATATGGTCTCTCTTTGGGTAAGAAAAATATTGCTTGACGATATATCATCCCATAGGTGGTACTCTCTTCGGGACTTGTTACCCTATCTTGCAGAAGCATCACCTGATGTTTTTCTTGAAGCAGTTGAAGAAAGTTTAAGGGGTAAGCAACCACCACTTATAGATTTGTTCACAGAAGAAGGAACATTTGGAGGATGTCCTCATGTAGGTTTGCTTTGGGCATTAGAGAGTATTTCATGGAATCTTGATTATTTATCTCGTGTTGTGCTTATTCTTGCAAAACTTTCCAGATTAGACCCTGGTGGTACTTGGTCTAATAGACCTTTTAATACTCTTAGGAAAATTTTTTTGCCCTTGTATCCACAAACCAAAGCTTCTGTTGAGGAAAGATTACAACTTCTTGATTTAATTTTATCTAAAGAACCAGAGGTAGGATGGAAATTATTATTATCGTTAGTTCCAAAAAGTAGTGGGGAAATTGCAACTCTAATACATAAGCCCTATTTTATGAATTGGGCAGAGGAATGGAAGCCAGAAGGAGTTGAAAGGGATTATATATTGGAAATATGTAAAAAGACAAGAGAATACTCAAAGGAAAATATTAAAAAATGTTTATCAGAATTGATAGAAATTTTGGAATATCTTCCTAAACCTGTTCTTGATTCTATAATAGAAGATTTAAAAATCATCGTAGATAACATTTCTCCTAAAAAAATAGTAGAAATTTATGAGAAATTGTTTGAAATAATTTGTAAACACAAAAAATTTTCTGATGTTAAATGGGCATTACCAGAAGAAAATATAAAAAAATTAGAAGAACTTTTACAAAGGTTTACTCCAGAGGATTCTGTAGATAAAAATAAAATTTTATTTGATAAATGGTCTTACGATATTGTATGTCAAGCTGATATTGAACCTGCTGAGCAGAGGAAAATTGCAGAAGGGAAACGGAAATTAGCGTTAGAGGAATTATGGAAAAAACAAGGACAAGAAGGAGTTATCCGATTAATAAAAAAAGCCAAATTACCACATGAGATTGGAGATTGTTTAGCTGTTTCGTCGTTCGCTGAGGAAATTGAAGATATTGTATTTCATTGGCTTCATTCTGAAGATGAAAAGTTAAGTGTAGTAGCTCAATCATTTATGTATAGAAAATTTAGTGAAGATAAAAGTTATTTACAAGTTATATACAAAAAATATAAATCTGAATGGGATTTTACTAAGTGGGCTAAATTTTGTTTAGCTTTACCATTCATTAAAGAAGTAATTGAGTTTGTAAAAAAGCTTCCTTCAGAAGCTGAAAAAATTTACTGGGGAAACCTGAAAAATTTTTACTTATTTGAAGGTTCTAAAGAAGATGCAGAAATGGTTATAAAAAAACTGTTAAAATATAATAGACCTATCGCGGCTTTGAATGCTGCTTCTCTATATTTGTATACCATATGTGAAAAATTTGGGCTTGATGCAAATCTTTTAGCAGAAATTCTTTACCAAGTAGCAATAGCTTCTGAGGAAGCAAAAGATGAACAAATAGATTTTTATGGAATAGAAAAAATTTTTGATTGTCTTCAAGAAAGTTCTGAAATTGATACAAAATGCTTAGTGAACCTTGAATGGTTGTATATTTCTTATTTCTGGCATAATCGACACTATATCAAAGTTAAGCCGACAACTTTAATAAAAGAAGTCGTGGACAATCCTGATTTTTTTGTACAACTTATCAAATGGTTCCTTGAAGCAGATTCATCTAAAGGAAAATCTTGTGAACAAAAGAAAAGGATTGCTAAGAATGTTTATTTTTTATTAAGTATGATAGACAGATTACCAGGACAATCTGAAGAAGATATAGATTTTAATAAGCTTAGAGAATGGATAATATATGTAAGAAAAAAATGTGACAGTATAAATTGTTTATCACTTTGTGATGCAACGATCGGAGAGATTTTATCTCATTCTCCCATTGGTAAAGATGGTATCTGGCCTCACGAAGCTGTAAGAGAAGTAATAGAAGAAATTAGTAGTAAAGAGATGGAAAGGGGAATTGAAATAGGTATATATAATCAACGTGGTATATATAATCAACGTGGTATAGTTACTAAATCTTTAGGGGAAGGAGGAAGGCAAGAACAGGAATTAGCAGAAAAGTATAATCAATTTGCTAAGGCGCTTAAATTAAAGTATCCAAGAACAACTGCTATGTTGAAGAGAATAGCTCAAGGTTATATTCAACGAGGAAGAATAGAAGATTTATGGACTGAATTAAGTGATTTTTTATAAATTTAAAAGGAGGTTAATAGAATAATGGACAAAAGGTTTATAGAGACGACGGGGTTTCCTGTGGAGTTGATTAATCTAAAATCGCAAAAGGAAAAGCAGAGTGGGGAAATTTTTAATTTGCTCTGGAGGAGAAAAGGAAAATGATTAAAGAAGGAACTACCATCAAAGCACCGTTCTGGAATGAACCTGTTAAAGTTGAAAAAGTTGAGGAAATAGGAGATTATCTACGAATCATAGGTTCTAAAATTCACTCAAAATCTTATATAGACCAGCTTATAAAAAAAGAAGATACAGACAAAGTAGAAATAATAAAATCAGGCATAGATTTTTCAGCAAATTCTAAAGAAGTTTTCCTTACACTTGAGGCGATTCGGTTTAAATACGCCTCTCTCTTCGATCCACTCCTTGCAATGAATGTGTCTAAAATAGATCCTCTTCCCTTCCAGATAGAAGCTGTATATGGATATGTTTTGAAACAACCACATATTAGATTCTTGATTGCAGATGACCCTGGAGCAGGAAAAACAATAATGGCGGGCTTGATATTGAAAGAGTTAAAATTAAGGAACCTTGCCAAAAGGGTGTTGATCGTTGTCCCTGGACATTTAAAAGATCAATGGAGAAGAGAGTTAAAAGAAAAGTTTGATGAAAAATTCGTGGTACTTGATAGAAATACTTTTAATGCCCATTATGGAGAAAATCCATGGGAGAAAAATGATCAAGTAATCACCTCTATTGACTTTGCAAAGCAGGAGGAAATACTTGCAAGTTTAAGTTCAGTGCATTGGGATTTAGTGATCGTTGACGAAGCCCACAAGATGTCTGCATATAAGTATGGCATTAAAATTACAAGAACTCAGAGATATAAACTGGGCGAAGTCTTATCCAGGACTTCAAACCACCTCGTTTTTCTAACTGCTACACCACATAAAGGAGATCCAGAAAACTTTAGATTATTTTTAGACCTTTTGATGCCTGGATTTTTCTCATCTCCTGAAATGGTTGAAGAATCCTTGAAAAACAGGGACAATCCTCTCTTCATAAGAAGGTTAAAAGAAGATCTTAAAGATTTTGAGGGAAGACCTATTTTCACGAGGCGATTCCCAAAAACAATAAAATTCCTTTTGTCTGAAGAAGAAAAAGATTTGTACAATGAAGTTTCAAGGTATGTAATTGAACAATACAATAAAGCATTACAATCGGATAAAAAAAGAAATGTTGCCTTTGCTCTTGTGATTCTTCAAAGGAGAATGGCATCAAGCACATACGCTCTTTTAAAGTCGTTAGAAAGACGAAAAGACAGATTAGAGAAAATATTAAATGGTGAGGAAAAACAAAGAGAAATATTTATTGATTATGAAGAAATAGATGATCTTGAAGAAAAGGAAAGATGGAAAAGAGAGGAAGAATGGGAATCAGTTACAGTAGCTAAAGATCCTGAGGAGTTAAAAAGAGAGATAAAAACACTTGAAACCCTTATTGAGAAAGCTAAGTCCGTAATAGAAGGAGAACATGAAGTAAAACTCAGGGAACTTAAAGCAGCAATTGAGGAAGGTTTTAAAAAAATTAAAGAAATGAATGGTAATCCAAAAATTTTGATATTTACTGAATCAAAAGATACTCTTGAATATCTTGTAAAAAAGATTAGTGCTTGGGGTTATAAAGTTAACTTTATACACGGTGGAATGAATATTGATGAAAGAATAAATGCGGAAAAAGTATTTAGAGATGAAACTGAGGTGATGGTTGCCACTGAAGCTGCAGGAGAAGGAATAAATCTTCAGTTCTGCCATATTATGATAAATTATGACATCCCCTGGAATCCCAATCGTTTAGAGCAGAGAATGGGAAGAATTCATAGATATGGGCAGCAAAAGGATGTTTACATATTTAATCTTGTAGCAGAGGATACAAGAGAAGGAAAGATTTTGGCAAAACTTTTTGATAAATTGGAAGAGATAAGAAATAAACTCGGAAGTGATAGGGTTTTTGATGTTATTGGTGAGGTATTTGAAAGTAAAAATCTATATCAACTGATTCTTGACGCTGTGACTAATGCAAAGAAAATGGATGAAATTTTAAATGAACTGGACATTGAACCTGATGAAGAGTATGTAGCAAAAATAAAAGAAGCATTAGGGGAAAGTTTAGCAACGAGATTTATTGATTACACCAGAATAAAAGAAATGGCTGAAAGAGCAAGGGAGTATAAGCTCATTCCGGAGTATGTGGAGGAATTTTTTAAAAAAGCTTTTCGCAAAGCAGGAGGGAAATTCAAGGAACTAAAAGGTGGTTTCATAGCTATAAATTTTGTGCCTCATGAAATAAGAAAGATTGCAGAAAGTGTTGAATTTAAGAACAGATATGGGATGGTGAGGAAGGAATACCCCAAAGCAACATTTGACAAAGACACTGCCTTTAAAAATCCTGACGCGGAATTTATATCTTTTGGTCATCCGTTGTTTGAAGCTCTTTTAAAGTGGACTACTGAAAAATTTGGAGAAGAAGCAAAAAGAGGAGCAATTTTTAAAGACCCTTCTGGAAGGCTAAATGGATATATTTGGTTTTACATTGGGGAAGTAAAAGATGGAAAAGGTGAGGTTGCAGGTAGAAAAATTCTGGCAATTTACGATAATGGAGAAGATTTAAGGGCGATAAATCCATCAATTTTGTGGGATCTTTCTCCGTGTAATGATAAACATGTTTCTGAAAAGGTACCTGACAAAAATAAGTTACTACCTTTTGTGATAAATGTTGTAGAAAGATATAAGGAGGAGATTGCCAAAGAAAGAAATAGGCAGGCAGAAATAAAAAGAAAATATGGGCTTAAATCTCTTGATTATCTTATTGGAAAACTTGATGCCGATCTTGTGGAGCTTTATGAAAGGCAGGAAAAGGGAGAAAAGGTTGATCTGCCGATTAGAAATAAAGAAGAGCAAAAAAGAAGGTATGAGGAAGCAAAAAAGAGCCTTGAAAAAGAGATAGAGCAGGAGCAGAGCTTGTCAATATCTATGCCAGAGCTTTTGACTGTTATCAGGGTAATTCCAGAGAAAAGTGAAATGGTAGAGAACGAGGAAATTGAAAGAATAGGGATGGAAATTGCAATGGAATATGAAAGACAGCAGGGAAGAGTCCCGGAAGATGTATCAAAGGAAAATCTTGGTTTTGATATTCGCTCAAAAGGTAAGGATGAGACGAGATACATAGAAGTAAAAGCAAGGGCTTATGAAGGCGATGTAGCTTTAACTCCAAACGAATGGTTTAAAGCAAAGAGGTTTAAAGAAAACTACTGGCTTTATGTGGTGGCAAATGCCGCAACAAATCCAGTGCTTTATATTATTAACAACCCAGCGGAGAATTTGAAGCCCCAGGAAAAAATTGAAGTTGTAAGATTTATAGTTCCTCTCAAGGATTGGAAGGAGAAAAGTAGTGGTAATGTTAAAATAAAAATAGAGGCAGGAAAGGGGCAATAATGGGGCAGTAAAAGGGCAAAAAAGTTTAGAAATAGGAAAGGAGACAAATGATGGATGACAAACGCTTTATAGAAGTTAGCTTTCCTGTTAAAGAAGTAAGTGAGATTTCAGCAAAAGAAAAGAACATAAGGCATGGGCATATATCAACTTTGCATATTTGGTGGGCAAGGCGTCCTCTTGCATCATCAAGAGCGACAAATTATGCTGCATTAGTTCCTGCCCCTTCTACTCCCGAAGAATGGGATAGAATAAGGCAATTTATAATAGACCTTTCAAAATGGGAAAATTCACTAAAGCATCATATAATTGAAAAGGCAAGAAAGGACATTCTCAAGGCAAATGGTGGCAAGCCCCCAAGAGTTCTTGACCCTTTTTCTGGAGGTGGTTCAATTCCTTTGGAGGCACTTCGTTTAGGATGTGAAACCCATGCAGTAGAATACAATCCCGTTGCTGTTCTTATTTTGAAGTGCACTTTAGAATATCCTCAAAAGTATGGAAAGCTTGTAAAAAGAAAGGTTAAAGATGAACTTGGAAACGAAATTGAAAAGGAGGTAAATTCACTTCTTGAAGATGTAAAAAAATGGGGAAATTTGGTTTTAGAAGAGGCGAAAAAGGAAATAGGAAAGTTCTATCCAGAAGATGAAGACGGAAGCGTCCCTGTTGGTTATATCTGGGCAAGGACTATTCCTTGTCAAAATCCCTCATGCGGAGCTGAAATTCCTTTAATGCGTCAATTCTGGCTTGCAAAGAAGAACAATAAGAAAGTTGCTCTTTATCCTTATGTTGAAGGGAAAGAGGTGAAGTTCAAGATTGTAGGTGATGGCTATGAAAAGATGCCAGAAAGATTTGACCCGTCACAAGGCACAGTATCCCGAGCAATAGCGGTCTGTCCTGTATGCGGATATATTGTGGATGCAAATACTACAAGAAGACTTTTTCAGGAAGGAAAAGCAGGTCAGAGGATGGTTGCAGTTGTTCTGCATAAACCCGGCGAAAAGGGCAAGAGATATAGGCTTGCAACAGAAAGGGATGTGAAAATTTTTAAAGAAGCTGAGAGGTATCTTGAGGAGAAGAGGCAAAGGATTATGGAGGAGTGGGGAATTGACCCTGTGCCGGATGAACCACTACCGACTCCTACCGGTGAAATATATGGAGAGGAAACGAATCTATATTTCAATTTCCGATGTATTCAGTATGGAATAAATAGGTGGGGAAATTTATTCAACAGCCGACAAAAGTTAGTTCTTATAACATTTATGGATAAAATTAAAAAGATATATAGAACACAAAAAATGGAGGATGAAGAATTCCAAAAAGTTGTGGTTACATATCTATCATTTGCTTTAGACAAGATGATTACTGAGAATAATGTGCTTACAAGGTGGAATATAGGATCTGAATCGTTTGCTGGAAAGCCCGATCAAGATCCACGTTTGTCAATGAGATGGGATTACGGAGAATCAAATCCATTTTCTGAGGTAACAGGAAGCTATCTAAATCAAATAGATGCTATTATAGCGGCCCTTGAAAACATTGGTAATATGAATTTAATCTCTAATGTAAAAATTAAGAACGCTTCTGCTACAGAATTACCCTACCCTAATAATTATTTTGATGCTATTTTTACAGATCCGCCATACTATGATAATTATCCATATTCTCATTTAGCGGATTTTTTTTATGTTATCTTAAAAAGATGTATAGGGGATTTATATCCTGAGCTTTTTTTAACGCCGGTTACCCCCAAATCAAAAGAGATAATTGCGGATTTGCCTTTATTAAGAGGCATGGCAAAAAATAAAGCAAAACAAAAAATATCAAATTTAAAAGATGAAAAATATTTTGAAGATGCTTTAAAAAGAGCATTTGATGAGATATATAGAGTTCTTAAACAAAATGGAATTGCTACTATAGTTTATGCTCATAAATCTACCTCTGGATGGGAAACATTGATTAATGCACTTATAAGATCTGGATTAGTAGTTGTTGCATCATGGCCTATATCTACTGAAAGAAAAAAGCGGTTGGTGGCTCAAGAAGCTGCAGCTCTTACTTCTTCAATCTACTTCGTCTGCCGCAAGATTGAGAGAAAAGAAACAGGCTGGCTCAATGAAGTAAAAGAAGAAATCAAAAAACACATACACAAAAAGCTTAAGACCCTCTGGGAAGAAGGTGTAAGTGGAGCAGACTTTTTTATCTCTGCCATAGGTTCTGCCATTGAGGTGTTTGGAAAATACAAAAAAGTTATGGATTACGAAGGAAACGAAATAACTGCAAAAGAGCTTCTTGAATATGTCAGAGAAATCGTTACAGATTATGCTGTAAGACAAATCTTACACAATGGAATTGCTGAGGAGCTTTCTCCCTTAACAAGATTTTATCTTCTCTGGCGGTGGACTTACGGAGAGACAAAAGCTCACTTTGACGAGGCAAGAAAACTTGCACAATCTACAGGAGTTGACTTAGAAAAGGAGTGGAACAAGGGCTTTATAAGAAAGGAAAAAGAATTTATAAATGTTCTTGGACCGCAAGAGAGAACCGTAGAGGAAATAGGAGATTCAGAAGAAATGATTGATGTGCTTCACAAAGTTCTTTTGTTGTGGAAAGCTGGAAAAAAGGAGGAAATTAAGGAAGTTCTTACAGAAACAGGCTATGGCACAAAGGAAGCTTTTTACAGGGTCGCTCAGGCTATTTCTGAAACCCTCCCAAATGAAAGCAAAGAGAAAAAACTTCTTGACGGCTTTTTAAGTGGAAAAGAAAAAATTAAGGAAGAAGTTAGAAAAAAAGACATTCAAAAAAGCCTTTTTGAATAAAAAATCGTAGGCAAATGAAGGAAGAAAATAAATTGAATAAAAATAAATTTCCTTCTGGAGATGATTTAGCTTGGATACTTCACGGAGTTATTATTGCACAAGGATTTTTAATATTAGGAGAAATAATCATAACAAAAAATCTTTATCTTATTCGGCGAATAGAACGTTTTACAACTTTAATATTAATACTTTTATTAAGTATAGTAGACTGGCATATATTTTATCGGTTCTTTTATAAAGAAAGATACAAATGGTATCAATGGGTTTTAGACTATATTATTTTAGGATTTTTAAGTTTTTCATTATATGTTGCTAAAACTGTTGAATATCATTTTCATTTATATTTGATTTCTCTTTTAGGTTATGTTGCGCTTACTCTTTTTTCTTACGCACTTATGTGGAATGATAAGCAATATAAAAATGGAGAGGAAAATAAAAAAGAAAGTAAGAATGAGGAGGTAAATAAATGAAACCATTTACACAGATAGCCATACCTCACGAGGATATTCTTAAAGGAACACTCACAATGGATGTTTTTGCTGCAGATCTTTGGCAGGTGGCAAACAGAAAAGCTCCCATAGATTATCAGGATGCTGATTTATTTTTTAGAAAAACATACCTCACAAAAGGATTAAATAACATCATTGAAATTGCAAAGGCAAGACTTGAAGGAAGAAGCGGGGATTCTGTTATTCAACTTCAAACACCTTTTGGTGGTGGTAAAACCCATACTCTTATAGCTTTGTATCACAAAGCAAGAGAATGGAATGCTAAAGTAGTTGTATTTGACGGGACGGCATTAAATCCTAAGGAATCAAAACCTTGGGAAGAACTTGAGAGGCAGTTAACTGGAAAAATTGAGATTACAAAAGGCGATATTTCTCCAGGTAAAGAAAAACTTATTAAACTACTTTCAGAAAACTCTCCAGTCCTTATCCTAATGGATGAAGTTTTAGAATATATAACAAAGGCTGCCGGTGTAAAGATTGGAGATTCAAACCTTGCCTCACAAACTTTTGCTTTTATTCAGGAACTTACAGCTGCTGTCTCCGCAGTCGGAAATGCGCTTTTAGTTCTCACTTTACCCTCCAGCATTCTGGAACATTACGATGAAAACGCAGAGAGGATGTTTCAGCAATTGCAAAAAATAACCGGAAGAGTGGAAAGAATATATACACCAGTGGAAGACGACGAGATAGAGTATGTTGTAAGAGCAAGACTTTTTAGAAAAATAGAAGACACAGAGGTTAAAAAAGTTGCAGATGAATTTGTTGAATATGCCAAAAATGAGGGATTACTTTCTGGCGACGAAGCAGTAATTTACAGAGAGAAATTTTTAAAAAGTTATCCATTCAAACCAGAGGTTATTGACATTCTCTACAAAAGATGGGGATCTTTTCCAACATTTCAGAGAACAAGAGGTGTTTTAAGGCTACTTTCTCTTGTTGTTCATAACTTACTTGATAAAAATATTCCTTTTATTCGTCTGGGAGATTTCAATTTAAATAACGACGAAATAAGAAGAGAACTTATAAAACACATTGGGCAAGAGTGGGATGGTATTATAGCTCAAGACATAACTTCAAAAGAATCAGGAGCTAAAAGAGTTGATGAGAGTGTAGGGAGTGCCTACCGAGCTTATAAACTTGGAACTTGTGTGAGCACAGCAATTTTTATGATGTCTTTTTCAGGTAGAGGGGAAAGGGGAAGTAGTGTAAGGGAGATAAAACTCACTACAGCATATTCAGAATTCTCAAGCACAGTAATTGATACTGTAATAGGAAATCTTAGGGAGAAATTATTTTATCTTTCAGATGAGGGTCTTTTTTTCACAAATCAACCGAATTTGAACAGAATTATTATAGCAAGAGAAGAAAACATACCATCAGAAGATATTTACGAAGAAGAAAAAAGAGTAATAAAAGCACATATTTCAAAATCGTCTAAATTTAAAGTCTATATTCATCCTAAATTTTCACGAGATATTCCTGACACTTCCGAACTAAAACTTATTATTCTTGACAAAAACAAGCCAGATAAGGAATTTCTTGAAAAGTATGGTGAGATTCCTCGTGTTTATAGAAATACTTTAATATTTCTCTGCCAAGATGAAAGTCAAAAAGAGAGTTTTTATTTATATTTAAGAAAATTTCTTGCCCTAAAATCTATTGATAGTGATAAGAATTTAAAGCTAACAGAAGGTCAAAGAAAAGAGGTAAAAAATAAACTTAAAAATTATGACCAAAAGGAATACGAAGAGTTAAGAAAGCTTTATCGTAAAGTATTTCTTCCTGCAAAGGATGGTTATAAAGAAATTGATATGGGACTCACAACTTTCGGAGAATCGTCGATTGATAAAGAAATTTACGAAAGCTTAAGAAATCAGGGGGAAATTCTTGAAAAAATTGCTCCTAAGGTTATTAAAGACAAGTATTTAGCTGGTAAGGATTATATAGAGATCAAAAAACTTTATGAAGCATTTTTGAAGACCCCGGGAGAAATCAGGCTAATATCAAAAGATGGTTTTATAGAAAGCATAAAGGAAGGTGTTAAAAATGGTTTGTTTGGTTTTGGTTATGTTAGTGGAGAAGAAATAAAGTGCGAGTGTATTAAAGAAATACCAAGCGTTAATTTGATTGAAGAAGAGGCAATTATTAAGACAGAATTATGTGAAAAAGAGCAAGAGGAAAAAAAAGAGGAATTTGAAGGTAGAGGAAGAACTTATACTCCAGAAGGAATAAGTGAGCCTTTAAAAGTTCAAAATGGACAAGAAGAAGGAGCCTATATTTCTGAATCTCCAAAATATACTCAGTTAAGCTTAAAACTGAAAGTCCCTGTTGGACAAATTTCAACTATCGCAAGAGTTATAAATTATTTAAAAAATAAATTTAACCAGTGCGATATAGAAATTACTATTCATGCGAGAAATGGAGAGATTCAATTTGGAGAATATGAGGATAAAGTGATGGAAGCATTAAATCAGGCTGGTATTGAAGTTATAGAGGAGGAAAAAAAGAGGTTAAAAGAGTAAAGAAAAACCAATGCAAAATGGGTAAGATATAAAGATGCTACAAGAACGATGAATGTGGAAGTAAGAGGGAAGACAAGGTATATATTGTTCCCGAGGTAATTAAATTAACCAAATAGGTGAGAAAAAGCTGTTTGTAGAATTATCAACATGTCCTTGTATTATGCTGCATAAGTTTTCGCAGGGTCTTTATTACTTGTCTTGCTAATCTAAGACTTTCTTGAGCTTTATGTTCAGGATCTCTTAAATTGTCCTCATAATCAGCCAACTTTCTGCGATGATGTAATCTTTTTAAATTTTCACCTATGGATCTTTCACGAGGATTAGGAGAAATTTCAAACTTAGTTCGCACATAACGATGAATTTCTGGTCTTTGAGAAATATCAGGGTCTTCTTGAAAATCTCTTAAAAAATTCCTGGCAGTACAAAACGCTCCAAAGTAAGCACGACTTATCGCGCATCTATACTTAGCTTCAGCGCTTAATTGCTGTAAATCTCTATTATAAATCAAAGCTTGAGCTATGTTTAAAAATTCTTCCCATTTGAAAGACATTCTACATCTATACAAATATGATTTCTAATTTTGAAAGGAACATCAAGCCACCATTCTTCATCAAATTGAAATAATTTTTCAATAGCCTCTTCAGGATTAAGATGAGTTTGAATATAAATTAAAATCTCACTTTTTTCATTTTCTTCAAAAGAAGGGATTTTTTTTAATACAAGTTTAGCCTCTGGAAAGTACTGATTAAGTTTTGTTGGAATTTTATCAAGAATCCATGTCCAAAGTTCTTTATTTTTTGATAAATATTCGCAAATTTCGTTTACATCTCCTTCAAGAATATAGATATTTTTTAGTTTATTATTGTTATTGAGAACACTAAATACATCATAAAAATTCACAAAATTGGTTTCCGGAAAGGAATATTTTTCTTTTCCTGCTGCTTCTAAAAAAGAAAAAACTAATTTACTCCATTCGTATTGGGAGGGGCTGGAAGAGAGAAATTTAAATATTACATTTTCAATGATGCTAGTAATATTAAGATTTACTATATTTATCAAATTCCCAAAATTTTCCCATTTAGTAGAAAAAAATAATTCAGGAACCGTAAAAGAAGAAGAGGTGAAATAAAGAGATTTTAAATTTTCAATATGCCAAAATTCACTTAATTCTTTACTCAACTCCAAAATATCTTCTTCTAAAATTGTATTATTAAATTCTAGATCATTAAAATATGAATAAGTTGATAAATTAGTAAACTCAGAAATGGCATAAAGAGTATTTTCGTTGTTTGTATTAACTTCCATTATTTCCTCCTATTTTCTGCACAATCTCTTCCGAGAAAACAACCATCTGTTCAAAGGAATTTAAATACTCTAATACTTTATCTATACTTTGTCCAGAAAGGTTATAATGGTAATTAAAACTAAAAACAATAAAAGGCTCGTTTTTAACATCAATTAATAAATTTAGAATATAAGAATTTGTAGTAGCGTGTATAATACCTCCATAATCCAATCTATGTGCAGGAAAAATTTCCGATAGATTAGATACAGTAGAAATACTAATATTTATATTAGGCACTTTATTTTTCTCAGGATATAAAGCACGAAATAAGAAATTAAACCCCATAGCTTTATACGGAAGTGCTGGTTGATTTTCTATATAACATTTTACTACAGAAGGGAGAGTACGAAGAATATTTTTATCATCGCAATTTTGAGTCACTACCTCTAATTTTGTAGTATCAATTAAGACAAAAAATTTATCAAACTTTATAGTAGAAAACCCTGGAGTACATATTAAATTTTGGGGAAATTCGTTTACTATTTTTTTATTTCTTAACCACTCCACTAAAGGAGCATTAGGATTATGGGAGTCAGAAAGTAAAACTATAACCGCACTATCAAATTTTATTTGCATAATTTATTTCCACAACAGTTTTATAAAAACTATTTTTAAAAAATAAACTCCTAAGTAAACAAGTCCAATCTTTTAGATATTTTTCACAAACTTTTTATTTTTGTAACAAAGCTCAAAAATTGTTAGTTTGTAAAGATTTTTATATCAAAAAACAAAAATAGATTTTACCTTAAAATAATCTTTTACATTTACACCCTAAGTTCTTTTCAAATTTCAAAGATTTTACTATCTTCTTTTTATTTTTTTCAAGGAAAACCCCGCTTAAATTAAAAAATATTAAAAATTCTAAAAAAGTCAAGAGAAATTTTATTTTTTTGTGTGTTTAATCTATTAATTCAACTGGAGTTTTTGAAACTTTTTAAGAAGTTCAGATTTTATGTTTTATAACTATAAGTAAAAGGTTTTCTTTTAACTTACTATACAAGTTTTTAAATATTTTTAGAAGTTTCTCTGCCCCTCCATTTCTTATTTTACCGCACGCTGCTTAGTGAGCTGTCAAGGGTGCTCCGCCTGACGGCTTCGCATCCCTTCGCTTACGCTTCGGGACGGGCTTACACCCGCCCTTGACAGCCTGCAGCGTGCTGGTAATGGCTCCTCCCAAGAGAGGCAGGGAGGGAAAGAAAGTTTGAACTTTTGAGAAAACAAAAGAAGGAGGGAGGAGCTATGACACAAACAGGGCTTTTTACCAGCTCCAGAGCTTATACCAAGAATTCTGCTTATACCGTTTCCGTTGTTTCTTTAAGAGTAGTAAGAGAAAAAACAGTTTTTTATCTTGGTACTACCTCAAGCCTTCGTTCTCCCTCTGCAGTGGTTAACCTCTTAAACCATGCTCTTTCTCTTGCAGACTGGGATAGAGAGGTTTTTATTGTTGTTCCTGTTGATGTGAAAAATAGACCTGTGGGAATCAATATCTGCCATATAGGTAGTCTTTCTGAAGCAGTTTGTCATTTGCGTGAAATTTTCAAGTTTGCAATTTTAAGTAATGCACACGGAATTTTTATAGCTCACAATCACCCATCTGGTGACCCTACACTTTCACAAAATGATATTAACCTTACAAAAAGAGTCCAAGAAGCTGGAAAACTCTTAGGCATTCCTTTAATTGACCATCTTATTGTTGCCAAAGATGATTACTTTTCATTTAAAGAAAACAATTTGCTTTAAAGGAGGGAGCTATGAGAGTAATTAAAAGAGATGAAAGGGAGCTGGTTTTTTCAAGGAAGATTGACAAAATAACAGAGGAGCTTCAAGACAAGCTTTTTTGGAAAGATTTGTATATTTACTCTGATTTTATTGAGGGAGACCCTGAAGTAGAGCAGGAGTTTTTGCATTCCTAATCTTGTCAAGTTTGAGTAGGAATTTAAGTAGAAGCCCTTCAACCTTTACGGGCTGAAGGGCTTTTTTGTTTTTTATATAAAGATATTTTAAACATACCAGAAAGGAGGTAAAAGGTATGAGAATTAGGATTGAGTTACCAGATGGGTTTGAGTGGCTTGCAAGTTTGACACCCAGGGCACGAGGGAAAGTGATTAAATATGCACTTATGAAGTTATCCCGTGATGAAATTTTTGCCTTACTCGGGGTTAATTCTATTGAAGTAGAAAAACTTGAAGAAAGTAGAGAAAAAGAAAAGGAAGAGATTGAAGGAGAAGTTGAGCTTGAGGAATTGATGCTTGATTAAAAATGTAAGTTCCAGAGGGGACAGTGAGGACACACTGGACTTGGAGGATATTTTTGCCCAAAAGGGACGATAAAGGGTAGAAGGTAGCTCTGTTTCACAGAGCTACACACCCGTGCAACGATGTTGCTATTCCTCCAAAAAAAGCCGCCCAGATTTTCCTTAACATTAAGAATTTATAAGTTCTGATATCCATAATTCTTGTAGAAACCTTCTGCTTTTAAGCCCAGAATTAACGCCGATTTTACAGTCTGTAACTCCTACGGAAAGTTCCACAATTTTTACGGGAATTTTTGTTATATATATAGAAAAACCGACAAAAGGGGGATTACGGAAGTGTTACGGAAGCAAAAAAGGGTTGAGTGTTTACTCGATGAAGAAATTTTTAAAGCTATTCAGTCCATTTCGTCCCGATATGGACGCTCAGTCTCTTCGGTCATTCGTGAGGCAATTGTTAATTATCTTCAAGCTTCTGAGCAAAAAGAGATTCTTTTTAAACTTAAAAACACCGCACAAGAAATGCAATCTGCTATAAATTATTTAGAACAATATCGTTTACCTGAGCTTAGGGCTGAACTGAAGGAAGTTACTTCACAGTTAAAAAGCCTTGTCAAAGAATTACAAAAGCAAAGAGAAGTTTTAGAGGTAGTTACCTTCTGGGGAGCACTTGCGGTTGAGCTTCTTAAACAGCGCTTAATCAATACAAAGGCTCTTACTTCTGAGCAGTTTGAAAGGTTCAAGCAAGCCTGGTGGAGGCTCCACTCTGATGCTGATAAGAGAGTAGCTTCATTACTTGGTAAACCAGTTTGGAGGGGAAGCTTTGACCCAACAGTTCCACCTTCCAATGAAACTAAAAAATAACAAATAAAAAGGGGAATAATATGGGAATAGTACATCCTAAACAACCTAAAGCAGACCAGGCTAAAGCTTATGAAGGGCATGAACTGTTTAAAAACGAACTAAGGATGTCACTTGAGACTTGTAAAGATGCGATAAAGTGGACTTTTTTATTTTGTCTTGTGGGAACATTTGGATTTTACCTTTACAAGTTTTCTTTTTCTTATTTATGGCTTGATATTAAATATCTTATCGCACAATTATTGTTTTCCTTGAATAAACATTTATATAACCATGTCATCTGGAAATTTCTTTACTTAAAAATCCACTTTTCCCTTGGGAAATATTCGTTCACTGCAGACGATTATGTTTTTTATTACACTCGTTACATCGCTCCAATCACTCTGAAGTTCTGGAAGATAGTTCTTGGGCTTAACATTCTAGCTCTGTTTGTAGGACCTTTTGTCTGGATTTACTTTTTCAAACGGAAATCAAAAAGAGACCTTCATACCCCAACTTATCTCAGAGGAGCTAAATTGTTAAAGCCCAAGGAAGTTAATAAACAGCTCAAAGAAAGATATGGTAAGGCAAGAATAAAACTTACAAAACACATTGCTTTACCTGAGAAACTTGAAAGTAGAGGGATTTTAATACTTGGAACGGTTGGAACAGGAAAGTCAACACTTATTAAATCAATCCTTTCGTCACTTCGTAATGAAGATGATATAGCGGTTATTTTTGATTTAAAAGGAGAATATCTTTCAGCATTTTATGACAAAACCCGTGATTTGATTTTTAACCCCCTGGACAGCCGCTCCGTAGTATGGAACCTGTTTCGTGATATTAAATCTGTTCTGGAAGTTCAGGACACTGCGAGCACATTCATTCCTGTGATTCAGGGGCAAAATGTGTATTTTTACGAAGCAGCAAGGAGACTGTTTGCTGCTATACTTGAAATTCTCTACAGAAAAAACGAATGGGATTATAACACTTTATATCAAACACTTACCCTTCCTCCTGGTGAGCTTCTTGCCTTCTTGATGGAGAACCGTCATTTGGGAGGGGGACAGGCAATAGCTGATATTTCAAAGCCAGACTCAGGACAAACACAAGGTGTAATCTCTCAAATGCTAAATTATATACAAGTCTTTCGTTTACTTCAGGATGTAAAAGCTGAAGATGGAATAAGTATTCGGGATTGGGTGAGGGAAGCAAGAGGAAGCTGGTTATTTTTGCCAATACCAGCTCAGTTTTCAAATCTTCTTAAACCCATTCACACAGCTCTGATTAACATGCTTATGACAGAAGTATTAAGTTTCAAAAATTATCCCAGACGAAAAACCTGGTTCATTTTGGATGAGCTTGGAAGTCTGCTTCAGATTCCAAAGCTAAATGAGCTTGCTGATACAGGAAGAAGCAAGGGAGTGTGCATTGTGATAGGAACCCAAACAATCGCAAAGCTTGATGCTGTTTATTCTCCTTCCAACCGTAAAGACCTTTTAAATGTTATAAACACAAAGATACTTTTAAGGGTTGCATGTCCTGAAACAGCTCAATATTGCGAAAAATTGCTTGGACAGCAGGAATGGGAGGAGCTTAAAAAGAGCCATAGTTTTGGCGTTGACGATATTAGGGACGGTTTAAATTTTTCAAAACAGGATATGATAAAACCAATCGTGCTTGCTTCAGAGTTTATGCAGCTTCCTGACCTCACTGCTTATGTTAAAATTGCCGAACTTCCTCCAGCCCTTGACAAAATTCCTTTCAAAAAGTTTGAAGAAAAGATTGAATCTTTTATCCTTCGTGAAACTGCACTTCAAACTGAAAAGGCAAGAAGAACTGAAAAGAAATTGTTAAAAGATAAAGAAGCTCTTTCACAGGAGGAAGACAGGAAAGAAGATAAAAAGAAAAAGGAAATAAAAATTTCTCAGGAGCAGGAAGAATCACAGGAAGATGTAAGTAAAGACAAAGAAGAAGAGTTTGGTTATTAAATCTAAGTAAGGAGGGAAGTATGCTATCACTTTCAGGAGTAACAGGCAGAACTCCAGCTGCATATTATGAGAAGGATGACTACTATTTCAGGCAATCAGGCACGGGAGAAGTTATAGCAGGATACGAAAGAACAGGCAGGCATGTGTTGAACCTTCAGGGCTTTCAAGCCTTGGTTCTGGAAAGAACAGAACGGATAACAGCGAATACAAGGCTCGCTGATGATTTGACTTTCTCAGCTCCAAAATCTGTTAGTCTTTTGGTAGCTCTTGATGATAAGCATAGAGCAGAAATTATAAATGCCCATCAGGAAGCTGTCCAGAGTGTTGTTAAATATATGATTGAGTCAGGCATGGTTCAAGCAAGAGATAGCAAAGGTAATCCCTGTGCTGTGGAAAAAGATTCTGTCGTAGCCTTGCGATTTGACCATTTTTTATCAAGAAATCTTGACCCTCAATTACACTCACATGTCTTGTTCGTAAATTCAGTCATAAGAGCTGAGGATGGAAAGATTGTAAGTGCTTATCTCAGGGAAGTTTATACAAACAAAAAAGCTCTTGGGGCAATGTATAGACAGGAGTTAGCCTCAAGACTTGAGAGGTTAGGTTACCAAATCGAATGAAAAAAGAACGCCACTTTTGAAGTAGCAGGTTTTACTAAAGAGCAACTTAAGACTTTTAGCTCAAGAAGAGAGGAAATACTTCAAAGGCTTGAAGAGTTAAAGCTGCAAGGAATTAAAGGAGGAAAAGCAAATGAAATAGCATGTAAAGATACCCGCAGAGCAAAAGAGGAAGTAGTCAATCCCTTAGCCCTCCGAGTGGTTTGGGAAGAAAGGGCTAAAGAAGCTGGTATAACCAGACTCCCAGAACCTATTAAAGTGGAAAAAGATAGTGTTAAAGAAGCAGTCAGAGAAAAGGACTTACGCACTATTGCAGAAGAAGTAGTGAACAAGCAATTACGAACCGCGGGATTTGCCATGAATCACAGGCTTGAGCTTGAAATAACACATGAGGCTTCTAAAGCAGGAATTACTACAAATATTCAGGAAATTAGACAGGTAGCTCGCAGTGCTTTTTTTGAAATAGCACGGAAGTATGGAGAAAGATTGGAACTTGATACAGACAGAATAGGAAGGGAGCGTTTTACGGTTGGCAATATAGTAAAAGCAGATACAAAAGCAGAAGTTGTGGGCTTAAGAGATAATCAGCAAGCCCTTAACAGAGAAGAAGCAGAGAAAGTTTTAAATCAGTTCTGTGAAAGACTTCAAAATGAGAAGGGTTTTACACTTTCAGAAGCCCAAAGAGAAATGGTGCTGGGGGTTGTTACTAGCACAAGCGATGTTATCGTTATCGGACGCGCGGGCGCCGGAAAAACTACAGCAATGCAAGCTTTGAAAAAAATCTACGAAAGCCAAGGAAAAACTGTAATAGGAGTAAGTTTTACGGGGGCTGCAGCAAAAAATCTGGAGAAGGAAGGTATTAAATCTTTCACAATTGATAGCCTTGCGGTAAAAAACGGACTGGGAAAGTTTGAAAAACAAATAGGACTTGAAAAGTTAAGAGGTTCCCTTCTAATTGTAGATGAAGCTGGTATGGTTTCAAGTGACAGGGCAGCTGTTATACAGGAAATTGCAGAAAAATATCAAATGAAAATAGTTTTTGTGGGAGACCCCAGCCAAATAAAACCTGTAGGATTTGGAGACCCTTTTACAAAATTTCTTTCAGAAGCTTCCCAAAAAGAAGCTCTTTTTGAACTTTCTGAAATTCACAGACAAAAAGACCCAAGCTACTTAAAAGCCGCATATGCAGCAGCAAGCGGGAATTTTAGAGAAGTTTTTAGAATTTTTGAAGCAAAAGGCTGGATTCACGAAATGAGCCGTAAAGCAGATATGATTGAATTTGCTAAAGAACAATATTTCAAAGCCCTGGAAGATGGAAAAAGTATTCTGCTACTTGCTGATACAAACAAACTTGTTAACAGGCTAAACTCGGAAATTAGGTATGCTCTTAAACAAGCTGGAGTAATCGAAAAAGAAGGTATAACTATTCAGGCTAAAAATACAGATGGAAAACCACTTGGAGAGCGAGAATTTGTAAAGGGTGATGTAGTAATGTTTTTACGTAATTCCTCTGAGCTTGGAGTAAAAAATGGAGAACGAGGAGTAGTTGTTGAGGTAGATAGAGAAAGTAAAATTTTTTCAGTAAAAATGTTTGATGGTTCAATCAAGCAGATAGAGCTGGAAAAGTATAACTACTTAACACACGGCTATGCTATGACTACTGTTAAAAGCCAGGGGCAAACTGTGGATAGGGTTGTATATCTTGCAGAGCCAAAGCATATTACTGAAAACAGGGCTTATGTCGCAATAACCCGTGGGCGAGAAGAGTGCCAATTTTTAGTGAAAGATTTAAATGAAATACTTCAAAAACTTGAGCCAGAAAACAAAACGGACATTGCAGGGTGGGTAAACGGTCGTGTAACAGAGTGGGATCTGGAAAGAGAAGACAGTCCCTATACTGAAGAAGATTTGGGCAAACTGAAAGATATATCTGTGGACATAAAGGATTACAATGCAGCCGAAGACGTTAAGCAAACCATACTGGATTCTGCAGGTCGGGAAACCTGGTATTCTCTTTCTCAAGAGGAGAAAGAGCTACTGGTAAAAGGAGAACTTGACTCCAAAGTCCTTGAGGAAAAGACAGAGCAGGCAATAGAAAAAGCTGGAGAGTGGCATCCTGATGAGGAAAAAACAGAGAAAGAGGAAGTAATGGAAAACTTTGAAAAAGAATACCAATCTGGAGAAAAGCTGGAAGAAGACAAAGAAGAAAAGCTGGAAGGAGAGAAAGAGTTTGAAAAAGAGGAAGAAAAAGAGCGGGAAGAAGTAGTAGGATTTGAGTTGGAAGAAGACAAAGATCTTGCAACTATTGATATTGAACCTTCTGAGCTTGAACTGGAAGAACAGCAGGAAGAAATAAAAGGAGAGTTTGAAAAAGAGATGAAACAGGAGGCAATGGAACTTGATCTTGACTACTAAGCGTAATTAGTTAAAATACTTTAAACCTCTGTTTAAAGGAGGGAATTTTGGTGCCGTATAGGGGCCATAAAATAGTCAAACATGGTTATCAAAAATTGAAAAAAATTAAAGAAAAATTAAGATTGAGTAAAATTGATTATCTTTTAGGTGACTGAAAATCCGCGTGTCCCTGGTTCGATTCCGGGCCCCGGCACCTCCAATCAGGACTTCAGAGTAGTCAAAAATTTGACTTTAACTTGGTGCCGTAAAAATTTTTTATAGTTATAAATAATAATTAATCTTATTTTTTCTCAAAATTGGATCTACGCTGGTTTAACCAGCTATCTTTATGTTCTCCGTTCTTTACTTGATACTCTTTTAATTGATAAAACTAAAACAATCCTTGAAAAGCCCCAAAAGTCTTCTATAATAAAATCCATTC
>Ga0256842_1000585_pt1 | contig 32007 bp, 27 predicted proteins | sample 4559240metaG_FD_185973 | JGI IMG/M metagenome (GOLD analysis project Ga0256842, IMG submission 185973) | Hydrothermal vent microbial communities from Guaymas Basin, Mexico - 4559-240 | ecosystem: Environmental > Aquatic > Marine > Hydrothermal vents | place: Mexico: Guaymas Basin | collected... | reverse complement strand
TCTGAAAAATAACTTCCTACTATTCCAAAATAATTTTTAACTGCTTCTTCACTAATTCTGTTAAATGATGAGTCTAAATAGTTATGTGAAAATATTGATAAAGTGATAAATATCATTAGAAAAATTTTTATTATCCATGAAATTTCATTGGGAATTAAAGATTTTTTGGATTTGTCTTTTTTACTACTCTTTGTTTTATTACTTTCTTTATTATTTGTTTTCTTCTTTGCCATAAAGTACCCCAAAAGTAACAACATTTTAATAAAATTATCTGTTTAAAGTCAATTTTTAGATTTTATTAAAGATTTCTTAAAAAACAAATAGTTAAATAGGTAGAGTTAAAGTATTACTGTAAGTTTATTTTATGATTAAACTTATTCCTGTCATGGCTTTTGGTTTTTCTATGTTTAGTAAATCAAGCATAGTAGGAGATAAATCTTTTAAAGCACCTCCCTCTTTTATGGCTTTTACTTCAGGAGCATTAACTATAATTAAAGGAACAACTCCTGTTGTGTGTTGCGTATGAGGAGCATTTGCCTCATAATTCCACATTTCTTCACTATTTCCATGGTCTGCTGCTATAGTCATTATATAATTGTGTTTTATTGCTATAGGCACAACTTTACTCAAACAATCATCTATAGCTTCTATAGCTTGAATTGCAGCTTCGTAAATTCCTGTATGGCCAACCATATCACCATTGGCATAATTTAAAACAATTAATTTATATTTATCTAACTCTATTGCTTTAATTAGATTTTCAGTAACTTCATAAATAGACATTGCGGGTTTTTCATCATAGGTTCTTACTTCTTTAGGGCTTGGAATTAAAATTCTGTCTTCTCCTTTAAATTTTTCTTCAACGCCACCATTAAAAAAGAAAGTTACATGTGCATATTTTTCTGTTTCTGCTATTCTTAGCTGCTTATAATTATTTTTTGATATTACTTCTCCCATAGTATCCGTTAAGTCAGCAGGAGGATATGCAATTGATGTTTTATTTATTAAACTTGATTCATATTCTGTCATTGTTAAGTAGTCTGATAGCGCAATTTTTTCACCTCTATTAAAACCTGTAAAATCATCATCTAAAAAAGCATGGCTTAATTCTCTTGCTCTATCGCTTCTAAAATTAAAAAAGAAAATCGCATCATTATCTTTTACTGGTGTGAAGTTTTTAAGAGTAAAAGGAGTTACAAATTCATCGTGTTCATCTTTATTATATGAGTTATCTAATCCTTCTTTCCAAGAATTAAATTCATTCTCTGTTTTGCCAACTAATACATTATATGCTTTTTCAACCCTTTCCCATCTTTTATCTCTATCCATTGCATAAAAACGGCCACTAACCATTCCTATTCTGTAGTTTCTGTTTTTAAATCTATTTAAAAAATTGTAAAAATCTTCAAAATATTCTGGTGCAGATTGTGGGGGGGTATCTCGTCCATCTAAAAGTGCCTCAATTTGAACATCGTTTATATCATATTTATTAGCAACTTCAATTATGGCTTTTAAATGACCTATATCACTATGAACTCCACCATCTGAAAATAAACCTATTAAATGAAGTGTTGAATTTTCTTTTTTTACCGTTTCCATTGTATGTTTGATTGCTTTATTCTCTGAAAATTTACCTTCTGAAATATCTTTTGATATTCTTGTATAATCCTGATAAACAACTCTTCCTGCTCCAATATTGGTGTGGCCAACCTCACTGTTTCCCATTTGTCCTTCGGGGAGTCCTACGGCCATTCCTGAAGTTTTAATTACTCCATTAGGGTAATCTTTTTTAAGTGAATCAATAAACGGAGTATTTGCATTTTGTATTGCATTAAATTTATCTTTTGTTCCAACTCCAAAACCATCTAGTATTATCATTAATCCTTTTCTTTCCATATTTTCTCCTTTTGTAATAAAGTAGGCTTTAAAACCTCGTTTAATATATAAGCAATATATATTATTTTATAAAGGAGTTCAATAGAATAAAAATTTATTTCATTTGAAGAAGCTCTTGAACAACAAAAAGAACTTTAACAAGAAAATTATTGAAAAATAAATTAATTTTGAGATTTTAGCTCAAAATTCCCTGTAAAACAGTTGTAAAGCCAATATTTTGGCTTGTAAGCTGGTTGAAAGGGCATATTAAGAATAAAGAGAAATAATTTCCTCTTTTGATTTAGTTTTAAAAAATGTATTTTCCATAGCAGGGAAAGAACTGTTTTCTACATCTTTTTTGTATTCGCTTATTGCATCACTTACCAGTTTTTCTAAATTAAGGTATTTCTTTAAAAATTTAGGATTAAAAGAACTATCTCCACCTAATAAATCATAAATAACTAATACTTGGCCGTCCGTTGCATTACCTGCTCCTATACCTATTGTTGGAATTGATACGGTTTGGGTAATTTCTTTTGCTAATTCATAGGGTATTGCTTCAAGAACAATCATAAATGCTCCGGCACTTTCAAGTTTTTTGGCATCTTCAATGATTTTATTATGCTTTTTTTCTGTTTTACCTTGAACTTTGAATTTACCTAGCTGATTAATTGATTGAGGGAGTAGGCCAATATGCCCAACAACAGGAATAGATGCTCTTACTAGTGCTTTTATTGTTTCGGAAAACTCTACACCTCCTTCTATTTTTACAGCATTTGCTCCTGATTCTTTTATTATTCTACCTGCATTCTTTACGGCATCATAGCTATTAGTTTGATAGCTCATAAATGGCATATCTGCAACAATAAAGGGATAACTACTATTTCTTACAACTATTTTAGTATGGTAAATTATTTCGTCTATAGTTACTCCAAGGGTGTTTTCATTTCCTTGAACAACCATTCCTAAACTATCACCAACTAAAATCATATCTATTTCATTTTTGTCTATTAATTTAGTAAAAAGTGAATCATAGGAAGTAAGCATTGTGATTTTTTCGCCTTTTTTTTTCTTTTTTAATAATTGATTAACTGTAACTCTCACATTAAGCTCCTAAAAACTAGATTTAATATATAATTAATAGTTTGTTCTGTCAAATTAAAAAAATTAATTTAATACTTCTGCTTTTCTAAAGTTTATTATCTTAGTATTATTTTAAAAACTGCTGCAGTATTAGAGTATTCTTTTATCATAAAATATTCATTTTTATCTTTGTTACTAGTTTCTTCATTAATAATTTTATTTGCATATATTGAGAATTACTGTCATTAACTAATTTCCCAGTAACTATTCTCTTTTAATAGTGCTAAAAAATCTCTTAGAAATTTATTTTTTTTAAATTGAGGGTCGTATTTTATATATCTATTTGCTGCTTGAGATGCAACTAATATTATAGATTCATCTTTATCAAAATCAATAAATCTAAATTTAGGAATTCCACTTTGGTCAACTCCATATAGGTCTCCAGGGCCTCTTAGTTTTAAGTCTTCACGACTTATTTCAAATCCTGAACGGTTATTTTCCATTATTTTAAGTCTTTTAACATCCTCTTTTGGAGAAACTAAAAAACAATATGATTTAGCTTCACCTCTTCCAATTCTACCTCTAATTTGGTGTAATTGACTCAAACCAAACCTTTCGCTATTCATAATTATCATTATTGTAGCATTTGGAACATCAATACCAACTTCTATAACAGTTGTAGAAAATAATATTTTAACTTCATTATCTTTAAATCTGTTCATGGCATCTTCTTTTTCAGTAGAAGATAGTTTTCCATGTAAAAATGCAGTTTCTATTCCATTAAAATATTTTTTAGTTAATTCCTCATAGTTTTTTAATAATGATCTAGCCTCTATTGCGTCACTTTCTTCTATTAATGGAAATATTATATAAGCTTGTTTATTTTCATTTATTTCTGTTTTTAAAAATTGAAACATATCCGAAAGTTTATCCTCTTCATCTGTAATAACAATAGTTTTAACAGGCTTTCTTGATTTTGGCATCTCTTCAATATATGAAATATCCAAATCTCCGAATACGCCCATAGATAGAGTCCTTGGTATAGGGGTTGCACTCATTAATACGACATTTACACCTTTTGCAACATCTTGGAGGGATTTTCTTTGTAATACCCCAAACCTATGCTGTTCGTCTACAATTACAATTCCTGGATTTTTAAATCTTACATTTTTTTGAATTAAAGCATGAGTTCCAATAAAAACTTGAGGGGCACCATATTCCATTTGCATTAAAACGGTGTCTTTTATTCGTTTTTTCATTTTACTTACAAATAATTGTACTTGTATATCAAATGGTTCTAATATTTTACTTAAAGTCTTTTGATGTTGATAGGCTAAAATTTCTGTAGGAACCATAATAATTGCTTGATATCCTGCTTTTACTGTTTGTAATAATGCAGTAATGGCAACTACTGTTTTACCACTTCCTACATCTCCTTGAATTAACCTATTTGCAGGATATTTACCCCTTAAGTCTTCAAAAAGGTCTGAAATTGACTTTAATTGACCTTTTGTAAGTTCAAAAGGGAGAGATTTTATAAAAAATTGATGTAGTGAAAAATCAACTTTAATCTCTATTCCTTTTTTCTTTTTAACTTTTTCTTTTTTAAGTAAATTAGATATATGAAGTAAGAAAAATTCTTCAAATTTAAGCCTTTCATTATAAATTGAGGTTTTTGTATTTAATTCTGATAAGTTAATTTCTTTTAAATTTGGTTTATGTAGAGCTATCATATTTTCATAGAAGGGGAAGTATTTATTTTCTTTTAAGAAGGAATATGGTATGAAATCTGCAAACTTTTCTTTGTAATTATCAAGTAGTTTTAATACTATTTCAGAAAATCTTTCTTCATTTACTCCTGTATCAGGATACCTTATTGTTGAATCAAGGAATGTAGTTATTTCTTCTTTACCATTAAGCCTAATCACTCGAGGGTGTATAAAATGGTATTTATAGTATGTATTATATTGTAGTTTTCCTCTTATTAAGTAATCTTGGTCTATTTGAAACAAAAATCCAGCTTGTTTATAATTAAATAAAATTATTTTTAAATTACCAGATTGAGTAGAAAACAATATTTCCATATATTTTCGCCTTCCTGTGATATATTTTTTAGATTTAACAACTCCCATAAATTGAGTATCTTCTCCGACCAAAGAAGATTCAATTCTGTTTAGTTTACTCCAATCTTCGTACTTCTTAGGAAGAGTGTAGAGTATATCCATAACTGTAAAAATATTTTTTTTATTCAATTTTTTAGCTTCTGCTTCTGTAACAAAAGGCAAATCATTAACTTGTTTGAAAAATATTTTCATATCAGCTTTATTTGTATTTATTAATGTTGAATTTCTAGATTTATTTTCTTTTATAGATTGTTTATTTGTCGTTCTATTTGTGGAGTTATTTAAAGAAAATGTGTTAGGTTTTATATAGCTTTGGCTATATGGAGAAAAATCTTTGTTTTTAAAAAAATCATATAGTTCTGTTAATATTTTTTGTTTATTTTTTGTAGTTGCAAAATTATAAGACTTTAAATCAAATTCAAACTTTTTTAGCTTTTTACCTATACTTTCGTCTCTTATTGTATTTCTAATATTTTCAATGATTTTATAAAGAGTTATTTCTAAATTCTTCACTTGAGTAAAATATTTGTAGTTATCTTTAATCGCAAAATCAAGCATTTTTAAAATATTTAATCTATAATCTTCAATTGTTAAATTATTTTCCATAAATAATATCCCAACTACCTTCATAATCTAGTAAATTGTGCCCGTTATTTCTCATTAAGTATTTTTTGAATTTCTTCAACACTAAATCCTGATATCTCTGATATTTGCTTAATGTTAATATTTGCTTTGTTCATTCTTTTAATAAATTCAAGTTTTGCTTCTATTTTACCTTTTTCCATACCTTTTTCCATACCTTTCTTTTCTAATTCATTAATCAATCTCATCATTCCACCCATGTTATCCTCCTCATTTAAAGTTTTTAAGGCTTCTTTTATATCTATTCTATCACTGCTTATCAATTTAATAAATTTATTTATTTTATCAAGCATTATTAATTCTTTTTCTTTATCATAACCTGATAATATTAATTTTATTTTTAAAATTATTTCATTTAAAGACTCTTGATTTATTTTTTTATTATCTGTTGCTAAAATATTACTCAATAAATTATCTATTTGTTTTAAATCTTCTGATAAAAAGTCTGTTTTTTCTTTTTTTAATGTTTGAAAATCTAAGCCTCTTACCCAATCTTTATCTATAAAACCTATTATTAATTCTTTCATTAAAGTTTTATTATCTAAAAGTTCTTTTAAGGTTTTATCATAACGGTTACCTATTCTGTCTTCTTGCCTTTTTACCATTTAGCCCTCCTAATTTAGTATAACTTGTAATATTGATTTCTGCAAGAAGATTTTTATTAAAAAGTGAGGAGTTTTTAAATTTATAATTTACTAATAATATCCCAACTACCTTCATAATCTAATAAGCTGTGCCAGTTATCATCAATATCAATACTTAAAGCAACTATATCTGCTGTATCCATATAAGTTTCATTACCACATAAAACAGATGCAGTGTCTGAAATACCGAAATTATGTGCAATAATCAATATGTTTTCAGTGTTTTCTATATCTTTTTTATATGTTTTAAATATATTTTTTAACTCCTTTATGCCCGTTAAATATAAGGCTCTTGTTTTATGAGTGGCTATATTTAATTCCATTGTTTTATGTACTATATCAAAAGTTTGCTCTGCTCTATTTGCCGAACTATAAAAACAATATCCTAAATTAATATCCTTATTTTTAAAAAAAAGTTCTAATTTAATAGCTTGGTTTTTAGCTTTTATTTTACCAAGTTTAGTTAAATTTCTTTGAAAATCACTAGTTGCAAAACTTTCAGTAATTGAATGTCTCATCAAAAATAGTCTATGAATCATACTATTTTCCTTCCCCTCCATAAGAGCGACCTCTAAAAGAATGGCTTCTGGTTCTTAAACTCTCACCAATAATAGAGGTAATGAATGTAAATCCAAAAAATGAAAGTATTCAAGTATATATCATAGTTGTTACAATTGCAATTTTTTTTTCATAGGCTATTTTCTCAAAAACTGAATTATACTAAATGGATACAGATTAAATCTTACCCAAATGTAGGAGCAAAAGTAGTAATGTCCTACAATTTAGTTAAAAAGCTTGTAAAAATAAATATATTCTAGTAAAATAGGTTTATATTTAGGAGGAGTTATGAGAATAAGTTTAATATTAATGTTTTTTATGTTTTTGTTTTTAACAGATTTATCAGCTTTCGAGCAAAGTTCTAAAAATAAATGTAACACTAAATGTAGTACAGAATATGGAAAATGTGTGAATAACTGTAAAAATAATGATAAGTGTATAGAAAAATGTTCTGTAGAAGTTAAAGAGTGTAGAACTAAATGTAAATGATAAATAAAAGAAATTATTACTTTAGTAAATCAATCATAGGATTATAATAGTCTTTATGTTTTTCTATAACTCCGTCGAGCCCTTTGCCACTGGTCATTGTTCTTTTGATATTTGCAAATTTTCCCTCTGATATGATGGTATCAATGCCTCTGTTTTTGATATCTTTTAAAAAATTTGCTGATTTATCAAGAATGTAGTTTGCTCTTTTTACTATCAGACTATCTTCTTTGATTTCAAAATTATCCATAAAGCCGTCAAATGCGTTAAACATGTAGTCAACATTTTTTAATGCTATAAATCTGTCGTGGAGTAGAGGAGTATGCAGAGCTTCTGTAGGTATTCCAAGTAGGTGAATGGATTGGTTGGTAATTTTTGATGTAATGTTAAATAACGCATCTAATAAATGGGAGTAAAAAATATCTCCATTCATGTGCTTTGTAGGTGGCATATATTTTAACTTGGCCTTTGGAAACACTTCTCTTATTAGTTTTGCCTGTGCAAATTCGTATAGCCATGAATCTTTCATTTTAGGGTCAATTTCATAGGCATGTCCAAGCCCCATTTGTTCTTCTTTTAGGCCTGCAAGTAATGCAAATGCCTCATTTATAAACTGTGAAGTAAGAACAGTATAACCAAAATCAAATGCATCCGCTGTAGTTAGATAATTATCTTCGCCTGTATTGATAGTGATTTCAAATTTTGAACAAAATAATCTAGAAATATATTGGTCTATGAAAGTTCTTTTCATATTTATATCACGAAATAAAATACCATACATAGCATCATTTAATAAATAATCAAGACCTTCTTTAGCTCCCATATATGCAATTTCAGCCATACAAAGTCCACTGGAATAGTTTACTAAATGTATATATCTTCCAAGTTTTTCTCCAACTTTATCGAGAGCTTTTCTCATTATTTTAAAGTTTTCTTGAGTTGCATAAGTTCCACCATATCCTTCTGTTGTTGCTCCGTATGGAACATAGTCTAAAAGTGATTGAGCTGTACTTCTGATTACTGCAATTATATCAGCACCTGTTTCAGCAGCTGCCTTTGCTTGTTCAACATCTTCATAGATATTCCCTGTTGCAACTATCAAATATTTTAAAGGTTCATTTCCAATCCCTAGTTTTTGTTTTTTATTTATTTTTTCTTCTTTTATTTTTTTTAATTTATTGTATTTTTCTTTGAAAAATTTATTAAAACTTGATAATGTTTTTTTATTAAGCTCCATGTTATATAATTTTTCAAAATTAACATTTTCAGCAAAGAGTAATTCGTTGATTGCTTCACTGATATTATCTAATTCTTCATCTTGATAATATGCAGCAATTAATCTTACAATTCCCTTGTTTGCGTAACCAGATTTAATTGCTCTGTCAACAAGGACATTAGCTAATGGAACACCACTATCATCAACTCCGTCAACATCCATAAACCTAAGAGTTGTTCTTTCAACGCTTGATGTTGTGTGGGCATCTATTAATTTTTGGACTTCAAGGGCAATGCTCATTGCATCTTGCCTGCATTCATCTACAATTTTATAATCTTTAATAACTGATTTCATAATTCCTCACTCAAATATACGGTATTTTATATTTTTTTATTATACATTTCAATCTTTTATTTGAAAGCTATTAAATTTTATTCTTCTTGAAATGTAAAATCTGATTCTAGCCTTGGATTAATGGTAAATGTTACTTGACCTGATAACCTGTAATTAACTAAACCTTGTAATGATGTTAATACATCTCCTTCAAAGAAATATTCCCAATCATTTACCCAATCATTGTTAAGTATGAAAGAATTTCCTAAGCTATCTTCAAAAGTAACATATTTAGGATGTGCATACTCTACACTTGTTACAGTAAAAGGAGGATTATTTAATTTAACAAAAAGATATAAATTTTCTTCATTTATTTCAGATGAATTTATGTCTTTAGGAGTGATTGCAATGTCGTTTTCTATAATAGTAATTCTAGGTTGGACTTCTGGAGTGCCTAACTCTACTATACCTTGATAAACATGTGCTAATGCAACAACTCTTATTCTATCTCCTCTGCTAATGCTTGGAGCTTGTTCATTTTTATAATAAATTTGAATTCCTGAATTTGCTGTAGTATTATCTTGAAGATAAAAGTTTGCTGTTGTTGTATTGTGCCTTTTATATTGAGTAACAACTCCTTCAACCATAACAAGTTTATCTTCAGTTAAGGTTCTTACTTCTGAAATAGGCTGAATTGTTAAATCTATACAAGCATCAGTATCAGTGTCACAGTATTGTGTTTCTGTACATGCATTATCACATGGAAGTTTTATTTCACAAATATTACTATTATTACATTTTAAACCAGTATTACATTTTGGTTCTATTGTTCTACAACTATAACCTTTTGTTCCTTCGTTTGAAAAACTTATATCTTCAGTATTTCTTGGTCTAACTAATAATGTAAAACTTTCATCATTATTTTGATAAGAGCCCGCTATTCCTTGAATTTTAGTAACTATGCTACCAACGGTTAAACCATTTTCATTAAAACGATATAGCTTACTGTTAATAATTAGTTCGTTATTATTATTATCAACTAAAATAGTATGATACAATGGTGCATCTCCTAGTGTTTTAACTGTAAAAGGAGCATTAGTTATACTTACAAGCATATCAATAGTTCCTACTGAGAGTTCTGTTGAACTTATTTCTTTTGGGTTAGGTATTGTTGATGTTGAATCAATAATTTCAAAAGATGGAGAGTTATCATTATCTCCAATTCTATTAATGCCAAATCTTTTCCATTCAAACCCTGTAACTTTTACAGTATCTCCTAATTTTAGATTCGAATTGATACCATCTTTAATAAATACATAAATTGCTTGATTATCATTTTGCCCTTCTTGTATATAAAAACCAGCAACTTTATTGTCATAAATGTTGATGTATGTTACTATGCCACTTGTTATTACCATTTTATTTTGCTTCAATGCTTTAACTTCGGGAATAGTTAACTCTTGAATTTCTTCTTCTGCACATAAAGAAATATTTTCTTTAGTTTCACAAATTTTATTACTACTTGCACAGTTTATTGTTTCCCAAGAATCATTGTTACAAGTAAGTAAATTATTATTGTCACATTTTGTTTCTCCTTGACTACAAACTGTTTCATTTGCAATGCATGAAGATGTTTTCTCATTAGTTTTGCATATTTTATTATCAATAGTACAATCTAAAGAGTTCCAAACATTATTTTCACAAGTTAAAAGAGTATTGTTTTGGCATTTTGTTGCATTATTTGTACATTCTTGATTATTGTCTTCAATACATTCATGTATATCAAGTTGACATTTAAAATCATCTTTACAATCATTATTATGATTACATTTATTTTCTTGTAATATACATTTGTTATTTTCACATTTTTCCCAATTTTGGCATTTGGGGTTACAGGTTGGATCAGAGGACTGAGTTGTTCCTCCACAAGAAACAGTAAATAGCATTGTACTGATAAGTATCAAAAATAAATAAAATTTTTTAAACATTATAGCTCCTAAAAATAAACTATCAATGTTATACAGTATGTAGTTTTTATGTCAAGGATATTTTTTAGGAATGAGTTGAACAAAGATTAATGAAGTAATTGCTATGACGACTCCAATTATAAATGGTATTTTATAGTCTAATATCCATAATATTCCTCCTAATGCAGGTATTACAACTGCGGCTATGTGATTAATTGTAAAAGCAACTGCCATAGAAGGAGCAATGTCGGATTCGTCTGCTATTTTTTGAAAAAATGTTTTTATTGCAATTGAAAAATTAAAAACTAAATGATCTAAAATATAAACGGCCATAATTATATATCTATTTTGGACAAAAGCATATACTAAAAATATGGGTATAATTAATCCATATTCTAAGCTTAGTACTTTCCTTTCTTTAAATTTGTTAATGGCTTTACCAACGATAGGCATAAATATCATATTTATTAAATTATTTACTACAAATAAAATTGTTATTTCGAAGATGCTGAAATGAAACTTTTTAACCATTAAAAATACTGAAAATACAACAAAAATTTGTCTTCTTGCTCCTGCTAAAAAAGTCAAGGTATAAAATAACCAATATTTTTTTCTTAAAACCATGGTTTTTCTTTGGATAGCTAAGTTATCTTTATTTGGAAAATAAAATAGGGAATATATAATTAAAAAAGCAACTAAAACTCCTAAAATTAAAAACATCCATTTATATGATAAATATTTCATAAATATAAAAATACTTAAACCAACTAAAATATTTATAAATGCTCCTATACTTTTAAACTTTGCCATAATAAGAGGAGTTTCTTTTTTAGAAAAATATTGTAAAGTTAAAGATTGATTTACTGTTTCATAATAATGAAAACCTAAAGACATTAATAGGGTTGTAAATAATAGCCCATGATATGAAGGAAAAAATCCAGTTAATCCAACTCCTATTGCTAGTAAAGATAGTGAAATAACTGCTAAAATTTCTTCTTTTAGAATAAGTAAAATAAAAACAACTAGTAAAGCTAAAAATCCAGGAATTTCTCTTACTGATTGAATCATACCCATTTGATTGCCTAAAATATTTGCTTCATTAACTGCGAAATTATTTAGTAAGGTTCTCCAACCTTGAAACCCTATTGCTGTTGCAATAGTTAGGATTAATAAGAATAGGTATCTATTTTTTTGATTTTTATTTTCCATATATCCAAATAATAAAAATTATATTTTTTACTTCTGTTTTATCTTTTAGTGTTTTGAATTATCTAAGTGTATTTTGTCCAATCTATATAAATCAACTTTTCTGTGATTTACTAGATCTGCATTTATAAAGTAATCATCTCTTATTTCAGGGTGAATTAATTTATTTTGTATGTAAATACTTGTGGAGTATCTTATTGCAAAAGATAACATCTCTATTAGATTCAAATAAACTTTTTTGTTATCTTTATTAGTATAGAAAGAGTTTAATTTGTTAGAAGTTAAATTAATAAAAATTTCTTTTGGAGAGTCTAATTTATAAACAATATCGCATAAAAAATCTTCTTCATGGGTTTTATCATCTGAAATATTCTTTAAATATTCAAAAAAAGAATTTTCAAGACCAACAGGAAAGAGTAATCCAGTTTTTTCTTCTCTGAGTAGTATAATTGCTGTACCAAACTGATTATGACTATTTATAAGTTTTTCAATAGTAACTTTTGTATAATTATTTTTAAGTTCTTTCATAAAGAGCCCCTTTTATCTTTTATATAATAATTCCTTTTAATGTATAAATATATCCTTCGGTAATCTTTACATTAAAAATATCTCCGATTTTTTTATCTTTAATGTCATCAATATAAACTTTTCTGTTTCCTCTTGTTCTTCCAGAATACTGATTATTATCTCTTCCATCGGAATCATTGTCAAGTAATACTTCTTGAATTGTTCCTATTAAGTTTTGGGATTTTTTAATAGATATTTCTTTTTGTAAATCCATTAGTTTGTTTAATCGAGCTTTTTTTTCATCTAATGTTAGTGTTTCTTCAAGATTAAATGATTCTGTCATTGGGCGAGGAGAATAAGCAAAGGAAAAGGCATTGTCAAACTGTATTGTTTTTAGAAAATCAAGAGTTAAATTGAAATCTTCTTCGGTTTCTGTTGGGTAACCTACAATTATATCGGTTGTAACTTCAAGTTGAGGCATAAGTGAACGCATGTATTTGATTTGTTCAAGAAATTGTTCTGATTTATACTGACGCCTCATTTCTTTTAAAACTTTATTGGAACCTGACTGAATAGGCATATGGATATGTTCCATGACTTTATCGAGTTTATAAATTGCGTCCATTAAGTCTTTTGTAAAATATTTTGGGTGAGGAGATGTAAATCTTATTCTTTCAATTCCTTCAATTTCGTTTATTTTTTCAAGTAATTGTGCAAAAGATATTTCGTTTTTTTTATCTCTCCCGTATGAATTAACCGTTTGTCCTAAAAGAGTAATTTCTTTTACTCCACTTTTTGCGAGTATTTTACACTCTTCTATAACCTTTTTTGATGGTTTGGATACTTCAGTCCCGCGTGTAAAAGGAACAATGCAATATGAGCATCTTTTATTGCAACCCTTCATTATTTTAACAAAATCAGATACATTGTTCGTTTCATAATCGGGGGTAACTTCAACAAATTTATATATATCACTTAATTGTATTTCTGTTTGAGAGATTCTTTTACCTGTTTGAGTATATGTATTTATCATATCTGGTAAAGCAGGAAGACTGTCTGTTCCAAATACAATATCAAGATATTTTACCTGTTTTAAAAGTTCTTCTCCTTTTTGCTGAGCAACACAACCTCCAACTCCAAGTATTAAATTAGGGTTTTCTTCTTTTAATTTTTTAAATCTACCAAGCTGTGAAACAACTTTGTTTTCAGGTCCTTCTCTTACAGAGCATGTATTTAAAAGTATCATATCTGCGTCAGCTGGATTGTCCGTGACCGAATAGTTTAAGTCTTTGAGCATCATGGCTATTTTGTCACTATCATAAACATTCATCTGACAGCCAAATGTTATTATATGTAATTTTTTATCTTTCATTTAAATCCTTTAATAATAAAAGTGGTTTACTATATTTATAGATGCCGATAATGTCAAGTATTTTTATAGGATGTTTATAAATGTGTATAAACATCACTATTGTTATTTACTATTTGTGCTTTTTTGTTAGGTAAATATTAAGAAAATGTTTAATAATTCTTGTCAAGTTTAAATAAATCTTGATAAAAATAAGTTGAAATGATTTAATACAGAGTTTGTCAGGAGGAGTAATATATGAAATTATTTTTATTATTAATAATATTTTTTATGTTAAATGTAGTTATTTCATGTGGAGAAAATACAAATAAAACAGAAAAAAAACTTAGTTGTGAAAATGTAGATTGTGGAATGGGATACTGTAAAATAATAAATGGTAAGGCTAATTGCGAGTGTAATATGGGCTATCATAATGATAATCTTAACTGTTTAAGGAATATTTTAACTAAGGAAGATATCATTTCTGCATGTGAAAAAATTACTCCTTGTAAAACAGGAGGGGAAGAAGATATTGATTTATGTGTGGCAAAATATAATTCATTTTATCATTCAGAAAAGGGGAGCATATATGCATATTATATGCCTATTAAAGAGAAGGTAAATGATTACATTTTATGTATCAATTCTCATGATACTTGTGATGAGTATAATTTTTGTTTTAATAATTTTATGGGCATTACTTACAGTAATGAGGTTTGTGATAATATAGAGCAAACTTGCTCCGATGATACAACTTTAAAAGTATGTGAAAATGGTAAATATGAAATAACTAATTGTACTGTAATTAATAAAAAATGTTTAGAATATGGTAACAAGAAGGCTATTTGTAGTAATGATACTATTTGTGATTCTAATACATTTGAAAATTATTGTAATGATAATGGAAGTTTAGTTTATTGTAAAAACGGAATAACTCAAGAATATTATTGTCCTTACTATGGAATGGAGTGCAGAATAGATAATAATACTCCAAATTGCTATTTAAAAGATAATACAGAATCCTGTGAAGAAAATAACAAAACAAGTTGTGAAAATGGTAATATGGTTTTATGTAGAAATAATAAAAAATTAATTACAAGCTGTAGTGAACTTTTTGGTGAAAATTTTAAATGTTTAAATTTTAAGTATAAAAGTGGGGATTTTATTAAGGATACTTATGGATGTTTTTTTGAGTAGTTATTTTATATGAAATTCTTCAATATCAATAATCTGTTCTTGATTTTTGACTCTTACAACAATTTCTTTTCTACTTTGTTCCAATTTTAATTAATAATTGATTATTTTAGTCTGTAAATAATGTATCTTTCATTTTTGGGGACACTAGTGGTTTTACCGTTTTTATCTCTTTTTTTATTGAAATTTCCTATATCATTTTTGTAAAAATCTCTGTAAAAAATACCAGCAGACCTTAAATTACCACCAACAGCTTCTATAGTAACAGCGTAATAATGATTATTTATTTTCTTGTAGCCAACAAAGAGATAGGTGTGTCCATGTAATTTTATAATATCACCTAATTTTAATTGTTGCTCTGTATTTAATATATATTTTTTAGCAATTTTACTTTTTACAAGCGATGTATCCATATAGTCTGTTTTCATTCGCCCTTTAATTTTAGCAATTTTAGACTTTTCTATAGCTCTTTGTAAAAATAATGAACATTCAATTCCTGCAGTGAGTAGGGGAGAGTTGTATTTTATTGGGGTAAAATTTTTGTTTTTTAGAAATATTTTAGAGTATTTATCTATTAGATTAGCTCCTTTTATTGAATTTAGTAATTGATAACCATTATGAGGAATAATAAAATCTATATTTCTTTTGATATGAGCTTCTTTTTGATTGCAAAATTTTCCACAAGTAAATTCGGAATAATCAGTTTTATTTATAACTTTAGAAAGAAATATCTTTTTTTCTTTTCTAGATAACTTATTTAATATTATTTCAGTGAGTATAATTTTAGCAACAAAAGGAGTGAGCTTATTATATCCTTTTACAATTTGTTTATCTCCAAATTCAATTCTTTTTAATAGTTCTTTAATTGATAAGTTTTTAAATAGTTCTTTTTGTAGCTTGCATGTTTTTTTATTCTTTAATGAGTAAAATATTTGTTTGTCTGTTAATTTTTTATCAAATTTACAAATTGTTTTGTAGCTTTCTATAAATGGGCCTAAGTAATTGTAAGTTTGATATTTTATCATTCTTGAATTGTTATATTTTTTAAGAAAGTTTTCAATTGAGAGCATTCTTTTTAGAAATTTGTTGTTTTTACTTGTAAATAAGTTTTGGGTTTGAGTGATTAAATTTACATTATTTAATTTTAGTTTATTGATATATAAAGATATAATAGTTTTATCGTGTTTATTTATAGCTTGAACCCCTTTTGAATAATAGAGAAGTTTTAAAATTAAAAGAATTTTTTTTTGTGGGGCAGTTTTCTTTTTTATAGTACTTAGCTGAGATATTAAAAGTTCAAGTTCTTCTTGAGTAAGTCGTAATAAGTAATTTATTTTATTATGTTTTTCGTAATTTTTTCTATACTCCTGCTGTGAAGTTGATTTATTTATATGAAAATTTTTATTTCCTAGTAAAGTAACTGTAATTAAAACGCTAAAGGATAATATCGTTAGTATCTTTTTTATCAATTTTCTCCTTAAATAAAATTGTATTATATCAATAAAATAATTTTAGTAAAATTTTTGAGTTTATTTTTAGAATTGATATTATTGAAAGTTAACTATTCTCCAAATTCTCTTATAATCCCATTTTGATAAAACTTAACTAATTTTTTTAAATCATGTATTTGTGTCATTATTTCTTTACCTTGGTCTGTATCTTTTATCCTTGTTCTTTCTTTTACTTTATCGAGTAAAACCATTGATGACCTAATATCCGTTTCATTTTTAATAGCATCTTTAACAGAAGTGAATGGTTCGTGAGATGCAAGAAGTAATCCCCACGAATTATAAATCAATGTATAGCCTGCTATTCCAGTAACATCCTGATATGCCTTGGAGAAACCTCCATCAATAACAACTAATCTGTTATTTGCTTTTACTGGATGTTCCCCTTTTTTTACCTTTACAGGAACATGTCCATTGATTATTCTTGAATTTTTATCATTCAATCCAAACTCTTTTAAAATTTTATCGATTATTTGCTCGTTTTCTCTTAAGTTAAAATATGGGTTCTTACCTTCTTTATGTATTTTTTTATCATCTATAAAATATCTTTCAAAAGTAGCCATTTTATTTTTTCCAAATAAAGGACTATCTTTTCCACACCATAAATACCACATTAAATCCATTCCTAATTCTTTGTTTTTAATATTTTCTCTTTCAAAAAAACCTATTCTTGCCATTTTATCAAAATAATTTAATAATTCTTTTCCTTTTAGCTTAACATTTGAAATATTAACTTCTTTTAAAGAGCCATCTTTATTGAGAGGTATTTCTCCATGAAAAAGTAGATTATTGTTATGTGTAAGATATACACTTCCTTTGGAATACAAGTATTTAATGTGTTTTTGTAGTTTTTCATTAGTTTGAAATGATAAAGCTAGTTTATTAATGAGTATTGTTTCTGCTTTTGATAGCTTTATTGGATTACTTTGATCTATGGTTGGAAAACTTGTACTGTTGAGCTTAAAATTCTCCTTATTTATTTTAATAGAGTAATTACTGTAGTTGATTTTATCAAGAAGTATTCTCGCATTCATATTAAATGAAGGCCTCTTTTTTATTATTTGTGACTCTAATTTAAATTGAATAATACTTATTGTTTTGTGCATTCTAGCAATTAATTGTAATTCATCATCATCGTAATCATGTTTAGATTTTGGATAAAAGTTTTTACACTCATCATTTTTATAATATTTATTTGCAAATGTTGATAAAGGCATTAAATTTATTCCATATCCATTTTCTAGAGTTTTTAAATTTGCATATCTAAGAGAAATTCTTAAAACATTGGCAATAGATGCTTTATGACCGCTTGCTGCACTCATCCATAAAATATCATGATTTCCCCATTGAATATCAAGAAATTGGTGCAACATGAGTCTATCCATTATTATTTCAGCTCCAGGACCTCTATCATAAATATCTCCAATAATATGTAATCTTTTAACAGCTAGCCTTTTTATTACTCTAGATATATTAGTAATAAAGTCTTCTCCTCTATTTAACAAAATGATACTTTCTATAATTTTTTGGTAGTATAATTCTTTATGTCCTATTTCTTGCTTATTAAGTAATTCTTCTATTATGTAAGCATAATTTTTAGGAAGTACTTCTCTTACTTTTAATCTAGTATATTTGGCAGAAACAGCTCTACAAACCTTGATTAATTGGTAGATTATATCTTTTTGAAATAATTGAAAGTTCTTATATCCTTCTTTTTTTATTAATTTTAGTTTTTCTCTAGGATAATAAATAATTGTTGCTAATAGCTTCTTTTCTTTTTCGTTTAACTCTTCTTGAAAAACATCGTTTATTTTTCTTCTAATAACTCCCGAGGCATTTTTTAATACATGTAAAAAAGCTTCATGTTCTCCATGTATATCAGAAAGAAAATGCTCTGTTCCTTTTGGTAAGTTCAATATAGCTTCTAAATTAATAATTTCAGTAGTAGCATCTTGAATACTTGGGTATTGTTTTGATAAGTTTTTCATATGTCTAATTGCAAGTTCTCTGAGATTATGAATTTCTTGATTTACAATATTATCGTTCATAAAATACCTACAAAATATCTATAAGTTATCTATCATTATTAGTGGTATTTAACAAGTTTTATGAATAAAATAAATTACTTTTTAACTAAAATATTAAACTTTACTCCATTATTATGATTTTCTACAAGTAACTTTCCACCTATCTTTTCTATTATCATTGATGAAAAATAAAGCCCAACACCTGATCCTTCTTCTTTAGTTGTAAAGTATGGTTCAAAAATATGCTCTATTATATTATTGGGAATTCCACCAGCATTATCTATGATATTAAGTGAGATAAAACCATCTAATTCTGTAATGTTAAAAATAAATTTTTTATTTTTAATACTTTTTTTATTAAAACTATCAATAGCATTGTTTATAATATTAATCAGTATATGTTTGAATTCATTTTCTATTACATTTACCTTAATATTATGATTAAAATCTAAGATGATTTCTATTTCATTTTTAATTCTATCTTTTAATAGTAATAATACTCCATCAATTAGTTTTTTATAAGATACTCTAGAAATTTTATTTTCATTTTTAAAAAAACTTCTAAATTCATGCAAAGTTTTGATTATATGGTTAGTCTGAATAGTTAAATTATTTGTAAATTCTTCTATCTTTTCTTTTGTTAAATGCCCATTTTGGTTTTTATTATCTATAAAAGATGTTTTTAATTTTATTAAATGAATTGGTTGTAGCCATTGATGAGCTATTAAGTCTATCATTTCACCCATTTGAGCAAATCTAGTTTGTTGAAATAATTTTTTATCCTTTTCCCTATTCTTTTGAACTTCTTCTTGGATTCTCTTTTCTAGTGAATTATGGATTTCTTCTAGTTCTGATGTTGTTTGGGTAAGAAGATGAGTTAACGCCTCAAGAGTTCTATATTGACTAGATTTATTTGTAATTATTTGATTATCATTTTTTTTGGGGGGGATTGTTTCGGTATTTTCACTAAGAGCTAGTATAGTCATTGTTTGATTTAATAATTTGTTTTCATTGATTTTAGTATCTGAAAAAAATTCTCCATAGGTAAAGAAACCACTTAATTCGGTTATTTTATTTAATGGTTTTAACTCTAAACTAATTTCATCTCCGATAAATATTTTCCTTGCCATACAAGAGTATATAAAAATAGACTCTACATTTAAGTTAGAAAATTTAGTATATGAGTTGTTTCCATCTTTTAACATGGATTTTATATTGGCATATCCAAAAGTTACTTCATCATTTAAATTGATATTCCCTGCAAAAAATAGAGATTTATCTTCTTGTTGTCCAACAACAGCTCTTGCAATATTTACTCCATCTCTTTGAATTATTAAAGGAAATTCAACTATTGATGCAGGAATATCTTCTACTACATGTTTTCCTAAGTATTTTTTGTATATATCAACCGCAGGAATATTATCTATCTCATATACTATGTTTTCTTTAACTTTGGTTATTTTTAATTTTTTTCCTAAGTTTTTCCAGCCAAAGTTAACTTCAGTTGTTACTTTTAAGTTATCATTGTATAATAAAGCAACTACCGCACCATTTGTTAATATTTTATTTTCAGTGAAAACAATTGTTTGAGTAAATGTTCTGTTATCACCAGCAAGTCCTCCTGCAACTATAAGATTGTTATCATAATTATGAAATGCATTTAGATAAGTTTCACCATTTGTATTGAGGCCATCTGTAAATGAAATTGCAAGCGTTGCTTTATTTGTTTTATCAAATTGTTTGATTAAATTTTGAGCAGTTTCATAACTATGTTCTTTATTTTCTGTATAATATGTAATGATTTTGGTGGCTTCAAATATTGTAAATGAAAATACTGTGGAATTATTTTGTACAGAATCACCAATGATTTCACCACTTGTTGTGGCTCCTATTATTTTTATATGTGGAAGTTTTTTTTTTATTATATTTATGATTTCTCTAATAAATTGTATACTACATACTCCCGTAAAAATTTGTAATAGTAACTGATTAGCTTTAAACTTATCATTTTTATTAATAAAATTTTCTAATTCATTATTGTTTAAGTAATTATAGTTTATTGTTTTCATTTACTCCTTTTATAAGAACTAAAAGCACATTGTTTTATTATAAGATATTTTTTTTATTTTTTCTAGTTATATGAATGAAATTCAGTAATTCACAATATCTTTTAGTATTTTCTTGATTTTTTAATTAAAATATTAAATAACTAATTATTATTTTATCTCCATTTGATTCTTTATTGGAGTAAATTAAATTAATATTAAATAACTTCGCTAGGGTTAAAAAACTTAGTTTCGTCACCATTAATATCAATTAAAATTGTAAAATTATTATAGTCGTAATGGAAAGATTTTAATAAACTAAGGATATTTTTTATATCAATATCGATATGCTCTTTGTTCATTTTTATTGTTTTAGAAAACTCTAGTAAAAAAGGATAGTCATCATCTTCTAATATATCTGCATAAGTATCTTTATAGCCTTTATTTATTAAATGCTTAAGTACTTTTTTTGCATCATTTTCTGTTTTAAGAAATACCGAGTGATAAATTCTACCGTTTTTATCAAGTAGTTTATTTTTTAAAAGCCATGATACACTATTTTCTAAATCAAGCATAATGGTTTCTTCAAATGTCATTGGAATCATATTTCTCCTATATTTTTTGAATATGGTAAAAGAATATCTTCATTATCATTGCACTTGTTGGTTAATGAAAAGTATAACCTTTTTTTACTTATTTCCTTACTTTTAAATTTATTATCCATATTATTACTTATATTTAAAAAACTCTGCAAGAGCATTATTATATATTTTTTATAAAAATTCAATTGATTTTAGAATAATTAGCAAAATAACATTTTTTAAATGTAAAAAAAGTGGGTTCATTACTAAATATGTGGATTTTTATTAATAAATGATTGAATTAATATTATCACTATGGTAAATTAGCCTTGTTTATTTAGAGGTTGTTATGGCTTGGAAAAAAATTATTCCTGCAAAAAGGACAGAAAATATTAAGTATGCAATAAGAGATATAGTTGTGCTTGCAAAAGAAGTAGAAAAAACGGGTAAAGAAATGCTTTGGTTAAATATTGGAGATCCTAATATTTACGATTTTGTTACTCCGCCTCAAGTAATAGATGATACTGTAAAAGCAATGAGAGATAATCAAAATGGTTATGCTCCTTCTAATGGTATTGATGAGGCGGTAAATGCAATTAGACTTGATGCTAAAAGTAAGGGATTTAAAAATATAAAAGAGATATTTGTAACCACTGGTGCAAGTGAAGCAATTGATATAGCTTTAACTGCATTATTAAATGCTGGTGACAATTTTTTACTTCCTGCACCTACTTATCCTCTTTATGATGCCATTATTAATAAATTAGGAGCAGAACCAAGGCATTATTTTCTTGATGAAGAAAATAATTGGGAGCCTGATTTAAAAGATTTAGAATCAAAAATAGATGAAAATACTAAGGGGGTACTAATTATCAATCCTAATAATCCAACAGGGACTAATTATTCAAAAGAATCCTTAAAAGGAGTTATTGAATTAGCTAAAAAATATGGATTATTGTTATTTGCAGATGAAATCTATGATAAATTATTATTTGATGAAAATGATAAGCATATTTCTATGGCAACTATAGATACTAATGCACCAATTATAACATTTAATGGTTTATCAAAGTCTCATGTTGTTCCGGGCTTTAGAATTGGCTGGGGAATAGTAACAGGTAAAGATGAATTAATTTCTGATTATAATGAAGGAATGCAAAAATTTGTAAGAGCAAGGCTTAGTGCAAATAAACCAGAACAATTTGCTATAAAAAATGCTCTTTTGACTCCTCAACCTCATATAAGGGAAATGTTAAATAAGTTAAAAAAGCGTGGTGAAATTACTTACAATAGGATAAATGCAATAGATGGTTTATCTTTAGTAAAAACTAGTGGAGCTTTTTATGCCTTTATTAAAATAGATTTAGATATTGATGATTTTACATTTTGTAAAAGATTAATAAACGAGTATGGGGTTGTTACTGTTCCTGGTAGTGGATTTGGTCAAAAGCCCAATACTAAGCATTTTCGAGTTGTATTTTTACCTAATGAAGAAATTCTAAATAGAGCTTATGATAAAATAGAAGAATTTGTTAAAAAATTAAAAGAGGAAGGTAAATGAGATTTTATAAATATGGATTAATAATATTTTTAGCATTTATATTGGGATTTTCATCTTGTAAAAAAGTTGCTGAAAATAATTCAAGTACAAAAAATAAAACTAATAGTAAAAAAGTAACTAAAATTAATAAAAATGATAATAAATTATCAGAAAACATAGAGTTTTCTAAGAAAAAACCTAGTTTTGAAACAAGTAATGAGGCTATTAAATTAAGATACAAGTTTAAAGTTGGAAAAAAGATAAATATTGTTCATTTTTTAAAGATGAGTGTAAGGTATAATAATAATTTAACTTTTATTAATACTCATCTTTATGGCCATTATGAAACAAAGAAAAAGCTAGAAAATGAAAACTATGAATTAAATTGGGTAATTTCAAGAATTACAACAGAATTAAAGTTTAAAGATAGAAAAGGACAAGATAAGGTATTAAAATATGATAGCGAATCTAAAGAAAATACACTTCCTAATTCAGAACTATTAAGAACTCTTATTAATACTAGTATTAAAGCTAACGTTGATTCATCAGGAACTCTTTCAGAGCTTGATTTGAAATCTATTTTAAATATTATGGGCAATGGTTCTGAGGAAAAATTAAAAAATGATATTTCAAAAAAAGCAGAACAATTTGTAAATATATCACTTATTTTGCTCCCCCAAAATGATCTTAAAGTTGGTGATACTTATGATGGCCGAGAAGGTGTACAAGATAATTCAATGCTTAAAATAAAGTCTAAAAAGAAATACACTGTTGATTCTATTTCTAAAGATAAAAAATTTGCTGTTTTAAAGCCAATTATTGATTTTAAGCTAGATTCAAGTAATCAGAAAATCAATATAAAAAAGAACGAAATGAGTGGTTGGGTATTATTTGATATTGATAAAGGAAATGTAAAAGAATCATATACTCATACCCGTATAAGCGTAAAAATAAATAAGGTTAATATGAAAATGGATATGAAATCTAGTTTTAAAGTTATAGAATGATTAAATGATTGTCGCTTAGCCACATTGTCTAAGCTTTGAAAAAAGTAACCAAATTAGGCTAGAAATAAATTCTAGCCATACAATTTGTTTCTTTTTTTATAAGGGAAATATGAAAAAAATAATAATAAGATACTCAGAAATTGCTTTAAAAAAAGGCAATAGAAAAAGGTTTGAAAATAAATTGGCTGAAAATATAAAATGGACACTAAAAGGTGAAGATTTTAAATTAACAAGAACTTGGGGAAGATTTTTTATAACTAATTTTGAAAATGAAGATTTTTTTACTGAAAGATTAAAGAAAGTACCAGGTATTTCTAATTTTTCTGTTGCACATATCATAGAAGATAGAGATTTAAATAAAATTGCAACTAAAGCAATAGAATTATTATCTAAAGATTATGATAGCACAACTAAGGACTTTTTTAAGGTTGATACTAAAAGAATTGACAAACGATATCCCAAAAAATCATCTGAAATATCAAAAGAAGTAGCTGACATTATTTTACCTAATTTTGAAAATTTTATTGTTAATTTAAGAAAGCCAAATATAACAGTAGGTGTTGAACTTTATGAAAATGATGCTCTTGTATTTATAAATAGACACAGGGGAGTTGATGGTTTACCGGTTGGAAGTAGTGGCAAAATGACTCTTTTACTTTCTGGTGGAATAGATAGTCCTGTTGCTGGTTATAAAATAATAACAAGGGGAGTTAAGTTAAATGCTGTTTATTATCACTCTACTCCATATACATCAGAGGGGGCAAAGTTAAAGGTAATAGAGTTAGCAACAATTTTGTCTAAATTTCAAAATAATTATTTAGATTTATTTATTGTTCATTTTACTGAAATTCAAAGAGCTGTTAGAAAAGAGTGTAGGGCATCGTATGGAACAGTTCTAGATAGAAGATATATGGTTAAAATTGCGGATGTCATTGCAGAGAAAACGCTTCATCAGGCTCTTATAACAGGTGAATCAATAGGTCAGGTGGCTTCTCAAACAATAGAAAATATAACTTCAGTAGATGTAATATCTCGTTTACCTATTTTAAGGCCATTAATTGGTAATAATAAACTAGAAATCACTGCCATTGCCCAGAAAATTGAAACCTATGAAACCTCAATTAAACCATTTGATGATTGTTGTGTATTATTTGCCCCTAAGGCACCTGTTACCAAGGTAAAAATTGAGTATTTAGATAAAGAAGGAACTAGACTTAATGAAGATAAATTAATTGAAGATGCCTTACTAAAAACAAAAGTTATTAAAATAAGAAGAAATCAAATAGACGAAATTACTTATAGTGAGTATTTAGAAGGTTTAAGATAACGAGTTTACTTATCACATGAAATTTTATGTCCATACTCGCATGCTTTTTTGTAATATGCATTTGCCTTTCTTATATTTTTATTAATATCTTTTCCTTCATCATATAAATTTCCTAATTTATCACATGAAATTGCGTTTTTAGATTTACATTCTTTATCAAGCTTTAATATTATAAGTATACTGCAGCTTTCGTTATTTTTAAGTTTACAAGCTTTTTCATAGAAGGTATAAGCTTTTTTTAGATCTTTTACTTTATAATTATATCTATAATATTCTCCTGCTTTCTTACATGATACATTATCATTTAGTGAACAAGCTTTTATATAATATTTAATAGCTTTAATAAAATTTCTTCTTAAATAATTTCCCCTTTCATAAGCTTTGGCAAGGTTACGACAATTAATAGCATTATCATTATTACAAGCTTTTTTATAGTTTAATGCTTTTTTCATGTTACAGGCAATAGGATCATTGGATTTACATGATATCTCAAAATATTTTTCAGCATTACTTAAATCATTATTTTTTAAGTAAATTATACCCAAATAACGACATGATTTTTTATATCCATCATTACATGAGTTTTCAAATAGTTTTTTAGATTTATCATAGTCTTGATGATAGAATGATTTAATTGCTATTTGAAAATTTTTCAATTTTAATCTATTGCATGATGATACTCTTCCTGCTTTACAAGATTTAATAAGTTTTTCAAATTCTTTTTCTTTTTCTTGTTTCTGCTTTTCTATTCTTATAATTCTTTCTTCTTGCCTTTTAATTGTCCTGCAAGAATATTTATTTCCTAGTTTACATGCTTTTTTGAGATAAAATTCTTTTTCCTCTTCTTTTTTTTCTCTTCTAAAAAAATTGTATAGGTATGTGCAAGCATCTGCATAATTCATTTTACATGCTTTTTTAAAATAATCTAAAGATAATGGAATATTTTTTATTGATTTCTTTTTGTATAGGTTTCCAAGTTCAAAACATGCTTGAGGATACTTAAATTTACATGATTTTTTATAGAAATAAATAGCTTTAGTTTTATTGTGACGATAATAATATTTTTTTCCTTTTTTATAAAGTTGTTTTTTACTAAGGCTTTTTTTATGTTTTTTTCTTTTCTTTGGTGTATTGAACTTATAAGGAGATGTCGTTTTATTATTAGTTGTTTGTGGAGAGAACATGACACAAGCTCCTCTAGTTAGTCTATACAATGAATTTTATCACAAATGCTATAACATTGCTATAAAATATTATAATTTGTTATTAAATATATAAAAGCTGAAATAAATATTGACATTATTTGCTTATTGGTTTATATTGAGTAAACCCTACTAATTTAGTAGAGTATTGTTTCAATGGAGGATTTATGAGTGCATGCCCTATAAGTAAAACCCAAATAGACGGAAATGTAGCAAGATTAAATGGATTGATTTCATTGGTTTTTATAGCTTTAGGTACATATAACAAAATTTTTTGGATTTTATTAACTATAGATTTTACATTAAGAAGTTTTATAATAAAATATAGTCCTATTGCAAACTTTAGTAGATTAATATTAAATAATATTAATATTACCCCTAAACCTATAGATGCTGCTCCAAAATTATTTGCAGCAAAAATCGGTTTAATAATGTCTGTTATTTTGATTGCTGTTTCATTATTAGGCTACTCTAGTACGGCTTTTTACTTTTCAATTTTCTTTTCTATTCCTGTTTTTTTAGAAACATTTTTTAGCTATTGTTTAGGTTGTCAAATGTATTCAATACTGATGAAATTAAATGTTATTAAAGATAAATTAAATGATAGTGACTTTAGTGGTTTGGGTTAGCTAGAACAATATTATTAGAATCATATAATCTCACACAACATAATCTTCTCGTTGTTATTTAATTGTATAAGTTAAATTCATAAATATATTAACGGAGTTTATTATAAAAAAATAATAAAAAAAGTATAAAAAAATTCAAATTTTAAAAGAATAATGTTATAAAAGTTCATTGTTTGTTTTTGGAATGGAGAATGATGAATGTTTATGTAGAAAAAACTGGTTTTATTGAGGTTATTGCTGGTGGGATGTTTTCTGGTAAAACAGAGGAGCTTATTAGAAGAGTTAAAAGGGCTAAAATTGCCAAACAAAAAATAATGGCGTTTAAACCTGCCATGGATACTCGTTATGATGATAATGACATTGTTTCTCACTCAAATGCTTATTTTAAAGCACAGCCATTAAGCAATATCAAGGATATTTACCATCATGATATTGAAGATATTGATGTTATAGGTATAGATGAAGCTCAGTTTTTTAGTAATGATATTATTGATGTAGTTAATGATTTGGCAAATCAAGGAAAGAGGGTTATTATTGCTGGTTTAGATTTAGATTATATGGGAAGGCCATTTGGTTCTATCCCTTCACTTATGGCAGTGGCTGAATATGTAACTAAAGTCCAAGCAATTTGTACTGTTTGTGGTAACCCTGCAAGTAGGTCATTAAGGATGATTTCATCAGATGAGTTGGTCGTTTTAGGGGCAAAGGCTCAGTATGAACCAAGGTGTAGATTACATTTTTCAATAGATAATAAAGGAGAAAACAATGAGGGATAAAGCCCATTTTCAGTTTACAAATGAAAACACTTATTTGAAACATCATCTAGGAGAAAATATTTATATTTTAGATGATATTTATGCTTTTTCTATACTGGCAAAATTATCTACGCCAGAGGTAAAACAGCCTATGATTAATATTTATCTAAGAGATTTATACAAAGTACTTTTAAATAATGTTGTTTCTACTTGTTTCCCTAAAAAAGAGTTGGAATTTAAAACTAGAATGCTTGAACATGATGCTAATGGAGTTTTTACGGCTAAAGTAATAGACCCTGATACAAAAGTCTTAGTTTGTGATGTTGCAAGAGCCGGTATGATTCCTGGGCAAATTTGTTTTGATAATCTTAATTTATATTTGAACCCTGATAATGTCATTTTTGACCATATTATGGCAAGTCGAGATATTGCAGAAGAGGCAAATAGTGTAAATACTGTTTTAGCTGGAATGAAAATAATTCCTGAATTTTCAAATGGTTATATTTTAATACCCGATCCTATGGGAGCAAGTGGAAGTTCAATTAAAAAAGTTATAGACTTATATAAATCTATGCATAAAGATGTTAAAATTATAGTAATGCATTTAATTGTAACTCCAGAATATGTAAAAACTATAACGAATTCGCATCCTGATGTTACTATTATGGCAGTAAGATATGATAGGGGCTTATCAACTAAAGAAAGTTTAGATTCTGAAATAGGTGAAAACCCAGAAGGAGAAAAGAGTTTAACTAAAAGTAAATATATTCTTCCTGGTGCTGGCGGTTTAGGTGAAATTATAAATAATAATTATATATAGGAGTAAGCAATGATAGAAAAGGTTCATCAATTAATATCAAAAGAGGAGATAGCTCTAAAAGTAAAGGAAGTTGCTACTCAAATAAACAATGATTATAAAGGGAAAGATGTAGTTTTTGTAGGCGTTTTAAAGGGCGTTTTTATGTTTATGTCTGATTTACTTAAAGAAATAAATTCTACAAGAGTTACAACTGATTTTATTGGTTTAAGTTCTTATAAAGGTGGAACTAAATCAACTGGTGAAGTTGAAATTACAGCAGATTTAAAAGACAGTATTGAAGGAAAGCATGTTATCGTTCTTGAAGATATTGTAGATACAGGTCTTACTTTAAGTTTTTTATTGAAAAACTTTGAAAAGAGAAAACCTGCTTCTGTTGCAATATGTACTTTACTAGAAAAACCTTCAAATATAGAAAAATATGTTAAAATAGACTATAAATGTTTTGTTATTCCGGATAAATTTGTATTAGGATACGGTTTAGACTATGATGAAAGATATAGAAACCTTCCTTATATAGGCGTTATGGAATTTATTGAGGAATAAAAATGTTTTTCAAAGATTTAGATGATATATTAAAGTATATAGTTGCATTATCAAATGTTAGTGGTGGAGAGATTTTTATAGAAAATTATGATCTCCAAGATTTAGAAATAGCTATTAAAGATAAAATAATAAATATCCCAGACTATTGGTTTAAAAATAAGGAAAATAATTATATTTTAAATATAAAATCTAATAAAATTGATACTTTTTTAAAACTTGATACAGAATTTGGTTATGAATTTATAAGATTTATAATAAAAGAAGATGAAATTATTCCTGCAACAAAAGAAATGAGAGAAACTATTCTTATTTCAGAAAAAGAAGTTTTAGTGAAGTGTAATTCATTTATTTCAGATACTGAAGTTATTGATAATAGAGAAATAAAAAATAAAATAATTAACATAAAAGATAATTTGATTCTGTTTGTAAAAAGAAATTTATTATATTCAAAAGATAAATTATGGAACATTTCACCCGAAATTGTTGAAAATGCAATAAATAAAGCATTATACGAGTACAATTATGAAAATAATTTTCCTATTGAACTTAGTATTTTTGATAGTAATAAAATTATTATAAAATATTTTCTTGGTAATAAAAAAGATAGAAGATTTGTTGATGCCATAGATGTAAAGGATGAGTATTTATTTGGAAATAAAATCAGAGTATTAATTCTTAATGCTGATAATGATAATATTCCTAAAAAAACTGTTTTTAAAGAGCATAAGAAAGAATCAATAAGTTTTATGGAGTCTAAGGAAAACGGCATTGCTTATTCATCAAAAACTTTAAAATTTAAAATAATGCTTGAAATAACTAAGTCTCCGGTTACTTCAAAAGAAATAATGAGTGCTTTGGAGCTTAAAGACAGAGAATCATTTTATAATACCTATTTAAAACCTGCAATAAAAGAAGGATATATTAAGTATACTATCCCGGAAAAACCAAGAAGTCCCAAACAAAAATATGTAAGAACAGAAAAAGGTAATGAATACTTAAAGAGTCGTTTTTGATTTTATTGAAAATTTTGAGTGCTATATTCATAGCCAACATCATAAATTCCAACTCCAACAGAACTAAAACGAGGTCTCATTATATTACAGTGATGTGACATTGCATTACAATGTCCTTCTCCACTAGATACGCAAATTGGTTCTCGTGGGTCACGGCACCCCATATACATTCCCATATGACTATGAGAGTCACCACTGTATGCTATATTTTGGCCACCCCATCCGGGAGGAAAATCTCCATGTTCAAATTCTCCATATCTTTCAGGGTTATCATTGGAAATAGGGGACATAGTCATTCTCTGTGAGTGTTGTCTTCCATAAGCTGAAAAAAGAACATTATATCCCAAAGGTTTATGTGATTCAGGAGAGCCTTCTTTATCATGTACTGCTCTTACAAAATTAATTAACTCGAACATATCACATTCAGATTGATTGGGGGTAAACCATGTTTCATTTGTTCCGTCAAGATTATAATCAAAATTAATTACCCCTCCTATACATACTGTTGTTGTTAAAACACAATGTAAACCATCTGTATCATCGGGGGTATAACCAACATCACATGCACAAACAGGGTCGTTATTTTCTTTAATATAGCATGTTCCGTGACCGTTGCAACCATTACAAGCATTCTGGTCATTTTCAACACATATACCATTGTCTTCATGATAGCCATTATCACAGGTACAGATTCCCATATTGTAATTACAGCTAGAATTATCAGAACAATTTAAAGTTTCACATATGTTATCAGCGATACAACTTCTACCATCAGCACTTGAATGATAGTTGTTGTCACAGTAGCATCTACCATTATTTGAATTACATGTTGAGTGTTCTGAACAATCCACATTTTCACATTTATCAATTTCAATACAGTTGTTGCCATCTGATTCATAACCTTCATTACATAGGCATTCTGCTTGATTACTATTATTTAGGTGACATATAGAATTTTGGGGACAGTTTGTATCGTCACATGGATTATATAGATTGCACGGAGCATTAACTAAATCACCACTATCACATGTTGAGCTCCATATTAAATGGTTTTGAGCATCATATAAACCCAGTTTAGTTTCATCAATAGTTAAGTGATTAACTCCAATATTTGCTGTATTGGAATGCCATTTTACATTATTATTTTCATCGAATACAACTAGGTTGCCATTTGTTTCAAAAACAAATTTATAACTACAATCAAGTCCACAAGTTGCTCCATTTGTTGTGGTGTTCCATAAAGGTTGTGAATCTTCTTTCTGATATAAAACCAAATTGCCATCTCCCTGCATTATGAAAAGAGTGTTTTTTAAATCTACACTTTCATTTTTATCAAGAATTAAGCCATTTAGGGGGAATGTTTTAAAGAGAGGAAGTTCATTTGTAATACAATTATTTCCGTCTTCATGATATCCCAAATCGCATACACAAATGCCTTCACTGCAATGTGAATTTGCTTTGTTTGAGCAGTCAATATTTAAACATGGGTTATTTTCATTAATTGTACATTGTTCACCATCTTCATGATATCCCAAATCGCATACACAAATGCCTTCATTGCAATGTGAATTTGCTTTGTTTGAACAATCTACATCTTTGCATAAATTCACTTTATCTGAATCTTTTCCTCCACAGGAAAGAATAAAAATGATAAAAAGGATTAAAAAATACAGTTTTTTCATATATCTCCTTATTCTAAGGTATAATATCACATAAATAAGTATATTTTTTACAGATAAAATTCCATCGGAGAAAATACCTATTTAAAATATTATTAAACATAATTAACAAATAAAAATTATTCAACATTCTGAGGAGTATATCCATT
>Ga0256842_1000584_pt1 | contig 32087 bp, 26 predicted proteins | sample 4559240metaG_FD_185973 | JGI IMG/M metagenome (GOLD analysis project Ga0256842, IMG submission 185973) | Hydrothermal vent microbial communities from Guaymas Basin, Mexico - 4559-240 | ecosystem: Environmental > Aquatic > Marine > Hydrothermal vents | place: Mexico: Guaymas Basin | collected... | reverse complement strand
GACCATATTTCTTAGCTTCAGTTTCAGTCGGAACCTCTTCACTAAGATCTCTCATAGCTTCTATATCAGGATGTCTATAAAGAGCATTATCGTCAAATCCTATCTTGGCATCAAGTGCTATAAAATTACCCTCACCGGTTCTTACAAGTGGATTTATCTCTATAAGTTCAACATCATTTTCCATATAGACTTTATAAAGAGTGCTTGCAAATTTTATAAATTTACCAATTTGCTCTTTTGGAAGCCCAAGTCCAAAAGCAAGCTCCCTGCCGTGAAATCCTTGAAAACCGATGCTTGGATCTATAGCAACTTTTATAATCTTTTCGGGAGTTTCAGCTGCAACTTTCTCTATCTCCATACCACCTTCGGTACTTGCCATCATAACGGGCATCTCTTTTGCTCTATCAAGAACCATACCGAGATAAAATTCACTCTCGATATCCGCACCCTCTTCTATATAAACTTTTTGTACAAGCTTACCCTCAGGTCCGGTTTGATGAGTTACAAGAGTCATTCCGAGTATTTCACCCGCCAATTCTCTAACTTCATCAAGACTCTTAGCAAGTTTAACTCCTCCTCCAAGACCTCTACCTCCGGCATGTATTTGAGCTTTAACAACCCAAATATTACCGCCGAGTTCTTTGGCGTTTTCTACCGCTTCATCAACGGTAGTAGCCACTTTACCTCTCGGTGTGGGTACTCCGTATTTTCTAAAAATTTCTTTAGCTTGATATTCATGTATATTCAAAACCTATCCTCCTTTCTTATAGTTTACTTTTCAATCTTTAACTTCATATTGAGATCTACCCATATCATATAAATCATTTCCGTAAGTATCATTTATAACAGTTACCGGAAAATCTTCCACTTCAAGTTTTCTTATAGCTTCAGGTCCAAGCTCGGGATATGCTATAACTTCGGCACTTTTTATAGTCTTTCCTATCAAAGCTCCCGCACCTCCGGTAGCTCCAAAATAGACAGCTTTATACTTTTTGCAAGCATCTTTTACCTCTTGATTTCTTTTGCCTTTCCCTATCATTCCTTTTTGACCATGTTTTATAAGTATGGGGGAGTAGGCATCCATTCTGTAGCTCGTAGTAGGTCCCGCACTTCCTATAGGATCACCCGGCTTAGGAGGAGTAGGCCCTACAAAGTATATAACACTACCCTTCAAATCAAAAGGTAACTCTTTACCCTCATCTATCAAATCAACAAGTTTCTTATGTGCTGCATCTCTTGCAGTAAACATAATACCCGTTAGATAAACTATATCTCCAGCTTTTAATTGGACAACATCCTCATCACTTAGAGGCATTGTCAAATGGTATGTTTTACTCATTTTCAATCCTTATAAAACTATATGAGAGTGTCTTGAACTATGACACTGAACATTTACACTTACCGGAAGTGAGGCTATATGACAAGGTTGTCTTTCTATATGTACAGCAAGAACCGTTTTAGTCCCACCCATTCCCATAGCACCGATACCAAGTTTATTTAACTCTTCAAGTATCTCTTCTTCAAATTCATTTAATTCAGAATCTTCATTTTTTGTACCGGCTTCCCTAAAGAGTGCATGTTTGCTCGATATGACGGCTTTTTCAAAAGTTCCACCTATACCAACTCCCACAATGATAGGAGGACAAGGGTTTGGTCCGGCATTTGAGATAACCTCTTTTACAAATTTCAAAATACCGGGTTTTCCTTGAGCTGGAGCCAAAACGGTAGCACGACTGACATTTTCGCTTCCGCCGCCTTTTGCAGCATACTCTATCTCAAGTTTATCTCCCTCCACAAGATCAAAGTGGATAACCGCAGGTAAATTGTAACCGATCTTATCTTTTAAATTTTCTCTTGTAAAACAATCACAGGTAGAAGCTCTTAGGTAACCCTCTTTATATCCCTCTTCCGTTCCTTGATTTATGGCATCTTTTATCGTACCGCCCTTAACTTTAAAATCTTCTCCCACTTTTACAAAAAATACTGCAAGTCCGGTATCCTGACACAAAGGTCTATCTTCAGTTCTTGCAATCCTTGCATTTTCAAGAATTTGTTTTAAAACTTCTTTGCATACGGGGCTTTTTTCCTCTTCATAAGCTTTATTTAGTGCATCCAATGCATCTTTTGGTAAATTGTAAGCAGTATGAATAATCATATTTTTAATACTTTTAACTATATCGTTAAATTCAACTTCTCTACTCATAAAATCATCTCCTTATCCGAGTATTTATATAGATTTTAGTCTAAAAATCTCTTCTCTTTTAAAATATCAATTAAAACTTTTACAGATTCTATACTTTTTCTAAATTGCTCTCTTTCACAGTGATTTAAACTTATCTCAATCACATCCTCTGCACCATTTTTACCAAGTGTTACAGGAACTCCATTCACTATATCACTGTATCCATACTCTCCGTCAAGATAAACTGCACAAGGATATATCTGTTTTGAATCATTTAATATGGCATTTATCATAAGAGCAGTTGATTTTGCTGGAGCATAGTATGCTGAACCCGTCTTAAGGTAGCCGACTATTTCAGCCCCACCATGCTTTGTTCTCTCAACTATCTCATCAATCTCTTCCGCTTTTAAAAGATCCGTCAAAGGAATACCCGCAACAGTAGAGTATCTTTGCAAAGGAACCATATAATCCCCATGACCTCCCATCGTAGTAGCTCTTATCTGTCCTGCTCCGAAACCGAGTTTTTCATATATAAAATGTGCCATTCTGGCACTATCCAAGATACCTGCCATTCCAAGCACTTGGTTTGTTGGATATTTACCCACTTTTAAGGCGACATAAGTCATCGTATCTAATGGATTTGAAACCATTATAACTATTGCTTTTGGTGCATATTCTCTAACTTTTAAGATAACCTCTTTCGTTATTTCGGCATTTTTCATAAGTAAATCTTCTCTACTCATACCCGGAAGTCTTGGAAAACCTGCCGTGATAACTACAACTTCGCTATCTTCTATATCCTTATAACTTTGTGCTGCTTCTACGATAGTATGACTTCTTGTTGCCGCTGCAGCCTGAGACATATCAAGAGCTTTTCCTTTTGCTCTGTCGGTATCTCTATCCACAAGAATCAACTTATGACAAGTGCCGTGCATTGCTAAAGAGTAGCCTACCGTGGCACCCACATTTCCTGCACCGATTATTGTAACTTTACTCTGTCTTTCCACTTATATCCTTCATGACTTAATTGATACAATTGATAAATATTTATCAATTGTATCACAAAAACTCTATAGTATGGATTAGCCTATAGAGTCTATTATATTATTTAGAGTTTGACTTGGTCTCATAGCATTTTGAGCTTTTTTATCATCAGCATGATAGTATCCGCCTATATCTTGAGCTTTACCCTCAACACTCAAAAACTCCTCCATTATCTTATCTTCATTCTCTTTTAAAGCTTTTGCTACAGGAGCAAATTTATCAGCTAACTCTTTATCTTCATCTTGATTTGCCAAAGCTTCAGCCCAATACATTGCAAGATAAAAGTGGCTGGCTTTATTGTCTGGTTGTCCTGCTTTTCTTCCCGGAGATTTGTCATTGTCAAGATATGCCGCATTTGCTTTATCAAGAGCATCATTCATAACTTTTACCTTTTCTCCGGCTCCTTTTTGAGAAAGCATTCTAAGAGATTCGGCAAGTGCTAAGAATTCACCCAAGCTATCCCATCTTAAGTGACCCTCGTTCAAAAACTGCTCAACATGCTTAGGAGCCGATCCTCCCGCACCGGTTTCAAACAATCCTCCACCGGCAAGTAAAGGAACGATAGACATCATTTTAGCACTTGTTCCAAGCTCAAGTATAGGGAAAAGATCTGTCAAATAATCTCTTAAGATATTTCCGGTAACACTTATGGTATCAAGCCCTTTTCTGACCCTTTTTAGAGTAAATCTCATAGCCTGTTTAGGAGCCATTATATGATACTCTATATCCTTTTGGGCGATATACTCAGGTAGATACTGAACCACTTTTTTAATAATATTTGCATCATGAGCCCTAAAGCTATCGAGCCAGAATACCGCAGGAAGCCCTGTCAAACTCGCTCTCTCATGAGCCAATCTAATCCAATCTTTTATAGCTACATCTTTAGCTCTGTAAAGTCTCCAAATATCACCTTTTTGCACTTGGTGGCTCATTAGAACATTACCTTCTTCATCCTTTACTTCCATAACCCCATCCTCTTCAGGTTTGAAAGTAGTCGGATGAGAACCGTACTCTTCAGCTTTTTTAGCCATAAGTCCGACATTGCTAACATGTCCCATAGTGGTTACATTAAACTGTCCATTTTTCTTTGCATCTTCAAGTATCTCTTCATACATTGTCGCATAACATCTATCCGGTATAACAGCAAGTGTCTCTTGCAAAGCTCCATCTTTGTTCCACATTTTTCCACCCTCTCTGATAACAGGAGGTAAAGAGGCATCAATGATGATGTCATTTGAGAAGTGAAGATTTGTTATACCTTTATCGCTATCGACCATAGCAATATTTGGTCTTTTTGCATACTCTTCATTTATAGCATTAACTATCTCCTCTTGCTTTTCTCTATGAAGTTTTTTTATCTTATTTTCAAGGTCACCCATGCCAAGGTCTTGATTGATACCTATCTCTTCAAACTCTTTGGCAAATTTATCAAATACATCTTTATAAAACTCTCTAACCGCATATCCGAAAATAACAGGATCACTCACTTTCATCATGGTAGCCTTCAAGTGAATAGACCACAACAAATCATCTTTTTTAGCTTCATCTATAGTTTCATCTAAAAAGGCAGATAAACTCTTTGCACTCATAAAAGATGACGATAAAACTTCATCTTTTTCAACATCATTTAACTCTTTTAAAACTTTTCCGTTAAGTTCTATGGTAACTTTACCCGCTTTATCTGTTATGACTGATTGTTCATTGTCATAAAAGTCATCTTTTCCCATATATGCAACTTTTGCTTTACAATTTTTATCGAAAGGTTTAAGTCTGTGGGGATGCTTTTTTGCATACTCTTTTACAACTTTTGCAGCTCTTCTATCACTATTTCCTTCTCTTAAAACAGGATTTACCGCACTACCAAGACATGTAGCATACTTTTCTCTTATGGCTTTCTCTTCATCTGTTTGTGGATTTTCCGGGAAATCCGGAAGCTTATATCCTTGCTCTTGAAGTTCGGCTATACAAGCTTTTAACTGAGGAATTGATGCTGATATATTTGGTAGTTTTATGATATTCGCTTCGGGCTTCTGCACCAAATCACCAAGATATGCCAACTCATCTGGTTGTCTTTGATCTTCCGGTAGTATATCACTAAATGTTGCTATCACACGACCGGCAAGAGAGATATCTCTTTGCTCTATATTTACCCCGGTACTTCCGATAAACTTTTCCAATATAGGAAAAAGTGAGTATGTTGCAAGTGCCGGTGCCTCATCTATCTTAGTATAAACGATTGTTTGTCCCATTGCCAAATCCTTTTAAAAAAATATTATATAAGTATATAATAGTAAACATAAAATAATTTTAATTGGTCTCAATTATGTAAAAAAAAAGTCTTTATGTTACCTAACTACACAATTACTATTTTATTAAAGATTTTCTTGTAACTTTTTGTAACATATTATCTTCTTATATTTTTTAAATGTCTTTTATAGCTATTTGAATATAAATGTTTTTTTCCTTTTCCTTTTACAAAATATAAATATTTTTTCTTTGATGGGAATATGGCCGCTTTTATAGCCTCAAGGCTGACACTGCAAAGCGGGTCCTTGGGTATGCCTTTTATCTTGTATGTATTGTATTCGGAGTTATCCTCCCTTATCCTTTTTGCAGTTATTTTGCTATGTGAATACAATCCGTACATCAAACTTCCGTCCATCTGCAACTTCATACCTTTTTTTAAACGATTATGAATAACTGCTGAAATATCGGACATATCAGCCTTGGATGCAGCCTCTTTTTGTATGATTGATGCCATAGAAATGTAGCCAAACCATTTTTTTTTATCATAATTTCCAAAAATTTTTTCAGATAAAAGTTTATGCTTTTTCAAAGAACCTCTTGCAAGATAAAGCATCAAATGTCTTTCGCTGATACCCATTGGTACTTTGTAAGTATTTGGCAAAATCACTCCATCTTTTATGTCGGTTAAATTATCATAAGATTTTTCAAGTTTTTTTACTGATAAATTTAATCTTTTGGAAAGTTCTCGAAAAAATATCTCTTTAGTCTCTCCGGGAATCAACTCGATACTAATAAGAGGGGCTTTCGAATGTGTAACTCTATATAAAAAATCACCTTTTGAAAGTCTTATTTTACCTATATTTATCCAGCCCGATTGAGGTGAACCGAAAAATCTTATTAAAAAGCTATCTAATCTTGAAACTTCAAAGTTTCTTTGTTCAAGATATGTTATAATTTGATTGATTGAACCGGAAGGAATATAAACAACTTTAGAAGTTTTTATCTCTTTTGATAAATAAAAAAGCAGGGATACAGCAATGATAAAGATAGCATCTAAAACTATTGCTAAAATATCATATTTGTTTATTTTTATCATATCACTTATCTTAATAATCTATTTTTTACTTTTACATGGCATCACGATTAACTCTCTAATTTTACCTAAAGCCGATATTCACAAATTATACATAAAATTAGATAAAAAACTCATTGTAAAAATCGACTATTTAAAAATCAAAAAAAATTATTCCAAAACAGACACTAAAAGCCAACTACTGTCTATCAAAAATTATTTAAAATACTTTAATATTCTCTTTAGTGAATTGGATATAAAGAAAATCCAATATGAAAATGATATATTATCATTAAGATATAAAAAAAATCTATTCTTTTTAGAAACAGACCAAATATATCTTCTGTCAAATATATCTTTATCAAACAAAAATTTTATTATAGCCGATATTAAAAAGCTTTACATTAAACCGTATAGAGCTTCGTTTATAGGGTATTTAAAAGTAAATCTTACAGATAAACAATATGAATATGATGGTACATTTTTTACTCACAATATAAACGGAAAAGCAAAACTTACCCTTGATAAAAATATCCTCCAATACTACCTTTATGGTATCAAATCGAACAATATAGCACCTTTTATGGACTATTTAAATGAAAAAATTTATATAAATAAAATTATTTCAAATTGGATATATAAGTATATAGTAGCACAAAAATATGATCTCAAGTATCTATTTGGCAAAATAAACATCAAAACGGGAGAGTTTTATCCAAAACAGATAAGAGGAGAAGCTGTAGTTGAAAATGCAAAAGTTGAATTTCATAAAAATCTGCCTAAAGTAAAAATAAAAAAGATAACTGTTAGCTTAAAAAATGATTCTCTGATTTTTGGACTTACAGAGCCATCTTATGAAGATATAAATTTAACAAATTCAAGTGTAAAGATAACAAATCTACTAACAAAAGGTGCATATATAGAGATAAACATAAAAGCAAAACACTATATAGACAATAAAGTAAAAAAAATCTTAAAAGCATTTGATATAACCCTGCCATTATCTCAAAAAGCTTCAAAGACATCGGCTGATTTGAAATTGACTATACCATTCGTTCCGTTTAGCATAGATGCAAAAGGACACTTTGTCACAAAAAACTCCATCTTACTTTTCAATAATATAAAATTTAAAACAAGATATGCAAATGTCTTTTTACACAACAATATAATAACGATAAAAAATAGTAATTTATCCTATCAAAATATATTTGACATCAATACTACCGGAGTATTTAATGCTAAAAAAAGAGTATATAGAGGAAATATTGATATAAATAAGCTATCTGTAAAATATAAAAATAAATTTTTATTGGATGCAAAAAATATAGAAGATAAAATCAAAATAAATTTCAAAAAAGGTACTATTTCACTTCCTTCATTGGATGCAAATATGAAATTTTGGGGTAAAAACAGCAGTTTTATTTTTAATAATTTAAAAAAAATATATCCCATCTCTCCTATGCTAAAAAGATATACTATAGACAACGGCAATATAAATATCTACACAAAACATTTTAAATCATTTAACTTATCGGCAAATATCAAACATAATCAAAATATACTTTTATCACAAAAGAAGCCCATAAAAGAGTTTAATATAGTGGCAAAAATTAACAAAAACGGTATATTTGCCAAAACAAAAGATAACAATATGGAATTAAATATCACAAAAAGAATTGATATTTATACAAAAGATATATCATTTAATTTAGCAAATAAAACAAATATGGATACAAATTCAAGTAAATCCTTGATTTTAAGAGCATATAATTCAACTGTTTATCTTCAAGAAGGATTGTCTATACCGACGAATCAATTCTCATTTTTTACAAACAGAGATAAAATAATCTTTTCATCAATCTATAAAAATAACCATATTTTTTATTCAAAAGATGCAAATACAGTAAATATAAATACCAATTTTATAACTTCACAATATTTAAACAAACTAATCAACCACAACTTATTTCACGGAGGAACTTTTAGATTTAATATAAAAGAAAAAAATGATATTTTTCAAGGTAAATGTGATATAGCAAATAGTGTTATAAAAAGCATTAAAAAAGGAGGAGAAAACTTTAAGATAAATAGCGGTAAATTTGACTTTTATTATACAAAAAATATTTTAACTCTCAAAAATATCATTCTTAAAAATAATTTTTCAACCCTCGTAGGCAATGGATATATCAATTTAAAAAATAAAAAACTAAATTTAACTTTCAAGGTAACAATACTAAAAAAATTGGGCAAAACTATCAACTCTTTACCGTTCCTTGGCTATATACTTCTTGGCAAAAATGGTAAATTTACTTCAAAAGCTAAAATATTCGGCAGTTTTGACAATCCTGTCATAAAAACAGACTTTGCCGAAAGTGCTATTAAATCTCCATTTAATATCATCTTTAGAATTATAAAGACACCTTTTAGGATATTTAGTCCCTCAAAGTAGAAAGGATATCTATCTTGCTGATTTGTTTTGACGGATAATAGGATGAAAAAGCTACTATAGCCACTGCACCGATAATTATTAAAACAAAATCTCTCAACGATAAATCTATAGGCAATTTGCTCATTCCGTAAACATCTGCAGGCAAAGAGATAATATCAAAAGAACCAAGAAGATACATTATCACAAGACCGAGAACAACCCCTACAATTATACCGCTTCCTCCTATCACCATTCCAAGACGAAAAAATGTATCTCTTATCTCTTTTTTTGTAGCTCCCAAAGAGAGCAAAAGTGCTATTTCTTTTCTCCTGTTCATCACTATCATAAGCAAAGAACTTATGATATTTAAAGAGGCTATTAGTATAATCAACATCAAAACTACAAAAAGAGATCTCTTTTCCAAAGCAAGTGCTGCAAAAAAGTTACCGTTTTGTTGCCACCACCCTATAACTCCGGCATAATCAGGCAAAAATTTTTGTATCTTTTTTATATCTGCTTGAGGATTTTTAGAGTATATGTGAATACCGCTAAACTCATTTAGAGCAAAATGCAAAATCTTTTGCAAAGAGTCCAATGTGGCATACATATACACCTTATCATAAGCTATAAGACCGGAGTTGAAACTCCCCACAACTCTAAATCTTTTCATCGTAGGTATCAATGAAAATCCCGCAGGAGCATTTTTTGTAAATATCAAAGTTATCTTTTCTCCATTTTGCAAAAAAAACATATCTTTGATACCTTTTCCGACAACTACTTCAAATCTTTTTATATTTCGATTTTTAACCGCTTTTCTAACTATGGAGTTTATTTTTGATTCATCTTTAAAATTTACACCAAAAAGCATACCACCTTCAAGCTTCTCTCCTCTTTTTATGATAGTTTGAGAGTTTATATACGGACTAAATTTCAAATCCGGAAACTTTTTTCTCAACTTTAAGAGTAGATTTTCATCTATATTTTTATAAGTCTTAGGGTAGATACTAAGAGGATAATTCATAGTAAAAAGCTTATCCTCAAAGTTTTTATCAAAACCGTTCATGATAGCCATAGCGACTATCAAAACCATAACCCCCACCATAACCCCAACAAAAGCTAAAACAGCACTTACCGTTATAAACGGTTGAGTTTTATCAAATCTCAAATACTTTTTAACAAGATATGATGAAAGTATTATAGCTCTATCCTTCTAAGCCTGTTCGCTGGCAAGTATCCCTTTTTTAGGACCGCTTTTACCGCAACAATTTTTATATTTTTTGCCGCTACCACAAGGACATGGAGCATTTCTCGGTATCTTTTTCTCTGCTCTTATAGGCTCATTATGTACCTCTTCCGGTTCAAGAGTGCTTTCATGCAAAAGTTCTATATCTTCATTTGAGAGTTGCATTTCGTTCAATATCTGCTGCATCCTCTCTCGCTCTCTCTCTTCCTCTTCATCTCTTAACTGCACCAAATGAAGGGTTTTGATACTTTCAAATTTAATTCTATCAACTAATTCTAAAAATAGATTGTAACTCTCTTTTTTGTACTCTACCAAAGGATCTTTTTGGTTGTATCCTCTAAGCCCTATACCTGTTTTTAGTATATCCATTTGATAGAGATGTTCTCTCCAGGCATTATCAAGAATTTGAAGGTAAAGCACTCTTTCTATCTCGTTTCTCTGTTTTTCATCTACAACAGACATCTTTTTTTCATATCTATCTTTTAAAATAGTACATATCTTTTCAACAAGAGATTGATAATCCAAATCTTTCAACTCTTTCACATCTATATCTTCATTGATTTCCTCTTTTATTAAAGAAACTGCTTTTTCAAGATCATAATCCTCTTTAACACCGCTTTCAAAAATACCGGCTTTAAATAAAATCGAATCAACAAACTCTTCTCTTATCTCATCAAGTTTTTTACCTATATCATAATTCGGATCCAAAAGGTTGTTTCTAAAGTTATATATTGTCTTTCTCTGTTCATTTGCCACATCATCATATTCAAGAAGATTTTTTCTTGCCTCAAAATGTAGATTTTCAACCTTTTTTTGAGCATTTTCAACGGCTCTTGTTACCATTTTAGACTCTATAAACTCGCCCTCCTCTATACCCAATCTCTCCATAATAGTTTTTATCTTATCGCTACCGAAAATTCTCAATAAATTATCTTCAAGACTAAGATAAAATTGACTAGCTCCCGGATCTCCTTGTCTTCCGCTTCTTCCTCTTAGCTGATTGTCTATCCTTCTGCTTTCATGCCTTTCGGTACCCATGATAAACAGACCGCCAAGCTTTTTAACCTCATCATCAAGTTTTATATCGACACCACGACCGGCCATATTGGTAGCTATGGTAACCATACCCTTTTTACCCGCATCTTTTATGATTTGAGCCTCTTGCTCATGATGCTTGGCATTTAGTACAGAGTGAGGTATCTTCTCATTTTTCAAAAGCTCATGCAAAACTTCACTTTTTTCTATGGATGCAGTACCTACAAGTACGGGCTGTCCTTTTTTATGTAATTTTTTTATAGTATTGATTGCCGCTTGAAATTTCTCTCTTTCGGTTTTATATATAAGATCATTCATATCTTTTCTAATAACAGGGACATTAGTAGGTATGGATATAACATCAAGTCCGTATATCTGAGAAAATTCCGTAGCTTCCGTTTGAGCGGTTCCTGTCATACCTGCAAGCTTTTCATAAAGTCTAAAGTAGTTTTGGAAAGTAATATCCGCAAGAGTTTGAGACTCTTCTTGGATCTTGACATTCTCTTTTGCTTCAAGAGCTTGATGAAGTCCTTCGCTAAATCTCCTGCCTTCACTAAGTCTTCCTGTAAATTCATCGACAATAATGATTTCGCCATCTTTTACGACATAATCCACATCTTTTTCAAAAAGATTTCTTGCTTTTAAAGCTTGATCAAGATGATGAGAAAGGATAGCATTTTCAAGGCTGTACATATTGTCTATACCAAACAATTCTTCAGCTTTTTGGATACCTTTTTCGGTTATTGTTATGGTTCTGTTTTTTTCATCAACAATAAAATCGCCACTTTCCGGATCTATTTCACCTTTTTCATTAAGTTTTATAGCTCTTTTTAATTGCACTGCTATAGCATCGGCTTTTTTATAATTGTCGAGTGTTTTGTCAGTCGGACCACTGATGATAAGAGGGGTTCTTGCCTCATCTATCAAGATAGAGTCCACCTCATCCACGATAGCAAAATGATACTCTCTTTGAACTTTCTCCTCAAGTGAATACTTCATGTTGTCTCTTAGGTAGTCAAATCCGAACTCATTATTTGTACCGTATGTTACATCGGCATCATACTGCTCTTTTCTTTTAGCATCATCTTCCAATTCGGCTGTCAAAACTCCAACTTTAAGTCCGAGAAAGTTATATATCGGACTCATATCATTAGCATCTCTTTTGGCAAGATAGTCATTTACCGTTACAAGATGAACACCCTTGTCAAGCATAGCATTCAAAACTATCGGTAGTGTTGCAACAAGTGTTTTACCCTCTCCAGTCTTCATCTCTGCAATCCTACCTTCATGAAGAACGAAACCACCGATCATCTGCACATCAAAATGCCTTAAACCTATCGTTCTTTTTGAAACTTCTCTTGTTATAGCAAAAGAGTCATACAAAACATCATCAAGACTCTTTTTACCCTCTTTTACCTCTTTTTTAAGTTCAAGATAGGCATTTTTAAGCTCTTCATCACTCAATTTTTCATACTTTTTTTCTAAGACATTAACCTTTTCCACTCTCTTTGCATATCTTTTTACTTCTCTATCATTTTTTGTTCCGAATATCTTTTTAAACACTCCTGAAACCATATCATTTTAACCTTTTTACAAAATTGGGAGAGTATAACATATTTTTAATTTTGATTTTATAAATCCAAAAAAATAGTAGCAATTATTTAAATTTTTATCTTATTTTTAAGTTTTATGTGATAGATTTCACTCTTAAAGGAGTATTTTTGAAAAAAATTTTACTATTTTTTACCATTGTCGTATCAATTTTTGCTGGTAGTATAGCTGATATCCACTCTATCAAAACCGATTTTATACAAAATATAACCAATGAAGAGAATCAAACTATAAGTTATAGTGGAAAATTTTATGCTATATCAAACAGTAAAGCACTTTGGATATACAAAAAACCCATTAAAAAATTTCTATACTTTTTAAATAAAAAAGTTATCATTATAGAGCCGGAACTCGAACAAGTCATATTTTCAAAGTTAGAAAAACTTCCAAAAATTTTAAATATATTAAAATCTGCAAAAAAAGAAAATGGGATATATATAGCTTCATGTTGCAACAATACATATAAAATTTTTACAAAAGATGATAAAATAAATAAAATAACATATAAAGACAAAGTGGGAAATAGTGTGGAGATAAAATTTTACAATCAAGAAACAAACCTCATCCTTGATGATAAAATCTTTCATTACACTATACCGGAAGATTATGATATTTTACAAAATAATTAGGAAAAAACAATGAGCAAAATTATAGTTGTAGGTGGCGGAATAATTGGACTTATGAGTGCTTATATGCTAACAAAAAAGGGTTATCAAGTTACTGTCATAGATAAAGGTGATATTAGCGATAGTGCCTCTTTCGGAAATGCGGGGCTTGTCTCTCCATTTGATGAACTTCCGCTTTCAAGACCGGGTATCATAGCAGGTACTTTAAAACTAATGCTAAAAGGAAAAAGCCCGCTTATGATAGATTCTTTATCCACAAAGATTATCAAATGGCTATATCTATTTGCCAAAAATGCCAATCCTCAAAGAGTCAAAAGAACTCTCGCTCTTTTTGAAAAATATGGTGAAATAACAATGCAGCACTACATAGAAATGGCAAAAGAGTTTGAATTTGACTTTCATCATAGCGGAGTTGCTATGGCTTATACAAATGAAGAGTCTTTTGAAAAAGAAACTGTTTTGTGTAAAAACAACCCTCACAGAGAAGTTTGGAATTATGAAAAAACAAAAGATATGATACCTTGTGTAAATGAAAAAGTAGTAGGTTCTATCTTTTTAAACAGGAATGCCCATCTTGACCCTGAACTTCTTATGAAAAATTTAGTCAAACTTCTTAAGGAAAAAGGTGTTGAGTTCATTTTAAATACCGAGATTATAAACTTAGAATACAAAGATAACAAAGCCGTAAAAGCTTATAGCAAAAATGAGGAATTTGAAGCCGATAATTTTATCATTTCTACCGGAAGCAATGTGTCTTTATCAAGAAAAACCGGTTTAGACATGATGCTCACTCCTGCTAAAGGCTACAGTATGACCTTTAAGATGGATAAAGACTTAAAACCAAAGACCGCCGTTTTGTTTATAGATCAATTTTTGGGATTTATACCAAGAAAAGAGAGTGTCAGAATCACAAGCAAATTGGAACTTGGCAATTATGACTACAATTATAAAATGGAGAGATTTGAGTCTATTTTAAATACTTTAAGACCATATATTGTTGATTTTGAGATGAAAGAGATAAGGTATTGGACAGGTTTTAGACCATTGACTCCTAATGACATCCCGCTTTTTGGCAGAGATGAAAAGTATAACAATATCATACATGCAAACGGTATGGGGTGGCTTGGCATCACCTTTGCTCCTGCTATAGGAGATATAGTTTGCGATCTTATAGACAAAAACCTTGAAAACAAAAAGAGTGATGATGTACTTCTGTTTTCAGGATTTTATCAAGGGTGCTGATTATTTACAGCACCCTTCTTTCTTTAAAGCAGACACTATATCATTCGTAGATGGATTTTGATTTATCATCAATTTTTGAATATACACATCATCTATATCAACACTATATTTTTTTGCCGCATAGTTTATCAATAATTTTTTTAGTGCCTCTTTTCCTTTTGAAGTAAGCAAATCTTCTACATAAAAACTACCTATAGTTATATTTAAAGCATCAATGATTTTATAATTTTCATTTTTAACATATCTACCCTCTATCATCAATGATAACTTTATCTCTTTTGGAGATTTGTCTATCTTTGAAAATAGATCAGTGGTAAAGTTATTAACATTTAACATTTGAGCAGATAATAATAACGGGAAAAACAATACTATAAAAAATCTCTTCATAACTATCCTTTGGGTTTAATCCTATTTATGAGATTATACCTATTTTAAAGCTATTTTTCGATAAAATTGATTTTTTTACAAGGAATAAAATGAAAATCGCCATAACATCAAAAGGAAAATGGATAAGTTCAGAATTTTGCAGAGATTTTGAAAAGTGTGAATACCTCATCATTTATGATACATTAACCAATCAATATGGCTCAAGAAAATCCCCATCATTTAACACGAAAAACAAAGCTGATTTGATAGACTTTTTCAAAAAAACTTTGATTAGAAATATTATTACAGGAGATGGTGTAGCATCAAACCGTTTAAAAATATTTACTCCATCAAGTAAAATCTCAACAGTCGAAGAAGCAATTATAGAATTTTTAAAAACCAAAGAATAATAATGGATATATTTCAATCAATAATTCTCGGTATCATAGAGGGTTTTACGGAGTTTTTACCTATCTCGTCCACCGGACACATGATAGTTGCAAGTAAATTTATGGGGCTTCCTCAAAGTAGTGAGATAAAAGCTTTTGAAGTGATCATCCAGCTTGCCGCCATTTTAGCGGTATTGGCTCTTTATAAAGATAAATTCACTTTCAAAAAGATAGAACTTTGGAAAAAGATCATTTTAGCATACCTGCCGCTTGCGATAGTTGGTTTTATATTTAGACATCAGATAAAAGCTCTTTTTTCGGTCAAAGTGGTGGCTGTTATGTTTATCGTAGGCGGTCTTATATTTCTAATCATAGAGAAATTTTACAAAAAGAAAGAGCATCACACAAAAGATATCGAAAAGGTAAACTACAAACAGGCTCTTTATATCGGACTTGCTCAGATATTCGCACTTATTCCCGGCACCAGTAGAGCGGGTTCTACGATAGTGGGCGGACTTCTTAGCGGACTTAGTAGAAAATGTAGTGCCGAATTTAGCTTTTTACTTGCATTTCCCGTTATGCTAACGGTTAGCGGATATGATCTTTTGAAACATTATCACGAATTTTCCTCTCAAAATCTTATGACCTTGATCGTCGGATTTATCATATCGTTTATAGTGGCATTTTTGACCATGAAACTCTTTTTATCCTTTTTAAATAGATTTACTTTCGTAAGTTTCGGAGTATATAGGATAATTTTTGGCATTATACTATTGATACTATTTTGAAATTTTAGTAGAATTATCTTGTAACTTTTTTTCAAGGATATCTTTATGCAATTACCCAAAAAAGCAAATATAGTAGAAGTCTGCCTCAGAGATGGCTTTCAAAGCATCAAAGAGTGGATACCGACCGAGCTTAAAAAAAAGGTTATAGACAAACTCATAAAAGCGAACTATAGTACCTGTGCTTTTTCCTGTCATTAAGGAGTATGGCTGTTTATTCTTATCATGTTATCAACCGCCACTTTGCTATGGTTTTGGCAGGATTTAGCTCTTTATATACCCTATCATTTTTAAATAGAGGACTAAGATATGAAAAAGATCGCTCTTTTATCTTTTATATTTATTGTATCTTTGTATTCATGCGGCATCAAAGAGTTAAAAGGATTTATAGACTCCAACTCCTCCAAAATCGACTCCATTATCAAGTCTAAAGATAGCTTCAAACTCCTAAGTCTTGCTATAAAGTTCGATAGGCTTGATATCCTTAAAAAAGCACAAAAATTACATTTTGATTTCAATAGCACGGATGAGAGAGGCGACAATCTTTTGATGTTTGCGAGTTTTTTGGCCAAACCCGAGTTTGTCAATTTTTTGATAGATAAAATTGACCCTAACGATACGAACGAAAGAGGCATAAACTCTCTTGGTATGGTTTTAGCGGGGATAAATCAAAACTATCCTTTTATTTTTTACGAGGAATATGCCAAGCAGACTACAACCAATGCCGATAAAAAAACTTTTGAAGCATACAAAAATAAGATAGAGCAAAATATCATCAAAACCATAAAAATCTTAAAAGAAAACTCGGCAAAAAGTGAATTTGCAGGCAATAGATACTCCACTTTTTTATTTATCAGAAATTTTGCAAGAGATGCAAAAAGAAAAAAACCTATCGAAAAAAAACTAAGCAATATACTCTTTAAATATTACCTAAACGATAAACAAAAGATATTTCTATACTTTTTACTCAAAAAAGACCAAAAAGGCAAAGATATACTAAAAAGCCATATTGACTATCTAAAAGAGCCGTACTATCTTGACTATCCGGTTCACTTTTTATATCTTATCGCCAAGATAGATAGACCGGATTTGGCAAAATATATGCTAAACTTGGCAAAACAGCACCATATCGACATAGTAAACTACAGCATTACCTATAAACATGCCAAAAATATAGATGATCTGCACGATACATATTGGGGCAAAAAGTTTTATAAACTATACTCAAATGAGATAAAAGATGGCAATGAGACTAAAGTTTTTGATCTTCTCTCAAGCAAAAACTATAAAGAGTTGGATAACTATACAAAAGATCACTTTTGGAACTTTACCAAAAACCGCTACGATATTGATACCTCTTTACCTTTCAAAGAGATCACTCCTTTGTTTTTAGCAATCATCAAAAAAGATAAAAAAGCGGTTGAGATACTTTTAAAAAACGGCGGATATATTAGCGGATGGAATGCCTTGCACTATGCTATTTTAAAAAACAGACCTCTAAAATTAGATAGCTATAAAAGGTGGGATAGAGTTTTCAAAATCAATCAAAAAGGCTCATTAAACGAAATATCGCCAGTAACTCTATCGCTCATTTATAACCCCAAATATCTTGATAAACTTTTAAGATACACAAAATCTGTAGGAAAAATCGGCTTTTACTATGCGATAAAACAAAATCTCGAAGATAAGATTTTGCCATATGTAAAAGAGGCAAATCTTGGTATATTGGTATCGCTTATAAAAAAAGGCAGGATCGATATAGTTAAAGAGCTTTATAAAAAAAGAGTTATCGACAAATGCGACATCACAGATAAAGATTTAAACGATATATTAGAACACTCAAAATATTATAATAAGTTCATTCAAACCTTTAAAGAGCTTTTTTCGGAGCAATGCTCACACTCAAATAAACAAAATAGCACCATATGTTTAAAACTTGGCTATAAGCCGGACGACAAAACCCTTGTTAAACTCCTTTTAAATGCCGATAAAACGACTATAAAATATCTACAAAAGTATAAAGAGTATAAATTGTATGGCAAGTACTACCCCATATCCTACATAAAAAATTCTAAATATTTCAAATACTTCATAACTCCGAAAACCAAAGCTCAAAAGAGTATCGCAGAGTGCAAGATAGCCATAAAAAATGGTAGAGCCAAAAACAATCCATCTTGCAAAAAAACTTTAAAAGTACTTTTAAATATCGATAAGCTCTCGGCTTTATATATGGCCTTAAAAAGTGACAACACCTCTCTTATCAAAGAAAAAGATATAAAAGATTTATCAAAAAATTTACAACTTTGCTACTATCTTGATACAAATCTCACAAAAGCAAAAGCATTATATGAAAAGTATAAAGATATAGGTATACAATGCTATCTGAAAAATCCAAAAAGAGAAGAGGCTTTTGCAAAGATTTCTCAAGATTGTAACACAACTCTCGTCGAAGCCGTTGACAATAATGATACCGATGAGGCTTTATCGACACTAAAAAACGGGGCAAATCCAAATCAATTCTCAAAAAAATGGGGAAAAGGCTTTTCGCTTTTATTTATAGCGATTTACAATCAAAACTATCAAATAACAAAAGCCCTGATAGAGCACGGTGCCGATACACTATACGAAAACAGGGATAATAACAATGCTCTTTTGATTGCATCAAACTCCAATCCTGATATATTAAAATTGATACTAAAAACAGAAGCAAAAAGATATATCAATAAAATTGCCGATATGCAAATACTCAAAGTATATCCGTTAAATATAGCTCTTTTCAATCTAAAATTTGACAATGTTAAAATACTGCTTGAACACGGAGCAAAAATTCTAAATAAAGAGGAGAAAAAATTTTATTGCAAATTAAAAGAAAAAGATAGGCTGGACTTGCTAAAAATATTTAAAAAATATGGTATGGATATAGAAAAATATAAAGACAAATGTACCAAATAGTAAATTTAGAAAACTCTAGCTCACTATCGGTGTAAATGCTTTGGTGCTAACTCTTACTTTTGAGCCTATTTTTAAATCTTTTGTTTCATTTTCGCTTAGAACCACCTCCACTATCTGCTGTCCTATTGCTATAATGGCGACATATATGACATCTTTTTTAACAAGATCCAAAAGCTCTCCCTCAAAAGAGAGTTTTTGAGAACCGCTTGTTTTTAAAAGCACATCTTTAGGCTTTCCGAACGAGAGCATCTTTCCCTCTTTTATAACCATCACATAGTTTGAAAGTTTATATATCTCGCTTGGATCGTGGCTTACCATAAAAACCGTAGCATCAAATTCACTTTTTAAAACTAAAATATCTTGTTGTAACTTTGCCCTCATCACGGGATCAAGTGCGGATAGAGGCTCATCCATAAGGATAATCTTCGGCTTATTCATAAAGGCTCTTATTAGTGCGGTTCTCTGCTTTTGTCCTCCGCTTAAAGTGGATGGATATCTATCTTTATACTCTTGAAGATGCACGATATCCAAAAGATGTTCAGCTCTTTTTTTATCGTCGTTTATATAGAGTAGATTTTGCAAAACTGTCATATTCGGGAAAAGAGCATAGTCTTGAAAAACAAATCCCACCCCCCTTTTTTGAGGAGGTAAAACAAAGTTTTTATCAAGCCATATCTTTCCGTCCACAACTATCTTTCCTTTTGCCTTTTCGAGTCCGGAAAGTATCCTTAAAAATGTTGTCTTACCTCCCCCGCTCTCTCCTGTAACGGATATAAAAGTAGCACTTTTCACCTCTAAATTTATCTTTAGATTTATATCCCTATTGACACCTTTTAACTCTTTAAAAATATCTATCTCTATCATCTGTTATCGCCCCACTTTTATAGCATTTTTTCTATTGAACAGATAGACACTAAGTAAAACGGCAAAACTGATAGCCACCATGATGGCACTATATACATGAGCGGAGAGATAGTCCATCTCCTCCACCATTTCATATATGGCGACAGATGCCACTTTGGTTTTTCCGGGGATACTTCCTCCGACCATCAAAACCACTCCAAACTCTCCTACTGTATGGGCAAATGTTATCACAACAGCTGTAAGGATAGAGGTTTTAATATTTGGCAAAACCACCTTAAACATCGTCTCGAGTTTACTTTTTCCGCCTATATAAGAGGCTTCAAGTATATTCCTATCCAACCCTTCAAAACCGTTTTGCAAAGGTTGTAACATAAAGGGAAACGAGTACAATGAGCTTGCCACTACAAGTCCGGGAAAATCAAAAACCAACTTCACACCGAAATATTTATCAAAAAATGCTCCGATAGGAGAATTGTACGAGAGTGCATAAAGTATATAAAATCCCAAAACAGAAGGAGGCAATACGATAGGTAAAGCACTAAAAGCTTCTAAAACGGGCTTAAAGGCGGATTTGGTTTGAGATAGATGCCATGCATAGGGCAAACAAACGACAAAAAGTATCACGGTTGTTACGAATGCAAGTTTGAAAGAGAGCAAAAACGGAGTAAAATTGATATGCGATAATATTTCAAACATCACAAAACCTCTTTGATAAAAAGCTCACTCGCATTTATAAGCATCAAAACTTCATCATCTTTTTTTAGTTTCATTCTCAATGAAGATGATAAAGTTACAATGCTTTCAAACTCGTCAAAACCGTTGTCAAGCACTATTTTACTAAGTATCTTTCCGTTTTGTACCTCTTTTACTCTGACTTTTACAATGTTGCTCATACTGATATTTTCGATCGATCCTTTTGTCAATGATAAGTGAGTCGGTTTGACACTCAACAACACTTCGCTTCCAACCGAAATGGAGGGCAACTCCAAACCCATCATATAGAGTTTTTTACTATGATAGTCAAACTCTATCACATGCAAACCGTTCCCTCCATTTATCTTTGAAACTACTGCTTTTAGTATATTCATTGTACTCTATATCCAAACTTTTTAAAAATATTTTTGGCTCTATCACTGAGTATAAAATCATAAAATTTTTTACTATCTTTGGTGTAGTTTTTTAGCAATACCACCCCCTGCTTTATAGGCAAATATAAAGAGCTATCGATCTCGATCCAATTTCTACCTTTTTTATATCTTTTCATTTTCTTGCTATAAAGAGATGATTTTGCCACAAAACCTATATCGGCGGCTATGATAGCATAAACTACCGCTTGAGAAGCGGTTTGAGCATACACAAACTTATCTTTTAGCTCCTTATAGATACCCGCTTTTTTCATAGAATCAACTGCCGCTTTACCATAAGGAGCGGTTTTAGGATTGGCTATGGCTATCTTTTTTATGGCACTATCGTTTAAAAGCATGATACCTTTCGAAAAGTCTCTATTTTTACTACTTAACAAAGCCAATGCACCTTTTGCATATACCATAGGCTTAGCAACGGCAAAACCCTCTTTATACAAAGCATCGGGGTATTTCATATTTGCCGACATAAACAGCTCAAAAGGAGCTCCCTCTCGCACCTGAGCGGTCAATTTTCCGCTACTGCCGAGCAAAACTTGTACCTTTATATCGGGATTTGTTTGATTGAAAGCTTTTATAAGCTCCGGCATAGCATAACTGACATTTGTTGCCACGGCTACTTTTATGGTAGAAGCAAATATCCAGCCTGATATAACTAAAAAAATCAATACACTTCTCATGTTACTTTCCTATAAGTATATTTTTCGGTCTTATAAATATAAAAACCTTTTTCCCAATACTCAGATCAAGTTCATCCACAAGAGGGCTTTTGCAAGTAAGCCAAATCTTGTCTATATTGTTTATCTGAAGTTTAACATTTGCATTTATCTTTCCGATTTCCAAATCCTCTATATGACCCTCGAAAACATTGATGTTTCTCTTAAAGTCTTTAGATGTAGATATAAGTATGGATGAAGCTTTTATGATACCGACTATCTCATCATCGATATCGATATCAAGCTCATTTAAGGCATCAAGAGTTATATTTGATCTTAAAATCACTCCGCTTTTTAACTCAAAATCCACATCCGCACTAACTCTATCTTTTCTTATCTCGACAATTTTTCCGAAAAGTTGATTTCTTGCACTTATCCTAAGGGCTAATTTTTTTATGGCGGCTATATCGTCGATTTGCGATATGGTATTTAAAAATCTCTCATACTCTTTTTTTAAAATATAATAATCCCCCAAAAGCTTTTCGCCGTATCTTGTGAGTATCGTACCTCCGCCCCCGCTCCCTCCTACGGCTTTAGAGACTATAGGCTCTTTTGAGAGATTGTTTAAGCTATCGACTATCTCCCATGCCACTTTATAGCTTATAGGCAAAGCTTTTGCCGCTTTGGATATAGAGCCATGCTTTTTTATTGCCTCCAAAAGGGCTATTTTTTTGTCTAAAATATTTGGAGAATGAAAGTCTAAAATATTACTATATTCCATAAAAAGCCTTATATACTAAAATATATAACGAAATAGTACAATTATATTGATAAATTTTTTCTTAACAAGATAATTTTACTCTTATTTAAGCAAAGATATTATATATTTACAAAATCTTTTAGTTAAAGGGGTTATTTTGAAAGAGATAAAGATGGATACAACGATTGCGGAACTTTTAAACGATTATAAAGGGATGAAAGATATACTCATCTCCATAAATCCTAAATTTAAAAAGCTAAACAACCCTATCCTAAGAAGAACACTCGCCAAACTTGCAACAGTCAAACAGGCCGCCATCATAGGAGGCATGGATGCTTATGATCTCTTAAATAAACTAAGAACGGCGGTGGGACAAGAGCCGATAGAAACGAAAGATAAAACAAATACAACCATAGATGAAAACAGACCTTCTTGGGCGGATGAAAAACCGACTTTTACACTCAATGCCAACGAAATTCTTGACAAAAATAAAAACCCTCTTGCTGAAGCACATAAGCTATTGAAAAAATTAAATAAGGGCGAAACTCTAAAAATCATATCCGACTTTAGACCTGAGCCTCTTATAGAAGAGTTTGAAAAACAAGGATATGAAGTAACTTCTTTTAGCGAAGATAAAAAAATATATCAAACCGTTATACGAAAAAAGTAACGACTAAAGTCCGTAAAATGTTTTTACTCTTTCATCACTTTTTATGATATTTTTAAAATGATTTTGAATATTTGGTTTATTGTGTTGGATATATAGTTTTTTCGGTTCTATTGCTCTACCTATCGCTACATAAAATTGACTTTTTGTAAATATACGATCTATATTGCAGACAAGATTTTCTATACTCATACCTTGAGATTTATGTATCGTAATAGCATAGGCAAGTTTTAGAGGATATTGGCTCACGGTAGCCAAAGAAACTTCTTTTATGCCTTCGTTATCATCGGCTTTATACTCTATCAAGTCAAAATCTTGCTTTTGCACTCTGATTTCTCTTCCATTTTTTTCAACTATGAGATAATCATCACCTATCTCTTTTAGCACTCCTCTTTCTCCGTTTGCAAACTTTCCCCATCTATTCGATGTAAACAGTATAGGCACTCCCACCTTCAATCTCAACTCCTCCTCTACAGGCAAAGAGTTTATCCAACTTTGTACTCTATTTTTAGAGACTCTTTTTTTGTGCAAATCCAATTTTGCTTTTACAGATACCTCTTTTTGAGGATGTTTTGAAAGTTTTTTTATATTTGTTTCATTGGCTTCAAAATTTCTACCATACAAAAATGTCGGCTCGCTCTCTAAAATAAAACTATTTTTACATAGATTTATAAGATATTCCAACACTTCACTATCCAACTCTCCCACTCTTATCCTTCCAAGCATTTGAAAAAATCTTTTATCTTTTGTTCTTTTCATTTCAAAAAGCTCTACCTTAACAGGGTCAAAAACTTCCCATGCCACACTTTCAAATGCATAAACCCCACCGCCCAAAAGAGAATTGTCTCTTTGAACTATAGGAGGTAACTGAAAAAAATCTCCAACAAACAGAAAAGAACCCTCAAATGAGGAGTTTTCAACCCTATATCTTATCATATCAAGAAGATTCGCACTTATCATACTTATCTCGTCTATAACTATCAAATCACAACTTTGGAGTATCTTTTTTATCTCTTTTATCTTTTGTCTATTTTTCCTATCTTGAACAACAAGCTCATCTATATTGCTACATATCCCAAATCCAAAAAAACTATGCACGGTTTGTCCGCCTATACCAACGGCACTTATGCCGGTACTCCCAAGTATAACAACTTCTTTCGAATTTTTTTTGTACTCTTTGATAATCTCTCTTGATAGATAACTTTTTCCTACCCCGGCACCGCCTGTAAGAAATACATGATTTTTTTTCAAAAGTTTTAAAATTTTATCTCTCACCTGAAAATTCCCCTCACTAAAGCAAAGCTCATAATCCACAAACAAAGCATTTGTATAAATTTATAAAAGGCGGAAAATCCGCCTTTTATGTCATCCAAGCATCTCTTTTACTTCCTCTTTGCTCAACTTGCTAAAATCAAGATATTTATATATCCTGTCTCTAACTTCCGGTGTGATCTTCTTAGGTACTATCTCAAGATACTCCTCTTTTGTCGGAAGTCTTCCAAGAAGTGCCGTAACAGCAGCAAGTTCTGATGAGCCTAGATAGACTTGTGCACCTTTTCCCATTCTATTGTCAAAGTTTCTCGTACTTGTTGAAAATACTATTGCATTATCAGCAACTCTTGCTTGGTTTCCCATACACAAAGAGCATCCCGGTATCTCCGTCCTAGCTCCGGCCGTTCCAAATATGGAGTAGTAACCCTCTTCTACAAGTGTTTTCTTATCCATCTTGGTAGGTGGAGTTACCCATAGTCTTGTAGGTACTGCACCCTCGTCTTTTAAAACTTCTCCCAAAGCTCTAAAAAGACCTATATTTGTCATACAGCTTCCAACAAATACTTCATCTATCTTACCGTTTGGTCTATTGCTGTCGCTTAATATCTCACTTAAAGTGGCAACATCGTCGGGATCGTTTGGACAAGCCAGTATCGGCTCTGTAACTTCATTCATATCTATTTCAAGTATAGCACTATATTTTGCATCTTTATCAGCTCTTAAAAGAGTAGGATTGGCTATCCACTCTCTCATCTTATCAGCTCTTCTTTTTAAAGTTCTTGCATCTTCATATCCGTTTTCTATCATGGCTTCTATCATGGCTATATTTGACTCAAGATACTCGATAACCGGCTCTTTATTTAGGTTTACAACACAAGCTGCAGTGCTTCTTTCAGTAGATGCATCACTTAATTCAAAGGCTTGTTCAACTTTTAAGTTTTCAAGTCCTTCTATCTCTAAAATTTTACCGGCAAATTCATTTATCTTACCCTTTTTAGGAACAGTTAGCATACCTTTTTTGATAGCAAAATAAGGTATAGCATTTACCATATCTCTCAAAGTAATTCCCGGTTGCATTTCACCTTTAAATCTTACAAGTACAGACTCAGGTACATTTAGAGGCATGCTTCCGGCAACTGCCGCAAAAGCCACAAGTCCACTACCCGCAGGAAAACTAATGCCGATAGGAAATCTAGTATGAGAATCGCCACCTGTCCCCAAGGTATCCGGCAAACAAAATCTATTGAGCCATGAGTGAATAACACCATCACCCGGCTTCAAAGCAACTCCGCCTCTTTTGATAAAAAAGTCGGGTAGAGTGTGATGTAGCTTTATATCTGCAGGCTTTGGATATGCTGCAGTATGGCAAAAACTCTGCATCACAAAATCAGCACCAAAACTCAAAGCCGCCAACTCTTTTATCTCATCTCTGGTCATAGCTCCGGTGGTGTCTTGACTACCCACGGTAGTAGCTATAGGCTCACAGTACATACCGGGCTTCACACCCTCCATACCACAAGCTTTACCTATCATTTTTTGAGCAAGAGTATATCCGCTACCATCGCCCTCAGGCTGAATAGGTCTTTCAAATATCTTATCTTCACCCATTTTTAAAGCTTCTCTTGCCTTTGCAGTCAAGTTTCTACCTATGATAAGAGGTATCCTGCCACCAGCTTTTATCTCATCCGGCAAAGTGTTTGGCTTTATCTCAAATTCACTTACGACTTCACCATTTTTATATATCTTTCCCTCATATGGTTTTACAACTATCTCATCACCCATCTCAAGCTTTTGAACATCAGCTTCTATGGGAAATGCACCGCTATCTTCTGCAGTATTGAAAAATATAGGAGCTATTATGGAGCCTATGATAACTCCTCCGGTTTTTTTGTTTGGAACTCCCGGTATCTCCTCTCCGATATGCCATTGTACTGAGTTTATAGCTGATTTTCTTGAGCTTCCGGTACCCACAACATCACCTACATAAGCTATCGGGTTTCCTTTTTTCTTCAACTCTTTTATAGTTTCTATTGGATTGTCCATTTTTGCTACAAGCATAGAATTTGCATGAAGAGGTATATCACTTCTTGTAAAAGCTTCACTTGCAGGACTTAAATCATCAGTATTTGTCTCTCCCGGCACTCTAAAAACAGTCAATTTTATCTCTTTTGGAAGTGATTTTCTTTTTGTAAACCACTCGGCATTTGCCCAAGACTCTACAAGCTCTTTAGCAAAGCTGTTTCCCTCATCCATCAAATCCTTGACATCATTAAATGAATCATACACTAAAAGTGTATCTTTTAACTGATCGCAAGCCTCTTGGGCAACTGTAACATCTTCACTCTTTAGTGCTTCAACCATAGGTGCGACATTGTATCCGCCAAGCATTCTTCCTAGCAACTTTACAGCATCAACTTTATCTATAGCTTTTGAATGAGCATCTCCGACTATAATAGCATTTAAAAAAGCTGCTTTAACATAAGCAGCATCATCGACACCAGGACTTATATGGTTTTTAAATAAATCTAAAAGATACTTCTCTTCAGGTATATCATCAAGTTTCAACAACTCTACCAGTTCAGCAGTCTGTTTTGCAGTTAATGGCAACGGCGGCACACCAAGAGCCACCCTCTCTTTTGTGTGAGCTTTGTACTCTTCTATTATACTCATAAAATCTCCTTTGATATATAATTAATGTATTTTATCAAAATATATCTGATTTTGGAGAAATTTGAGATAAAAATCGAAATTTACAATATCTTTGTTACAATATTTCTCTTTGTCCTTTAGAATTTGGAGCAGAAAGCACACCCATGGTTTCAAGTTGTTCCACTATCCTTGCTGCTCTGTTGTAGCCTATTTGTAATTTTCTCTGTATATAACTTATGGAGCATTTTCTATCAGTTAAAACGACATTTTTTGCATTTTCGTACAGTTCATCAAATTCCTCATCCAATTCACCCTCGGACGATGAGGATGAACCGTTTAAACTCTCTCTTAAAAAACTCTCATCATACTCAACTTCTCTTTGTGATTTTAAAAATTCTACTATTTTTTCGATATCACTTTCCGTCGTATATGGTGCATGAAGTCTTATAAGTCCCGTTACACCCGGAGGAGTAAACAGCATATCTCCTCTGCCCAAAAGAGACTCTGCACCCATAGTATCTAGTATGATTTTACTATCTATCTTTTGACCTACTTTAAAACTTATCCTTGATGGCAAATTTGCTTTTATAAGTCCGGTGACAACATCAACAGACGGTCTTTGAGTAGCTACTATGAGATGTATACCACTAGCTCTTGCCATTTGTGCCAATCTTGCTATATAAAACTCCACCTCTTTTCCACTTGTCATCATAAGGTCAGCCAACTCGTCTATAACCACTACGATATAGGGAAAAGTATCCAAACCCTCTTTTTTCGCTTTTTCGTTATATCCCTCTATATTTTTTGTTCTGGTTTTACTCATTATTTTATATCTTTTCTCCATCTCCGCAACCGTATTGGCAAGTGCTATGATAGCCTTTTTCGACTCAGTGATAACAGGTGTTAATAGATGAGGAATATCATTAAATATAGAAAATTCAAGCATTTTGGGATCAATCATGATAAGCTTTAAATTGTCGGGTGAATTTTTATATAAAAGTGACAGTATCATAGCATTTATACCTACACTTTTACCACTTCCGGTAGTTCCTGCTATCAAAAGATGGGGAAGTTTTTTTAGATCGGTCAAGAAGGGATTGCCAACTATATCTTTACCGAGTGCCAAAGTCAAAGGAGAAGATGATTTTTGAAAGAGATTAGACTCTATGATATCTCTTAGATATATCGTATCTATATGTTTATTGGGTATCTCTATACCAACCACATCTTTTCCCGGTATCGGTGCTTGTATCCTGATAGTTTTAGCCTTTAAAGCCATAGCGAGATCATCTTGCAATGTCAATATCTTAGATACTTTCACATGAGGTGCGGGCTTAAACTCAAAAGTCGTTACTACCGGACCGGTATAAGTTCTTACTACATCTCCTTCTATCTTAAATTTGGATAATTTACTGAGTAAATCTTTTATCTTTTTATCTATCTCAGCCTCATTTACCATATTGTGTTTTTTGGGTGGTGACTCTAAAAAAGAGGTTGGAGGAAGTTTAAAATTTTTTGGTTTTTCACTATCTTCGCTTGTATCTATCATTTGCAAAAGTTTTTTATTTTCTTCTACTTCACTAAGTATTGTAACATTACTTTTTTGCTTTTCATCTTCTATCGCTATCTCTTGCTTTTTATCTTCCAATTTTATTTCTTGTTTCTCTTCGGAAGAGTTTTCTTGTGGTTTATCTTGTTTCTTAATGCTACTCTTTTTATGAGTAATGGTAGTTTTTTTATTCTGTTTTTTATCTTTATTTTCCATAAATCTATCAATTACAAATATCCTAAAAACTTCCCCCAAAGAGGCATTTAAAAGTATTACCATAGATAGCAAAAAACTCATTACTATAAAAATCCAAAGACCGCCAAGTCCTACAAAATTAGAGATAAAATTATCTATATAGCTACCTATATATCCGTCCATCTTGCCCTCTACTACTACGGCTTGAAACATCAATAAGACAAAAAACAGTAGGATGACAGATAGAGTAATTTCTATTTTTCTATCAATTTTAAAAGTATATCTATAAAAATAGTATGCTGGCACAATAAGCAAAAATGGATATATAAAAGATATATATCCAAAATACTCTCTATTATACAAACCTATGATATGACCGATTTTCCCAACTGTTGAAGCATCAAGCAAAGCCGTTGAAAGTCCAAAAAATAGTGCAATACCCAAAAACAGTATAAATAATATCTCTTTAACTATAATCAATCCTTTAAAAATTATAGCTATATTATATCACATATAATTTAATAAAGACATTGAATTAACTTTTGCTATCGTTGACAACATTGCTTGATAGCTGATGCTTATTTGATTATATTTTGCCAAAGCTTCACCTATATCAACATCGGCTACTTGGGACTGCAGAGTTTGCACTTGTATAGATAAAAGATCACTCCTTTGGTATGATGTATCAAGTGCTTTAGACAAAGATCCTATCTTAGCATGCTCCTTTTCCACATGATCACTTAAATGGTCAAGTCTTCTTATAGAATTTTCTATACCAATATTTCTTGAATCTCCCTCAGAAGAATCATCCATAGAAAATTTTCCTTCTCTAACAGCTTTTATCATTTGATCCAAATCTTTAAAAAAATCAACACTCGGCTCATCTATAGTTATAGCATTGTTAGACATAAAGGATAAAGAATTACCATTTTCAGAGCCAAAATCATCACTGGAGCTGTCATACATGGAAAATTTTATTTTTGTAGAGGCATTAAGTTTATCTTTTATTTGCAGTTTACCTTTATAATCAAGGGATACATCTACAGCATATCTTGCAGTTTCGACAGCATTATCATAACCATCTTTATCATTTGTTACAGGAAGATGGTTTGAGGTAACCATTGAAACAACATCACATAGTTGTTTATAAGTCATATTATCACAATCTGTTTTATTTCCTTCAGCATCGTAAATATCGTATGTATCACTACCAACTGAAAAAGTTGATCCATCAGATTTAAAATCTATTTTAATATCATTGTGAGTTGTTCCATCAATATCATCAAGTCTTAAAGAAAGAGTTTCTCCATCCAGAGTAGACAACCCAGATCCATCAACAAGTTTTGTTTTTGAAGTTGCATAACTATTTGTCGTTTTATCTATTTGAGAAACATTTGAAGTTAAACTATCTCCGTCAACTGCAAAATAATTTCTATCAAAAGAGACATCCTCGTTTGCCGCATCGGGCGAGGACAAATAGTTACTCTTAACAAAAGATACAACATTTACATCGCTATTAAAATCATCAATATCATCCGTACCCGCATTGCCGTCAATCGCACCAATCATACTAAAATCCAACGATTTGTTTCCATTCGTTTTATCTGTTATCTCTATTTGACCATAGTCATTTAGTGCAACATTTACACTATCGCTTGGAGAAAAACTATCTTGTATCTTGCCAAGAAGAGTGTCTACACTCTCTGATGTATCTATATCTATCTTCTTTTTAAAAGAACTCCCGTCACTATTTTTAGCTTGAATATAAAAATATGCAGTATTATTATCTGCCGTATTTTTTGTACCATTATTTTCCATCAAATCTTTTATGTTATCACTACCTTTGAGTATAGCTTGATCTTCATTATTTGAGTATAGCTTAACATTGGTGGAAACCATCTTTTTATAATCACCGTCAGTTCCCAAAAAGAGAGAATTCCCGTCTATATTATAAGGCAACGAAGACTCAGCTCCCGTAGTTGCTCTTATCTCTTTATCATTGCCGTGATAATTTCCCTCTGCATCTATAGGCTTTGTTGAAAATGCCGTACCGCTAAAAATAAATTGTCCTTTTATAGAAGTATTAGCCAAATCTATCAAATTTTGTTTTATCGCCTCAAGATCATTAGCTATCGCATTTAAATTAGTCGGACTATTTATTCCACTAGCAGCCTGAATAAGCTTTGTTTTAAATTGCAACAAAGCATCAGTAAATTCATTTAGTGTACTATCTGAATTATTTGCAAATTCTTGTGCACTTTGAGAACTATCTTTTATCTGTGATAAAGTTGTTTTTTCATATTCCAACCTTGTATCATCAATATAAACAGAACTATCTTCAAAACTGTCTTGTATTTTTTTACCTGAAGATATTTGAGCACTTAATTTATTGAGTTCGTTACCACTTCTTTGATAATTTCTTGCAAAATTACTATATAATAATTGGTTTGTTATTCTCATATTTTTCCTTTTTATATTGACATTGTTTTACAAGCAATTTTAATTCCCAAGCACAAAATGGATACTTTTTGTTTACCTATATGCTAAAAAATCGACTTTTTGCTATTTTTTTTTAATTTTTTTAAAAAAATTATTGTCTTTTTTGAAAAAAAACTGTACAATCTATTCAAATATATTTTTCCAAAGGATTGCTAATGAAAAAAGCTGAATTTATTCAAACAGTTGCCGAAAAGGCAGGATTATCAAAAAAGGATACTAATGCTGCACTTGATGCAATATTGGAAACTTTAACTGAAGCATTAACTGCTGAAAAAAGTGTAAGTTTCATAGGCTTTGGTACATTCTCTACTTCAAAAAGAGCTGCAAGAACTGCCAGAGTTCCCGGAACTGATAAAGTTGTTGATGTTCCTGCTACAACTGCAGTTAAATTTAAAGTAGGCAAGAAGCTTAAAGAAGCAGTAGCTAAAAAATAATCCCAAATTTGCTTAAAAACTTGTTTTTAACAAGTTTTTAAGCAATAAAATTATAAGATTTTATTTTAGTTTTTTGGTATATATGCCTGGGTGGTGAAACTGGTAGACACGCCAGACTCAAAATCTGGTGGTAGCGATACCGTGCCGGTTCGAGTCCGGCCCCAGGTACCACCTTTTT
>Ga0256842_1000583_pt1 | contig 32138 bp, 29 predicted proteins | sample 4559240metaG_FD_185973 | JGI IMG/M metagenome (GOLD analysis project Ga0256842, IMG submission 185973) | Hydrothermal vent microbial communities from Guaymas Basin, Mexico - 4559-240 | ecosystem: Environmental > Aquatic > Marine > Hydrothermal vents | place: Mexico: Guaymas Basin | collected... | reverse complement strand
TGGGATTCATTTAATCCCGGAAGATTAGACCAACATCTTTATCCTTTTTATAAAAATGAGATTGGGAACAATGGTAAATCAAAAGAATATTTTAAGGAATTATTAGAAGCTTTTTGGGTGAAATTTAACAATCATCCGGCACCGCCAAAAGTTGGTGTTACTGCTCAAGAAAGTGGAACTTATACAGATTTTGCTTTGATAAATTTGGGCGGAGTTACCAAAGACGGTTTGGATGCTGTAAACGAAATGACCTATTTAATTCTGGAAGTTATTAAAGAAATGCGGATTTTACAACCGAGTTCGATGGTTCAAATTAGTAAAAAAAATCCGGATCTTCTTCTCAAAAAAACTCTTGAAATTGTCAAAACCGGATTTGGACAACCTTCGATTTTTAATACGGATGCGATTATCCAAGAACATCTCAGACAGGGAAAAAATATTGAAGATGCTCGTCTTGGCGGAGCGAGTGGTTGCGTAGAAGCCGGAGTTTTTGGGAAAGAGTCGTATATTTTGACCGGCTATTTCAATTTACCTAAAATACTGGAAATTACTTTGAATAATGGTGTCGATCCGAATACTCAAAAATTGATTGGATTACAAACGGGAGAGTTAAAAGATTTTCAAACTTATGAAGAATTTTACCAAGCTTTTGAAAAACAGGTGAATTATTTTATTGATGTAAAAATTAAAGGAAATCGTTTGATAGAAAGACTTTATGCAAAATATTTACCGGTTCCATTTCTCTCAATTTTGGTTGATGACTGTATTTTAAGCGGGAAAGATTATAATGATGGTGGTGCGAGATACAACAATAGTTACATTCAAGGTGTCGGAATTGGAACGATTACCGATTCTTTGGCTTCCATAAAATTTAACGTATTTGAAAAAAACAAAATTTCTCTTGAAAAATTAAATTCTATTTTGAGGGAAAACTATTCTAATGATGAAATTTTAAGACAAAGATTTTTAAATAAAACTCCCAAATATGGTAATGATGATATTTTCGCTGATGAAATTCTAAAAAGAATATTTGCAACTTATTTCAAAGCTGTCGATGGTAGAAAAAATACTAAAGGTGGGCATTACCGAATTAATCTTTTGCCGACAACCGTTCATATTTATTTTGGAAAAGTTACCGGAGCAACTCCCGATGGCAGATTTGCCCAAACACCTCTTTCAGAAGGAATTTCACCGGTTCAAGGAGCCGATATTAACGGACCATCTGCCGTGATAAAATCCGCCGGGAAAATTGACCATTTGAAAACGGGAGGAACACTTTTGAATCAGAAATTTACACCGCAAATTCTAAATGATGAAGCGGGAATAAATAGCGTTTTGCATTTGGTTAGAACCTATTTTCGAATGGATGGACATCATATTCAATTTAATGTTGTTACGGCGGAAACTTTACATAAAGCCCAAAAAGAACCTGAAAAATATAAAAACCTGATTGTGAGAGTTGCGGGTTATAGTGATTATTTTGTCGATTTGGGAGAAGAGCTTCAGAATGAAATTATTAAAAGAACAGAACATACAAATTTCTAATAGGAGGGAAAATGGATGTTAAAGAAAGAATCGCTGCTTTGCGAAATGAGATGAGAGTTGAAGAAATTTCAGCTTATATTATTCCAAGTTCGGATAATCATCAAAGTGAATATTTTGAAGATCATTGGAAATCAAGACAATGGTTATCCGGATTTACAGGTTCGGCAGGAACTTTGGTTGTAACAATGGAAAAAGCCGGTTTGTGGACGGATGGGCGATATTTTATCCAAGCTGAAAAGCAATTGAATAACACCGGGATCAAATTATTTAAAATGGGTATTCCGGGATTTCCGACCTACCGGGAATGGCTTTTGTCAGAACTTAATAATGAAGATGTGGTTGGTTTTGATGGCAAGGTTTATTCTTCACAAGATTTTGACCTTTTAAAAGATCAATTTTATGAGAAAGAAATTGGTTTTATTGCAAATAATGATTTGGTTGATAGAATCTGGCTGGATCGTCCAAAATTATCTAAAAATAAATTGCGTATTCAAGATATAAAATTTGCCGGTAAATCTCGTCATAAAAAAATAGAGGAGATTCGGGAAAAGATGCGGTTGAAGAAAGCCGATATTTATTTTTTATCTTCTTTGGATGATATTGCGTGGGCATTGAATATTCGTGGAAATGATATTGATGCTTTTCCGGTGGTGGATTCTTTTCTAATAATTGAAATGTCTAAAATAACTCTCTATTTAGATTTGGATAAAGTTGATGAAAATTCTCAGAAAATTCTTAATAATGATGGAATTATTTTGAAAAAACAAAGCGATATCTGCAAGGATGTAAATAAATTATACGGAAGTTTGGTTTATGACCCTCAAAAAACAGGTGTTTATTATTTGCATTGTTTTAATCGAAAAGTAAAAAAAATCAAAATTACCGATTTTACCGGAATGATGAAAGCTGTTAAAAATAATATTGAAATTGATAATCTGAAAAAAACTTGTTTGAAAGATTCTGTTGCTGTTACAAAATTTCTTTATTGGGTGGATACAAGTTATGATAAAATGGAGCTTTCCGAATTATCCGTATCGGAAAAATTATTGGAATTTAGAAAGCAAATTGAGGATTTCCAAGGTGTAAGTTTTACGACAATTGCTGCTTATGGAGAAAATGCGGCGATGATGCATTATGCTCCCAAAAAAGATAGTAATGCCGAAATTAAAGCCGGTAATTTTCTATTGGTTGATTCCGGCGGACAATATCCGGGCGGAACAACCGATGTAACGCGAACTGTTGTGATTGGAAATGTCAGCAATGAAGCAAAACGGCATTTTACGCTCGTGGTTAAAGGATATATTGGAATTAACAGAGCGGTTTTTTTAGAAGGAACTCGCGGTTGTAATCTTGACATTTTAGCGAGAGAACCAATTTGGCAAGAACAAATTGATTATAAATGCGGAACCGGGCACGGAGTTGGATTTAATTTAATGGTTCATGAAGGACCGCACAGATTGAATCAAGCATTAATCGATGTACCTTTTATTGAGGGAATGATAATCACTGATGAGCCGGGAATTTATTTGGAAGGGAAACACGGAATTAGAATTGAAAATGACCTTTTGGTAAAAAATTACGGTCAAACAGAGTCCGGGAAATTTTTGAATTTTGAAGTGTTAAACTTTATTCCAATTGATATTGATGCGATTATTTCCGAGCTTTTAACTTTTGAAGAAAAAAAATTCTTAAATGAATATCATCAGCAAGTTTGGGAAAAAATATCTCCATATTTGGATGATGATGAGAGAAAATGGTTGGAAAAGAAAACGCAAAATGTTTAAAAAAAATGGGCGGTGAAATTCCGCCCAAATTTTACCTTATCAGAAAATTTTTAGTTTTGAGTTTGGATTTGATTTTCTCAAAAGTTTCATCGGAGAAAGATGTGTTGTTTTTAAATGATAAATCTAAGATTTTATCGCTGTGAAATTTTTGGAGTGAATATTTTTTGAAAGGACCGAAATCTTTTTCAATTTGATAAATATCTTCTTCATTCAACAATTCATTCACAATTGTAGTACGAAATTCATAATCGGGTGAGTTTTCCCGAATGATATTCACACTATTTATGATATTTTCAATTTGGCAATTATTACGGGTAATTTTGGAATAAATATTTTTGGGAGCTTTTAAATCCATTGCAACAAAATCTACCAAATTTTCTTTGAATAAATATTCCAACATATTTGGATTTGTGCCGTTTGTATCCAATTTTACCAAAAAATTCATCGCCTTTATTTTTCTGATAAATTCGGGTAAATCAGGATGAAGAGTAGGCTCACCACCGGTAATTGTAACTCCGTCTAATTTGCCTCGTCTTGATTCCAAAAAAGAGAAAATATCTTCTTCTAAAATCGGTTCAACAAATAAATCGGGATTAACTAATTCCGGATTATGACAATATGGACATCTGAAATTGCACATTTGAGTAAAAACGGTAGCACATATTTTACCCGGAAAATCAATCAAAGAAAATTTCTGTAACGCTCCGATTAACATTTTATTTACCACTGATTGCAAAAGTTTTTCTAATGCTAAATTCTTCTTTCTTGCCTTTATTCCATTGAGAAACCGGACGCAAATAACCAACAACTCTGGAATAAACTTCGCAATCTGATTTGCAAATTGGGCATGTTTTTTGTTCTCCGTTCAAATATCCGTGTTGAGGACAAATACTAAAAGTAGGCGAAATTGTGAAATATGGCAAATGATAATTATCACAAATCTTTTTAACTAAATTTTTAATATTATTAGGATCGGAAACTCTTTCACCTCCAAAAATATGGACTACAGTTCCGCCGGTGTATTTGGTTTGAATTTCATCTTGTTTATCCAACGCTTCAAAAACATCATCGGTATAATTTACCGGCAATTGAGTGGAATTGGTATAAAAAGGTTCATTATTACCATCCTTAAAATCACTGGCAGAGATAATTTGCGGATAATTTTTTTTGTCTAATCTTGCCAATCTATAGGAAGTTCCTTCCGCCGGAGTTGCTTCAAGATTATAATTGTTACCGGTTTCTTCTTGAAATTCAACGAGTTTATCTCTCATAAAATTCATTACTTTTAGAGTAAATTTTTGACCTTTTTCGCTTCCAACATCTTCACCAAAAAGATTCAGACAAGCTTCATTCATTCCAACCAATCCAATTGTTGAAAAGTGATTTTTCCAATATTGGTTAAAACGTGATTTTATACTTTTCAGATAATATTTTGTGTAAGGATAAAGATTGTTTTCTGTTAAACCTTCTAATATTTTTCTTTTGATTTCAAGACTTTCTTTCGCAATTAACATCAGATTTTCAACATTTTCCAAAAACTCTTCTTCAGTTTCGGAAGTAAATCCAATTCGCGGTAAATTCAAAGTAACAACGCCAATAGATCCGGTTAAAGGATTGGCTCCAAAAAGTCCTCCGCCCCGAGCTTCCAATTTTCTTGTGTCAAGTCTAAGTCGGCAACACATTGAACGAGCATCTTCAGGATTCATATCAGAATTTACAAAGTTAGAAAAATATGGAATGCCGTATTTTGCAGTTGCTTCCCAAAGATAAGACAATTTTTCATTTTCCCAATTAAAATCTTTGGTAATGTTGTAAGTTGGAATTGGGAAAGTAAAAACTCTGCCGTTTGCATCACCTTCAGTCATAATTTCCAAAAATGCCCGATTAATCATATCCATTTCATTTTGAAAATCACCATAAGTTTTTTCTTGTAATTTACCACCGATAACTACGCTTTCATCTTTGAACATTTTAGGGACAAGAAGATCCATTGTAATATTTGTAAATGGTGTTTGAAAACCAACTCTGGTCGGAACATTGATGTTAAAAATGAATTCTTGCATTGCTTGTTTTACTTCTTTATAACTCAATTTGTCATAATAAATAAAAGGTGCGAGTAATGTATCGAAATTGGAAAAAGCTTGAGCTCCGGCAGCTTCTCCTTGAAGGGTGTAGAAAAAGTTGACGATTTGACCAAGAACAGATCTGAAATGAGAGGCCGGTTTGCTTGAAATTTTGCCTTCAACACCGGTAAATCCTTGAATTAATAAATCTTTTAAATCCCAACCAACGCAATAAACTGAAATTAGTCCCAAATCGTGAATATGTAAATCTCCATTCAAATGCTTTTCTTTGATTTCAGATGGATATATTTTGTTTAACCAATAAACTTTGCTTACTTCTGATGCGATATAATTGTTCAATCCTTGAAGAGAATAAGACATATTACTGTTTTCATTTACTTTCCAATCTAATTTTCCTAAATATTGATCAATTAAATCTATATTTGCAGTAGCAACAATTTCTCGCATTTTTGAATGCTGATCTCGATATAAAATATAAGATTTGGCAGTTTTTTTGTAAGGTGAGGCTAATAAAACATCTTCAACAATGTCCTGAATTTCTTCGACAGTAGCTTCGACATTTTTAATAATTTGCTGAGCTAAACTTAAAACTCGAAGGGAAAGTTTTTTGGCAATTTCATGATCGAATTCACCGGTTGCTAAACCGGCTTTCTCAATGGCAATAGTGATTTTATCTACGTCAAAAGGTGCTAATCTTTCATCGCGCTTTCTGATAAATTTAAACATATGGTACTCCTAGGTAACTTATTGAAAAATAATATATTTATGACGTTAAAACAGGAAATAAATATCCCGAAATTTATGATTAATTCTTAGGCAAAAAAGTTCTGTTAGATAAAGATGTCAATAATAAAAAAAAATGTTTTTTTTCTAAAAACTCTAAATCATTGATATGCTTAAAAGAGAGAGAAAATATTTTTTTTTTGCCAAATTAATTTTGCTCTAAAATATGAATTGATACTAATTTTTTTTATTTCTTTTCCCGGAGAAAACAATAACAATAAATAATGAAAAATGTTGAGGAATTATAAAATTCAAATTTATTGGAATTTTACTAAGAATCTTGAAATTTGAGGTGGAAATATCTTCATTACATTTTTTGAATTAGTCGGTGGTGATTTTTTTCCGTTCTTTCATCCTGAACTCAATACCGGATGCCTTTTTTCTCTATTTCTTTGTCAAATGCCAACCATCTGAATATGGACATTTATAGACGTTGAGTCGCACGTGATTTTCTCGAGCAAGAATTTTCGCTCTTTTTTCAGCATCTGATTTTGATTGATAAAGTTCTTTATAGTTCCCGTTTCTATCAGTGCAATATTTACAAGTTGTGCTGGGAGTTTGTCGATTTTTGGGTGACAAATGCCAAAAACCGCATTTACTGCATTTGTAAGGAACCAAATTTTGCCTGAATTTTTTTTTGATGTAAGAAGCACTTTCCAAAGCTTCTGTTTTTGAATAGTATTCAGATAGCGGTCGCCCATTTAATTTATTAAAGCAAGTCTTACTTTTACGGCTCATAATTTCTCCAATCTATATCTTTATTTTCATTCAACAAATAGGTTTTAGGAAAAATAGGCAATAAAAAAAAGACGCTTATAGACGTCTTTTGTAAAATATTTTTGTGGAATTTAGAATAAGTAATTAAATAATCGAGTAATTAAGCCAACTTTTGATGCATCATGAATCGGACCTTTTCCTGTATAGGATATTTTTGCATCGGCAATATTATATGAATAAACGGTATTATTTGAAAAAATATCTTGTGAGCGAACAGTCCCTTCCAGAGTTGTGATTTCTTTTTCTCCGTTTATATTAACGACTTTTTCACCTTTAATTCTAAGATTTCCGGAATTTTCCACTTTGATGATTTTCGCCGTCATTTTTGCGTTGAGGCTACCATCTCGAGTTGTTTTACCATTTCCTGAAGAACTATTTTTAGAGGAAGTTGAGACAGATGAAAGTGGAATGAAATCAAAAGGACCTACTCCCGGCTGAGTGGCGAATCCGTGAGAAAAATCTTTTGATGTGGCTGAATTGGCAGAAGTTGAGGCGGATGATTTTTCAGTAATGATAACCGTAATAATGTCTCCAACAGTATAACTTTTATGATCTGCAAATAATGAGTTGCCAAAACTTGAGGCAAAAATATTTATACTGAGAAGCATTAATCCGGCGATAATATATAATTTTTTCATTGTAACTCCTTAGAATTTGATAATTGCCAAATTCTTTTTTATGATTTTTGCTTTAAAATTTTTATTTGATTCAATATTTCTAAACGCAATAACATCACCGATATAGCCATCAGAAGTTGCTTTTGCGTTAATTTCCAATTTGATAATATTATTTTCAACCAGAATTTTTACTTTTGAATTTCGTTTAACATCCGGTATTTTTTTTATACTATTTTCTTTTATGATTTGATTTTTCCTCAGAAATTTTAAAGATTGCACATTTTCCAATTCCTCAATATTATGAATTGCATTGTTGTTTAACGAGAAATATTGATTTTCTTCTTTTACGTTTTTTCCTATTTCAATCAAATCTCTTAATTTGATAGATTTGGAAGCGACAAAACATTTTTGTAATTTCATTACTTTGACGGAAAAATATTCCGGCTGGTATTTAAAATCATCATCATTAACTTTGCATTTCATTCTAATCTGATTAAAATTGTTAGAAGTTATTTCAGAGAAACTAATATGATAGTTTTTTTTATAAGAATATAAAGAAGGAAATGAAACGAATTCAATCTTGTCTTTTTCGCCCAAATTGTATTTTTGCTTGAGATAGTTTTTAGCCATTTCTTGGAATTTATTTTTATCAATCGAGTATCTGAATTTTCTGATGGTGATAAATCCTTTACTAACTTCTATATCATAAATTTTAAGTTTTTTGTTAACTGTCTTTGAATTAAGATTAAGAAAATTTTCTCCGGATGCGAAGTTTCCAACTTTAATTTTTGAAATTGTATTCCATTTATCTTGAGGACAATTTTTCTTTTCTAAGATATCTTTCACAAAAATATCTTCACCTTTAATTTTTACATTAGATTTAAAATCTAACTTTAACCCATTCAAATTTAATGAGATAAAAAATGTCAAAATTAAAAGAAATGCTTTCATTTTAGATTACCTTTTCAATCCGTTAGCTGTTTGAATCATAGAATCAACAGTTCGAACAACTTTGGAATTTACTTCATAAGCTCTTTGAGCGGTTATCATATTTACCATTTCATCAACGAGAAGCACGTTACTGTTTTCAGAATAACCTTGTTCGATTGTTCCTAAATTTCCGTCTCCCGGATTTCCTACCATCGGTTCGCCGGAAGATTCGGTTTGAGAATATAAATTGCTTCCCAGACTTTTTAATCCCGCCGGATTGATAAATCTAGCCAATTCAATTTGACCAACTTGTTCGCTCTCAACTTGACCGTAAACTTTGGCCATAACCATACCGTCTTTAGTAATTGCTATACTTTCCGTATCGGATGGAATGGTAATTTGGGGATCTAAAAAATATCCTTCGGAATTTGTAATTTGTCCATTTTCATTCATCTTGAAATTTCCGTCTCTGGAATAGAAAACCGAACCGTCCGCTTTTGTTACTTTGAAAAATCCATCGCCTGAAATTGCCATATCCAAAGGATTACCGGTGTTAATTAAATCACCTTGTTTGAATGATTTTACGGTTGCTACCGGTTTAACACCCACTCCAACAGAAAGTTCAACAGGTCTATTTGTATCTTTTGTTGTGGAAGAACCGGCTTCTTTTATGGTTTGATACATTAAATCTTCAAATTGAATTTGTGTCTTTTTAAATCCGGTTGTATTGACGTTTGCCAAATTATTGGAGATATTATCAATATTCATTTCTTGGGCATACATACCGGTTGCTGCACTATATAAGGCTCGAATCATAATTTACCTCCTAACTTCTCGCTATTTGATTAACAGCTTTATTTAAAGTATCATCTTGAGCTTTAATTAATTTTTGATTGGCTTCATATAATCTCTGAGCGGAGATCATTTCGACCATTTCCTTAACATTATTTACATTTGATTCTTCTACAAAACCTTGACTTACCCGAGGTTTAGCATCTTCTAAATATCCGGTAGTTTTTTGTTTGTAGAGATTATCTTTCATTATAATTGAATTGTCGATATTGATATTTTTAAACAAAAATTGGTTCACCACTTTTCCATCAACAGATATTTGTCCGGATTGATCGACATCAATTTTGCTACCATTAATTTCAATTGGTCCTGAATTTCCCATAACTTTATATCCGTCAGGAGTAACCATTTGACCTTCGCTGTTTATTTTAAAATTTCCGTCTCGGGTGTAAGCTAAACCGTTATCTGTTTTTACTTGGAAAAATCCTTTTCCGCTCAAAGCGATATCCAAAGGGTTACCGGTTTGTTTTAATCTTCCATCGGAATTATCCGTATAGGTTGGTGTAAATCCATCCGGTAATTTAACTTTAAGCATATTTCTATCTAAAGCTTGCTCCGCTTCAATCATTTGTTGAAATGAAACATCTCTTCTTTTATATCCTGCGGTTGAAATATTTGCCAAATTATTAGCAATCACATCAACTTTATTTTCCAACAACTGCATTGCAGACGAATTCTGATAAATTCCACGTATCATAATTACCTCCGGCAACTATAGAAGCAATCCGTGTGCCAGTTTATTATTTGTATGATAGGTATAGAGTTATGAAATATAAAAGAGATTGTTTGAGATTGTGAGGAAATATTTTCCGAGAACAAATATCAAAGAATGATAAAGATTTTCTTTTGAATTAATTGAAGATGAAATCAAGAACTAAAAAATGGTTTTAATCTCTGTAGTTATTCCGCAATCAAGTTCATTCGGGATATTCTTAATTTCTATCTTTTCCAACGCTGATTTCTTATTTTTGCAAAATCTTTAAGGCTTCAAAACCTTGAAGGTTTAATCTTCAGAGCCGGAATATAAATTTTTAGGGCGAACGCAAATTTTTGAGTTAAGATAATCTTAATCATCAATAATAAGTGTCTTATTTTACAATCATATAAGTTTTATTGGAACCGCCAAAAGGACAAGTTCCACAACTTCCTTTACAATTTCCGCAATGGAAGGAAAGTTCTTTAATTTTATTTTTTTGTATCAAAGTAAAGAGCATTCCTTCCGCTGCAGTTTTATCCAAATCAAAATGTAACGCAATTGAATTCAAATCAACGGTATTATTTTTCCGGATATAATTCAATATTTCATGCAACATGTTTATTCACTAATATTTCTTTAGCGATTTCTCTGCTTAAAGAATAACGTGATTCGCCAACAGCAATAATTATGTTAGGATCAGATGAAGAGTTACGCATAATTTTTATTCTTGAACCAACATACAAACCCATTTCAATAAGCTTTAAATCATGATTACAGATGATGATAACTTCATTTCCTTCTTCGATATTGCTTAATTCGTAAGCATTGTCAAAATCTTTCCAACACTTCCTATTGTTGTGAAATTTTCTCATTTCATTATGATTACGACCATGACCGAGACCTTTGCCGAAACCTTTACCAAATCCTTTACCTGAACCATTTCTCATAATCTATCCTTATATTTTTTTTAATCTTTTTTTATTTTTTACCCTTAATATAGAATAAAATAATGTCGCTAATGAAAAAGCAAATAATATCCAAAAAATTGATGTTCCAACATGATCAAAAAACGTCGCTGTCTGATAGAAAATTGTCGCTATTATCCACGCAATTGTCGTTGTGTAAAATCCTGAGAATAGTGCCCATTTTAATCCAATCTCGTTATAAATTGCACCCAAAGTTGCCACGCATGGGAAATATAAGAGAACAAATAAAAGGTAGGCAAATACTCTGTTTTTTGATCCGAAAGCATTTTTCATTGTATTATTTATGCTACTTTTCTCTTCTTCTTTTGAATCATCAAGATTAGATTTGAATCCTAATGGGTCAATTAGTTTAGAACCAATTCCTTTAAATCCGGCAGGAATTTCGAGAAAAGATTCTTTAATCTTCTTTGTGAAATCTAAATTATCTTCTTCATTAGCATCAGTTTTTGTGCTGTAGAGATTTTTTAGAGTTCCGATAATTGATTCTTTGGCAAATATTCCGGTGAAAAGTCCAACAGTTGCTTGCCAATTATCAGCCTTGATTCCCATAGGTTTGAAAGCCGGAGTTAAAGTTTTTCCGACATAACTCAAAACACTGTTCTCTGTGGAGTTTGTATCTATTTTGCCCTGTAAAGTTATGGAATTTAAGATGGTTAAAATTATAACAACCACAATAATAACTTGTCCTGCTTTGATGATAAATGACTTAATTTTCGTCCAAGTATGAAGCATTATTCCATTAATAGTAGGAATATGATAAGGTGGCAATTCCATGACGTAAGTTGAGGTATCACCGGAAAAGAATGTTTTTTTGAATAAAAATCCTGATAAAACAGCTACTAAAATTCCAATAAAATATAATGAGAAAATTATTAATCCGGCTTTTGCACCAAAAAAAACTGATCCCAATAAAGCATAAACAGGTAATCTTGCTCCACAAGAAACGAAGGGATTTATTAATATCGTGAGGATTCTGTCATTCTCATTTTCGAGAGTTCTGGAAGCCATTATTGCCGGGACGGTACAACCAAATCCAACAATCAACGGAATAAATGCTTTTCCGGGGAGTCCGATAAATTTCATATATTTATCCATAATGAACGCAGCTCTCGACATATATCCTGAATCTTCAAGAATTGCCAATAACATAAAAATGAAAAATATCGGTGGAATAAATGTTGAAACAGTTTGAATACCTCCACCAACGCCATTTGCCAAAAGAAGATTGAGAAAATCAGGCGTGTGAATTTGGGATAATAAATGTGAAAATCCATCAACAAAAATAGTCCCCATAAATTTATCAAAAAATCCGATAAAAGGATTTCCTAAATTCATGGTAATCATAAAAACTGCATACATTATAGCTATAAAAATTGGTAATCCAAAAAATTTACTTAGAACAACTTTATCAATTTTATCTGATATTTCTTTGCGATTGAGATTATTTGATTTTGTTACATCTTTTGCCAATCCGTGAATAAACCCGTATTTTCCATCTGCAATAACAATATCAGAGTCAGAACCTATATGGCTTTCAATTTTTTTCTTAGCATTTTTTAAAGAAGGAATTTTATTTTTGCAAACGTTTAATGCTAATTCATCGTTTTCTAATAATTTTATTGCCAACCACCTGGTATTAAATTCAGAGATATTATCAAGTTTTTCGACTTCTTCCTCAATTTTATTTATGTATTTTTCAACATATTCGTCATATTCTATTTTCGTCTTACTAACTTTGGGGGAATTTGAGGAATTGTATATTTGCTCTAAAAGTACATTAATCCCTTCTTTTTTTGCTGCAACAATTGGAACTACTTTTGAATCTAAATGTGTTTCCAAATGATCAATTTCAATTTCTATTCCTTTTTTCTTGGCAATGTCCAACATATTTAAAGCAACAATAAATGGCTTTTTTATTTCTAAAATCTGAGAGGTGAGGTAAAGGTTTCGTTCAAGATTACTTCCATCTACGACATTGACAATTAAATCAGGGTTTTCATAAAGAATAAATTCTCGAGAAACTTTTTCGTCTAAAGAATGGGCGGAAAATGAATAAATTCCCGGTAAATCTACTACCTCAAATTCGGCATCTTTATATGTGTAATGACCAACTTTCCTCTCAACTGTAACTCCCGGCCAATTTCCAACATATTGTTTTGAACCGGTTAAGCTGTTGAAAAGGGTTGTTTTCCCACAATTTGGATTTCCTGCAAGAGCAATTTTAAATTTTTTCATCTTCTTCTTTCAATTTTCTTTTGCAATCTCCACAAATACCATTGATCGTGATATTTATGTTTTTTAAAGTAAAATCATTTGCTTGAGCCATTTCTTGTAATTTTATCATACATATTTCTGAATTCACTTCCACAATTTTGTGACAAACTCCACAAATCATGTGAAGATGTTTTTCTTCATTGTACGCATTCTCATAATTATCTTTTGATGAACATCTGAAAGATTGTTTTGATAAACCTGCTTTAATTAGAAGTGGCATTGTTCGATAAACAGTTGCTAAGGATACTGATTTGTCACGTTTTTTTATTTCTTCATAAAGTAACTCTGCGTTAAAATGTTTGTTTATTTCTAAAATTGACTCTACAATTATCCTTCTTGGTTTAGTTAATCTCATATGGTTTTCTCTTAAATATTTCGTAAATTTATCAATTGCTTTTTCCATGTTTGACTCCTTTTTATATTTTTTCTCTAATATTTTTTTCTGCGAATTGTTGTCAATATGTTTTTCTGATAATGATTCTCAAAAACAGTTTAAACTAATTTTTTGAACAATAATTAGGGATTTACATAAATTATTTACGTATCAATGTTTTTGAAAAATACGTTGACAGTAAATAGCTTGAATTTATTGATTAATTCAAACTGGAGGTAGTTAATGACTTACCAAAATATATTAGTAAAAGTTGATTTGTTTGAAGAATTATCTTCTGAATATTTAACCAAACTTAATAATATTGCAAAAGTTGTCTTATTTAAGAAAGGCAAATATATTTTTCGTGAAAATGAAATAGGGGATAGTTTTTATATTATTATTGAGGGAAAAGTATCTATAACGAAGATTATTAATATAGAAGCAAATGATCATGAAACGGGGCTTATGGAATTAACGAGTAATGATTATTTTGGTGAAATGGCTTTGATTGAAGAACAGGGAAGGTCAGCTTCCGCTTTATGTCTTACAGATTGTAAATTGCTCAAATTCTTAAAAAGTGATTTTCTGGATCTTTGTATGCAAAACCCGAATATTTTGTTAATATTAACTAAGAAGATTTCCTCCAGATTGAGAGAAACTAATGAACGTTATGTTAAAACGTGGGACACACTTTTAAGAAAAAATAAACTTGCGGCAATTGGTACTGCTGCCAGCAAGATTGTTCACGATATTAAAACTCCTATAACTATAATTGTATTAACTGCTCAAATGATAAAAGATGCTTTTCCGCAGACAGCAATTTCAGCTGACAAAATTATCAAACAAACTAAAACTTTGGACGGAATGGTCAGAGAGATCTTAGAATTTGCCAGAGGTGAACAAAGTAGTATTGTGAAGGACAATATTAATTTTGATGAATTTTATACTGATATTTTAGACAATTCTATGCCAATGGCTGATGATAGAGATATTAAAGTAATAACAAAAAATGAAATTGATTCGGGAACTAAGATCAAATTTGATGAGAAGAAAATTAAGAGAGTTATTATTAATTTGATTAAAAATTCCTTAGAAGCATTGAAATTTCAAGGTACTATTTATTTTACAGCATCAATTGAAAACGGGAAACTTCATTTTGTTATTTCAGATGATGGACCAGGGATTCCCGAAAAGATAATTGACCAATTATTTGAAGCGTTTGTAACGATGGGAAAATCAGGAGGTACCGGTTTAGGATTGGCTATTGTGAAAAAAATAATTTCAGACCATAATGGGACAATTACTGTGAAAAATAAAGAAGATCATGGTGCTCAATTTGATATTTGGTTGCCTCAAGAATAATGAAAAAATCCAGAACAAAATTTATTATCGGTTGTATTCTCTTGGTTATTAATCAACCTATTGGATGGGGTGGAATGGTTTTTTTTAACTCAATCGCTTTTAAATATCATAATTCTACCTATTCTTATATTGGATTTGCCATATACGGATTAAGTTGGGCAATGTTAGGATTAGGTGTTTTCTTGGCAGGACCGCAAGGAATAGCTTGGTCAAAATCAGTTTTCGCAAAATTATTTGCACCTGTTTTAAAGATTATTGCTAAAAAAAAATAAAAAATTAATTCACCAAATTCCTGAATTTAGTGCATTTTATCTATCTTCTATAAGTTTTAAGAAAAATTTTGTGGACAATTATAGCAAATAAAAATTAATAGTAAAAAAATTTAAAGGAAGAAAAATGAATTTTGAAAATCAAGCTATTGAAATAATTAAAAATGTTAAACATCCGGCAATTAATTTCTCATTATTAGATTTAGGAATTATCAGATCTTATCAAATCGATGGAAAAGATGTTAAGATTGTCTTAGCGCTTCCGGCATTAAATATCCCAATCAAAGATATGCTAATTAATAGTTTACAATCTCCTTTGGAAGGAATTGGGGCAATTGTTAATATTGAGATTGACGTGATGACTCCTGAAGAAGGAAATAAATTTTTCCAATTGGAAGCTGAAGGTTGGAAAGGGATGTAACAGCGATGGTTTAATACGTTACTGAGGTAATTTCCGTTAAACCAAATATAAATCATTCGAATAATATATTATTCGAGCTATGAAAAAAATAGGTGAACATATGTGTAAAACACATTCATTCCATATTCCGGTAATGGGAATTGGATTTACAATTGATACTCCTATTAAAGTCGCACCTTTTGGAATTAGCTCCGCTATTTCAATGGTTGATGACATTTTAATGGAGAAAATCAGAAAAATGTATTGTAATAAGTACAAAATTAAATACGAAGAAATTTCAGAAAAAATAGAAGATTTTCGAGCTAAGAGAGTCAAATCTTATTTGAATTTAATTAATAAATTAGCTGAAGAAAAATTTGAAGATTTGAAAAATACTACTTTGGAAAAAGCTTCGGGAATAAAGGAATATTTAAGTTTATTGCCTGAAAATTCTACTTTAAAACAAGAATTTGAAAATATTAAAACCAAACTCGATTTATCAGAAATTTCTAATTGGATAAAAGACAAATTGTCTATGGGCAGTATCGATGTTAATATTATGACAAAAGTGGACAGAGAACATTATGATGAAAATGGTAAGTTGTCACCTGAAATTAATGATGCCCATTCCGCTTTAAGAGGATTTGCCACCAGCGATTTGAATTCATCAATAATCTTTTCGGCGGGATTAAATTCTCATCTTTACAAATATTTAGAAAATTTTGAAGATTTTTATCCCAATAAATTTGGTGAGTTAAAAAAGAAAATTGTATTGAAAGTAAGTGATTATCGCTCAGCTTTAATTCAAGGTAAGATTCTTGCTAAAAAAGGACTTTGGGTTTCGGAATTTAGAGTTGAATCGGGATTAAATTGCGGTGGTCATGCTTTTGCTTCTGACGGTCATCTTTTAGGTCCGATTCTCTCAGAATTTAAAGATAAAAAAAATGAATTAAAATCTTACCTGAAATCAATTTTTGATAAAGGTTTGGCTAAAAAAGAAAAAGCCGTTCCGGATACTGAATTACCAATGAAAATAACTGCTCAAGGTGGTGTTGGAACTTCCGAAGAGCATAATTTTTTACTTGATCATTATAAGGTTGACTCGGTTGGTTGGGGGACACCTTTTTTGTTGGTGCCTGAAGTGGTTAATATTGATGAAGATACTTTGGAAAAATTGGAAAGTGCCAAAGAAAATGATTTGTGTCTCAGTAATATTTCTCCTCTCGGCGTACCTTTTAACAGTTTGAAAAATAATTCAAAAGATATTGAAAAAAGACATCAAATCGAAATTGGGAATCCGGGCAGTAATTGTCCTAAAAAATATGTCGGATTAGATAGGGAATTCTCGGACAGAGGGATGTGTACAGCTTCCAGACAATATCAAAGTCTGAAAATAAAGCAATTGAAACAAAAAAATCTCGCTCCGGAAGAATATCAAAAACAATTTGATAAAATTGTGGAGAAATCTTGTATTTGCGTTGGATTGGGAACTTCTTCTTTGATTACAAATAATATAGATACAGGATCGGAAGGACGAGGTGTGTCGGTTTGTCCGGGACCAAATATAGCGTATTTTTCTCATCGGATGACCCTTAAAGAAATGGTAGATCATATTTATGGTAGAATTAATGTAATATCGCGAAATGACCGTCCAAATATGTTTGTGAAAGAATTGGATATTTATTATAATTATCTAAGTAAGAAATTTGAAGAAGTTCAAGATAATTTAACTGATAAAGAAATTAAATATTATTTGAATTTCATTGAAAATTTAGAAAAAGGAACTGAATATTATTTGGATTTATTTTCAAATCTAAAAGGATTTTTTGAAGATTCTAAAACACAAATTTTGAATGAGTTAGAAGTACAAAAAGAAAAATTATCCAAATTCAAATTTAAAATAAATAATCTTAAATTTACCTAAATATTTAAGATTAAGGAAAGATGATGAAATTATTAATGATTTATGCCGACAGCTTTCGCTATAAAACGACAACCAAAACTTTAGATGATTTTCCTGAAATAAATGAGGATAAATCTATAAAAAACGCTTTAGTTGCGTTTATTCAAGCTGAGGAAAACGACGAAAACGATTCCGGGAAAACCGTAACAAAGTTGATTAAAAATATCAAATGGGCTTCAAAAAAGAATTCTACCAAAAAAGTAGTGTTGCATTCTTTTGCTCATCTTTCGGAAAGTAAAGCTAATCCTAATTTCAGCAAAGAAATTTTTAATAAAGCTGAAGAAAGATTGAAAAATTCGGAATTTGAAGTATTTCAAACCCCTTTTGGATATTTTTTAGATTTGGATATTCAAGCTCCCGGAAATTCTCAAGCTAGAATATTTAAAAGCTTTTAATTATTGGTTTGTAAAATTAAAAAAAGCTGCGATTATTTCGCAGCTAATTTTTTTCATTAATATCTAATTTAATATGAAGTTCGTTAAGTTGTTTTTCGGAAACATGAGAAGGTGCTTGGCTCATTAAATCAGCAGCTTTCAAAGTTTTAGGAAAAGCTATTACATCGGTGATTGAATCGGTTTTTGCGATAAGCATCATTAGTCGGTCAATTCCGGGAGCAATTCCGCCATGAGGAGGAGTTCCGTATTGCAAAGCTTCTAAGAAAAATCCGAATTTTTCTTCCAACTCTGCATCTGAAAGTCCAATTACATTAAATATTTTCTTTTGAATATCCAATCTGTGGCATCTTATACTTCCTGATGCAATTTCATAACCATTGCAAACTAAATCGTAAAGCTGACCTTTTATTTTGCCGTAATCTTTTTCATCATCAAAATATTTTAAATCTTCTGTTTTAGGAAGAGTAAACATATGATGAGCGGTTTCCCAATGGTCATTTTTATATTCAAATAATGGGAAATCGGTAATCCAAGCAAAATAATAATCATTCGGGTTATACAATTTTAATTCTTTGCCAAAATAATTTCTTAAATCGGAAAGAACTTTAAATACAATAGGATTTGAATCAGCAGCAAAGAGGATTAAATCTCCGTTTTTAGCTTGAGTTTTATGCAAAATATTTTCTTTTTCAGAATCAGATAAGAATTTAGAAATTCCGCCTTCAAAACCATTCTCTTTTATTTTAACAAATGCGAGACCTTTTGCTCCGAGATGTTTAGCTTTTGCAATCAAATTATCGGTCATTTTTCGAGAATAATTTGCACAACCTTCAGCTACAATACAGCGAACAGAGCCGTTGTTTTCTAAAGCTGATTTGAATACTTTGAATTCTGAAGATGTCAAAGTCTCAGATAAATCTATCAATTCCATTCCGAATCTTAAATCCGGTTTATCATTCCCAAATCTTGTCATTGATTCGTTATAAGTTAATTTTGTAAATTGTTTAGGAAGTTCAACATTGATTGTATCTTTGAAAATGCTACCCATTAATTCTTCAATTACGCGATAAATATCTTCTTCGTTTACAAAGCTCATCTCGATATCAAGCTGGGTAAATTCAGGTTGGCGATCAGCACGTAAATCTTCATCTCTAAAGCATTTGGCTATTTGGAAATATTTGTCGTAACCTGAAATCATCAAAAGTTGTTTATAAATTTGAGGAGATTGCGGTAAGGCAAAAAATTGTCCTTTATGAATACGACTTGGAACTAAATAATCTCGTGCTCCTTCCGGAGTACTTTTCATCAAAATCGGAGTATCTATTTCCAAAAAGTTTTTATTTTGCATAAACTCTCTAATTTTGTATATAACTTTGTTGCGTAATTTCATAATATTTTGAAGTTTTTCGCGTCTTAAATCTAAATATCTGTATTTTAATCTTAGATCTTCTTCAGGAAGAATATTTTCATTAATTTGTACCGGCAAAGGTGTGGAATCGTTTAAAAACAAAATTTCTTCGGCAATGATTTCAATCTTTCCTGTTTTCATATCCGGATTAATATTTTTGTCGGTTCTATGATTTACGATACCGGTTACAGCGATAACGTATTCATTTCTTAATTGATGAGCTTTTTCATGAACTGCCTTATTTTTTGGATCAAAGACAATTTGGATAATACCGCTAACGTCACGGAGATCTATAAAAATAAGATTTCCAAGATCACGTCTTCGGTGAACCCAGCCCATTAATGTTACTTTTTGATTAACATTTTTTTCATTTAAATCTTCCGCATATGCGGTGCGTTTTTTTTGTTCTAATAAGTCGAGCATAAAAACTCCTGTTAGTTTTTAGATTTTATATAGCTAAATTTATGATTTTTAATTATGATTGAAATCTTATTATTTTTGGAAGGAATTTCGGGAAAAAATACAAATCCGCTTTTTTTAGCATCCGGTGCAATAAATCCAAAATGAAAAGAGTATCGTAAAATATTATTTTTACCTTCAATATTTCTTTGAATTCTTTCATTTTTTTTGTCTAAATTACCAATGTCATATTTATCAACAATCAAATTTTGGGAGCTGGAATTATCAACCAAATCGATCAATTCCTGATTGGGGATGCTATCATACTGATTATTGTTTTCATCTAAAAGAATAATATCATCACGACTGATTTTCAATTTTTTCGTAGTTTGATTGTTAATCGTAATAAAGACAGGAAAATAATTGTCGGAAATTTCTTGGGGATCGTGATACCAATTTTTCAAACTTACCGCATAGATAATTTGCCCATCTTCCAAAACAGAAAAGTCGTCAATTTGTTGCAATTTTCCATCAGATAATGGTAGGTAATAATGAGTGCAAGAGAATAAGAAAACAAAAGAAATAAACAGGAGCTTATGCACTAAACTCCTGAATATTTGTTTATGATTATTTTTCTTCTTTAACAATTTCTTCGATTTTTGCATCTGATTTTGTTTCAGCGATTTCTTCTTCGTTTGTTTCAATAAGTGTGATATCGAAAACTTTATCGTCTTCATTAAGATTAATTAATTTAACACCTTGTGTATTTCTGCCAATTGTGTTCATATCTCCGATAGAAAGTCTTACGATTTTACCCTGTTTAGTAACAATCATAAGATCATCGGTATCAACAACTTCCATTAATGAAACAAGATGACCGTTTCGTTTTGTTGTTTTTAAAGTAATTACACCTTTGGAACCACGATGAGTGGCGTGATATTGTTCCGGTTTAGAACGTTTACCGAAACCGTTTTCACTGATAGCCAAGATGCTTCCTTCTCGATGAAGTACAACCATTGCCACAACTTTATCGTCTTTTCTTAAGGAAATACCTTTTACTCCTCGAGCAACTCTTCCCATTGATCTGACTTCAGTCTCATTAAATCTATTGGAAAATCCGGTGTGAGTTGCTAAGATAATATCATTTGTACCATCTGTAATTTGAGCATCAATAAGTTCATCACCCGGTAATAATTTTATAGCTTTGATTCCTGTTTTTCTTGGTCTTGAGAAAGCACTAAGTTCAGTTTTTTTGATAATTCCTGCTGCACTAACCATCATAACATATTTATTATCTGTGAAATCTCTAACAGTTACAAAAGCTTTAATGTTTTCATTTTTCTCTAATTTGAGAAGATTAACAATTGATTTCCCCCGAGCAGTTCTTGAAACTTCAGGAATTTCATAAACTTTGAGCCAATAGCATTTACCCATATCAGTGAAGAATAGAATATTTGCATGAGTTGAAGCGACAAAGATCGTTTCAATAAAATCATTTTCTTTAAGATTTGTGGAATTAGATCCTTTTCCGCCACGATTTTGTTGACGATAAGTATCCAGCCCTAATCTTTTCAAATAACCTTCGTGAGAAATTGTTACAACCATATCTTGCTCTTCGATTAAATCTTCAATTTCAAAATCTCCGGTGTTTTCGATAATGGAAGTACGTCTTTCATCACCGTATTTTGCGATTAACTCATCCATTTCGTCTTTAAGGATTCCCATTCTCAATTCTTTTGTGGAAAGAATTTCACGTAATCTATCAACGGTTTTTAAGATTTCATTATATTCATGCTCAATTTTATCTCGTTCCAAACCTGTTAGTTTTTGCAATTTCATTTCTAAAATAGCTTTTGCTTGGATTACGCTAAGTTTGAATTTCTCCATTAATTGATTGCGGGCAATTTCTGTATTTTTCGAAGCTCTGATTGTTTTTATTATTTCATCAATATTGTCGAGAGCAATTCTGTAACCTTCTAAAATATGAAGTCTTGCCTCGGCATTTTTTAATTCAAATTTAGTGCGACGAACAATAACTTCGTGTCTGAAAATTATATATTGCTCAATCGTTTCTTTTAGTGTGAAAATTCTAGGAGCGTTATCAAGCAACGCAAGATTGATAACACTAAAAGTTGATTGCAATTGTGAGAATTTATATAAGTGATTTAAAACAATATTTGCATCTGAATTTTTCTTAACAACTATTACGAGACGCATTCCTTGTCTGCCACTTTCATCCCGAATATCACTAATTCCTTCGATTCTTTTTTCCTTAACTAAAGATACTATTTTTTCGATTAACAGTGTTTTATTTAATTGGTAAGGAATTTCCGTGATAACGATAAAATCGTTGTGCTTTGCGTTTTCCTCAATATGTGCTTTACCGCGAAGTTTAATTTTTCCTCTGCCGGTTTGGAAATAATCCAAAATACCTGCTTTACCAACGATTTGACCTCCGGTTGGAAAATCAGGACCTTTTACAATTTCCATCAAATCCAAAGGGCTTAAATCCGGATTATCAATTAAAGCTTTTACTGCATTACATATTTCAGAAAGATTGTGGGGGGGGATACTTGTAGCCATTCCCACTGCGATTCCCGAAGATCCGTTAATTAAAAGATTAGGAAGTTTTGACGGGAATACGATTGGTTCTTTACGAGTATCATCATAATTTGCCCGAAAATCAACCGTGTCTTTATCCAAATCTTCCATCAAATCCATTGAAGTCTTGTAAAGTTTTGCTTCTGTATAACGCATTGCAGCCGGTGGGTCACCATCAATAGAACCAAAGTTTCCCTGTCCGTTTACGAGGGGATATCTCAAGTTCCAAGGTTGTGCCATTCTAACTAAAGTTGGATAAACAACTTGTTCACCGTGCGGATGGTAGTTACCGGAAGTATCACCGGCAATTTTAGCACATTTACGGAAACCTTTATTTGGGGCAAGATTAAGTTCTTTCATTGCGTAAAGAATTCTTCGCTGAGAAGGTTTTAACCCGTCTCTAACATCTGGTAACGCTCGCGAAACTATTACGCTCATCGAGTATTCTATATATCTTTTTTGTAATTCATCTTCTATTTGGACATGAATAATTTTTGATTCATCCTGAAGCATTTTTCCTCCGTTCTTTTAAATATCAATATTTTCTGCGTATTGGGCGTTTTCTTCAATAAATTTCCTTCTGGGTTCTACTTCTTCTCCCATTAAAATAGAGAACATTCTGTCCGATTCGATAGCGTCATCAATACTTACGGAAATTAAATATCGTTCTTCCGGATTCATGGTTGTTTCCCATAGTTGCTCCGGATTCATTTCACCAAGACCTTTGTAACGTTGGACAGAAACTCCGGCGGTTCCCAATTCTTTTGTAACCGTATTTCTTTCTTCCTCGGAAAAAACATAACGTTTTGTTTTTCCTTTTTTAACTAAAAATAGCGGTGGTTTTGCAATATAAACATGTCCGTTTTCGATAAGTGGTTGCATATATCTGTAGAAAAAAGTTAGTAATAATGTTGAAATATGGGCACCATCGACATCGGCATCGGCCATAATTATAATTTTATCATAACGAATTTTTGTGATGTCAAATTGTTCGCCTATTCCGGCTCCGATCGCCTGAATGATTGGAAGAATTTTTTCATTATTGAGAACTTTATCAATTCTAGCTTTTTCCGTATTGAGCATTTTTCCCCAAAGAGGTAAAATTGCTTGAATTTCTCTATCGCGTCCCATTTTTGCTGAGCCACCGGCTGAGTCCCCTTCGACCAAGAATATTTCCGTAGTTTTAGGATCTCTTGATGAACAATCCGCCAATTTTCCGGGAAGCGAACCGCTTTCCAAAACAGATTTACGTCTGGTTAAATCTCTTGCACGTCTGGCAGCTTCTCTTGAACGAGCACCGATAATTGCTTTCTGGGCGATTGCTTTTGCTTCCGTAGGATTTTCTTCAAAAAATATCATTAGCTTTTCATAAACATTAGAATTAACAATTCCTTCAATTTCTGAATTTTGTAGCTTTGTTTTTGTCTGTCCTTCAAATTGTGGGTTTGGAACTTTAATGCTGATAATAGCAGCCAATCCTTCTCTAATATCAGAGCCTTGTGGAGAAACTTTTACATTTTTCAGCATGTTGTTTTCTTTAATGTAAGTATTTACAGCTCTTGTTAATGCTGATTTGAATCCGCTTAAATGAGTTCCACCTTCAATAGTATTGATGTTATTCGCAAAAGAAATTATGTTTTCTTTATATCCTTCATTATATTGGATTGCAACTTCAAAATCAACTTTATTCTTGATTCCATGAACGAAGATGGGATTATTGAAAAGACATTTTTTCCCTTCATTTACATATTTTACAAAAGATACGATTCCGCCTTCATATTTGAAATCGTGTTTTTTGTTTGTAGTCTCATCTTCAAGAACGATTCTCACGCCCTTATTTAGAAATGCTAACTCTCGCAATCTAACTGCCAAATAATCAAAACTGAATGTTGTCGTTTCAAAAATAGTCTCATCAGGAATGAAACGGATTAAAGTTCCTTGTTTTGTCGTTTCACCCAAAACTTCTAATTTTTGAAGAGGAATACCTTTTGAATATTTTTGATAATATTTCTTACCGTTTTTGAAAATAGTAACTTCTAAAAGAGATGCTAATGCGTTTACACAAGAAACACCAACCCCGTGAAGACCACCGGAAACTTTATAGGAATCATTATCAAACTTACCACCGGCATGTAATACTGTTAAGACAACCTGAACTGCCGGTACTTTCATATCTTTATGCATGTCAACGGGAATTCCGCGACCATTATCTTCAACAGTAACACTTCCATCAGACTTTATTACAACTTTGATTTGATCGCAAAATCCTGCTAACGCTTCATCGATACTATTATCAACTACTTCATAAACAAGATGATGAAGACCACGAGCACTTGTACCGCCAATATACATTGCCGGTCTTTTCCTAACTGCTTCGAGTCCTTTTAATACTTTAATACTCTTTGCAGAATAATTTGAATTAGTCATTCATACCTCTTTAAATTTTTGTTATTAAGTCATTTATACATACTTCCTTTTTTCGTAAATATACCTTAACTGTCAACCATTTTGTCCTTTGAATTCCATTTATTTTCAGAATGGATTTTAGGTTCAAATTACTATTAAAATGAGGTTTGGTTTTACAAAAATAATTGAGTTTTTTCGGGAGAAGTTAATCCTATTTTAAAAAACATTTTTAAGAAAACTACGATTTGATTTGAGAATATTTGAAGCTAAGATTTCCTCTTTATTAAAGCGTTTTCGTCTTTCATCAAACTTTATTTCAATTTCATGATAAAATTTCTTCCATATTATTGGGTTAATATCTTGTTTTTTTTGATAAGAATTTAAAAACAATTCAGAAGCTAATTTCAACTTTTTATGAGAATAAATTGAGCACCGGAACATCAAAAAATGAATAAGATCTTTTTCGGGATAATCAAATGTCCAGTCTGAAAAATCAATCATGAAATATTTTCCATTTTTATCAACGAGATAGTTTTTAGGATTTGTATCGTTATGACAGATAGAAAGAGAAGATTTGTTTTTATGAGAATGCAATCCGGCGAAAATTTCACCTAATTTAGAAAAGTCAGGATTAGCCAACCTTCCGATAGTTTCACCATTTATATATTCTATAGATAATGTCGAATAATCATGAGCTAAAAGCCTAGGGACAAAGGAAAAACTTTTTTCATAGATTGCGATTTCACGTAAATATTCTTGCCGAGTTTTACATTTTTTTGTAACGATTTTTTTTGATAATCAATTTTAATTAAGCTTCTCATGATGAATTGTTTTAAAGTGAATATATTTCGCAACCAAGAAGGGAATTAATAATCCTAAAGTGTCGGCTATAATATCATAGAAGGAACATTGTCGCCCCGGTATTAGATGCTGATGTAATTCATCTAAGATAGGAAAAATAAACATAAAAATAACCAGTAAATGCACTTTTCGTCGATCGACACTAAAATAAACCGATTTTAGAAATATGATACCGAGAATAAAATATTCTGAAAAGTGATAGAATTTATCCATTCCGATTTTGTCAGGCCCAGGAGCTTTTAGATGTGGAATAGATGAGACTGAAATTATCACTAATAACCATAAAATAAAATACAGATTTGATATTTTTTTAATTTTCATAAGATTTTATTTTCCAATATACAGGGAATGGTTTTCGAGAATACTTTGCTAAAACCGGAATATTTCTGCCATCATTGGTAATCCAAAAATACAGGATTCCTTTTTCATTAACTAAATTATTTGTTAACATATCGCTGCGTTCTTTTTTTTCATGAGATATTTTTTTAAATTTTATTTGATATTTATTGCATTCGAAATTGCCGATTTTAGTTGCTATATTCTCGGTTTTCACGAGAGTTAAATCTGCTTTCCAAATTCGCGTGTTGGCATCTAAATATATTTCTTTATGTTTTTGACCGTTTATTTTTCTCATAAGAAGTAATGATGAAAAAAAATCACGGCTTTCCTCATTTATTTTGTAATTAATTGAGGTGTGAGTTAAAAAACTTTTTCTGCTGCCGATTAGTTTTTTACGATTGTAAAAAGTAATTCTATCTTCCGAATACTTATTTTGTTTAATTATTTTTTTATAATAAATTGGCAGGATTTGAGTTGAAGTGAATTTTACTTCGTAAAGGTTATCCATTTTTGCCAACATTTTTGTTATTGAAACGGATTTCGCCGAAACACTTAATGATGAATCGGAAATGGCCATATTTACATTTACCGCCGGCATTCCAAGATAAGTTATGTTTAGATTAATATTTTCGGCAAAAATTATTTGAGCCGAAAATAGAATGAGTAATAGGACTATTTTTTTCATGAATTTAATAACCTCATTTTAACGAAAATAATACGTTGATTGTCTTTTTTGGAAATTGTGAAAATAGCTTTATCATTGTAGCGGAGTTTTTCATTTTGTTCCGGGATTTTATTGAATTGGTCATACAGAAATTCAGCCAAGTTATCATATTCTTCTTCATCGATATTTAGGTCAAATTCACTGTTTAAATCATCAATAGAAATCATACCGGAAAGTTTAAAAACATTTTCAGACAATTTGACAATTTGTTCATCTTCAATGTCAGATTCATCAACAATCTCACCGACTACTTCTTCTAAAATATCTTCGAGAGAAATTAATCCGGAAGTTCCGCCATATTCATCAACAACAATTGCGATATGAACTTTTTTTGCTTTGAACATATTTAGCATTGTTTGGATTTTCATATTTTCGGGAACAAACAGTGGTGTTCTGATAAGCTTAGAAAAATCTTTATTATTTGGATTAAGAATCAAATCTTTAGCGTAAATAAATCCTACAATGTTATCAATATTTTCTTTGAAAACAGGAATTCTCGAGTGTCCGGAATGAACAATTCTTTCAATAATTTTTTCACGAGTTTCATCAATTTGAATTGAAACCATATCTACTCGCGGAACCATTATTTCTTTTACTTTTGTTGAGCTAAATTTAAAAATTCCATCAATCATTTTTTTTTCACTTTCCATTAAAGGATGGTTTGAAGTTGAAGAATTAATGAAATCGTGAATGTCGTCTGAAGTTATTTCCTCATTGGAATTTGTTTTCAAGGTAATGGTTTCCCTTGAAAATATTTTGTTAATTAGTTCTAGAATTTTGATAACCGGGTAGAAAATGAAATAAGTCATTTCTACAAAAATTCCGGAAGTTTTGGCAAATTTTTCCGCTTTGGAATAAGCTATTAATTTTGGAGCAACTTCTCCGAAAATCAAAAGTAAAATTGTCATTAAAATGATTTCTGCACCGACGAAATAATTTACGTATTGTTGACTGCTTTGTCCGAAAATTTTAGAGCTTAAATTAATTGCGATAATTGTTGCTACTGATGATGCGGCGACATTAACAATTGTATTACCAAGTAAAACAGTGATTAATAATCGATGCGGATGACTTAATAGTCTGTAAATTCTTCTAAATGAAGAATCTTCCGAATTAGAGAAAGTTTTTACTTTAATTTTTGTTAATGAAAAAAATGCTGTTTCCGAACCTGAAAAAAAACCTGACAAGACTAAAAATATAAATATACTTAAGTACGATATACCATCTTCCAAAATTTTTACAACTCCTTAATAATTTTCCAATATTTTTTTTCTTTAGATTCCATAATCTGTTTATCTTTTGCTGCAATATGATCATAACCTAAAAGATGGAGAATTCCATGTAATAATAGGTATTGCAATTCAGATTCTAAAGATCTGTTTCCTTTTTGATTTTCTGCTACTTCAATGTCAATGATTATATCTCCCAACATTGGTAAAAAATCAATTTGAGTAGGAAAAGACAGCACATCAGTCTTAGAATCTTTGCTACGAAATTTCTTATTTAGTGATTTAATAAAGTCTCCGTTTGATAAGGTAAGGTTCAAAGATTTATTATTTGGAAAGCCTTCTCCTTGAGAAACCGCATCAAAAACTTTCTGGAAATTATAGGAAGAGAAATCTCTCCCTGTTTTATTTATTAGAACAATATTTTTCAAATTAATTCCTCATTTATATTCAACTCGATGACGGTATATTCCTTCTAAAATAGGAATAAAGGTCATTTTTATTTTTTCAAGGTCGGAAAAAGTTAGTTGAGAATCAATTAATTGTTTCTCTAAAACGAGATTTTGAATTGAATTTTCAATAACTTCTTTCATTGCTTCACTACTTGGATTCTTCAAAGATTTAATAGTTGATTCTACAATATCTGAAATCATTACAATGGCTGCTTCCTTAGTATTCGGGAGCGGTCCGTCATATTTAAAATCGCTGATATTTATTTTTCTATTGCTTTCTTTAGCTTTTATTAAAAAATATTTTACGTAACTATTTCCATGATGTTGTTTAATAATATCAATTACAATTTTCGGAAGTTTATAATCTGTAGCTAAATTTACTCCAACATTGATATGATTCTTTATTTTTTCAGCACTTTCTTCCGGAGTAAGTTTAGAGTGTATTAAAACAGCATTTTCATTATTTTCGATAAAAATTTCCGGATCCGAGATTTTACCAATATCGTGATAATAACTGCCCACTCTGGCTAACAAAGGATCCGCTCCGATCGCTTCAGCTGCGGATTCGGAGAGATTTCCCACAATTAGGGAATGATGATAAGTACCGGGGGCAACATTCGCCAATTTTTTTAATAAGGGGATATCGTAATTAATTAATTCCACTAAAATTTGTTTATTTACAATATTTACTCTTTTTTGAACGTACGGATAAATTAGAGCCGCTAATAAATAAGAAAGTATAGATGACAAAATAATGTAGAAATAATTAGTTAAGATAAGATCAAATGAGCGGTATTTAATGTAAGAAAGTGTAAAGATTGAAACGGAAAATAAAAATATGAAAATCCAAAAAAGTGAAAAAATCTCAGTATGTTCGTCTTTACGCATTTCACAAACTATGAGAGTTGATAGAATCGATGTTAAAATTGAGACATTCATTATCGGGATATTTAAGTTTGGGAAAATTGAAATAACGAAAATAAAATAGATTCCAAATGGTATGGTTATACCGTTCTTATAGATGAAATAAATTAAAAATATAGGTAATGAATAGGGAAAATATTTTGGTGAGATATGATTATTACTGAGCAAGATATAGATAATTAAAAATATTCCGGTAATGGAAAATATAACTAAATAATTATTCAGCGAATCATTTTCCAGCATTTTAAAATAATGCAAAATAATGATGATAAAGATGTTCAAAATTAAGAAGAATAAAAATAATGAAAAGATATAAGCCGGTTTCTTTGTCTGTTCATTATTTATATTTCGGCGTTTAATTTCTTTTTGTAATGATTCAATTTTCAGTAAGTCGATTTTTGTAATTTTTTGATTTTTTCGAATGATCGCTTCATTTTTAAGAATTTTTGTATAAAGCGGGGTTAATTTATTCAATTTTTTTTGTTTTATTTCTCCCGTTAATTGAGGGTCGTAAACAATATTTGAAAGTAAAACAAAGCTCAAAACATCTTTTGTTATTTTTTGTGGGATATCAAATTTATTGATTTCTATAGATAATTTATTTATTGCTTCTTGAAGAGAATAAAGGCGATTAAGATTGAATGTCCTAAAATGACCTTTTGTAAAAAGTGTGATGTCTTTTACATTAAGTGAATCAGAATAAATACCTATTTGTAAAACTTGGGGCAATTTTTCTGAAATTCTTTTATATAATTCTAAGCGGTTATTTTTATCTTTCAAATAATTTATATCTTTTTGATCAAAAGGGGAATTAACTATTTTTTGGATTGAATTTGCTGATTGGTTGTTTGCGAAATTTTCAGTTAATGAATTTAACCTTTTGTATATTTCAAAATTAATATCATCAGAAATTTTATAAATTGGTTTCACATTATGTAGCAAATTTTTAGTTTCTTTATTCAGCATTTCTTGAGATTTTAAAACATCAAAATCAAATGGTGCCAAAATTGTTTTATCAGAAATTTGTCCAACAACAAGATTCGAATATTTTGAAGAAGTTTTCTCGGAATAGAAAAGAGTAATTATCGTAAAAATGACAGATATTATAATTAAAAGGTATTTTAGGGATTTGTGCATAAAATTGTATAGAAAATAAAGTCCCTTATTGAAAAGGGACTTTTTAATTGAGAATTAATCTCTTGGAATTTCAAAAACTTGATTAGGGAAAATTAAATTAGGATCTTTAATTTGATCTTTATTTGCTCTAAAAATAAGAGGCCATTTTGCACCGTTACCATAAACTTCAGGATATGATGCGATTTTCCATAAAAATTCTCCACGATAAACTTTCCAGCTATTTGGTAATCCGCGAGGAATTTTAATAACTTGGTCTTTAGAAATAATGTTAGGATCTTTAATTTGATCGCGGTTTGCTCTATAAATGATTCCCCATTTTGAAGGATCTCCATAAATGAATTTATAACCGGAAATTTTTGAAAGATAATCACCTGCCTGAACAGTATATTCTTCTTCGTAATATTTTGGTCTAGCATTTTGGATACCGGTATCTAAATTAGCAATTTTATTGTCTAAATCAGAAAAATCTTTTCGGAAATCAGGCATTTTAGCTTCATTTGTTTTTCTGTAATTATTATATTCATTCAAAACAGCTTTAAAATCTTTTCTAGCTTTCCATAATTCGTTATCAGAAAGATTTTCAAAAGAATTAAATTTTGATTTGAACCAATTAATTTTAGCTTGAACATTTGCTTTTGAATCCGGAGTAACATTTAATTTTACTAAGATTTCATTGTAAACGGTGTTATATTCAGCTTCTACTTTGGAAATGTCAGTTTTTAATTTAGCAATTTCCTTATTAAGATTTTCTTTTTGAGCTAAAGCATCAGCTTTTCTTTGTTGATTGTCAGCCAAATTACTTTGAAGGTCTGCTAAATATTTTGTTCTTTCATTTTTACTTAATTTTTTGTAATCTTCATAAGAAAGATATGTAACTTTTGCACTTAACATAATCGGCAAAACTAATATTGATACTATGGTTAAAATTATTATTTTTTTCATTATTCCCCCAATTACTCGCCGTCGATTTGATTTTTATACTGTTTTAAACTTTCTAATTCGCTCTTTTTTTGAGCCAATTTTTGTTGTAATTGTTTTTTCTCAGCTTGTAATTTTTTTACTTCAGCTTCACTTTGAACAGCTTCTTCTTCAGATTGACTTAGTTGGGTTTTAGTGATTTCCGGTGGTTTTGGCGCACAGGCTGCTAAAAATAATGCCGAGCCAAATATTCCAATTGCAAGTAGTTTTGATATACGATTCATACTTTCTCCTTAGATTTTATTAGATTAAAAACTTTTTTCCAGATTTTGATAAGATTTTTTTATGTCAAACAAAATTTGAAGAAATTTCTAAAAAATAGCAGAGTTGGATTATTGGAAATTGTGTTTTCACAAAATTTACTGCTTTTTGAAGAAATTTTAATACTTTGAATAAATATGGTCGGGACGACAAGATTTGAACTTGCGACCACACGAACCCCATTCGTGTACGCTAGCCGGACTGCGCTACGTCCCGATTGTGCAAATAAAAAAAAATGCTTATTTTTGACAAGGAATTTTATATGAAATGTTCCGCAACTTTACAAGTTATGCAATCTATGAAATGTGTTGCACTTTCTAAGTTGTGCAAT
>Ga0256842_1000582_pt1 | contig 32183 bp, 38 predicted proteins | sample 4559240metaG_FD_185973 | JGI IMG/M metagenome (GOLD analysis project Ga0256842, IMG submission 185973) | Hydrothermal vent microbial communities from Guaymas Basin, Mexico - 4559-240 | ecosystem: Environmental > Aquatic > Marine > Hydrothermal vents | place: Mexico: Guaymas Basin | collected... | reverse complement strand
TAAAAGAAAATTCATGAATTGGGTAAGTTGGATCTGGAACAACTGCTACATCACCTGGATTTGTGATAGCATAAGTTAAGTGAGCATAACCCTCTTTTGAACCCATAGTTGCTACACACTCTGTCATAGGGTCTAAATCACAATCATATCTTCTTTTATACCAATCAGAGATTGCCATAAGAAGTTTAGGGATTCCTTTTGAAGTTGAATAGCCATGAGTTTTTGTTTTTTGGGCAGATTCTACAAGTTTCTCTCTAATATGCTCTGGAGTATCTCCATCAGGGTTTCCCATAGAAAAATCTATAACATCAGCACCAGCTCTACGCTCTGCCATTTTCAAATCATTAACTTCAGCAAAAACATACTTTGGAAGTCTTGTCATTCTATCAAATTGTATCTCGTCAAACATCTTTAAGTTCCTCTAAATAATTAACTGTATTTTAGCGAAAAATGTTTATACTAAGATTACCTTGAACCACTTGCTTTAAGAACTAAACCGTCTTTTAAATTTTTAAGAGTATATATATCTGATATTTTTATATATTTTGCATTTTTTGGTATATTTAAAATAATTTTTCTTCTTTTTCTATCTTGTGAAACAACCTTTAAAAGATGTAGTGAATTATCATAATATGAAATTCTAGGATACCAATGATTTCTTCTCGAACTTATAATCTCTAATCTAGTGATATTTGATATATCCAACCAATCAGCATAGATAGATCTTTTCAATTTAAGTTCTTCATTAACATCTAATTTTTTTACATTTAGATGAGCATCTCTCATATCTATAACATAAGTCCAATCAATCGCTGAATTTTTTTCTATATCTACAACATAACAGCCACTTTTTCTAAGTTCTTTTTGTAATATTAAAGGGTCTGTTGCATATTCAGATATTAATGTTATACTCCAAGTAAACTCTCTGTTATCCAAAATAGATTCTTTTGTAACATATCTATAATAACCTATATTTCTTAAACTATTTCCCATAATCTTTACAAAAAATAGTGGTGAACCACTTGTTTTAAAATTTAAGTTTATAGTGGTTGGTTTTTTAAAAAATAGATTTAACAATCCATTCTCTTTTAGTGTACTTATAACCTTTACAGAATCTATATTTTTACCACGAAAATATTTAACTTTTGGAGCAAATATAATATCTATATATGCTTTATTTCGCATATATTTATCTTTACCTATAAAAGTTTCTATTTTTGAATCTAATAAACTTATATTTTGAATCTCTTCAACAGTTATATTATCTTCTATTAGTGGCATATTATCAGATGCACAACTAGAAGATATATATATAAAAAGTAAAAAAGATAAAAATATTTTTACCATGTTTTTCCTCTATTTAGACGCTGAAACTCTGTTAAATCTATCTTAGTTAATTTACCATCTTTATATAAAAATCTTAAATTACTTTTAGTATTAAAACTTTCTAATTTACCATCAACTACAACATTTATATGACCATGTCCAAAAACGATTATCCAATCTTTTTTAGTATCAAAAGTAAATTTATTTTTAAATACTGTTTGATGTTTTTTATATGTTTTTATATTTATATAACCCATCCAAACTTTATTTTTTGGTTTTATTACCAAAGAGTGTGAAACTACTTTTTCTATTTTAGGTTCAACAACTTCAACTGGTTTATCAACCACAACACTTTTAGTTATGTTTTCATCTTTTATAGATATATTTTTATCGCTAATACTTACATTTGTAATATTAGTATCTTCTATAGAGTTATTGGTCTCAACCATAATTTTTTTAGCACTATTTATACTATTATTATTTAACTCTTTGACATTGAAATTTTTACCTATCATTTTAGATGGGAAAAAAGAAAAAACAGTTACCCCAACAAACATAGCTACAACAATTAATATATATAATTTAGTATAACTTTTTTCCCTTTTAGGCTCTACAAAGACTGTTTTAGACCTAGAACTATTTTGTGGAGATTCAGAAAAATATGCTAAACCTTTTGATTTTAAATCATCAAGTTTAATGTTGTATTCCCTCTCCAAGATAGATATAAATCCAACAAACTGAATTTTACTAATATCTTCAAAACTCTCATGTAAAATAGCTTGAACATGTTGTCTCGATATATGTGTAGTTTCATATATCTTTTTAGCACCAATCAGTTTAAGTTTATTTAAACCTTCACTCATCATCTCATCCTATCCATTAAAATAGCACCTGCTACACTTACATTTAATGAATCAAACTGATGTTTCATATCTATACTCACAACCTCATCAAGTTTAGATACAACACGAGAACTAAGACCTTCACCCTCACTACCTAAAACTAAAACTTTTTTTCGTTCAATATAAACATCTCTAATATCTCTACCACTCATATCAGCACCATAAGTTGTAAAACCTGACATTTTTAGATCGTTTAAAACATCGTGAACATTGTTTTCAATAGCAAAAGGCATATTGAACAATGCACCTGTACTTGTTCTTAGAATCGGAGCCATCGGTAAAGTTTTTACACCACAAGCGATAATAGCATCAACACCTAAAGCATAAGCACTTCTAACTATAGCACCAATATTTCCAACATCTGTTAAACCAGATAATACTAAAACAAATTTTTTCTCAAAGAAAAAATTATATGGTTGAAGTTGATAATCATCAACTTCAGCTAAAAAACCTTGATGAGTAGCATTTTTACACATCTTTTGAGCAGCTTCATTTGGGATTCTTTTAACCTCAAAATTCATTTTCATAAGACGAGAATACTCTTTTTTTTCTATCTCTTTTGATAGATACAATGTTTTGATTTTTTGTGGAAAGTTGTTGATTAAGTAATAGATTGGTTGTTTTGCATAAATTAACATAATTTTTAGTATACCTTTTTAATAAATAGTAAATATTTTACCTAAAAAAAGTTAAGCTTAGATTATTTTAACGATAAAACTCTTTGATAACACTCTTTTGTATTCTCACCTGTTATTTTACATATAAGTTTTGCTTGTGTTTTCGTTGGTAAATCAAGAGAAAGTATATCTTTTTGTGTTATAGCTGAAGCAGTTTGTGCCTCACCAGCTCTAATAACAACTACCCACTCACCACGGATATTAGAATCAAACATATCTAAAATCTCTTTAGCTGTACCATGAAAATATTTTTGATATTTTTTAGTTAACTCTTTAGCTAAAAAGAGTTCTCTTGTTGGTTCCTCTTTAGCTATCTCTAAAAGAAGTTTTTCAAGTCTATGTGGAGATTCATAAAGTATAGTTGTAAAACCGTTATGCAATGCCTTTTGAAGTCCAGCACTACGGGAACTACCTTTGTGATCTAAAAAACCAAAAAATAGCATCTGAGTTTCTATAAATCCACTAGCTACAAAGGCAGTCAAAAGAGCATTTGCTCCAGGGAAAATATCGTATTTTATACCATTATCTATACAGTACCTAACTAACACTTGCCCCGGATCGCTGATACCGGGCATACCTGCATCACTAGCATAAACAATATTTTGCTCAAAAAAAGTTGGTTCTAGTTTTTCAACAAAAGATTTTTCATTGTGGGAGTGTAGTGAGATAAACTCTTGATTCTCTTTAAAAGTTGTGTCGTATCGCTCTTTTAAAATATGGATAAGTTTTTTAGTAACACGAGTATCTTCACATAGAAGTATATCAGCTTCACTTAAAGCTTCGATAGCTCTAAGTGAGATGTCGCCTATGTTACCAATAGGAGTGGGAACTAGACTAAGCAAAAAAAGTTCTTGCTTATTTTTTAGCGTAACGAGCGTTAAATTTCTCGATTCTACCAGCTGTATCTACCATTCTTTCAGAACCTGTGAAGAATGGGTGACATTCATTACAAATATCAATTTTTTGAGTAGCATTAAGCCCTTTATTTACAAATGTGTTTCCACAAGAACAAGTTACAGTACAATCTACAAAGTTAGGGTGTAAATCTTTTTTCATTTTTTTGCCTTTTGATACTCGGTAATTTGCGAATATCTATATATTTTTAAATCCGTATGGGGGCAGATTTTATAAATGTGATTATATCTAAATATATTTTAATTTACAATATTATTTTAGAAGCTACTGCCATAACTGCTGATTCAGAACGAAGAACCATAGGTGTATCTAGTCTAAAAACATCACAAGATTCTAAAAGTTTTTTTTCAGAATCTGAAAATCCACCCTCACAACCTATAAGAACCCTTTTTATATCACCATAATCATCTAAAGTTTTTTGAGTGAAATCAAACACTTTTGTATCTGGAAACTCTTCTATAAACTCTTTTATATTTTTAAATATATCAAACTCTATATATGTACTTCTTCCACACTGTTGCATAGATGCTTCTAAGATTCTATGGTATCTTTTTAGATCTATCTTAAAGTTTTTTTGTGTTCTATCACAACTTATAAAAGAGATTCTACTCACACCTATCTCACTAAGTGATGGTAAAACTTTCTCTATCGACTTAGAATCTATGATACACCAAGCTATATGAAGATTCTTTTTTGCCGATACTATTTTCTTTTGAGATGAGACCAACTCAATATCTAAAGTTCTAGAATCGACAGATACAATCTTATATTTGTGTAGAAACTCTATATCATCCCTATCTCTAAAAAATATCTCATCACCCTCTTTATGACGGCGAACTTTTATGAGGTACTTATGTAGTTCACCTTTTAGTGTAAGAGATTGTTTAACTTTATCATCTAAAAAAATATATATCAAATCCACATCCAAGCTGAGATAGATAAAACCATTAAAACTTCTATAGCAAAAATCTTAATTGCATATTTTTTATAATTTTCAAAAGCATTCTCAACACTCAAATCTAAAAGATTCAAAGTTGATGATCTTTTATTTTCTAAACCTATTAAAGCTGTTACAAAAAATATCATTACAATATTTTCTATAGTGAAGTCTAAATGTTTAGCAGCCATCATAACGATACCTGTAAATAAGATAACACCTACCATAGTCATACCAATAGGCATAAAAAGAGTATGTTTTCTCTTATACTTTTTTATATCTTTTGTGCTAAGAAGCATATAAAGATTAACTAAAATCATTCCCAAAACCAACATAACACCGTAGTTATGTGTTACAATACTCATATCATACATTTCATTCATAGTGAAATATTACTATAATAATCTTTAAAAGAGGCGAATAATATGGCAGTAACAGTAGAAGAAGCATTAGAATTAATATATAATAAAGTAACAAATAAATTTATAAAATTATTACCTATAGAATCTGTATTGGGTTATATTTTAGCTGAGGATGTTGTAGCTAAACACAATCTTCCCCCTTTCGACAACTCTGCTATGGATGGATATGCTGTTAAAATCATAGATTCAGATAAGTCAGTAGTTGTAAAACATACAATTTTAGCAGGAGACAATTCACATGAAGAGTTGAAAGCTGGATTTGCCATAAAAATTATGACAGGTGCTAGAATCCCAAATGGTACTGAAGCTATCGTACCTATAGAGGATACAACAAAAACTGATGATGGTGTAAAACTACCATCTAATCTTAAAAAGATGAAACATATAAGATTTAAAGGTGAAGATATTAAAAGTGGAAATTTACTTTTAAAAACTGGAGATAAACTTCATGCTCATCAGATTACACTTTTAGCTTCACAAGGTATATCACATATAAAAGTTTATAAAAAACCTTTAGTTACTGTGTTCTCATCTGGTAGCGAACTTAAAATGCACTTTGAAAATGTTACAGAGTACCAACTGTATAACACTAACACACCTACACTACTATCTCGTGCATTAGAACTTGGTTGTGATGTTAATTTTTTAGGAACTGCTACCGATAGTTTAGAGGATTTAAAAGAACACATAAAAAGTGCTTTAGACTCTGATTTTATTATAACATCTGGTGGTGTTAGTGTTGGTGATGCAGATTATACAAAAGAGGCATTTGGTGTATTTGGTTATGAGATTTTCTTTGATAAGATAGAGATAAAACCAGGTAAACCTACTACATTTGGTAAAATTGGAGATAGTTTTATTTTAAATTTACCAGGAAACCCTATGGCTGCTGCACTAAATTTTGAACTATTTGGTCAGTCGATTATATTGGCTTTAAGTGGTGATAGTTCTAAATATATAAATATTATAAAAGCAAAAATGAAAGATGATTATAAATTAAGAGCAGGTAGAAGAAACCTAGTACCAGGATTTTTTGATGGTGAATTTTTCATACCTTGTAAAAGTTTCGCACCGGGGATGGTTTCACCTCTAGGTAATTCAAACTCTTATATTATGATAGATGAAAATTGTGAAATTATAAAAAAAGATAGATTTGTAAAAGTTATATCAACTAGATTTAGTTTTAACTCTAAAGAGCAAGTGAGTTTAGTAACTCATTAAACCTCTTTAGGGTTTACAAACTTTTCACCTTTTTTTATCTTCTCCCAAAGTTGATTATCGCCCCAATCATTTTTAACCTCATCTGAAAATATTATATCTTCAAAATCTATAGTTCCCATATTTTTAGAGTAAGCATCATCTTTAAAACATTGAGCATAACCTGTTGCTGTTTCGTGAACAATGATGCTATTTATCTTAACATTTTTTTCACCATTTATAGTTGATGTAAGCTCTAAAAGTTTATCTAACATAAGAAAAATCACACGGGAAAATTGTTCACAAGATGGTGAAACTGGCAACTCTACCCATCTATCAGAATGTTTTTTCATATCCAAGATATACTCCGAAGAATCACCACTCCAAATAGCAATAGCATGATCGAAACTCTCAATAAGAGCTTTCATATTTTGTTTCATAAGACCAAAATCATACACCATTTGACCATTATCTAAAAAGTTAGATTCAAACAAAACTTCAACTCTATATGAGTGACCATGAAGGGAACTTCTACATTTTACAGTGGAGCATCCACGAACAATATGAGCATTTTCAAATTTGAATAGTTTTCTGATTATCATTTATAAGCCTAAGAAGATTTAGATATAATTTTGATGTTCCCACCAAATAATGGTGGGACAAATTCGACTTTAGGAGGAACTTGTGAATAAGTTTCGACTCAAGTTAACTTTCAAATTTCTCAGGTTTAAAGTTAGCTTTAAGGTTGAGAGGCTTTAGCCTCTCTCCTCTTGTCGAATATTATACCATAAATATTTAAACTCCCTTATTTTGATCCCATATACGGATATGCAATCTATCGCTAAAGTTATACCCTTTTGTTTTACAAAATTCCACAAGAGGTTCGCTATTTGCCTCGACTTCCTCTTTTGTACCACCTAAAGGCATACAGTAAACTTTTGTTTTTGGTGAATGGATAGTTATGCTCTCTATCTCCTCCTCTAAACCTAAGTTTATAGAATCTCTATCTATACTAAATTTAAAAAAAGCCTCTGAAGCATTTGAAGCTATGGAGTAGATAACATCACCCCTAACCCTTTTCTTTAAAGGTTCATTTGAGTTTGTAAGTTTTACAGAGAGTGCAAATATACACTTTTTATAGATAGGGTATTTCTCAAAATCAACACCTAAAGAACCATTTGTTTCAAATGTTATAGAGTGACCCATCTCATCTAATTTTTCTAAAAAATCTATAAAAATCTCATCATCACCATAGATAAGAGGTTCACCACCAGTTAAAACTATATCTACTGGGTATGGTAAATCATACTGATTCAATATGGAAAGTAGTTGATTTGAATCATCTATAGGAATCCAGTTATGTGAAAAATGTTCTTTGTTTACAGCATAAACTGTATCACAACCAAGAACTAAAACACCATCATCAGCTCTCTCTTCACAACCAAACCCCTCACACTTCATATTGCACCCACCAAAGCGAAAAAATAGAGATGGCACACCAGTATATCTACCCTCACCTTGAATACTATAAAAATGTTCTACTAAATAAACCAACTATCACCCACCTGTTTCATAAAAAGCACGGTTTGATGATTCACTATCATCTCCACCCCATCTATTTTTTTCTGGTTTAGTTCTTATAACCTCTTTTAAAACTAAAGCAGCACCTTTTATATCACCTTTTCTTATAGATTCTGCTATGCTCATAGCTTCATCAAAGAAAAGACAAGGGATTAGATTTCCCTCTGCTGTAAGTCTTATACGGTTGCATTTTTTACAAAAATCATCCTCATAAGGCTCTATGATTCCAAATCTATAACCATCTTTCATTGTGAAATAATGAGAAGGGGAAGCACCATCAAAACCATCATCACTAAACTCATATTTTTCTCTTAAAATAGCCAATAGTTCAGGAGATTTTAGTCCTGAAATCTCTTTAGATGCAAACTTATTTTCCATATATTCTATAAAACGAATCGTCATACCTCGCTCTTTTGAATATTCTAAAACATCAATAATCTCATCGGCATTCATCCCTTTCATAGGAACCATATTTACTTTTACTTTAAAACCAACTTTTAATGCTTCATCAACACCCTCTAAAACATTTTTTAAAACATCTTTTCCAGTAATTTTTTGAGCAACATCAGGTTTTAATGTATCAATTGAAACATTGATTCGTTTTAATCCAGAATCTTTTAATCTTTGTGCTGTTCCTTTTAAAAGATAAGCATTAGTTGTCATTGCTAAATCAATATTTGGTTCATAATCATAAATCATCTTAAAAAATTTATCTAAATCTTCACGAAGCAGTGGTTCTCCACCTGTGATTCTTATCTTTTTCACACCCTCATCTATCGCTATTTTTACAAACTCAAATAGCTCTTCAAATGAAAGAAGATTCTCTTTTGGAACCCATGAAAAAGGTTTTTCAGGCATACAATATTGACATCTAAAGTTACATCTCTCTGTAACTGAAATTCTTAAGTAATCGACTACTCTGTCATAGCTATCTATCAACATCCCATTAATCCATAAGACTTATTGTTTTTGCTAATGCAAATGTACCACCGAAGCCAACTGCTACACCATAAAATGCCAATTTCCAAGCCTCATATTTTATTTTTAAATCTTCTCTTGAAGTATCATTTAACATCTTTCTTACTTCAACTTTTAGCTTTTCAATCTCTAGTAATTCTTTTTCATCTACTATTGTCACAATAATATCCTTGATTTATTTTGCTAATATCTCAGCTTTTAATTTACTATACTCTTTTTCACTTAATATTCCATCTGTTTTAAGTTTATAAGCTTTTTTAATCTCATCAGATTTTGATAAATTATTTGTTTCATTTTTTCCAGAATCTATTATTTCTGTAATAATCTCATTTTTATTAATAGCAACAGAACCTGCTAAGCCTGTTTTTTGTATCTCTTTTGATGCAATTTTAGGATCTATCTGTGTTAATGTAAAAGCATCATTATCTAAGTTTGTATCTAATCTTATATAGTAAATATTTCCAGATTTCAAATCTAAAGTAATAGTTTTTTCCTCAATTGCAGCTCTTGTTACCGAAATCTTTATATTGTTTGGTTTCATCTCAAATGCCAAATATTCGTTCATTCTAATTTTTTGTTTCAAGTTTTTTGAATTAATTTGAATTTTATAGTATGAATCTGATATGCTTTCGTTTTCTCCTATATCGTCTGAAACATATATATACACTAATGCATTCTCTTTTGATATTGTCTTTTCTGTAAAAGGAGTTCTAGTTCCACATCCATCTATAAACAGTGTTATAAATAAAATCGTTAAAATTTTTAAAGTTGTTTTCATAATTAAAATCTCTTTGTTGTGAATTTGTGAAGAATAGAGAGGATTTCAAGCCAAAAGGCTTGAAAAATTTGTCTAATGACAAATGGGAAGTTAAAAACTTTCTAGAAAGCGTAACGAGCCCAAACACGAAATTTAGTATCTGAATCAGCATCAGAACCAATAATATTTGCAGCACCAGCATCATCAGCAGAAACGCTCATAAGACCAGCGAAATATTTAACATTTCCAGCTTTTACGATATATAATAAATCTGCTTCATCATAATCATTTGATGCATCACTATTATCTGATGTCATACCGTATTGAGCAACAATTTTACCAAAATCGCCCATTTTGTAAACAGCTTTTGCAACAACAGTATCATTGTCAGATGCGATTGCATTTTGATTATATACCATTTGAGTAAATAATGGAGTTTTTATACCAGTACCAGTATTTTTGATTCCAACTGCACCATCATCAACTGTAGAATATGCAACTGATAATGCTAAAGCATCTATAGGTTTAATGCCGACTTTAATACCAAAAGCAGTAGTATCATCAGCAGCAGGAGCAGAATCTAAATCTACCATAATACTACCAGCTTGAAGACCTACACAAAGACCCATTGGAAGACTTTTATCTTTAATTTTAACATCTAACCATACGGCATCAGCAGAATCACCAGTAGTTGCACCAGCATATCCTTCTAATCTACTATTACGAATACCATCTGTAGTAGAATTATCCATATTAATCTGAGATAAATGATAGTATGAAGCAGTTATTGCAGTCATTGGAACTGACTTATTAGCGATAGTTAACATATATGCACCACCATTAACTTCAAAACCTTTTGGACCGCCAGCTCTTAAATCAGTCATATTACTGTAGCTACCGCCACCTAAGTTTGTTGTAGCATTTGCTGCAGTTACATATGCCGCAACTAAAGTAGTATCTGGAATATCAGAATTTACAGCTAAGATTGCATCAAAAGTATTTTTAAATACATTCCAATCCTCAGAGAAAGCTAAAGGTGATAATGATTTAGGAAGTTCTTGACGACCTATCTTAACTGTAGTATTTGCAACTTTTTTAGCAATAAAAATTTTACTTAACATCAGTTCTGAAGTAGTATCTCTGTTTAAACTTTGTGTTGGATCTTGTTTAGTATTACTTACTAGATTTTTTTCTAAACCAGCAGTACCTAAATATGAAAGTTGAGAACCTAAAGTAAAGTTATTACCTAAATCACCACCAATATTTAACTGAACACCAATATTTGCTGCTGAAGCATCTTTATCAAAGATGTCATCTGCATTACTAGCATGATTATCAGTCTGAGTCTCGTAATAAATAACTGCTTGACCAGTTACATCTAAATCAACACCCTTATCAGCTGCCATTGCAGTTGAAGCGATTAACGACGCAGTCGCTAAAGAGATTAAAGTTTTTTTCATATTTTTTCCTATTTTTTTTTAGATTTATCATTAAATTAAGAATGACAAACCGAATTGGAAATATTATATATTTAAAGAATTTAATTTAACTTTAAATTTAGCTTTTATCTATAAGTATGTTACTTTATGGGGCATTAGGGAATTAATTTTGTTTTTAAAACTAAATTTTATAGTTAAATATTATTTTTCACTGGCTATAACTATTGTTCCAGCTATTAAATCGTGTAAAGCACGATTATCTTTTCTATAAAATGGTACAAATAAACCTAATAATATTGTTGCAGAAAATAAAAAAGCTATAAAACGGAGTAAAGCTCTAAAAAAACCTATATTTTCTTTTGTTTTTACATCCACTACTTTCATTGTGTATGCTTTTTTACCTGGAGTTTGTCCTAATTTTGTAAGTAACATAGCATATATAAAACCATATAAACTTACACCTATAAGAGGTGCATATTGTGAAGCTTGAAAAGCCTCTTTTCCACCCATAAAACCATAAGTAATAATGTAAAGAATAGGAGCATATATCATAAACATATCTGTAATAAATGCTTTGATTCTATCTACATATCTTGCATAATGAACTTTTGTTTTAAGTTCCTCTTTAGTTTGTTTAAGCTGTTTTGATTGTTTTTTTAGTTTTCTGAATCTCATAAAAAGGATTATAGCAAAGAGTAGGTAAAAATTTGGCAAAAAAAAAGGCTAAGAGAAAAATCTCCTAGCCTTTTAAAAGAAAGTTTAAATTTAAAAAGATTTAGTGTAAATCTCTCCAAACTTGTTTTTTCCAAAGAAGAGCAAAGATTGCAAAAATAACAATATAAATCATTACATTACTACCTACAGATTCTCTTTCGTGACGTTTAGCATCACCAGAATCTTCAAGATACTCGATAACTTTTTCAGCACCTTCAGCAGTTACACCAACACGAGGCATAGCTGTACCAGCTAAATGGTTTTGAGGATTTTCAATAAAAGTAGATATATAATGTTCACCACGAGAACGGATATACATACTTAAATCTGGTGGCAATTTACCCATATAAGCTTTTAATGAATCTTGGTATTCAATAAGTTTAATATCAAATGCTAATTCATCTTTTTTATATTTAAAAGTTGGTTTTTCACCGATTTGAGTCCATTTTTCATAATGAACTGCATGACATCTACCACAAGCATTTTCAAATGCAATTTTAGGAGTTAATTTATCACCTTTAACAGCGATTGATTTTAAGTAAGCAACCATATCTGCTACTTCTTGATCAATATTTCCACCAGCACCATAGAATGGAACCATTGGGTGCATTTGACCTTTACTTGCATCAAATTTATGTTCAACTTTTAAAGCATGAGCAGGATTTTTAATTAAATCAGATAAAAATTTCTCATCTAAAATTCCACCCATATTAGATAAATCTGGAGGATTAACACCATAAGTAGCAGCAGCTACTTGAGGTTCCGTCGATGCATCTATACCTGCAACTTTAATAGAGTGACAACCAGTACAAGCTCCAGCACCATTTACTAACTTTTTACCTTTAGCAGCATCACCTTTTTTTGTTATAGCAGGTAAATCACTATAAGCGAAACCTTCACTTTCAATATGCTTATGCATTTGGTGATGAGCAAAAGGCTCAACAAGATAGTAAGTAACTAATGCAAAGAATACTACTACTACTAAGATTAATGGTTCTTTATTTTTCATATCTTCTCCCTATACTTTTTTTTCAAATTTAGTAATAAATGGAAGTGCAATCCACATTACAATAAATAGAACTGCTGAAATTAAACCAATGCTACTAAATATACCTTGTGGTGGTAATTTACCCATTGCAGTTAATACAATCATATTCACAAGCATTACCCAGAACCATATAGCAAATAAACCACGACGGTTTGCAGGAACTGTATTTGGACTTCTGTCTAAGAATGGTAATAACACAAAAATAACTTGTGCAAATGCAAATGCAATCAGACCAACATCTGTAGAGAATGGACGAAGAATCTCATAAGACCAAAGGAAATACCACTCAGGATAGATATGTGCAGGTGTCTTAAGACCATCAGCAGGATCAAAGTTTACAGGATCCATAGCAAAACCATAGTTATAAAATACTAAATAGAAGAAGAAAATCAAGTAGATTCCAACAACCATCATATCTTTTGCCATAAAATCGTTAGCAAATCTCATAACTTTAGAACCAGCTTTATCACCAGCTAAATATTTTTTAGACTCAACATCAAAATCGATCTCTTCACCATCTTGATTATTAACATGTGGAATTCTAAGAGCTGCAAAGTGAAGCCCAATAAGACCCATAATAGCTAATGGAATAAGAAGTACATGAAGCATAAAGAAACGAGTTAAGAAAGCTTGTGCAGGAACATAATCCCCACGAATCCACTCAACTAAACCATCAGCATGTAATGAACCACCAGCAAATAAGTTAGTGATAACCATACCAGCCCAGTAAGACATTTGACCCCATGGTAACATATATCCAGAAAATGCTTCAGCTGAGAATGCTACGAAAAGAAGCATACCAGAGATCCAAATCATCTCACGACCTTTCTTATAAGAACCATAATAGATACCTGTAAACATATGTATATAAATAATTAAGAAAACAACAGATGCAGCAACACCATGAACATGTCTCCATAACCAACCAAAATCAACTTCTCTCATAATAGTATAGTTTACACTATCAAATGCAGTAGCTACATTTGGTTGATAATACATTAATAAAAATATACCAGAGATTAATAGCATTGCGAAAGTGATTACTAGAACCATACCCATTGCCCATAAGAAGTTAATATTCTTCGGAATCCAATATTCCGACATCATTACCTTTTCTACTGTTTCAATTGCTAATCGTTGGTTAAACCAATCTTTAACACTTGTTGCTTTTGTAAAATGTGCCATTTTTTTCCTTTACTTAAAGTGTTACGCCAGTTTCTTTCATTTTCTTGTATTCAGGTCCAGCCTCACCCAATACTAACTTGTTTCCATCAATTTTAAAAGGGGGAATATCAAGACCACGAGGTGGTGGAGCTTTTGTAACATCACCAGAAGCATCATACATACCACCATGACAAGCACATAAAAAGTTTTGTTCATTAGGATTATAACCAGGAATACAACCAAGATGTGTACATAAACCGATAGTTACCATATAATGAGAACCATCAACTTCAATAAGTCTGTCCATATCATTTTTCTTACTTTGCATACCTTTAACCATATCTTTAGTTAATTTTAAAACAAAGATAGGCTTACCTCTCCACTTTTCTGTAACCAATTCATTATCTTTATATGCAGACATATCAAGAGTAGTAAAACCAGCTGCTTTTACACTTGGAAGTGGATCCCAAGATTTTTTCATTGCATACAATGAACCTATAGCACCAACACCTGCAACGGCACCGAATGCTTTACCCATAAAACCTCTACGGCTACTATTTTTCATATTTGCTCACTTTGGTGTGAATTTAAAAGCCTATTATATAGCAAAAAGCTTTTATTTAATTAAAAGTTTAAGTTATTTTTTATAAAGTTTTCTATCTTGTTACTATTTTTTGCTAGTTCTTTATAATTATGATTCTTTATAATTCTTATTATCTTTAATAACTCATCATTATTATAATTATCTATAATTGGAATATTAAGATTTCTAAAAAGTTCATTAAAAGATGTTGTATAATCCTCTCTTTGAAAATAGATAGGCTTACCACCACTAGCTAAAGATTCTAAAACTGCTTGAGGTGATGCTGTGATTAAAATATCTGTTTTTTTAATCATCTCTTCATAATCTTCAAACTCATAATGATTTTTAAACTTCTCTTTTAAAGAATCTTCATAATCTAAGAAATAATAAAATCCTAATTGTAAATCTGGTTCTAATCCATCTAAAAAATTTAAATGTTTCTCTAAATCTTTTGAGTAATCATCATCACCAAAAAAATATGTCATTTCAATAGTTTTCTCATTTTTAGTAAAAAAAGTTTCATCTACTGCTATCTCATTCTCTTCTATATGTATAAAAGTTGAAAAATAGTTTTTCATATCTTCAAGCATTATAGGATTTGCTTCATCAGAATCAAAAATAAGTCTATCACCATGATGAGTAATTTGAGGTATATTACGAACAACATCAATCCCAACAGCATTTTTAACACCAAAATCTTTTGCTATTTGAGCAATTCTAAAGTCAGAACATAAAAGTGTAATATCTACATCACCAAGTGATTTTATGATAGCACAAGCTCTACGAAATCTATCTAAGCCGATTCTATGACCAGTATGAACATAATAAAAAGTTTGCATTAATTACCTTTGTTATTTTTTTTATCGATTCTTATATAGATATGAAGAATCTCAACTGCTGCTGGAGTGATTCCACTAATGTTCATCGCTGCTTGAAGAGTTGGTGGGTTAAACATCTCTAGTTTTTCAACAACCTCTTTAGATAAACCACTAACATTTTTAAAATCAAAATTTTCAGGGATAGAAATTTTAAGGTATTTTTTCATTCTCTCTATCTCTAAAGTTTGTTTATCTATATAACGAGCATATTTACCCTCAACAAGAATCTCCTCTTTTATGTACTCATCATATTTTGCCAATTCTGGTACAAGTTGGAGCATTTTTTCAACATCAAAAGATTTTCTAGCTACAAGTTGTTGAGCTGTTGAAATATCTTTTATAGGTTGTTCATCCATAGATTCTAGTTTAGCTATAAACTCTTTGTTTGGTGTAAATTGTATATCTTCTAAAAGTTTTGCTCCAGCTTTTATCTGCTCATCTTTTAGTTTTACTTTCTCAAAAAGCTCATCATCAACTAAACCTAAACTATGCCCATAATGACTAAGTCTAGTATCTGCAGATTCCTCTCTTAAAAGAAGTCTATACTCTGCTCTACTTGTAAACATTCTATATGGCTCTTTAGTACCTTTTGTAACTAAATCATCAATTAAAACACCTATATAAGCCTCATCTCTTCTAAGAATCAATGGCTCTTTACCTTGTAAACTAAGTGAAGCATTAATCCCAGCCATAAGACCTTGTGCTGCTGCTTCTTCATAACCTGTTGTTCCGTTTATTTGTCCAGCTAAGTAAAGATTCTGAATCTTTTTAGTTTCAAGTGAGTGTTTTAACTCTCTAGGGTCTACAAAATCATACTCTATCGCATAACCATAACGAACAATCTTCGCATTTTCCATCCCTGGAACTGAGTGAATCATCTCCCTTTGAACCTCTGGTGGAAGTGATGTACTCATACCATTTATATAACACTCTGTATTGTCAGAAGTTTGTGGCTCAATAAAAAGGTGATGTCTATCTTTATCTGGAAATTTACTTATTTTATCTTCGATAGATGGGCAATAACGGGGGCTTTTACCCTCGATTTGACCCGTAAAAAGTGGCGCTCTATAAAAGTTAGATTCTATAATGTTGTGAGTATCTCTGTTTGTGTAAGCTATGTAACAAGGTAGCTGTTTTTTAGTTGCTCTAAACTCATCACGATTAGTTCTAAAACTAAAAGGGTTTGGAAGTTCATCACCACCCTGCTCTTCCATAACAGAAAAGTCAATAGATGAAGAATCTATTCTAGCACAAGTTCCAGTTTTTAACCTACTAATAGTAAGACCACAATCATCTCTTAGTGAATCACTAAGATTCACACTTGTTTGCTCACCAAAACGACCACCAACTTGTTGAACCTCACCTATATGGATGATTCCTTTTAAAAATGTACCACTTGTTATAATCACTCTTGAAGCTGTGTACTCATTTAAAAGGTCAGTTTTTACACCTTTAACAATACCATCTTCAACAACCAAGCTATCAGCTGTTTCTTGAACTAAATCAAGATTCTTAGTATTTAAAATCGTATTTCTAGCGATAACACGGTATCTATCCATATCTATTTGAGCTCTTGAACCTCTAACTGCTGGACCTTTTGTTTGGTTAAGGATTCTAAACTGAATCCCAGCCTCATCAGTTATAAGCCCCATCTCACCACCAAGAGCATCAAGCTCACGAACTAAATGCCCTTTTGCTAAACCACCTATAGCAGGGTTACAAGATGTAGCTCCAACATTTTCAGCTAACATTGAGATAAGTAAAGTTTTATTACCCATTCTCGCACTTGCTAGTGAAGCTTCTACACCAGCATGACCACCACCTATTACTATTACATCATAATTCATAAATTTTCTCGATTATTTTAGTTTTTTATTTAGTTTTTTTTGTTACAATTACGGTAATCGGTTTGAAAGAGGGTTTCCCCTCTTTCTTATCTTAAGTTCTGGGCTAAGAGAATCAAGATAATAATTACCGTAAGAATTAAATTCAAGGTGACTCCTTTTTGGGGTTTCCCACCTCTCCCAATTTTCAAGCACACCACTTCCCATCAAGCCATAGAGTTTTACCTTTTGTAACGGTAGTATTATATCATTATTACAATTTTTTTGATAATCTAAATTATGGTACAATTCAGATGATACAACTGATGTTGAATTCTTCTGCTTGGGTGTTTTTAGGGAGTTGGGGAAAGTTGGGTATCTCCAAAAAGGAGGATACACCAGTGAATCTTTTCATTGTGTTGATGGTTTTAATCGTTTTAGCAGAACGTTTATATTAAATTAAGTAGAGGTTTCAAAGCCTCTACAACCATTGACATAATTGTATCATAATTTATATTATTAAAATAATTACAACAAAAAATCAAACATATTTAAAAGGTATCTAAGTAATGTTTACAGGATTAATAAGAGAGATAGCAACTGTTAAAAGTTTAGCAGGAAGTAAATTAACTATAAAAGCAAAACATAAAGCTAAACTTGGTGATTCTATCGCTATAAATGGTGCTTGTCTTACTGTTATAGATGTTTTGGGTGATGGTTTTAGTGTTGAGTTATCTCCAGAATCTCAAAAACTTTTAGCTATGGAAAATTACAAAGATGAAGTTCATATAGAACCAGCTATGATGATGGGTGATAGGTTTGAGGGGCATATTGTTCAAGGGCATATTGACTGTTTAGGGGAGATAAAAGAGATAAAGAACAATGGAAACTCTTTTGATGTTTTTATAACAGTACCTAAAAAGTTTATCCCTTTTATAGTTCCAAAAGGCTCTATAACCATAGATGGTGTTAGCCTAACTGTTAATGATGTAGAATCTGATTCTTTTAGACTTACCATCATCCCACACACTATGAAAGAGACACTATTTAAAAACTATAAAAAAGGCTCAAAAGTAAATGTTGAGACAGATATGTTTGCTAGATATGTATCTCACATAATCGCCCATCAAAAACCATCTCTTAGTTGGGATGAAGTTGATGCTATCTCGGCACAATATTAGGAAAAATAATTATGCAAACATTAACAATAAATATAGAAAATGAAACTTTGATAGATAAAGTTGTATGGTTACTTGAGCATTTTAAAAATGATGGTTTAGAGATAACTTCAAGGGAAAATATAGAAGATTTAAAACTACTCAAAGCAACAAGAGATGAAGAGAGTATATCTTTTGAAGATTATTTAAAAAATGAAAATTGAGATACGAAAAAGTGCTATCAAAGATTTAAAATATATCTCAGAACCTTTTAAGTCAAAAATACACAATAAAATTTTAGAATTAAAGAAATTCCCAAATATACAAAATATTAAAAAACTTACAAATTTTGAACCAGCTTATAGATTAAGAATTGGTGACTATAGAATCTTATTTGATTTTTTTAATGATACTATTATAATTGGTAGAGTTTTACATAGACAAGGTAGTTACTAAATAATGTCAGAAATCAAATACAAAGTCCTAAAAGATACCTTTGGACATAACAACTTTAGACCTCTTCAAGAGGATGGTGTTGATGCTATTTTAAGTGGTAAAGACCTACTTATGATTCTACCAACTGGTGGTGGTAAATCTCTTGTTTTTCAACTCCCTACTCTCATAAAAGATGGTATAAGCATAGTTATATCTCCACTTATAGCACTTATGCAAGACCAAGTATCAGCACTTAAAGCACAAGGGATTAGTGCTGATATGATAAGTTCTGCTCAAACTCGTGATGATGTTGAGACTATAGTTCATAGTGCTAGAATGGGGGAGTTAAAATTTCTCTATCTTTCACCTGAAAAACTAAATACAGAGTGGACACAAAACTTCCTTAGAAGTTTAAATATAAACTTCTTTGTGATAGATGAGGCTCACTGTATCTCCCAATGGGGGCATGAGTTTCGTGATGATTATCGCTCTTTGGGGCAACTAAAAAACAACTTTCCTGATACCTCTATCTGTGCATTTACAGCCACAAGTACAAACCATGTAACAGATGATATAGTAAGGGAGTTACGACTAGAAAATCCTTTAGTTTTAAAAGGTAAAATCTTTCGTAAAAATATCTTCATATCGGCTGAAAGACGAATCACAAATGGTCATACTCAACTCCAAAATTTTCTAAATCGCCATAAAGATGAGAGTGGAATCATCTATGTTAGTTCAAGAAAAAAAGCTGAAGAGATTAGTGCTTTTTTAAACCTAAAAGGGTATAAATCTTTAGCATACCATGCTGGACTTCCTCAACATATAAGGGAAAATAATTTTAAAATTTTTGTAAATGATAAGATTGATATTATGGTAGCAACTATCGCTTTTGGTATGGGGATAGATAAAAGTGATATACGGTTTGTTGTTCATATGTCTTTACCCAAATCACAAGAGAACTACTACCAAGAGATTGGTCGTGCTGGTCGTGATGGGGAAGATTCTGAAACACTTTTACTTTTTAATGCTGGTGATATGGTGATGCAAAAAAGGTTTTTAAGTGATATACCAAATGAGGAATATAAACAACATTTAGATAAAAAGATAGATGGAATCTACAAATTTGCCACAAGTGAGATATGTTTTCATAAACAGTTAGCTGAGTATTTTGATGATACCTTAGATGAGTGTAAAGATAGATGTGATAACTGTTTAGAATCTACTGCGGAGAGAAAAGATATAACAAAAGAGGCACAGATGATTCTAAGTGCCATATATAAAACATCACAAAGTTTTGGAAAAAACTATATCATAGATATTTTAAGAGGCTCAAAAGAGCAAAAGATTTTAGCAAATGGTGCTGATGAACTCTCTGTTTATAACATAGGGTTACATCTTAGTAAAAAAGAGTGGTTTGTCATAGTTGAAAGGTTACTAGAGTTAAAAATAGTAACACTTGGTGAATTTTCTGTTTTAAAACTTACAAATGATGCTATTTTAATTCTAAAAAGTAAAAAAAATGTAGATATAAAATCATCAAGACTTAAAATCAACACTAAAGAGAAAAAAGTTAAACAACAGGAAAATTTTGAGTATGATGAGGAGTTATTTGAAGCTCTTAGAATTAAACGAGCAGAATTAGCACAAGATATGGGTGTTCCAGCTTATCTAATCTTTGGAGATAAAACACTTAAACATCTAGCAAGTGAAAAACCTTTTGATAAAGATAGTATGCTAGAGGTAAATGGAGTTGGTGAGAAAAAATTCAACTCTTTTGGAGAGGAATTTTTAGAGATTATAAACTCCTAGTCCATAAAAGGTTTTACATCTGGATTACAAGATATTTTATGTTTCATATCTACTTTTTTAAGACTATCTAAGCTACTTAATGAGGCAACTGTTGAGTTTCTAAAACCATCACCACTATTTATGTAGATATTGAAACCATTTTCATATAAAGCTAACCTAGTTGGTAAAGATATAGAGTAAGTTGTTAAGATACCATCATTTTTTATGATATTTTTTATATCATAAAAATACTCTTTTGTCCAAAGTATAGGGTTTGTTTTAGGGGAAAAAGCATCTTGATAAACTATATCAAATTTAGATTTATTAAACATTTTTATATATTTTCTAGCATCACCTAAAAAAACTTCTATATGAAAAAATTCATCCTCATAACAACCATCTTCACTAAGTTTTAAAATTATATGTTTAAAATCATCAAATTCACTAGGGTATGTAAAATCTTTTAATGAATGAACTAACGATGAATCTAACTCTGGAGAATATATATGTAGTTTTGATTTTAAATTGTTTTTTTTATGATAGTAAAGTGTGGCTAAAGTGTTAAAACCTAAACCATAACAAATATCTAAAATATTTATCTCATCTTTATTTTGTTGAATCTCAAATGCTGGGTAGATATGTTTTAACAACGATTCATTTAAAGCACCATCTTTAGTAGAGTGGTAATGTTCATCATACTCTTTAGAATAAGCAGTATAAGACCCATCATCACTTAAGACCATATTATGTAAATAATCATCAAACATAGTAAAAACTCCATAAAAAATTATATAAGAAAAATTGTTTTGTATTAAATAAAAAGATAATTGATTTGAATTGTATAAGAAAGTAATGGTGCGGATGAAAGGACTTGAACCTTCACACCTTGCGGCACCAGATCCTAAGTCTGGCGTGTCTACCAATTTCACCACATCCGCGCACGATTAAGTATTTTATGTCACTTCTGACATTAACATTGTTAAGTGGTACCCCCTACTCGATTCGAACGAGTGGCCTACGCCTTAGAAGGGCGTTGCTCTATCCAGCTGAGCTAAGGAGGCATCTTCATGGTACGCCCGATAGGATTCGAACCTATAACCCTCGGAGCCGAAATCCGAAACTCTATCCAGTTGAGCCACGAACGCTTGTTCTTTTTTTTATTATAAGTTTATTATTTTAATTTATGGGGTGGGATACGGGATTCGAACCCGCGACCCCCGGCACCACAAACCAGTGCTCTAACCAGCTGAGCTAATCCCACCATGTTATAAGTTTAAAATAAAAAAATTAATAATTAAAATGGTCGGGGTGAAAGGACTCGAACCTTCGGCCCCCTGGTCCCAAACCAGGTACTCTAACCATACTGAGCTACACCCCGACCTACACAAAACCAAAGATTACTTTGATTGTTGAGACGGAATTATAGTAAATTTATCTTTTAATGTCAAGTGATTTTAGAAATTCTTTTAAAATTTATACTTTTTATGTATAATTGAACTATCAAACAAGGATAATATTAGTATGAAAATAGCTAGATTTAGTAAGCTTGGGTTTATATTGGCAGCAGCAGGTAGTGCCGTAGGGCTTGGAAATATATGGAAGTTTCCATACATCACAGGTGAGTATGGAGGTGGTGCTTTTGTATTGATTTACCTTATAACTGTACTACTTATAGGTTTTTCTATAATGATAGCTGAGATGCTCATAGGTTACATAGGTAGAAAAGATACAGTTACATCTTTTGAAGATATAGCACCCACAAACAAGCATATTTGGAAGTTTGGTGGTTTTCAAAGTTTAGCTGGTCTTTTTATAATGATATTTTACTCTGTTGTGATTGGGTGGATTTTAAACTATATAGTAACCTCATTCTTTTCACTTCCATCAACGGTTAAAGAGGCTGAACAAACATTTACAACTATGTTACATACAGATATAACTACACAAATCTTTTACCATACTATCTCTTTTGTGATGATAACTTATGTACTCACAAAAGGTATCAAAGGTGGTATAGAGAAGATGAACTTTATACTTATGCCAACACTTATGGTTATTTTAGCAGGTATGTTTATCTATGCTACAACATTAGATACTTTTTCACAAGCTGTTGATTTTATGTTTACACCTGATTGGTCGAAGATAGATTCTACTGCTTTTGTTGTTGCTGTTGGTCACGCTTTTTTCACACTATCACTAGGTATGGGTGCTATTATGACCTATTCTGCTTCTATGGAGAAAGGTTCAAACTTAGTTAAAAATGCTTTTTGGATTGTTTTTTTAGATACATCAATAGCGATAGTAGCTGGTTTAATGTTATTTACCTTTCTTTATCAGTATGGTTCAGGTCCAGCAAAAGGTCCGGGGTTGGTTTTTATATCACTTCCAGCAGCTTTTTATGAGATGGGAATCTTAGGTAACTTTTTTGCTATCATCTTTTTTATAGCATTAGCATTTGCTGGTCTTACCTCATCTGTATCGTTGGTTGAGCCTATGGTTCAATACTTTATAGATAGATTTAGCTGGAGTAGAATCAAAGCTTCTATATCTATGGGGCTTTTCTTTTACCTTTTAGGAATCGTAGCGATACTCTCAAATATAGATGGATACAAAGAGATTCTAACTTGGGGTGGTAAAAACTTTTTTGATTGGGTTGATTATGTTACTGCTGCTATTATGTTACCTATTGGTGGTTTGATTATGGCTATATTTGTAGGGTTTATTATAGAAAAACAAAGAATCGAAGCTATCATGAAACCTCAACTAGGTTTCGCATTTGAAGCATGGTACTTTTCACTTAGATACATCACACCAGTAGCTATGTTTATAGTTATGTTAAATTTAATAGGGATTATATAGATGCGAACAATAAAACAACAATGTAAAGATATAGTAAAAAGAGAGGGTATAAACCTAAACTCATCTATCGAGTACAACATAAATGATGAGATTCATACATTAACAATAGAGTGGATAATAGACAGCTATATGGAAGCTTCACAAGAGACACATCAAGTTTTTTTAGATGCCCTAAAGCTATCATTAGAAGCTAAAGGGATGGGGATAGATAAGTTTTTTGAAAATATGGGTCAGCTTATATTGATGACCCATTTAAGTAAGAGGATATAAATAATTTCACAACCAATGAAACAAGAAGCTATAAGATACAAGGCAAAAATTCGCAGGAGCTATAAATAGCTTCAAGGGTTTTTAACGAAGTAGGTTGTAGCTTCTTGTTTCACCCGTAGGGCAACATTTAAAAGGCTCATTTTCTGCGTTGAACTTCACTTAACGATACTCGTATCGCCAAGTAAAGTTCGCCTTGAATCTAAACCTTTTAAATGTTGTTGATTGTAAAGTTATTTATACCCTCTTACTTACCTGATAAATTAAATATTTAGAACTGTATCATCCCATTTATTGGTGATGAAGCAGTAGCGTAAGGTTTTTTAGGGATTCTACCAGCTAAATAACTCATACGACCAGCTTGAACAGCATGTTTCATAGCTTGAGCCATAATCATTGGATTTTGTGATTGAGCGATTGCAGTGTTAGTTAAAACACCATCAGCACCTAACTCCATAGCATAAGCAGCATCACTAGCACAACCGATTCCAGCATCAACAATGATAGGAAGATTTACAGCTTCACGAACAAAAACAACATTGTAAGGGTTTTGAATCCCAAGACCAGAACCGATAGGAGCAGCTAAAGGCATAATAGCATGAGCACCAGCATCTTCAAGTCTTTTAGCCATAATCGGATCATCTGAAGTGTAAGCCATGATAGTAAAACCATCTTTTGCTAAAACTTCACAAGCTTTTATAGTCTCTAAAACATCAGGATAAAGTGTTTTTGTAGTATCACCAATAACCTCTAGTTTTATAAGGTCAATCCCAGTAGCTTCACGAGTAAGTCTAAAAGTTGTGATAGCCTCTTCAGCAGTCACACAACCAGCAGAGTTTGGTAAAAATTTTACATTTGTACCAGCAAAAGTATCACGAAGATTCTCTTTATCTGGATCTGTTATGTTTAAACGACGAACAGCAACAGTGATAAGTTCACTACCACTAGCTAATGTAGCCTCTTTTGTAGTCTCAAAAGAATCATACTTTCCACTACCAACAATAAGACGAGAACCAAGCTCATATTTTCCAATTTTTAAAATGTTATCCATAGTATTAATTTCCTTATAATTATTATAAAGTTTATAACATAAGCTTTCTTATAAATCACCAATACCATTTATCAAATCATCAGGTGTAAGGGAAAAATCAGCACCTTTATAATTTATGGCTAGTTTTGTATGGGTAAGAGAACCATTTATAGCTGAATCTAGTGGTGTATAACCTTGTGCTAGTAAAGAACCAACTAAACCACTAAGTATATCTCCACTTCCACCTTTTGCTAAAGCTGAAGTTCCGTGTGGATTTATGAAAAACTTATCACCTTGTGCGATAATCACATTAGCACCTTTTAAGATAAGTGTAACATCTGGGTATTTTTCACAAAACTTTTCACTATATCTAAAACGGTTATTTTGTAACTCATCTACTGTTATATCTGCTATATTTGTTAATTTTAAAAGTGATACAAACTCTTTTGGATGGGGAGTTATCACAACATTTTTTCTTTTTAGAATCTCTAAAATTATCGACATACTTAAAATATCAGCATCACAAATAATAGGAAGATTATTATCTAAAAAGTTTATCATATCAACATCACTAAAAGCATTACCTAAACCCATACCTATCGCTAAAGCAGATATATTTTTTGGTAATTGATTTGAACTCATTATGGCATTTGGAATCTGTTTTTGGTTAAAACCAACAAGTGTAACTAAACCAGTACCAAATTTTAAAGCTGATAAAGCACTAAAACTACTAGCACCAATCTTATCACCAGAAGCTATAGCTAAATGCCCATAACTACCTTTATGAGAATCTTTTTTTGTTCTATATGGTAATTTCAAATCATCTATATCTAAGAGATTCCAATTAGATTTATCCTCATAAATATCTCTTGAAATTCCTAAATTTATAACCTCTATAACACCCATAAAATCTTTAACATTATCTAAAAACATACTCTTTTTTAAAGCACCCATAGTTAGGGTTGTATCAGCTATAAAACCTAAAGATGGAACATCACAAGCTATTTTATAAGAATCTAAAAGGTTCATTTGATTTATGATGTTTTTTATCTTTGTATTGAACTCTCCACAAAAACCTGTGCCAACTATGGCATCAACTAAAACATCACATTTGATAATCTCATCACAAATAGGTACACCTATCTGTTTTGCCCTTTTTGCTTGTAAAATTGCCATCTTAGATTTTGGCTCTTTTAGATAAAAAATAGATATATCATAATCATTAAATAAATTTCTAGCTACTACAATACCATCAGCACCATTATTTCCACTACCACAAACTACAATAACCTTTGAGCCAATTTTAAAGTTTTTACGAATATAAGATGCTATGCCACCACCAGCATTCTCCATCAAAATATCTTCACTTAAACCAAATTTATCATAGCATCTTTTATCTAAAGAGGTAACTTCATCAAATAATCTTTGCATATTAATCTTTCAAAATTTTTCTAATCGCTTCTGGCATTATCTCATACTCTATCGTTTTAATTTTTTCTGTAAAACTTTCTATCGTTTCATCTTCATCTTTTATAAAACTTTTTTGTAAAATAATATCACCACCATCAAGTTCACTGTTTACATGGTGAACAGTTACACCACATTCAGAATCTAAACTCTCAAAACTTCTCTCAATCGCATGAGTACCTTTGTATTTTGGAAGTAATGATGGATGGAGGTTTATAGAGTTAATATTATCTGTAAAAACCTCACTAAGCACTCTCATAAAACCACTAAGAACTACTAAGTCAGATTCATAAGAGTTTATAAGTTTAACAAGTTCAGAATCAAATGACTCCCTAGAATCAAACTTAGTATGTTCAAGAATCTCAGTTTTTATACCTAACTCATTTAACTTAGAGATACCACCAGCATCTTTCTTATTTGTGATTCCACAAACTACCCTACACTCTTTATCATGTAACTTTTTTACAATATTTTGAGCATTAAAACCTGTTCCACTAAATAATATAACTATTTTTTTCATAAGGGGATTATAGCTTATTTTGCCATCATTTTATAAATAACACCTAGTATTAAAAATGTAGAACTTATAGTAAGACCTAATGACCAAAACATAAATCTATCGATTCTTTTAGTTAAATTTTTTGTATCTTCATTAACTTCAATTTTAAAGTCTTTTATATCTTTCTTAATCTCAATTTTAAAATCATCTATATCTTTTTTTAATGTCGTCTCAACTTTAGATATATCCTCTTTTAATGTTGTCTCAACTCTAGATATATCCTCTTTCAATGTTGTCTCAACTCTTAAAATATCTTCTTTTAATGTCGTCTCAACTCTTAAAATATCCTCTTTCAATGTTGTTTCAACTCTCGATATATCCTCTTTAAGTTCAATTTTTAAATCTTTTATATCTGATTTTACCTCTTCTCTTGTTGCCATATGTTGAGCATTATGAAGTAATAATTGGATTATCTCTTTTTGAGTTAGGTTACCATCTGCTAAATTTTTTTGAGATTCTGTCATAGTAACTCCATTTTTAAGTTTGGGTTATTATACAAAAAAAATATAAATCTATTATGATTAAGATAATAAAAATTGATCTTTAGATAAAAGAAAAATATTTTATTATTTAGGTCTAATTCATTTTCTTTATACTTTTTTGAAATATAAAAATTGAAGCTAATTCATTTTATATTATAAAATACATAAAATAGGGTGATATATTAAATCAATAATAATATTTATAATAATTAAAGCCCTATTTTATGGACTTGAATTTTATAAATAAATAATTTAAGCTACTATACAGATATATATATATAATTCTTATATCTTAATTAAAAAGGAGGATTTGTAGTGAAAAATATTAAACTTAAAAAAGTTATGAAACCAGTAGTTGGTACTGTTCAAATGGCATGTTCACTTCAAGGTGGATATTCTAGATAAGACTAAAAGTTATATTGTAGCCTTGAGATGGCTACAATAATAAAAACCATAAATTAAAGGTTGAGCATATGAGTAAAAAAGAAAAATTAATATCTATTGTTGAAAAAACCAATAATTTATTGGAAAATAGTGATGATTTTTATGTTTATGTAAATACTACTAATTATGCAATTAATATTACTAATAGTATGAGTGAAGATAGACATGTAGATGAATGGTTAGAAAATAAAAATGACATATACTATGGTGTTTTTTCATTTAGTGAAGCAATCGCATTTGCCAAAATATTGAATGATTTATATCATATTGAGTATAGAGAAACTTTTAATATAAGAACAACAAATGGTTCTAATAATGGAATAAAGGCTTTTTAATTATGAATCCAAAGTTTATAGATTATTTAATAAAACCAATAAACTTTCGCACTACATGTCCAAATTGTGGTGGAAAAGTAATAAGAGGAATATGTGAAGATTGCGGAACAACTGTATATTAAGTTTTAATTAAAAAACTTTTTATATTGAAACTATCGATAATTTTAAAGTAAAGGAAAATATTAAGATGAAAAATTTTAAACTTTATAAGTTTACATTAACTAATAATGTTAACTGTTCTGGATATAGTGATATAAGATGTTCACTATGTGGTCAATATGCATTTGATGGTAATGGAAAATGTATGAACTGTGGTAATTATATTGGATATTGATATAAATGGATATATATAAAGTTGTATCAAAGCAAAATAATTACTATCTAGTTGATGGTTTCACAAATGAAATCTATCAACTAGAATCCCTTGAAGATTTAGAACAAGTTTCTAAAGATGATTTATCTGATTGTAAAGAGTACCAAAAACTTATTCCAGATAATTATCAAGATAAAATTAAGCATAATGCCAAAACATTAATTTTAGAAATTACACAACAATGTAATTTGAGATGTAGTTATTGTGTTTTTGATGAAGATTATCAGTCTGAAAGAACACATTCTAGTCAAAGTATGTCAATAGATACTGCTTATGATGCGATAAATAATTTTGGTACTAGAATTACTGATGAAGCTTATATCATTTTTTATGGTGGTGAGCCATTATTACAATTTGAATTTATAAAAGATATAGTTCAATATAGCAAAAAGAATATTGGTAATTTTGTTAAATTTTCTTTTACTACAAATGCTATCTATCTTACAAAAGAAAAAATAGATTTTTTTAAACAAAATGATTTTTTAATTACAGTCAGTCTTGATGGAGATGAAATAACTCATAATAAATATCGAAAAGATAAAAATGGACATAATACTTTTGAAACTATTATAAAAAATTTATCTTATATTTATAGTAATTATAGAGAGTATTATAATAAAAACATTAAAATTACTAGTGTTATAAGTGATACAGAAAATTTAGATAAAATAAATCAATATTTCAGTTCAAATAATTTAATAAAAAATCAAAATATTAGATTTTCCAATCAGATACAAAAAGCTTCTATAATTTCGAAATATATGTCAAAGAAATTTACTAAAGAGTATATTTTAAATTTAATTCAAAAATATACTTTAAAAAAATCTCCTATTGAAAATAATTATTATGGTGACTTATTAAAAAGAATCAAATATCGTACTCTTGGAAAAGAAGCTAAAAAGAATAAAGTTAAATGTATACCTTTTTCAAATAGAACATATATTAGAACAGATGGAAAAGTACAATTTTGTGAAAGAATTGAAAATATGGGTATAACACAACTATCAACAAATAATATGATTAATACAGCTTCATCTTTTTTAAAAGAATATCAAGTATTTATAGAAGAAAAATGTAATAAATGTTTTGCATATAATTATTGTGAAATGTGTTTTGCTTCATTTATTGAAAATGGTAATTTAAATCGTAAGATTGCAGATTATAAATGTGAAAAATTTAAAGAAGAGATTCAAATAGCTTTTGAAATTTACATTGAACTTATGGAAACAAATCCAAAACTATTAGAAGAAATATGATTCAAAATATATTAGAATTAAAAAAAAATGATTTTGATATTTATACAAAAGTTTTTGATACTTTTAATGATAAAAGATTTCCTTGTATCTATGGAAAATTATCATTTCAAAAAAAATTGATGTATGCTGGTATTTACAATAGCTTATCTTCTGAACAAATCAGTAATTTAGCAGATGATTTAAGAAATATGAGTAAATTACTAGATACTCAAATATCTACAGATGAAAAAAAATTCAATACTTTTATAGCTATTTTTAATATTGATGATAGTGAGATTTTTTTTTATGATATTTGGATTAAAATTATATCCATTTTACACAAATTTGATACTAAGGATTGGAAAAATAATACAACATCTGATTTAAATAATCCAGAATTTAAATTTAGTTTTGATGGAAAATTATGGTATCCAGTTTTAATAACACCTAATCATTGGAATATAATAAGAAAAAGTAAAATTACTATTTTATCATTTCAACCTGATCAAACATTTATTTTAAATAAAAAAATTGATTCTATATTTTATCAAAATATAAGAAAAAAAATACATCAAAAAATTGATAAAATATATAATAAAGAATTACCTCATTATTTATCTAAAGAAGCTTCTGGGAAAGGTATTGTACAATTTTTAGGTTATGATTTTGAAAAAGAAGATTCTTTTATTTACCCATCTATTTTTAATTAATGATAATATAAAATTTATTATAATAAGGAACACCAATGAGAATCTCACAAAACTCTTTTCCATTTCAAACTAAAACTACTACTCCTAAATCAGATGTAGTTAAAAAAATAGATACAAGTGTAAAAAAGTTAGATGTTGCTCCTAAACCTATTATTGTAGAAAAAACAGATTCTACTCCTACGAAAGTTGTTTATATAGAAGATGATGATGTAGATACAATGTTATCAGTTCAACAAGATTCTTTTTCAGATAATCCTTACTCTAAATACCTTTTAGATAAAGCACATATATCTAAAATGGCTAAACTTCTTAATGTGAGTTAAAATAGATGATATGTAACTTATGTAAGAAGAAATTTTGTGGTAAATACTGGAGTATAGATTCTCATAACTATTGTTCTTCATGTTATAAAAATGTTAAGTTTAAATGTAGTGTTTGTTCTGCTGAACTAGATAATGTAGAGTATGTTAAAAATGGAAAAAACTACTGTTATTATTGCTACATAACAGAATTAAAATGTGATATTTGTTATGAGGTAGTAGAAGATTACTATGAGCATTTTGATAAAATCATTTGTCCTAATTGTTACAATAGTAACAGTAAATGTGATGCTTGTGCTAGAGTTATATCTCATCTTTCTGATGGTGGCTATGAATATAGTGATGGAAGAAAGGTTTGTGGTATTTGCTATGCTAGTGTTGTAGAAGAAGAACATTTACAATTATATTATGATGAAGTGGCAAAATTTATGAAAAGTATAGGTTTTAAGATAAAAGATTATACTACTCTTGATATTGAACTTGTTACGAAAAAAGAGATAGATAGTCCTGGTCGATGTAATTGTAAGCAAGAGACCTTAGATGAAAAAATTGTAAAAATAAACTTTATGATAAAAATATATTATGGATTACCAAAAATAATGTTTTGTGGAATATTAGCACATGAACTTTTTCATGTATGGGTGAATATAAATACGGATGACAACCTCACAAAATTTCAAGAAGAGGGTGTTGCTGTTCTATGTGAGTATCTATATTTAACTAATCTCTTGAAAAAAACCAAAACTAAAGAAGATATAAAATTTATAAAGTTTCTTATGAAAAATTTAATTGAAAATAATGATGAAGATTATGGTGATGGTTTTAGAAAAGCTAAAAAGATTTATGATGAGTATGGGATGAGTGGGGTTTATTTGTATATAAAGTAATACTAACTTTTATACCAATTTAAGATGATGTTTCTCTAACAAACTTTCCACCTCTTTATCTTTTTTTGCCATATCTTCTATAATTCCTATAACTTTATCTAACACATTTTTATCTGCTTTTTTTACAAGTTCTAACTCTAACTCTTGTACTACCTCTTTTTTTGTAGCATTCATCATTGTTCTTCTATCCCAAATTATAAAACCAAAAAGTGCTACGATAATAGATATGATGGTCATAGATAGATCATGGTTCTCCTCAAATCGCTTATCTATCTGCTCAAATCTTTTATCCATCTGTTGCTGAAACATATCTAACCTTTTATCAACTTGGTCAAACCTTTTATCTACCTGTTCAAATCTCTTGTCCACCTGTTCAAATCTCTTGTCCACCTGCTCAAATCTCTTGTCCATCTGATGAATAAGCATTTTTATATCATCTGTTGTAGCATTATCTGATGAAGCAAATAAACTGATAGTTATAAATATAAATGTTA
>Ga0256842_1000580_pt1 | contig 32220 bp, 38 predicted proteins | sample 4559240metaG_FD_185973 | JGI IMG/M metagenome (GOLD analysis project Ga0256842, IMG submission 185973) | Hydrothermal vent microbial communities from Guaymas Basin, Mexico - 4559-240 | ecosystem: Environmental > Aquatic > Marine > Hydrothermal vents | place: Mexico: Guaymas Basin | collected... | reverse complement strand
GGGTTGAGTTTAAAAAGCTTTTTAGTATATCTTTGCTATTTTCACTTCCGAATACTTTTTTAAAGGCGTAATCTGTTTTCATATTTAAAAATCTCATATCTTTTCCTTTTTGAATTTATTATAACATAATGGAGTTAAATAAATATAATTACAATCTTCAATTACTACCTCTTCAACTTCTCTAATATATCAGATAACGCAATATACTCTTTAGTTCTACCATTTTTAATAATAGCAAGAACCTTAAGCTCTACAAGTTGATTTAGATATTTTCTTGCACTATTTAAAGATTTATTATAGCTATTTGCTATCTCTTTGGCAGTAAATATTCTAGCTGGATGTTTAATAGCTTTTTTTAGAATATCTTTTTCTATAAAATTTAGAGAGTTACCAATAGAAGAGTTATCTAAAACTATATTAAGCTCTTGAAACTCTCTACTCTTCTCTTCTAAATAGCTCAATAGCTCATCAATAGCCCTAAGTATAATATCAAGTTGATAGTCTATAAAATATGTCAAATCATTATTATCAATCTCACTATATAAAAATGATAATCCATACTGTTTGGGTGCTTTTTTGAGTAGTTTGCTAATAGATACATACTCAAAATAATCATATCCACTTTTGAGCATATACCAATAAAATATAGCTCTTGCCGTTCTACCATTGCCATCTGCAAATGGATGTTCATAAGCTATCATAAAATGTAATATAATAGCTTTGATAATAGGATGAATAAAATTAGCAACTTTTCGTGTAGTTGATACCCCCTCTAATTGAGAGCTACTAATAGCCTCTTCCATCATTAGAGATGATATTAAATAGTGCTTTTTAATTGAGTTATATGGGACTATCCCTTGTGATGCTAAATGAGATATTTTATATAATTTAGCTTGAAGTGTATCAGGAATACAAAATATAAATATATCCCCACTCTTATCTCTATAATCTATAGGTTTAGATTTAGAAAATCGTACAAACTTTGTAGCCCACCAAGCCCTTTTGACATCATCACCCTTATCTACACGATATTTAAATTTATCCCAATATAAATATCTACCCTTTTTATCTACATCTCTATACTTTTGTAGATACTCTAAATTATCTTGTGTATTATAGAGTTGATACTCAAACTTAAATGGAGGTTTTTCAATTAGACTTTTTGCCATTAAAACTCTTTTAACTCAAATTTTTTATTTTGAGTTATTATAGCTTATTATTTTTAATATCTCTATCAAATCCTTTTTGCTACTTCCTATTTGTGGTATAACTCTTAAAATTGGTTTTTGAACAGTAGGTTGTCTAATAGCTCCAACAATATAACCTCTATCTATTAATAACTTTTGAGTATCTATTGTATCTTGATTACTATTTTGAGGTATAGGTAGAATTAGAGATTTTATATCTATATCTAATATATCTTTGATAATTTTATGTCTATTTTTAATTTTTTTTGATAATTTAGCTCTATTTTGATGAATATAATCTAAATTAATTAATGCTAAGGCTATATCTAATATTGATGGAGCAGTAGAGTATATTATAGGTTTAGCTCTATTTTCCAAGAAACTTATAATCTCATTTGATGCTAATATATACGCCCCATAACTCCCATAAGCCTTGCCAAGTGTTCCCATTTTAATATAATTCTCTCTAATAGGTAGATTATAATAATCAAAAATCCCAAGTAGATTTTTTCCTATTACTCCACTACTATGTGCTTCGTCCATTATCAATATAGAATTATATCTATTGGCAATATCTATAATATCTCTATTACATATATTTCCACTCATAGAATATACACCCTCTACGGCAATTAATGAGCGATTATATTTATAACTCTTTAATTTATCTTCTAAATCTTGTGGGTTATTATGCTTAAAATATACCACTCTATTAGGTATAAGTTTAGTAGCCAAAATCCCTGAAGCATGATACTCCTCATCAATAAAAAGTATATCATTTTTTCTTACAAGTGATTCTATCAAAGATATATTTGCCAAAAATCCACTACCAACTACAATAGAGTTCTCAAAGCTTTGTAACTCTAATAATCTATCTTCAAATAGTTTATGTATAGGGTGATATCCATTTACAAGCATAGAAGATTTTGGGGCATAAGAGTTATAATTTTTGATTAGTTTAATAGCTTTATCTAATAGTTTATACTTAGAGGCTAATCCCAAATAATCATTAGAGGCAAAATCTATTAAATTTGGATTATATACTCTTCTCTCTCTAAATCTACCTGATTTTTGAATTGCTTTTAGTGATGATTTATACATTATTTGACTTTTACACCAATTCTATTTCTGTTAAATATATAAAATCTTTTCTATTAAGAGTCATAAGTTTAATATTATAAACCATTGAAGTAGAAGCAATAATAGCATCCATCATTTTCATATTATGTGATAAATTATATTCTTTAACCAAAATAGTAGCTAACTTTATAATCTCATCATTTGTTTTTAAAATCTTAAAAATAGAAATCTCTTTAGCTATAAAATTTAAATCACTTCTATTTCTTGCTCCTTGATATAACTCCATTATAACAATATCACTAATAAATAACTCTTCTAAATTATAATCTCTTAGAATATCTCTATTACCCTTTAAATATTCTATTAAAATATTAGTATCAAGAAATATCATCTATAAGACTCTTCTCGTAACTTTTTAGCAAAATCTACAGAATTTTCTATATTCTCAAATGGATTTGTCATCTCTACCTGATTTTCATCAATAGATAAAGTATAGTAATTTTCCATTGGATTTAATCTTTTATATTTAATTTTAGATTTACTTTTTTTATCAAAATATCTATCTACTACTTTTTTATTATTTTCTATAAAATCAACAATAAACTCTATAAATTTCTCTTGATTAGAGTGAAATTTTGTTTCAAAAATAGTCTCTATTTGAGGATTATTTATCTTTAATTGTAACATCTGATACTCCTTGTTTATAATATTATTAACAATATTATAACTAAAATAATCAAAAAATATTACTATAATATATTTAAGGCTTTAAAAATTCACAAATATCTATATCTAATACTTTTGATATTTTATGTAAATGTTCAAGATTAAAGTGTTTATTTTCTGCCAAAAGTTCAGCTTTTCCTAAAAAAGTGGCATTTTGATGCCCTATCGCATTGGCTAACTTTAATTGTGATATTTTTTTATCTTTTCTAATTCTTATTATATTAGAACTTATTAATTTATAAAAATTTTCTAAAGAATCATCATCAAAATCTATTATTTTCAAATTATTTAACACCCTATAAGGTTTCTTTAAATTGTATTACTATATTATTTTAATAGCAACACTCTATAAGGTGTTAAACTAATCTTTTAAGGAGATATAAATTATGAAAGATACATTATTAGAATCAACACTAATAACAGCAGTTATAGTTATATTAACAATTATTTTTGGAAATACAGGAACAGGATTAGCATCAAATATTATGATTTTCTTTGTAAGTATTATTATAGGAACTCCATTTGCCATAATAGGAAGATATATAGGTTTATTTTTTGATTGGTTTTCTAGTGCTATTGGTATTGATTATGGTAGCACAATATATAAATATGTAGGATTTCTTTTGGGTGCTTGGATTGGGGTAGGTATATCTGTTAATCTTTTCTCAAATAAAATAGAAGTTGCTTTTATTGCTCAATGTCATGAACAATTACAATCAAAATCTCAATGTCAATGTTTATATAATAAAGTGGATAATAAATATAATTTAGATGAAACTATATTAAATAATCCAAATAAAGAAATTAAAGATTTTATAATTAAATCAACAAAAGAGTGTATTAAAAATAATTAAATTATATTCTTAATTGGTGCTTTCAGGGGAAAGCACCCTACAGATTATTTTAAATAAAATATTTTTAATGATTTATATATCTACTAATCTTAAAGCACTACTCCAAGCCCAGTGTAAATTATATCCTCCTCTATCTCCAACTACATCTACTACTTCACCTATAAAATATAGATTATCAACCAATTTAGAACTCATATTATAGTTAAGCTCTCTTGTATCTATTCCTCCTGCCATTACCTCAGCCCCTTTTTCTCCTCTTGTACCATCTATCTCTAATCTAAAGTTTTTTAGGGAGTATATTATCTTTTTTATATCTTTGGTATTTATATCTTTCTCTTTTTTATCTAATAGAGAGTTTTGAGATAATATAATTTGAGCTAATTTTTGATTTATAAATCCACTTAGCCAAAGTTTTGATGGTTTATTACTACTTTTATTTATTGAGAGAGTCTTTAAATCTTCTAATAGATTAATAGAAAGTTCTATATACTCATAGTTATTTAACCCTTTAGCCACTAAATAGCTAATATCAAGTATAGCAAGTCCTGAAATACCATAATTGGTAAATAGGACATCCCCTGATACCTCTTGAATAGTTGTCCCATTAGATATAAGTTTAACTTTGGCTTTTTGTCTATATCCTGATAATGATTTTATTGGGTTTGGGGTGGTGAGTTGGACTAATGATGGTGAGGTAGGAATAATATTATGCTTAAATGAAGAAGCAATATCCAATCCTATATTAGATGCTCCTAATTGTGGATAGACACTACTTCCTGATGCTATAATTAGCTTTGATGTTTTAAAGCTATTGCTAGAAGTTTGGATTATAAAATCTCTATCTTTTGATATATTCTTAACATCTTGATTATAAAGTATCTCTACTTTTAAATTAAGTGCTTCATATAATAAAATCTCTACTACACTTTTAGCCTCTCTACTCATGGGATATACTTTACCATCACTATTTTGAGTAAGCTTAATCCCTAACTCCTCTAATATAGATTTAACTCTATCAAATCCAATTAAAGTTTGAGATACAAAATCCATATTATCAGAGTGAAAATATTTAATATCTATATCTCTATTGGTTATATTACATCTTCCATTTCCAGTAATAAGTAGTTTTTTACCAACTTTGCTATTTTTCTCTAATATTAAGACTCTCTCACCTTTTTGGGCAAGTAGAATTGAGGCTAATAACCCACTAGCCCCTCCTCCTATAATTATAATTTTAATAATTCTTCCCTTGTGGACTATTTATAATATCAAAAAACTCTTTTCTTGTCCTATTATCACTCTTAAATAGTCCTCTTAAAGCTGAACTTACAGTAGTAGAGTTTATCTTCTCTACTCCTCTCATCTCCATACACATGTGTCTTGCATCTACTACAACGGCTACACCTTTTGGGTTGATTGTACTATTTATTGCATCTGCGATTTGTTCTGTCATCTGTTCTTGGATTTGTAGTCGTCTAGCAAATATATTTACTACTCTTGGTATCTTGGATAATCCTACCACCTTGCCATCAGGAATATATGCTACATGGACTCTACCTATAATTGGTAATATATGATGTTCGCACATAGAGTAAAACTCTATATCTCTTACTACTACCATCTCATCATTACTACTACTAAAGAGAGCATTATTTAGCACCTCTTGTGGGTCTTGATGATAACCTTGTGTTAAAAACTCAAATGATTTAGCTACTCTTGATGGTGTTTTGATTAATCCCTCTCTATTTGGGTCTTCTCCAACAAGTTCTAATATTTTTGTAACGGCATTTTCAAACTCTTTGTTCATATATATCCTATCAATTTTTATAAATGAATTTTATCTTTTTTTTCTAAAAGTATCTTGTTTACTGATGTTACACATAAAATCGTAGGGTGGGTAAAACCCACCAAAAATGAAGATAATCATTAAACGGTGGGTTTCACCCACCCTACAAATTTATAATTTTTTCTACTCCCAATCCAAAAGTCTTTGTTGTCCTTTTAGTGAACGGATATGAGTTACATCTTGACTCATCTCTATTACTCCTCTATAAGTCCCATCTTCATCTCTTACAGCAAAATATTGAATATGTACAAATTGACCTTTAAATTCTATCCAAAATTCTGCTTTATCTTGTCTTCCTGCTTTGAACTCTTCTAATATTCTTAGTACTTGGTCAACTGATTTTGGAGGGTGGCAAAACTTTACCTCTCTTCCTATAATTCCTGCACTTCTAGGGAAAACTCTATCATCTCCACGATTATAAAATACTACTTGGTCATTTTCATTTACATAGGTAATATCAACTGGTAGTATTCTAAAAATTGAATTTACTTGTGCAGGAGTAAGATAACCCTCATCATAGTGAATCTTATCATCTATATCAAATGGTAATTTTTTCTTTTTGGTATCTTGACTTGGGTGAATATACTCTGGTGCTGGGTATTGAGTAGGGGGTGTATCAAACATCCAACCAATCTCTTTATCTCCCTCATAAAACTCTTTCCAATCATCTTGGCTTAGCATACTCATAGCATTTGGTAATAATCTACCCTCTTCTACTTGCATAATATGTTCTAGTGAATTAAAAACTCTTTGAGAAGCATATATTATCTGTTCCATATTCTCATCTGCTATTAACTTTTTGACCTCTTTTATCTCTTCTCTAATTTGGTCGTGAAATGCCCACATATTTTGAGATGGACTTGTCCAACCATACTTCTCTAAATATGGAAAAAGTTGATTCTCTTTTCTAGCAAAATGAAGCTCTACTTTGGATAATTTTGCAAATAACTCTTTAAAAAGTTCAAAGTGGTGTATAGGGTTTGCTACCTCTAATTCTCTAATATAACTACGGATTAGTAGGTTCTCTTCAAGATATGTTCGTACAGGGTGTCCATCCGGATATTGTCCCTCAAATGGAGAGTTTGAAAGTTTACTCATATTTTAGCCTTAATTTTTTTGGTAGTATAATATAGTTAGCTTAAATAATATAGTATAATACTTTATAAAATATAATAAAAGGATTATTTGTGAGAATAATAAAATATATAGTAATTATGATACTCTTTGGTAATATAAGTTATGCTAAAGTAGATGATTCTATTGTAAAAATTTATACAGTTTTTAAAACACCAAGTTATGATACACCATGGAATAGTAGAGTGCAAAGTGCTAGTGGAAGTGGAGTAGTAATTGAGGGAAATAGAATTTTGACAAATGCTCATGTTGTAGCAAATACCACATTTTTAGAGGTAAAAAGAAATGGAGATACCAAAAAATATCGTGCTAAGGTAGAGTTTGTATCACATCAAGTAGATTTAGCTATTATCAAGATTGTTGATGAGAAATTTTTTGATAATGTTAGGGCTTTAGAGTTTGGTAAAAGACCTAAAAAAGAGCAAAAAGTAGCAGTTTATGGATTTCCTTTGGGTGGGAATACTTTAAGTGTTACTACAGGTATAGTCTCACGAATAGAACATATATCTTATGTCCATAGTGGAGAGGTTTTTCTAGGAGTTCAAATAGATGCTGCTATTAATAGTGGAAATAGTGGAGGACCTGCGATTAGTAAAGGTAAGATTGTGGGTGTAGTGATGCAAGGTATGACAAATGCACAAAATGTAGGATACTTAATATCTATTGATATAATAGAGAGATTTTTAGAAGATATAAAAGATGGAAAACTAGATGGTTTTGCAGATTTGGGACTTACTACTATGAGAATGGAAAATCCAACAATTAGAGAGTATTATAAAATGGATAACAATACTACTGGTATCTTAATAACTCAAATCGCCCAAGTTTCAAAAGCTTATGATAAACTCAAAGAGGGTGATATATTAGTAGGTATAGATGGGCATAAGGTAGAAAATGATGGTAAAGTAGAGTTTGAAAAAGGTGCATTTACCTACTACTCTTACTATTTTGACCAAAAGCAAATTGGAGAGAGTATTCCTATTAATATTTTACGAGATGGTAAATTTTTAACAGTAGATGTAGTATTAAATAATGTTACAAACGATAATCTATTAGTTAATACATTTCAATATGATAAAATGCCAAGATATTATATTTTAGGTGGATATGTATTTAGTCCTCTTACTAGAAATCTATTATATGGCAAAAAACAATCACTATTGAGATTAAAACTTGCTCAAAGAGAGTGGGCTACAAAAGATAAAAAAGAGGCTGTAGTTTTATTAAAAGTTTTAGCAACTCAATTAAATAGAGGAGACCATAGCTATTCACTATTTAAAATTGATAAAATTAATAATAAAGAGTATAAAGACTTTAAAGATTTTGTAAATATTATCAAAAATAGCAAAGATAAATTTATTATACTAGAGGGTGCAAAAGGCTCTAAGGTAGTAATAAATAGAGTCAAAGCAAAAGCTATTAAAAAAGAGATATTAGAGAGATATAGTATCAAAGATAGCCAGAGATTATAATATATGTTAAAAACTTGATAAGGTTAATTATACTTATCAAGTTTAATAGCTTCTATATCAAAGGCTCATCCATCTCACTAGGAATGTCTAACCCCATTAGTTTTAAAATGGTGGGTGCTATATTATTTAATCCCATATTTTTTTTGATAGTTGTTACACCAGTTGCTACTATAAAACACCATACATCTCCAACGGTATGATTGGTAAGAGTATTTCCATCTTTATCTTTCATCTCTTCACAATTTCCATGGTCGCTTGTGATGATAGAGGCATAATTTTTGGCTTTTGCTTTATCTAATATTCTTTGGAGTTGTTTATCTACGGTATTTACAGCTATCTTAGCTGCTTCATAATCTCCTGTATGTCCTACCATATCGCCATTTGCAAAATTTACTACTATAAAATCATACTCATCTTCCATAGCCTCTAATACTCCATCACAAACCTCAATAGCTGACATTTCTGGTTTCATATCATAAGTTTTAACATTTGGACTTGGTACTAAAACTCTTTTTTCTCCACTTAACTCCTCTTCTACTCCACCATTAAAGAAAAATGTAACATGAGCATATTTTTCAGTTTCGGCAGTATGAAGTTGAGATAATCTTTTTGCACTAATTACCTCTGATAATGTATTAGTAGGTGCTTTTTTGGGAAATAGTATTGGATAATCAAATGATGCATCATATTGTGTCATTGTAGCGATATTAAGAGAGATAAATTCTCTCTTAAACTCACTGAAATCTTTTAATCCAAGAGCTGTTGTTATCTCTCTTGCTCTGTCACTTCTAAAGTTTGTCATAATTATACTATCACCATTTTGGATACCATCATAACCATCAAAAGCAGTTGGTATAATAAACTCATCATAAATATCACTACTATATTGTGAATTGATATAATCTTCTATATTATCGCTCTTTGGTATAGCATTTACAATAGCGTTATAACCTCTCTCTACTCTATCCCATCTATTATCTCTATCCATAGTATAAAACCTACCACCAACAGAGGCTATAGATATATTATCACTACAAATATCTTGAATTTGATTAATATAACTCATAGCAGATGAAGGTGATACATCTCTACCATCTGTAATAAGATGTAAAAAAACTTTTTTATCCTCTTTTGCTATTAATTGTGCTAATCCAATAGTATGAGATATATGAGAGTGTACTCCACCATCACTAAGTAATCCAATTAAATGAACTCTATCACTTTTGGTTATTGTATTATTTAATGCTCTATTATTTTTTATTGAACCATCTTCTAATGCCAAAGATATTTTGACTAAATCTTGATATAAAATTCTACCACTACCAATAGTCATATGACCCACTTCAGAGTTTCCCATCTGTCCATCAGGCAAACCTACACTAAGCCCTGAAGTTGATATAAGTTCATGAGGTACTTCTTGGAATAGTTTATCATAAGTAGGTGTAGTAGCATCTTTGAAAGCATTACATATACTATCAGGCTTATATCCTATACCATCTGTTATTACTAAAATTGTTTTTTGCATATATCTAATCCTAAATTAGTTTTTAATAAAATTAAAGAGGAGTAATTTTACTATCCTCTTTATGATATTATATTATATTTTATTTTAAATAGGCAGGTGTTTGATAATATCCTATACTACCATCTCTCATATCAAGTCTGATTTGAACGGTATATCTACCTTTTTTCTTGATATTTATATCATTTATAACTATTTTACTATCTATAAATTTAATATCTTTAACTAATATATCATCTACTTTTGTATGTGGTCTAGTGAGTAGAAACTGAATACTATCTATATCTAAAGTTGAGACTATATTAGAACTGCTTTTATCTTTGATAATAAAATTAAAGCTATTTTTACCCTCTTTTAATACTACTTGGTCTTTTTGAATTTTATTACTATGAATATTATCAGTAACTACCATTCTATCTTTGTGAGTAAGTTCAATACTATATTTTTTATCAAAAGCATCTTTTTTTATTAATATTTCATTAATATTTATATCTACCATTTGATACTTTTGCATATATGTATTAGACTCTTGGACAGGCATTGATGATGCTGAACGAATTGTCCAATAGCTAAGAAGAATAGCCATCATTAAAAAGCCAACTATCATATGAGGCCAATATGTTTTTTCTTTAACTCTCTCCACGCTTTCTCCTTATAATAAATGGTTGAACCAAAAATATCCATAATACAACTAAACTACCTGCATATACGATATATTGGAAAATAGATATTAAATCTTTTGTATCATTTGGTATTGTTTTTTCCATTTTAATACACTTAAATTTAGCAATTTGGTCTGCTAATTCTGATACACCTTGAACTAATGCTATATTATACTTATCCTCTAAGCTATTTTTATCTATAGATGCAACTACACCTATCATAGCAGATTTTACTTCACCTGAATTATACATTTTAGCAAGTTTGGGTGAAGATGCGATTAATCCTACTCTTTTAGCACGAGGAATAAATATTACTGCAACATAAGGCTTACTCATATTATTTTCATAACTCTTTAAATATTCAAATAAATTACTTCTTGGCTTTAACATCTCATTACTACTAATTGTATATATATTAATATCTAATTTATCTTTTGATTCTTTAGATATATCATTTATTAAAATTCCAGCTTTGTATGTAATAAAGTCATCTTTGAGTATATTATTTGAGTATAGAAGAGTTTGAAAGATAAAAGTAAGCAGGGCAAAAGCCCATACTTTACTTTTTTGCATTAGCTTATAAATAGATGGTTGTCTGTTACAACAGACCATATTGTGATTAATGCCATTAAAAGCATACCTACACCTAATACTTTATCCATAATTGATATCATAATAATTCTCCTTATTTTACATCAACAAATGAATGCTTAGCATTATCAACACTATTAGCTTTAACATTTGTTAAACTTCCAGTAATTGAACTAGCATCATAATAATTAGTAGCACTTTTTTGTTGTACTCCAATTCCCCATATAGTTAAAACAACTAATATAGTCAATAAAAGTACAGTAGCTATTAACATACCTGTTACACCATGTAATCCAAATACATTTCTATTTGTGTTTTCTGTTACCATATCACTCTCCCTATTTCAATGTTTTGATATAAGCTGATAATGATTTAGCTTGAACTGGTGTTAGCATAGTTTTAAATGATGGCATAGTTCCAAGCTTACCTTTTTTACCATGTTCTAAAGTTTTGATAATAATTGTATCATCATACTCAGCAAGATTAGGTGCCATTCCAGCCATTCCTTTACCATCTTCACCATGACAAGATGCACAAGCAGTAAATGCAACAGGTTTTTCACCTTTCATTCCACTAGCAATCCAAGTAGCAATAACATTAGCATCATCTCCACTTACCATACCAGCTGGCATTGCACCCATTGGATAGCTAAGTTGATTTGAACCATTTGCTATTATATCTAATATTTGAGCTTTACTCATACGAGTAGTAAAATCTTGTGCTTTACCTGATAATCCATCACCTGTAGTACCATGACATGGCGCACATTTAACTAGAAATATAGATTCACCCATCTCTTTTAATACAGATACACTAGGGTTTTTATAAGTAGCTTCAAACTTCTTATTATATGCTAAAACCTCTTCGTTGTACTGTCCAATTTGAGAAAATGCGTTTAAAGGATAACCTATAAACCAGTACCATACTCCCCAAATCATTGTTCCTAAAAATGAAAATGCCCAACCAGATGGAAGCTCATTTAAATACTCACCAATACCATCCCAGTTCTCTTCTGCCAATTTTCCATCTGCTGTATCACTCTTCATTTGATTGATATATTTTACAGATACACCAGCTGTTATTACAGCAATTGCAATAGCACCTATCATTGTAATCATATTGATAGGATCACTCAAATCAATATTCATAGAATTAACTACATAAAATGTAGCTAGGATAAGAACCACTGCAAATGATAGTGCTTTTATCATTAAACCGTTCATATATTTTACTCCTTACCTTTTTTATCTAAAGTTTTAGGATTAACATCTACAGGGGCATCACTTATCTCATCATGAAGTGCCATATCTGCATATTTTTCATAATCCCTCTCACCTTTTTTTTCACTTCTGTATAAATGAACTATATATCCATACAGAAGAAATACCAAAAACATTGTAAAAAAGAAGTTTGCATACGCTTGTAGCTCCCTTATTTCCACTATGCTAACCTCTACTTCAATCTATTTAAATATGCAATTAATGCAACAATTTCAGGGATTTTTCCTGATTCTACTGCATCTTTAACATTTTTATTTTTCATATCAGCTGTAATTAACTTAGCCTCTGCAAGAGCCATTTTTTGTGCCTCTTCCCAAGTTCCAAGTTTAACTCCACCCTCTACATCATAAGGAGTATTAAATACTGCCTTAACTGTGAAAGCTTCTGCATAAGCAGTCTCAATATCAGCTATATTTGTAAAGTGATGTTTATATGCTGGCATAATAGAACTAGGTACTACTGCTGTTGGTTCAAACATATGAGTTTCATGCCAATCTGTTGTACGATAATTTCCTACTCTATGTAAATCAGGTCCAGTTCTTTTTGAACCCCATAAAAAAGGTCTATCATAAGCATACTCTCCACTTAATGAATATTGTCCATATCTATCAGTTTCTGATTTAAATGGTCTAATCATTTGTGAATGACATGACATACAGTTGTCTTTTTTATAAACTTCTTTACCAGCTAGTTCAAGAACTGTATAAGGTTTTAAACCTTGAACAGGACGAGAAGCTTCTGCAAAGTTTGGCAAAATCTCTATAAGACCTGCAAATGCGATAACAATAAATACTCCAACACTAAAAAAGAATGGATTTTTTTCTAACCAATGAAACATAATCTACCTCCTTAAGCCATAGGTGTTTTAAACTGTGGTTCTTCTTCTAATCTCTTAGAAGCAGTTATAGTTTTATAAATATTAAATGCGAACATCAAGAATCCTACTAAATATAATACACCAGATAATGCTCTAATTGCATAATATGGGTGAAGTACAGTTACTGTATCGATAAATGAGTACATTAAGTTACCATATTCATCAACAGCTCTCCACATCATACCTTGTGTAATACCTGCAATCCACATAGATGTAAAGTATAATACAACAGCTACAGTTTGTAACCAAAATTGAGATTCAAGAAGTTTTCTAGAGTATATTTCTCTTTTGAACATTCTAGGTGTCATATGGAATATTGCAGCCATAATCATAAATACAACCCAACCAAGAACACCATCATGAACATGCCCAGGAATCCAATCTGTAAAGTGAGCAATAGCATTTACTGATTTAATAGCTTGAATTGGACCTTCAAGAGTTGAAAGCATATAGAATGTTGAAGCTAGAACCATAAATTTAATTAGTGGATTTTCAGTAAGTTGATTCCACTCACCCTTCATTGTAAGAAGCATGTTAATCGCTGAACCCCAAGATGGCAAGATAAGAACTATTGAGAAAATAGAACCCATAGTCTGCATCCAATCAGGAACAGGAGAGTATAAAAGGTGGTGAGAACCAGCCCAAAGATATACAAACATTAAACCCCAAAATGATAACAAAGACAATTTATATGAATAGATTGCTTGACCAGACTCTTTTGGTAAGAAGTAATAAATCATAGCAACAATAGGCACAGTAAACACGAATGCAACAGCATTATGTCCCCACCACCATTGAACTAGAGCATCATTTGTCCCAGAATACATAGAAACGGAGTGCATAATATTACCATAACCTGATACTAAAGCAGTTGGTACTTCCATATTATTAAATAGGTAAAGCATAGCTACACCAAGGAAACAAGCAATATAATACCATAATGAAATATATAGTGATTTTTCTCTTCTGATACCAATGATACCAAATAGACTAACTCCCCATAATACCCAAACAATAACAATAACAATATCTATTGGCCACTCATATTGAGCATACTCTTTACCAGCAGTAAACCCTAAAAGTAGTGAAATAGTTGCAAGTAATGCACCTACAAAATATAACCAAAAGTGAATCTTTCCTATAACCATAAGAAATTTTGACTCTGCCATTGAAACCTTAAGAACTCTTTGTGCTACATAATAAAATGTTGCAAAAACTCCACTTAAAGTAAAACCAAAAATTACAACAGTAGTATGAACTGGTCTAAGTCTTGAAAAAGTACCATATTCCCCTAATAAGTAATTAAGTTCTGGAAATGCCAATTGAGACGCTATAAGCGTACCAACTATCATACCTAAAATTCCAAACAAAATTGTTGTATAAGTAAACAATTTCGCTATAGAATAATCATATTCTAACGCAGCATTTGATTGCATGCAATACCCCCTTTATTTTTTACATCATAACATAATGATATATATTAACCTTGTATTATAGTTAAAGTGGTATTAAGAATGACTAAATAAAATGCTTTTTAGAGCTAAAATTATAAAAAAACTAGATTTAAAAACACTACTAGCAAGTAGTATTAAGATGTTAATTTATTATCTTCAATAAGTTCTAAAAGAGTAGTATTTATCAAAAAATCATCGATAGAACATCTAGGTTTTTGCCACTTATCATGGAGAATACATTTTTGTTTAAAATTACATTTTATATCCATCAAAATACATTTACTATTATCAATATTATCAAATACCTTAATAATATCTATAACCCTAATCTTTTCTAACTCTCTATTTAAGATAAAACCACCATATTTACCTTGAATAGATGTAATAATCTCACTCTTTTTTAATTTAGTCATAATTTTTGCTAAATATTTATAAGAGATATTTAGCTCTTGGGAGAGTATTTTTGATGAATATCTCTCATCTGGTGATTTTGCCATAAACGATAAAATCTGTATTGCATATTGTGCAGTTGTTGTTAATATCATTAAATATCTTCTATCTATTAAATAATTTTTTGATATATTTAAACAAGACTCTAAAAAGTCCTAAGATTAAGTATATAGCAATAGTAAATACTAATGGATGAAATGCACCAATTCCATAAGCACCTGCCGTGGAAAGTGCCTCTATATGAGATAATGGGTGGTCTAACCACTCTTTAAAATGCATACCTAATGCTAAAAATATAAAAACTGATAAAAACAGTATAATCTCTTTTTTCAAATGATAACCTTACTAATTAAATTAATTACTGTATAATTTTACAAAAAGGTTTATAAAGAGATGCTTTTTAAATATAAAGGTATAGATAAACTTGGTAAAAGTGCCAAAGGTACACTAGAAGCCTCAACACAAGATGAAGCTAAAAGTAAATTAAAGGCAATGGGTATATATTACGAACTACTCAAACCATCAAAACAGTTATCATTAGATGAATTTTCTAAACGAGAAATGCCTAGTGTGTTACTTAGTGGATTTGCCAAAGAGTTATCTTCTTATCTAAATTCTGGAATGGCTATGCTAACAGCCCTCAAACTAATGGAAAACCAACACGAAGATGAAAAAAAATATAGCTCATTTTTAAATTCGCTTAAAAGTATGATTGATGAGGGAAAATCACTTAATGTTGCACTAACTTCTCAAAAAGTATTCTCTCTTCCAAACTTTTTTACACAAAGTATTAGTGTATCAAGTAGTGGTGGGAAGCTTGGTGAAGTCCTTACTAATATGGGAAATTTCTTCTCATCTCAATCAAAAGTAAAAAAACAAATTTCAAGTGCAATGGCATATCCTATATTTATATTAAGTGTTGCAATTTTAATGAGTGGATTTCTTATTACATTTGTTGTACCCAAAATCACAGGTATATTTGAAGATACAGGTCAAGAGCTACCAGAAATTACACAATTTGTACTCTCTATAAGTGATTTTTTAAAAGCTCACTATATTACTCTTTTTATATCTTTGATAATATGGGTTATAGTATATAAATTTTCTTATAAAAATATAACCTCTTTTAAATTATCAGTAGATAAACTAATGATAAGATTACCAATAATTGGTACAATCATTCAAAATTATGAACTAGGAAGATTTTCTTATATATTATCTTTGATGTTAAATTCAGGAGTATCTTACGCACAAGCCGTAGAACTTGCTTCAACTACATTTAATAATAATGGACTCAAAAAACTATTTGCAGATGCCTCAATAAAAGTAGTAGAGGGAAATAAGCTATCAAATGCTCTAGCTATAAGTAAAGGTGTTAAGCTAAAAAGAAACTTTATGCAATCATTAGCATTAGGAGAAGAGTCAAGTGAAGTAGCACATATATTAGATAATATAGCAAAACTTTATAATGAAGAGAATGAGGATAAGATTAAACTACTACTTAGTCTTTTAGAACCAATTATGATGCTTTTTATTGCAGGTATTGTAGGTGTGATAGTTGTAGCAATGTTGCTACCAATTTTTTCTATGAATTTAGGAGCATAAGAGATGGCAAAACAGAGATTTAGAGATATAAAAAAAGGTAATATCAAAGATATACCTAAAAAAGAGAAAAAAACAGAAGTAAAAGATAACAATAATTACGCCTCCATTGGAGATAGATTCAAAGCATTCTTAACAGATTTATTTATGCTACTGATGCCAATAATGTACTTTGTAGTATATGTAATAGTAGGAAGCAGAGAGAACTTTAGCAATAATATGGCAATGGGTTGGATATATATTATAATTCCAAACTTTATATTAGTAGTGGTATTCTTTGCCAAAAAATCCCAAACCCCAGGGTGCAAAGCATATAATATAAAGCTTGTAGATAGAGATGGGAATAAGCCATTAATAGGCTCTATAATACTAAGATACTATATAGAACTACTTGCTATTATTAGTATAATACCACTATTTATTCCATTTTTTCATAAAGATAAAAAATCTCTTCAAGATATAATATCAGCTACGCATTTGCTAAGGGTAGAATAAAATTCATAATTTTAATACTTCTTGCTAATACTTCTGCTTTATCTTTCTAAAATATTAAGGAAGTATATCTAAAAAAAAGAGTATTATAAATTAAGTTTTATAATACTCTATCAGGAAAATATTTAACTTTTTGGAACTGATGCTTTAGCTTCAGCAGGTATTTAGTGAAGCTGGAGCCATCACTTCCGAAGAGCAATAATCCTTAAGTCATTGGCATTGAGCTGAAGTCATCTCGTCCAAAAAAATTATTACATATAAATTAATAAAAATATTCCAAATAATATTCTATATATTCCAAATGATACAAATGTAAATCTCTCTAAAAATATTAAAAGTGATTTGATTGTAATATAGGCTACTATAAAAGATACTATAAATCCTATAATAAATGGGGTATAATCTAAATTAGCAAACTCATCATAGTGTTTAAGTAAATCATATCCACTTACTGCACCCATTACAGGAATTACTAATAAAAATGAAAACTCTGTGGAGGTCTTTCTATCTAATTTTAATAATAATCCCCCTATAATTGTAGCCCCTGCTCTACTTGTGCCAGGAATTAGTGAGAATATTTGTGCTAATCCTATAAAAAAGGCTTGTTTGAATGTAATGTTATCTATAGTTGTGGTGTGAGTTTTTTGCTCATCATAAAACTTTTCTACTATTAAAAAGATTATTCCACCTATTATAAACATAATTGCTACGATATTCATACTAAAAAGCTCTTTGATATTATCTTTGAATATAAATCCTATAATTGCTAATGGTAAGAATGCTATTAATAATTTTTGCCATAGCTCTATATTTTGGGGGCTTAGTTTATCTTTATATACTAATATCACTGCTAAGATTGCTGAAAATTGTATAATTACTTCGTAAGCTTTGTTTATACTATTTTGTTCAATTCCCATAAAATGAGATGCTACTATCATGTGTCCTGTTGAAGATATAGGTAAAAACTCTGTAAATCCCTCTATTATTCCTATAATTATTGCTTGAAAAATATCCATATAACTACCTTTAATTAATATCTGCTATTATATCACAAAGGAAATTAGTATGAGCGAAAGTATAATTATATTGATGTTAAGTGTATCTACATTTCTTGGGGCATTGGGGCTTCTTGCTCTTATTTGGGGTGTGAAGACTGGGCAGTTTGATGACCAATCTAAGTTTATTGATGGGGCAAGATATGATAACCAAGAGGATTTAGAGGATGCTGTAAGAATGAGTGAAAAGCAAAAAAGAGCAGAAACAAAATCTAAATCTAATTATATGCCACCAGATTAGGCACAATTGAGTTTTGATAATAATATGGACGAATTTTGGGTGGAATTTTGGCTTTTCTATATAACTCTTTGTACTCTTTTGGCATTTTAGTTTTGATATAGGGTGATATATAGATTAAGTTATTACTACTTTCAACCACCCATAATCCACCAATTACGATAGAGTTTGATTGAATAATTTCATTTCGTTGGGCATTGCTTAGTAGATAACCTAGTTTTTTGAGTGTTATATCTACTGCTTTGATTTTATATTGCATATTTTCTATTTTGAGGATAATTAACTCTTGATAGCTATATATTTCTCTAAAATTTTGAGTAAGTTGAGATTTATCAGTTTTTAGATAATCAAGACTTTTTTTGACACCATCTCTATATTTATCTATAAAACTATTTGCAAACTCTTCTCTAAATCTATTTCTCTCATATTTATCACTAAAATTTGAGCTATCAACAAAATATTTATAACTATTTTGATCTAAAAACTCTAAAAGTTCATTTTTGGAGGTTTGAAGAATGGGGCGAATAACTTTATAATCTTTTCTATTAGATATTGACTCTAATCCAATAAGTTCCATTAATCCTGCACCTTTGGAGAGTCTCATAAATAACCACTCTAATTGGTCATTTAGTTGATGTCCCATTAATAGATTATCATAATCTACCATTAGTTTATCAAAAAATTTATATCTTATATCTCTTGCTTGTTTTTCAAAATTATTTCCAATTATTAGAGATTGTATTGTATAACAGTTAATATCATATATATTAGCTAACTCTTTGGCATATTTTTCTTCATCATCTGAACTATCTCTAGTTTGATAATTAACAAGTGCTATATCAAACTCTATCTCTTCTTGTAATAGTAGAAAAAATAGAGCCGTAGAATCAACTCCTGCTGAAAAAGCTAATAAATTTTTGGACTCTTTTAAGAGTTCTATATGCTCTAAATTAATGTGGCTAATAGTCTATCTCCTGCTATCTCTGTAATTTTGGCTCTATAAATCTCTCCATATTTAATCTCTAATTCATTTGTATCATTGATTAATATATCTCCATCAATCTCAAATGCCCAACTAAGTGGTCTAGCAGAGAGGATATACTCATGTTCATCACTCTCTCCATTTAATACAATATCAATAGTTTTACCTATCATATTTTTAAGTGATTTTATATTTGTTTTAGATGCAATATCACCCAAAATATTTGCTCTTTTAGCAATTAATTCACTATCTAACTGCTCCATTGTATGAGCTTTTGTACTCTCTTCATTAGAATATTCAAAGATACTTAATCTATCAAATTCAAAAGATTTTACAAATTTAGAAACTTTTTCAAACTCCTCTTTACTTTCATTTGGGTGTCCTGCTATAATCGCACTTCTTATCATACTATCTTTATGACTTTTCATTTGTTCAAGTAATCTAATTGTAGCCTCTTCTCCAAATCCTCTCTTCATCTTAAGTAACATAGAATCTGCAATATGTTGAATTGGCATATCGTAATATGTTTCAAAAATCTTGGAGTATGCAATTTTATCAATTAACTCTATTGTAGTAGTAGATGGATATAGATATAATATTTTGGCACTCTTTACCCCATCAATCTCTTCTACCATATCAATTAAATCAATTAAACCATCTTTTAATCCCATATCTCTACCAAAAGAGCTACTATCTTGTGATACAAAAGAGAACTCATAATATCCATTAGCTACTAATCTCTCTACCTCTTTTTTGATAGAATTTAATCCACGAGAGTGTAATTTACCTTTAAATGATGGAATAGCACAAAAACTACAAACTTGATTACAACCCTCTGATATTTTGATATAAGCATGAGAGTTTGAACCTGTAATTACACGATTAGAACTCTCATCTGCTAGATATACACTATCACTAAATCTATTCTCTTTAGATGCTATTAGTTCATCAATCTTCTCATAATCTCCAACACCTGTAAATATATCTACCTCAGGAAGCTCTTTTTGAAGCTCTTCTCTATATCTTTCACTTAGACATCCACTTACAACTAAAAGCGAATTATCTTTTCGTATATTATGAGTATCAAGAATTGTGTTGATACTCTCCTCTTTGGCAGAATCTATAAATCCACAAGTATTAATAATAATAACATCTGAAATAGAGGCATCATCTACCACCTCATACTCTTTTAATCTACCCAACATAACTTCACTATCTACTAGGTTTTTGGTACAACCTAAACTAATTAAATGTAATTTTTTACTCAATTTTATCTCTTTTTATTATTATATTTTTGGTGTTGTCAGGGGACGACACCCTACTTGTCTAAATATTTTTTAAGTTCATCTATAGATATATTTAACTTTTTAGCTACTATATCAATAGATAGATTAAACTCTTTTATCATTGTAATAGCAGTGGTTATTATTCCTTTCTCTATTCCTCTTTTTTCATAGGATAATTATAGCATAAATTGGGATATATAAAAAATTAAATCACTATTGAAATACAATATCTAATGACTCTTTACATGCAATTAAAGTTTCTTTATCAACGAAACCTATCTTCTTAACTAATCTATTTTGAGCCAAATTTCACCCTGTTTCAAAGAAAGTCCTCACTATCTAAAGTAGTAAATTCTGTTAAATTATTACCATCTTTATACTCATTAGCCATCATTTCTACAGCTTTTTGAAGTTTTATTTTTTGTTGTTGAGCAAGATAACTCTCTATTGCTAATTTTATAATTTCTGATTTTGAATGTTTTATCTCATTTTTTAAATTATCTAAAGCTATATTCATACTATTAGGTAAAGAAAAAGTTATTCTACTATATTCTATCTGATTTGTAGCTATCATAAGTGCACTCCTAAAATATATAATTTATTTGGTGGGTTAGCACCCATTCTATATCTATAAATTATGCTATATTAAACATCTATATAATACAATATTTTAAAATAGTTGTCAAGTTAAAGGGGAGTAAAATTTAAAAGAGTATTTTCTATTTTGGTGTTGTCAGGGGACAACACCCTACAAAATATTTTAAATAATTACAGATATATTTATTTAAAATATTTAATAAATGGGTGTAAGTTCGGTAGAAACCGAACTTACGAACAAAAATAGTCTAAAACTAGAAGTTCCATTTAGCCCATACACGAACGATGTCATTATCTGTAGCATCAACACCATCATCAACTTCAGTAGCAACATAAGCAGCAAGTACTTGTGCATTACCAATTTTAGCTGTAGCAATTACATCTAATTCATTATAATCATTCAATGTAACACCTGCACCTGTTTCCATTTCTGTCATACCATAAGCAACAGTAAGAGTTGTATTACCAATTGCTGGTAAATCATAAGTAGCTGAACCTTTTACTACGATTGTATCAGCAGTACCTAAAACAGAGTTAGCACCTGAAATAAAGTTTTGGTTAGCAACCATTTGTGTATATAGTGGAGTTTTTACACCTGTAGAAATATTTCTAACAGCTAAGTTACCAGCACCATTTTGTAAATCAACACCTGTATATGCTGCACTTAATGCTACACTACCAAATGCAGGGATAGCAAAGTTACCACCAGCTTTTACACCATAAGCGATTGTAGCATCTGTAGAATCAACATCTAATGTACCACCTTGAACACCAACATTAATTGTATTACCAGCTACTTTTGTACTAAATTTAGCATCACCCCATAAAGCGATAGTATCTTCAGCTAATAATCCAGCTTCTGATAAGAAGTAGAAAGAACCTGTAAGAGTAAGACCAGCAACTGATTTATTAACAGCAGTTAACATTAAAGCACCATTATTATTAGCACCAATATCAGCCCATGCTCCTAGGTTACCAATAGCATTTCCTCTAGCAATCCAAGCACCAACTAAAGTAGTATCTGGTAAATCAGAGTTTATAAGAAGTGCTGCTTCAAATGAGTTAGAGAATACATTCCATTTTTCAGAGAAAGCAAATGGAGAAAGATTTTTTGGAAGATACATTCTACCAACTTTAGCTGTTGTATTACCGGCTGTATATGTAAGGTAAGCTTGTGTTAATTCACCACCATTAATTCCAGCACCTGCTCCTTGCATTGTACCAGATACGAAATCATTTACTATTCCATCAGCACCACCATCAACAAAACCAACAGGAGCAGGAACAGCGATAGCATCACCATCTTTTTCTAAACCTAAAGAACCAAGTGCAACAATTTCTACACCAAATCCAATACCTGTATCCATAAGGTTACTACCTGTAACACCTAATTTAATACCAGCATTTGCTTTTGAAACATCACCATCAAATAATTCATTGTCAGTTACAGCTGCACCATTTTCTACTGTTTGATAATAAAGTACAGTTTGACCATACCACTTAAGATTTGATGTTGGACAAGGTTTAACTTCTACCTCTTCTGGTATAACAACTTCTTTGATGTCTCCACCAGCAAATAGTACAGCTGATGCTGCGATTGATAATAATAATAGTTTTTTCATAATTTCTCCTCAGAATATTTTTTGTTTATGATTTTAGGAATTATAACATAGGATTCTTTAAAAAGTCAAGGATTTTTAATAAAAATTAACAAAAAGTTAATGATTTGTTAATAATTCCATGATAAATCGTGATATAATAGCTTAAAAAGAGAATATATTAAATGACTTTTGGAAGTATAGAGTATCTAAATCTGTTGCCTTTTCATATATTTCTTAAAAAATATATGAAAAATTCAAATATTTATCAAGGTCTTAGATACAAAAGAGATGTCCCCTCAATTATTAATAAGAGATTTAAAAGACGAACTATTGATGGTGCTTTTATATCTAGTATAGAATCTCGTAGATGTAAATGTAGTAGTATTGGTATAGTAGCTCACAAAGAGGTACGGAGTGTATTTGTGATACCAAATAGTAGAAATAGAGATGATAGTGCCTCTGCATCATCTAATAAGTTGGCAAAAATACTTAATCTTGATGGTGAGGTAATTATAGGGGATAGGGCATTGAGATATTATCTTGATGGTGGTGATGTGATAGATTTGGCTAGTGAGTGGTATAAGAGATATAAATTGCCTTTTGTATTTGCAAGGCTTTGTTATAACTCACATCAACAAGAGATAGAAAGCATTGCAAAAAAGTTTATATATAGTAATGTAAGGATACCTCAATATATTCTCAAAAAAGAGGCGTTAAAAAGAGGCATTAAACCTAGAGAGTTAATAGAGTATTTATCTTTTATTAACTATGAGATTGATTATAAAGGGAATAGGGCATTTAAGCTTTTTATTAAGAAGGCTAGAGATTTATAATTATATAAATCTCTTAGGTAGGTTTGGTGCAACCAAATATTAAATATATGCAAAACTAATCGGAAATGATGGCTTCAGCCTCACCAAAAGCTGGAGCTAAAGCACCAGTTCCAAGTTTTGCAAGAAGTTTAATATTAAATTGGTGGTTTTTACCCACCCTACAACATAATTATTTAATTTATAATTCCTCTTTAATTTGAGTTGTAGATATTCCATCTGTTCGTGAGAGGTATATTACTTGGCAATAATCTTTTAAAAAATCAAATTTACCTTGCCAATCATCACCCATTACAAATATATCTATATTATATTTTTGAATATCTAATATTTTTTGTTCCCAATTAGTTTCTGGGATTACCATATCTACATAACGGATTGATTCTAAAACTACTTTTCTATTATCATAATTTAAAAGTGATGATTTATGCTTTTTTGAATTAAACTCATCTGATGAGAGTCCTACTATTAATTTATCACCTAATGCTTTGGCTCTTTTTAAAATATTTATATGTCCAATATGTAAAATATCAAATGTTCCATAAGTTATAACTTTTTTCATCTATTTTCCTATTTTTACTCTTTGAGAGTGTGTGATTGCTATTGCCATAGCATCTGTAATATCTAGTGGTTTTATCTCTTTTTTAATTCCTAGAACTCTTTTAACCATAAAGGCTACTTGTTCTTTTGAGGCTTTTCCATTTCCTGTAAGAGCCTTTTTGACTTGAAGAGGAGTATATTCATAAAAGTATCCAATATCTTGTAAAATTTTGAGAGATAATGCTCCTCTAATTTGAGCAAGTTTAAGTACACTTTGTGGATTATATGCAAAAAATATACCCTCAATTGCTACTTCATCTATTGTATTTCTTTTGATTATTATATCAAGTCCTTCTATTAGTTCTACTATCTGTTCTTGTAAGTTGGTTGTCTTGATTTTAACAACCCCTGCTTCAATAAGTGAATAACTTCTGTTATTGTAATTTATTATAGCATAGCCCAAATTACGGCTTCCAGGGTCTATTCCTAGGATATTCATTCACACCTTTATTAACATGTTAATAACTTTAGTAACATAGAACTACAAAACTATTCACATCTATATTTTATAACTCAAATTTTATCTAAATTTAGATAAAATTCACGAAGTTATTCACTGTGGGAGTTGAGATATGAGTATTGGTCAAAAAGTATTATTAGAACTAAAACAAGAGATTGCTCTTAAAGATTATGAGAGATATATTAAACTTATCACTTATGATGTCCAAAACTCTAAAAATGATATAGCATACTTTATTGCACCTAATATATTTGTAGCTAAATGGATATATACAAAATTTCATAAAGATATAGAAAATATTTTTGAGATATTAAGTGGGAGAAAGCCTAAAATTAAAATAGGTGTAAAAGAGAAAATCCAAAAGATAGATAATTCAAAAAGCTATACAAGTAATTCTCAAAGAAAATCATCAAAAAGTACAATATTAAATCCATCATTTACATTTGATAGCTTTATAGTAGGGACATCTAATCAATTTGCATTTACAACGGCTAAGAGTGTAGCAGATAAATTAGGAATGTTATATAATCCTCTATTTTTATATGGTGGGGTAGGGTTAGGTAAGACTCACCTACTTCAAGCCATTGGTAATTATCAACTAAATTTTGGTAAAAGAGTATTATATACTACACTAGAGCAGTTTATGAATAAATTTACATCACATATTAAAAGTAAAAATATGGATAGATTTAGAGAACACTTTAGAGAGTGTGATTTACTACTTATTGATGATATACAGTTTTTAAGTGGTAAAGATAAGGTACAAGAGGAGTTTTTTCATACATTTAATGAACTACACTCAAATAATAAACAAATTGTTATGACAGCAGATAGACAACCTAATAAAATCATTGGGCTTGTTGATAGACTTAGAAGTCGTTTTGAGTGGGGATTAATGGCAGATATTCAACCACCAAAACTTGAAACTAAAATTGCTATTATCAAAAAGAAGTGTGAGTTAGATGGGATAGAGATTAGTAGTGAGGTTATTAATTATCTTGCTAGTAATATGGGAAGTCATATTAGAGAGATTGAGGGGACTATTATAAAGCTTAATGCGTTGAGTTCTATACTCAATCAAGAGATTACACTAGAATTTACTCAAAATGCTATAAAAGACCAATTAGATGAGAAAAAAGAGACTATTTCAATAGATGATATTGTAAATTTTATATCAAAAGAGAGAAATGTAAAGCCATCCGATATAAAATCAAAAAAGAGAAATAAGAGTATTGTAGAGGCTAGAAGAATTGTAATTTATTTAGCTAGACATCTCACTCCAAACTCAATGCCACAAATTGCTGTATATTTTGGAATGAAAAATCACTCTGCAATTAGCCACTCAATGAAGAAAATAAATGAGATTATTAATACTGATGAGAACTTTAGAGTGCTATTAGAGGAATTATCTAATAAAATTGGCTCTAATAAAATTAAAATTGATTAAAAAAAAGATATAATTTGAAATGTGAATAGATGTGAATAAGTAAATTCATTAAGAGATGTTAAAAGTAGTCGTAAAATGGTAGTGAGTTGAATGTTTTAACATATTCACCTCACTCTACTACTACTACTACTTATATATCTAATATTAGGAGTTAAAATGAAGATTGAAATAAAGAAACAGATAATAGAGTCTATACTGATTAATACACAACCTTTTTTAGATAAAAAAGATGCTACTCAAATTACATCTCATATATATTTTAATGTAGAAAAAGATATATGTATTATTAAAGCAACAGATTTAGAAATTGGTATAAAAATAATAACAAAAGATATAGAGGTATATGAACTTGGAAGTTTTACAGTAAATGGTAAAAAATTATTAGATATTATTAGGATATTAAAAGATGAAGATATAATTTTGGAGTTAGATGAACAGATTTTAATAATTAAACAAAATCGTTCTAAATTTAAATTACCTACATTTGAATCATCTCAATTTCCAAAATTTCCAACTATTGAAGATAAGGGACAAATAACACTAGATTCTCTAAATTTAATTAGAAATTTAAAAAAGATTACACCATCTATTGATAATAATAATCCAAAGTATGAACTAAATGGTGCTTTGATAGATATAAAAGAGGGTGTTACAAATATAGTAGGTACAGATACCAAAAGATTAGCAGTAGCTTCAATCTATAATAACAATGATAAAGAGTTGTCTATTATTATACCTAAAAAGGCTATTGTAGAGATAGAGAAAATATTTTTAGAAAAGATTGATATATTCTATGACCAAAAAGAACTTATAATTCAAAATAATAAATATTTTATATTTACAAAGCTTTTAAATGGTAAATTCCCAGATTATAATAAAATTATTCCAAAAGAGATAAAATATAATATAAAATTTCCTAAAAAAGAGATGTTAGAGGCAATTAAACAAATATCTATTATATCTCAAGATATTACTATTAATTTTACTACAAATGCAGTATATTTCTCTTCATTAATGCAAAATAGCAACAATGTAGAAGCAAGAACACAATTAGAGATAAATCTTAATATTGAGGAAGATATAGAACTTAATTTTAACAGTAAATATTTAATAGATTTTTTATCACAAATAGATAGTAATGAATTTATTATAGGAATTAATAGCAAAAAACTGCCATTTGTAGTAAAAGATAAAGACTTTATAACTATAATTATGCCAATAACAAATTAAGGTCAATAAATGCAAAAAAATAGAACAAAATTTATATTTGTAACAGGTGGAGTATTAAGTTCTCTAGGTAAAGGTATAACAGCTGCAAGTATTGGTACTCTTTTAAAACACTCAGGAATTAGAGTTGGTGTTTTAAAGTTAGACCCATATATAAATGTTGACCCAGGTACAATGAGTCCATTAGAACATGGTGAAGTTTTTGTAACTAAAGATGGAGCAGAAACAGATTTGGATTTGGGGCATTATGAGAGATTTTTAGATACATCACTTACTCAAAAAAATAACTTTACAACAGGTCAAGTATATAAAACTGTTATAGAGAATGAGAGAAAAGGTAAATATTTAGGTAAAACTATTCAAGTAGTACCTCATATTGTAAATGAGATAAAAGAGAGAATAGTCTATGCAGGAGAAAATAAAAATGTCTTAATTGTAGAATTAGGTGGTACAACAGGAGATATAGAGGGGTTACCATTTTTAGAAACTATTAGACAAATGAAACATGAATTTGGAAGAGATAGTGTAATGAATGTCCATGTTACACTACTGCCATATATCAAAACAGCAGGAGAACTCAAAACTAAGCCAACTCAACACTCTGTCCAAGAGTTACGAAGAATAGGGCTTACTCCTCATATGTTGGTTGTTAGAAGTGAGCATTTTATTCCAAAAGATGTAAAAGAGAAAATAGCATTTAACTGTGATGTAGATATAAAATCTGTTATTGATGCTATGGATTCAGAGAGTATATATAAAGTTCCTATTAATTTTTTATATCAAGATATATTAGAACCAATTAGCAAACAGTTAAATCTAGGTGAATTAAAGCCTGATATGAATAAATGGGACTCTTTAGTTCATAAAATTATAAATCCTAAAAATGAGATAAATTTAGCATTTGTAGGAAAGTATCTTGACCTTAAAGAGTCATATAAATCTCTTACAGAAGCAATTATCCACGCAGGTGCTAATTTAGATTGTAAAATTAGAATTAACTGGGTAGATAGTGAAAAATTAGAAGATGAGGGAAGCCAAAAATATCTACATAATAGCGATGCTGTTTTAGTAGCAGGTGGATTTGGTAACCGTGGAGTAGAGGGTAAAATAGAAGCAATTAAATATGCTAGAGAGAATAAAATACCATTTTTAGGAATATGTCTAGGAATGCAACTTGCTATGATTGAGTTTGCTAGAAATGTAGTAGGAATTAAAGATGCTAATTCAGTAGAGTTTGATGAAGATACAAATGAACCTGTAATATATCTAATTGATGAGTTTATAGATGCTAGTGGAGATAAGCAAGTAAGAACAACTAAATCACCACTTGGTGGTACTATGAGATTAGGAGAGTATGAGTGTAATACCTTAGAGGGTTCTAATCTTGCAAAGGCTTATCATGACTCTACAATTTATGAAAGACATAGACATAGATATGAGGCAAATCCTAAATATAGAGATATTTTAGAGGAGAATGGAATGATAATTTCAGGAGAGTCAAATGGACTTATTGAGGCTGTAGAGGTTAAAAGCCACCCATGGTTTTTAGGAGTTCAATTTCATCCTGAATTTACATCAAGACTACAAACTCCAAACCCATCAATTTTGGCATTTATTAAATTTGCTTTGGAAAATAGAAGGTAGATGAATTATAAATTAATATCTTTAGAGGGCTTAAATAGCACTCTAAAGAATCGTTTTGAGAGAGATGGATTTTTATCTCTCAAAGATTTACCACACCCCTCAACTCTCAAAGATATGATAAAAGCAACAGAGAGAATTATTGAAGCAATTCAAAAAAATCAAAAAATTGTTTTGATAGGAGATTATGATGTTGATGGAGTAGTATCAACGACTATTATGAAGATGTTTTTTGATGATATAGGAGTAGGGCTTAAAACTATAATTCCAAATAGATTTAGAGATGGTTATGGATTAAGTCCTAAAATAATTGATAAAATCAAAGATTATGATTTGATAATAACAGTGGATAATGGAATATCTGCCCTAGAGGCCTCTATTTTGGCAAAAAAGCTTAATATAGAGCTTATCATTACCGACCATCATATCGTTCCAAATAAGCTACCTACTGCCCATTCAATTATAAATCAAAAGCAAAGTGATTGTAATTTTCCTTATGATGAGATATGTGGGGCTCAAATTGCTTGGTATTTAATATCATCTCTTAAAATAGCACTTAAGTGTAAAGTAGATACCAAAGTATATTTATCTCTTGTATCTATTGCTATAATAGCAGATGTAATGCCCTTAATACATATAAATCGTGCTATGGTACTCTCGGGTCTAAATCTACTTAGCAACTCTTCTTTGCCCTCTATAAAGGCTTTAAAAGAGCATTTAAATAGAGATAACTTCAAAGGTGATGATATAGGATTTCAAATTGCTCCACTTATTAATAGTGCAGGGAGAATGCAAGATGCTAGTTATGGAGTTGATTTTTTACTCTCATCTAATATTTATCAAGCCAAAGAGTCATTATCTAAGCTTTTAGAGTTTAATGAAGAGAGAAAAGAGATAGAGGCTACTATTACAAAAGAGGCTATATCTCAATCAAGTAGTGATGATGATGTAATTATTGTTTATGGTGAAAATTGGCATGAGGGAGTAGTGGGGATTGTAGCCTCACGAGTATCAAATCATTTCTCAAAACCAGCTATTATATTATCAAAGGAGGGAGATAGGCTCAAAGGTAGTGGTAGAAGCTATGGAGAGTGTGATTTATTTGATATTGTTAATCAATCTAAAGAGCTATTATTGGGTTTTGGTGGTCATAAAATGGCTGTTGGATTGAGTCTTGATATAGATAATTTTAATATATTTAAAGAAAACTTACAAAAATCATTTAATAGTAAAAACTATAAAATAGATAATATTGATAAAGATATTATAGGTGAAATAAAACTAGATTTAATAGATAACACTATTATAGATATATTAAATCAATTTGAGCCTTATGGAAATGAAAATAGTCGTCCTAAATTTATATCTTATGGTGTAGAAGTTTCACATAGTGATAAGATGGGTAAAAATAAAGAACATCTTAAAATGATAGTAAATCAAGGTAATAGTTATCTTAATGCTATTAAATTTAGATGTGAAGATGAAGTAATGGTAGGAGAGAAAATAGATATTATCTATACTATCAATGAAAATCACTTTAGAGGTGAAACTACAATACAATTACTAATTGAAAAGATTGAAATATGCCCTTTGTAAAAGAGAAGTTTTTTATCCAAGAGGAGTCTTTGGCTTTTATATATATTATGCAAGAGTTTAATTATACCCAAGGAGAATCACAAAGATTAATAGCAAGAGGGCGATTAATAATAGATAATCAATCTATGACTAAAAGCAATAAAAAAATCCAAGGAGAGGTAGAGATAGTATATTTCAAACCATCTTCAAGAGGATTAAAGCCAATCTTTCATACTCCTGATTTTATGCTATTTGATAAACCATCAGGAGTATTAGTCCACCCCAAAAAGATGACTACACCATACTCAATGCTAGATGAAGTAAGAAGCTTTGGAGGGCAAAATGCTAATGGTTGTCATAGAATAGATATGGAGACTTCAGGACTCTTTTTATCTTCTAAGAATAAACTGGCAGAGAAAAATATTAAGATGCTATTTCAAGAGAGAGAGATACAAAAATCATATTTAGCATGGGTAGATGGGGAGTTTAGAGATGAATTATTTGTAGATGAACCTATTTTAACACTACCAATAGGATATGAAACAAGTAAGCATAAAGTAATTATATCACCTGATGGTAAAAAGGCACAAACACTATTTAAACCTCTATATTATGATAAAGATTTAGATACTACACTATTAGCTTGTTACCCCCATACTGGTAGAACACATCAAATTAGAGTACATCTGTTTCATGTGAAACATCCTATTATTGGAGACCCAATATATGGAACAGATTTTGATATTAGCGATGAGTATTTAGAAGATACTCTAACTATTGAGAAGAGAAAAATATATACAGGAGCAAAAAGGCTATTACTACACGCTCAAAGCCTAAGGTTTAAATATAAGGATAATAAGTATATACTATATAGCAAAGAGAATTTTAGAAGTGCTAAAGCACTAATAACAGACCCTAAAGATAGGAAATTTAATAAAAGGATAAAATAGATGAGAAAAACATTTAAACTACAAGAGAGTAATAAAAAAAGAGAGAGAACATTAGAGGCAATCAAAAATGAGATAAGAAAATATCTTAAAAGAGAGAAAAAAAAGAGTTTATCAGATAAATCTACAATGTTTTGGGATTTTGATTGTAAATTTGGTAAGAGTAGAGATGAAGCAGATATTATTGAAATCAAAGATTTAATCAAAGCTTTGGATATTACACTTAGTGAAAATTGGGAAGAGTGTTATATAGAAATATTGGCAAAAGAGGTGGCTAAACCTATTAAAGAAGAGGTAGTAGTAGAAGATAGTTAGAGGAGTATAAAATGACAGATAAAGAACTAAAAGAGTTAGTAGCAAGTCTAGCAATTTCACAAGCTAAAACAGATGAACAAATGGAAAAAACTGATAAGAAATTAGATAAGATAGCAAAAATGGTAGGAGGTATCTCAAATAATCAAGAAGATATAGCAGAAGAGTTTTTTTATAATACATTAGCATCTAA
>Ga0256842_1000579_pt1 | contig 32235 bp, 32 predicted proteins | sample 4559240metaG_FD_185973 | JGI IMG/M metagenome (GOLD analysis project Ga0256842, IMG submission 185973) | Hydrothermal vent microbial communities from Guaymas Basin, Mexico - 4559-240 | ecosystem: Environmental > Aquatic > Marine > Hydrothermal vents | place: Mexico: Guaymas Basin | collected... | reverse complement strand
AACAGATGAAAATGGAAATATTGTTATAGATACTGAAAATCCAAGAACAATCTTAGATTACTTGCGGAAGGCGGTAAAATGGAGGTATTAGAGATTAAACTGAATGAAATTTCTGAAGAACACACATTGAGATGTGACGTAAAGTTTCATCTGTCCTATACTAAATTGAAACGAGGAGGAGAGTCATTAATTCAACTATGTAATTTAATTAAATTTAGAAAAAACAAACCAGATCTTTCTAGTTTAGATATTATTCACATAAAATATGTAGAAATTTCTAATGTTCAGTCCGATGGGGAAGTAAACCTCATCTCATTAGATAAAGTAGATTATCCTGAATTTGAAAGATTATCTAAAAAAATAAACAAAGGGGATATAATAAAACCAGAAAAAAAATCGATTCTTATAAACTCAGTGAGACCCTACCTTAAAAAATTTGTATTAATTGATGATGAAATTGAAGATATATACTTTACAAAAGCTTTTATTGAAATTTGTTCTTATATAATTAACCCAAAATTACTTTACTATCTTTTCAAAACTTTATTTTTAAATAAATTGGTAGCAATATCACGACAAGGAATGAGTTATCCTACATTAAATGAAAAAGATTTTAGATACATTCTTATAGAAAGAAATCTTCTAGAAAAGATTTTGAAGTTTCAAGATAAGATTATAAAAGAGATAGAAAAAATAGAAGCAAAAATCAAAACAGAGAAACAAAAAATAATCCCTCTCCAAGATGTTATAGATAATGTTCTCATTGAATATGGCGTGAAAAGCGATAAATTCAAAAAAGGAGAACTTGAAGTTTTTACAAGTAATACATTGAGCATAAGTAAGCAAAATTTTTTAAGATGTGGTGTACAATACAGAGCCTTTTGGGATGTTTATGATGGATTGTTGTTTTATGGGAAAACGAGATATCCGATTGTTAAAATGGATGCCCTTATGAGGTTGCACAAAACCAAAACATTGAAAAAGGGAACATTAGATAAAGAGTATATCTTAATAGAATTGGAAGATATCGAGCAGAGAACTGGTAAAATTCTCAATATGGATAGAGTAGTTACAGAAATAGGGTCTGACAAAATCTATTTCGGCGATGCTGATTTGATAACTACAAAATTAAGACCATATTTAGGCTATACGATTTTGAATGTTCCTGAATTTGAATTAATAGGAACCACCGAACTTTTACCCTTTAAAGTTGATAAAGACAAAGTATATCCAGAGTATTTAAAATACATTTTACTAAGCAATGAGTACCTGGAAAAATCTCAATTTTTGATGTATGGGAAAGAGCATCCAAGAATTCATCCTTTGGACTTGCTCAATATTAAGATACCTCTTCCACCTAAAGATATCCAATGGAAGATAATTTCCGAAATCCAAGAACAAGAAAAAATAAATGACAAAGTGAAACAAGAGCTTAATGATTATAGAAAACAGATTAATAATTTAATATTTAGATATTTGACAAATCACTAATTGTTTAGAAATAGCTATAAAGGAGATTTTTGTATTTTTACTCAGTTAATCTTGCAAAAACATAATTTTTGCTTTTGATATGTTTTAAATATAACATTTTTTAAAAGGTTGCAGGTTTGTTTTACTCTTTGTAAAAATCGTTGTCTGTTCCGAAAATAAATCACATCTTCTTTTCCATCACGGTTTTCTGCATTTTCACAGCAGCAACTTGGGAGGCAGTTTTTTGCTTATCCATTTCCACCCATCTTTCCACGGCAAGGATGTGCTTGCATTTGATGACTATTCCTGATCGTTTGAGCAGATAATATTTATTGATTCTCTGGTAGTGAGGACAGGTGTAGGTTTTTTGATCGAGGTCAACCATATAGCTTCTAACTTGATACTTTGAGTTATTGCAATTGCTTATCGGTTTTATTTCTTCCTTTTTGATTTCATGGCTTTTTTCAAGGTTCTTTTTTTCAGCAAAGGAGATGTAAGCTTTTGATGAGAGCTCATCTGCCAGTTTAAAAATTAGAATTGTCTTTTTTGAAAATTTAAGTAAAATCCCTGTTTAAGAAAAACAAAATTTTCTATTTAGCTGAACCTTTTTAAAAAAGTTAAGGTCTTCTAATTTGACTTTTGACGAAAAAGTTTATATACTGCATCTACAGATTTAAAAAGATTACAGAGAGGGAACAGGAATGAACGTAAGTAACGTGAAGTTGTTGAAAGCTGAGGAAGAAAAAGTGTTTTTTGAAACTAGGAATGGAGACATTAAGATAATCAATGATGACTTTCTAACAACCACCCTGATTGAAGAGAATTCGATTGACTTGATAGTAACATCTCCTCCATACAATGTGGATGTCCGTTACAATTCGTTTCAGGATGGTATTCCTTACGAGAAGTACCTGGAATTTACGGAGAAGTGGTTGAGAAAAGCCTTTGTCCTGGCAAAACCGGACGGAAGAATGTGTCTGAATATACCTCTGGACAAGAGCAAAGGTAGAAGAGAAGCAGGGTTTCAGAGTGTTTATGCTGACATTGTGAATATTGCTAAAAAGGTGGGGTGGAAGTATTTCTCAACGATAATATGGAATGAAGGAAATATTTCAAGACGAACTGCGTGGGGTTCCTGGTTGAGTGCAAGAGCACCTTACGTTATTGCGCCGGTTGAGGTAATCATAGTCTTTTACAAAGAGAGATGGCAGAAAGTAAAAAACGGAAAATCGGACATAACGAGGGAAGAGTTTATGGAATGGACCAATGGAGTGTGGACGTTTCCAGGAGAAAGTAAAAAGAAAGTCGGGCACCCTGCACCCTTTCCGGTGGAGTTACCAAGGAGGTGTATTAAACTTTTCAGTTTTATAGGTGACACTATACTGGATCCATTCCTGGGAAGTGGAAGCACCCTGGTTGCGTGTATTCTACTTGGTAGAAAAGGAATAGGTGTGGAGATTGATAGAAACTACTGTGTCCTGGCCAGAAACAGACTGTTAAGGGAAGCTGGAATAATGCAGTCAAGAATACACTGGAGCAGGAGTGGTGAGGGAGAGTATGCCTCATGAAGAGGTGATAAAAGCGAGACAGAGTGCAGTTTCCAGAGCAGGGAATAGATGGGAAGATTACGTGGAGAATTTTCTCAAGGAGTATTTCAGGCAGGTAGCTGTAAAAAATGAAGGACTCAAGGAGGAGATAGCAGATATAGAAATCCAGCGAATGGGTAGAAAAGGGGAAATAGAATCAATTAAGGCAAGGTTCCCAAAGCTGTACAGGAATTTGTTCATACCTATTATAAACTTTGCTAAAAATCGTCAATTTTTATTGGAGAAAACGGAGGTAATTGATGATATCTTTGACACCGGGGTTATGGGGGATACAGACATTGTGGTATTTTCTCGTAAACACCAGATCCCTGTGGTGATTGTGAGTTGTAAAGTAAGTTTACACGGTAGACTTACCGAGACGTTGTTTTATTCGTTGTATTACAGAATAACCAATAAAGTAAAATTCGTGCTGGCTACCCCCGATAAGGGAAAGCAAGCTAAAAAGGGAGTATGGGAAAGTGAATGGGGAACCCCTGATAATCCTTCAAAGGATAGAATCCTGGCGACATTATTTTTGGACGGTGTTTACGTAGACAATGTTGAAGAGTTTATGCCGGAAGGATTTGATCCTGCAAAAAACAGAACTGCACTAGGGGGTATATTGAGGGATCTTTCAGAACTTCCGGAGGACATATTGCGATGGTACAGAGATATTAAATTCAGTATCATGAATAACAAGAAGAAAAGTTAGAGCACAATTTTCTTTCAATTTTTGCTTCTTTTGGCGAAAGTTGTGGAACTTTAGATAGATATTTTCTTTATGAAGGCTCAAGTTATTTGGCTTAAAAAACGTTTCAACCACAAGGCTGGGAATAAACTCAGAACCTATAAAAATGAAGTTAACTCCAAAGACTTCACCTTTTTCGCTGGCTTGAAAAGGGGGGAGAAAAAGCAGGGCTACCTTGTTATTTATATCGTTCGGAAAGACCGCAATGGTTAATGTTCCTAACAACTACTATGTTTGGTTTTGTTGTCACCCTGGATAAATTTCCTTATATTCTCCAGCCCCTCATACCACCGGCCATCGGCGTAAAGGGCAGGTGCTTTTTTTATTCCAAATTCGTAAACTACAGCATTCATCAATTCCACGTTGTCAACCACTATTTTTTCATAAGCCAGACCTGATTTCTCAAGTAACCTTTCAGCTTCCTGGCTGGATTCACTCCCGGGCATTACATAGAGCTTGTATTTTTTCACTGTCCTTCACCTCCCTTTTATGTGTTTGTTTTTAACGTACTGCGGGTATTTATTTACAGAATGAAACATACCGGAAAACTACGTCACCCAAGGACTTAACGCTCTTTCACCTCCGGTTATCCCGCTCTTTTAAAATCAGGAAACAGATTAACTTCAATCTTAATTTTCAGGTAGTTTCTGTTCCATATTATGTAGACGGGTTTACTTTTAAAACATCCGGATAATAGATTTTAAATTCAACCAGCACAGAAGGATGATGTTTTTCATCTCTTTGCTTATAAATCAGAATATTGCTTTACCTTTTTTTCTTACAGCTTTTCCTGCCATAAGATGAGCAAAATAAGCGTTTCTACAAACCATGATGAAATTTCTGTATTTTCTTCAGATAAACCCAATCTTCAACAATCTTTTTCATTTCAGGTTCCTCTATGCCTTTAACAGGAACGACTTTCAGCCACTCCGGTTTTGCGAAAATCCGTTTTCTTCTGCTTTCACCTTCCTTTATTTCAAAACCAAAGCGGGTGAAAAACTTCCTCGCTCCGGCTTCTCCATCGGGCAAAAGCTCTCCGTATATCTTCTGAATTTTTACCATACCCCTGATAAGTCTCACAAACTCAATGAATCTGTTCATCATCCAGGTTCCTATCTGTCTTCCCTGCTTTGAAGTGAAGATGTCTTCAATGAGGATTGAGATTTCTTCATTGCCCTGGAAACTGCAGTAGAGTTTTGCACTGTCTGGAAATTTCTTGTCCACTGTTTTTCCGGAAAGTGTGTATTTGAGATGGACTTTGTTGGAAATGTATTCCTCAAAAAGCCATGTATCCTCATCAATGTCAACTATCACGTAAATCTTGTGGTAGAATGAGGAAAGTTTGGTGAAATCCTGGAATATCATTTTTTCTTAGGATAAGGTTTTTGGGTTTATTTTTTATCATAATATTAAAACTGCAGAACTTATCAATCAAAAGCACAAATTTTGGAAAAGGAGGAAGCAGATTAAAAAATATAAAAAGAGGAGGCAATATGAAAAGCGTAAAAAGGGATCCAATGAGAATTGCCTTCTGGGTTGTTAACGATTTTCTAAAGAAAAAGCGGGAATTCACGATGAAAGAGCTTGAGGATGAAATTATAAAAAGAGGGGGAATTTTCAGGATAGCTCCTAATTATCCGGTTCGGGATTTTATAAAAGAGCTGGAAGCTGATGGTCTTTTGAAGAGAGAAGGCAAGAAATTTATACCAGTTCGGTGAATTTTTTTATGAAATTATGGGTTAAATAAATGTTACATTTTTTGTTTTCTATTGATTGGCAAAATAAGCAAATGGTGGTTTTGACTTTATCCTTGACAAGAAAACAGGGTTAGGTATATAAAGTTTATAGTAAAAAACCTTGACAGTTTAAGTAGGACGGGGAATACAAAAATCAACTGAAGGAGGTAAGCCATGGTTAAGAATCGTTTGCTTTCTTTGATAACTTCTTTACTGCTTGTAACATGGCTTACCTGTTCTCAGAAGGTTTATGCAGGAGTGGAAGAACTTCAACATGCCATGCAAGTAATGCAAATGGTGAAGGAGGTCACTCATACTCAGCCTGTTATACTTAACCCTCTTGTTAGAGAGAAAATAGAGAAACTTTATCTTGAGGTGATAAGTTCTGTTCCCTTTCAAATCAATACTGAGCTCATAAGACAGCATCTCATGAAGAGCTTTTCCAGAGCAGGTTACACCGTTGTTGATGACCCGGTTGATGCAGGGTATGTAGTTCAGGTAAATATAACAAAATTTTACCATGCAGAGGAGAAAAAAAGTGGGGGCTTTTTAGGAGCAATTGGAGCACAACTTGGGGGATATGCTGGACTTGTTATGGGTGCAGGAGCTGGTTCTGCCATTGGTATGCAGGTTGGTTCTAAACTTGGAGCAGCTCTCGGTGAGAAGGCAGGTGAGACAGTTGAGAAGACTGCGAAAGAAGCGGTAATGGGGAAAGTTTATGTCTACATGGGAGTGGCTACTGTAAATGTAATTGAAAACTTTCAAGGGAAAATAAAGGAAATTACTGGCACTTATCCTCTTCTGGGAAAGGGAAAAGGATTGGTAGGAGATATTCTTTCTGAGGCTGTAGCAAGAAATCTTGATGTAACCTTGGTTAAAAGTTTCGAAAAAAGGTCAACGAAGAAGACAAGATTTGAAGGAGTTGAGAGTAAAACTTCAGGGAAGGGAAGCCAAGAGGCAGGGATAAATAAAGCTTTACAGCAGGTTCAGGAGTTGAAAGAGAAGGAACTACGAAAACAGGAAAACATGTAGAAGGACTTTTCTCCTCCCTTTCTACTTTCATGTATACCCACAAAAAAGGAATTAAGGTAATTTATCGAGGGAATTTCTTGAAGAAGGCTTTCTAGAATACCTGAGTTTATTCCTGATTTATAGACAGAGGTGAGAAATTTATACCGATTTGGTAAAAATTTCACTTGTTTTTTCCTTTTATCAAAAAATGTGATGAATCAGGTTGGGGGTTTTAGATATCTATTTTCAGATCTTTTCAAACCAGAAGTTTTTTGGTGGCGAGAGATTGAAAGATGAAAAAGATAATTATTTTTAAGAAAGTAGTTTTAGAAATACTGAAGTAGAAGAAGATTTCAAAATTTAAAAAATTTTAGTCAATTTTAGCAAGAAATGGTTTTTGACAATTTTTTTAAGCTTTCTAAAATTTTAAGATATCGAAGACATTTTAAATACAGAAAAATTGTCTTGAGGTGGTGAAAAAAATGGTAGATGACAAGGATAAACTAAAGAAAAAGCTGAGGGAAAAGCTTAAAGAGATTTTTCGGTTTGAAAGCGAGGATTTAGATTTCGGAATTTATAGAATAATGAATTACAAACGAAATGAGATTAGGGAGTTTATTGAGAAAGAATTGATTGAGGAAGTTAGGAAGCAATTAGAATTAGTCGGGGAAGAGGAGGTAAAGGAAATAAAGGAAGAGTTTGAAAAAATAAAGCAAAAGATAAAAGAAAATCTTGGAGAGAGTGCTTTTGAAAACGGAGAATTAAAAGAAGAATTCAAAAATACGCCTTTGGGAAAGGAATATTATGAGAAGAAGAAACAGATAGAAGAAATAGAAATCTCGGAGGATTTAGAAAGAGAGATTTACAATCACCTGATTAATTTCTTCTCGAGGTATTACGACAAAGGGGACTTCATAAGCAAAAGAAGGTATGGAAAAAACGAAAAATATGTTGTTCCTTATAACGGCGAAGAAGTTTTGCTTTACTGGGCAAATAAAGATCAATACTACGTAAAAACTACGGAATACTTTAGAAGATACACTTTTGAGATAAAGAACAAGGGACTGAAAGTCAATTTCAGAGTTGTGGAAGCGGAAGAAGAGAAAGGAAATATTAAATCACCTGAGAAGAAGTTTTTTGTTTTAAATGAGAATGTTTTTGATTTTGATGAGGAGGAGAAGGAGTTAAATATCTACTTTGAATATAGAGGCTTAACAGAAGAAGAGGGAGAAAAATACAAGCATGGACAATCGGCATCTCAGGATAAAATAAATGAAGAAATAGTAAAGATTTTGGAAGAAAGGATTCCACAGAATAGTTTAGCCAGATTGATTTTTGAAAAAGATGGGGAAAAAACACTAATTGAAAAGCATCTTTACAAATACACAAGAAGAAATACAACGGATTTCTTCATTCATAAAGATTTGAAAGGATTTTTGGAAAGAGAGCTTGACTTCTACATTAAAAACGAGTTTTTGAATTTAGATGATTTAAGGGTTTTGGAAGAAAGCGGTTATTTTGATGAATTAAGGCTTTACCTGATTGGAGTTAGAGCATTTAGGAATATTGCTTTAAAAATTATTGAATTTCTAGCACAGATTGAAGATTTCCAGAAGATGATCTGGGAGAAGAAGAAGTTTGTCATTGATACACATTATGTAATTACTCTAGATAAGATCAAAGAGTACGCTGGGGAGGAGTTTCTAGAGAGCATTCTAAACGAGATTTTAGCTAATGAGAAGCAATTAGCAGAATGGAAAGAATTGTTTGGAATTGAAGTTAAAAAAAAGAAAGATTTAATTGAAAGCAATACTTTGAGTGGGAAAGAATGGAAGAAATTGCCAATAGATACAAAATATTTTGATGAAGAGTTTAAGTGGAAATTACTGGCTGTCTTAACAAGAGAAAACAATCTAGACGAGATTTTAGATGGAGTTTTGATAAAAAGTGAAAATTGGCAAGCTTTAAATTTACTTTTAAACAAGTATTATGAAAAGGTGCAAATTATTTATATCGATCCACCGTTTAATACTGGTGAGGAGTTTCTATATAAAGATAATTATCGAGATTCCACATGGTTGACTTTAATGGAAAACAGATTGAACTTATCCAAGTATTTCCTAAAAGATACAGGTAGTATATACTGCCATTTTGATCATAATTCAAATTATCTAGCGAGATTTCTGCTGGATATGGTCTTTGGATCAAATAACTTTAGAAATGAAATTATATGGAAAAGGCTGACCTATAAACAAACTCAGGTCAAGGGTTATGGTGTTTTACATGATACGATTTTCTATTATACTAAAACTGACAATTACTTGTGGACCGACTACAGGATTGGTTACGATGAGGAGAGGATAAATAAATATTTCTGTTGGGTTGAAACTCCCGATGGTAGAAATGTAAAACTAAGCAAAGCTCAACTTGAGGGAAAGGAACCTATTCCTGAAGGCAGACGCTTTGCTTTGAACCCTCTTATTAACGTTAATCCTGATAGACCTAATTTAAAGTATGAATTTTTAGGTTTTGTCAGAACATGGAAATATACTAAGGAGAAGATGTTAGAATATTACAAAAAAGGTATTGTTTTTCAACCAACTCCCGGCTCATTACCTCAAAAGAAACAATATTTGGATGAAAGTGAAGGAATGAAGCTAAATGATATTTGGACAGATATCAGTGCCGTGATGGGTGGTAGCAGGGAATATCTTAATTTTGATACCCAAAAACCAGAGGCATTGGTAAAACGCATTATTTTAGCATCTTCAAATGCAAATGATATAGTTTTGGATTTCTTTTTAGGTAGCGGAACTACAACAGCAGTTGCACAAAAGCTTAAAAGAAAGTGGATTGGAATAGAAATAGGTAATTATTTCGAGTGGTTAGTACTTCCCAGAATGAAGGAAGTTTTAGCTGGATTTGGAAAACATGAGCCTTGTGGGATTTCGAGAGAAGAAAACTGGCAAGGAGGTGGTTTTTTCAAATATCACACCCTGGAACAATATGAAGATGCTTTGGAAAATATCGAGTTTGAAGATACTCAACCAATGCTTTACAGATTTCCTGATTATTTTATCAAATACATGCTTGAATGGGAAACAAAGAATAGCAAGACTTTTCTTAATATTAATGAAATAGAAGATCCATTCAACTACAGACTTAAAACCATGGAAGGTTATCAACAAAGAATAACTCACGTTGATCTGATTGAGACGTTCAATTATCTTCTCGGATTGAGTGTAAATAAGTATAAGGTACTACAGGAAAATGGAAGAAAATACATTTTTGTGCTTGGTGAAAAAGGAAGAAAAAGAATAGCTGTTGTTTGGAGGAGTATAAAAGACATTGACTTCAAGAGGGACAAAAAAGTCATTGAAGAGAATCTTAAAGATTTTAAACCAGATGAGGTTCTCATTAACGGGGAAGCTCTGGTCAAAGGGTTTAGACATATAGAACCCTTGTTTAAATCGTTAATGTTTGAAAAAGTGAAATAATATGTTAGAGAAGAGCAAACCTATAGGAAAAGTTAATGAGGCGTCCAAGGAATTTATTATGGAATTATTAGGAGATGAAGAAACACATGGAATTGATATTGACTGTATATATTATATTAAAGGAGAAGGTTGGATTATCTTTGAATTCCTTAAATGTGACACAGTAGATCCTCATGAAAGCCATCCAAACAGGTATCCATTTAACTGGAAAAAGTTTGCCACTTTATTTGAACTTTCTAGGAGTTTGGGAGGCAAGTTAATATTAGTCAATTATTCCAAAGAAGATAAGTGGAAAAACAATATCAAACTTCTTTTTGTCAAAAATGTTGACGTTAAAAAGGTGTTGAAAGATTTATCCTCTGGATCTAGATATTCTGAGTATATTGAAGCTGAGGAGCAAGTGACTGATTTATCAGAATTCCGTAAATGGTTTGTAGAACTAAATAAAAAAGCAGGATTTCCATGGCGGTAACACTTGAAAAACATTTGGTGTTAAACAAGTACTTCCTTAGTCTTTTTTCTCTCAACAACTTTAATGAACTGAGAGAAAAACTGAAAGACACACAAGAAGGCTATGACACTAGTGGAAGAAGTTTTTTTATTGATGTCTTAGTCGGGTTGAAACCAGAATGGGAGAGTTTACTTCTAAGATATGATGGAGTGATAAAAGAGTATGTTGAAAAATTGAGACAAAACAGAAGAGAGCCAAACTTCAACCTCAAATACTTTCAGTACTTAGCGATTTTGTTCACAGAAATATTTTTAGACAAGTACTACAACGATGAAAAAAGGTTTATAGCGGAGTTAAACAGATTTTTAGAAGAATTCAATAAAGAAAATAAAACAAAAATCCCTTTATTCACGGAAAAAGACCTGAGGAAACTCGCCTTCTGGATGGCTACGGGAAGTGGAAAAACTTTAATCATGCACATAAACTACTGGCAGATTTTGAAATACCCAAAAAATAACTGGGATAACATAATTTTAATAACTCCGAATGAAGGGTTATCGAAACAGCATTATGAAGAATTAAAGTTAAGTGGAATTCCTTGTAAATTGTATGATGGAAACATTGACAACTTGAAAACAAAAGATGGAGAAATTCTAATTATAGACATTCACAAATTAACAGAAGAGAAAAAGGGAGAAGGTGTAAGTGTTGATATTTCATATTTCGACGGAAAAAACCTGGTTTTTATTGATGAAGGACATAAAGGAGCAGGAGGGGAAAGTGAAACTGGTTGGAAATCTTTAAGGGAAAAGATTGCGAAAGACGGTTTCATTTTTGAATATTCCGCCACCTTTGGGCAGATTATTGAATTTACAAAATCAGGACAACCCAAGGGAGGGAAATCAAATCAAACAAATCTTGAGTTATACAATGAATATACTAAAGCAATAATTTTTAATTACTCCTATAAATACTTTTACATGGACGGATATGGTAAAGATTTCTATGTTTATAATATAAAGGAAGAGGCTTACACGGAGGCCCAGAGAGATTTATTGTTCACAGGAGGTTTGTTATCTTTTTATGAACAATTACTTATTTTTGAAAAACACAAGGAAGAATTGAGGGAATATAACATAGAAAAACCCCTATGGATTTTTGTCGGAAGCAAAGTTACAGGAAAGGGTGTAAATTCTGATGTGGTTAGAGTGATTCAATTTCTTAATAAGATTGTAAATGATGAAAACTATTTAAAAGAGAACATAAAGAAAATCTTAGAAGGAAAATCAGGACTTATAGATGGTGAAGGAAACGATATTTTTGAGGGAAAGTTTGAGTTTATAAGAAAGCTATTCGTTGATGAAATTACTGAAGACATATATTCAAAGGTTTTTGAAGGTAAAGGAAGATTGGAACTTTACGAAATAAAGAATGCCGAAGGGGAAATTGGACTCAAGACTGCCACAGGAGAAAAATATTTCGGTGTTATTAATGTCGGTGATGTAGCATCTTTAAAAAAATTGATAAAGGAATCAAAAATTGAAGTTAAGGAAGATCATTTCAGTGATTCTCTGTTTTTCAGAATAAACGAAAGCAGTTCTCACGTGAACATTCTTATTGGCTCAAAAAAATTTGTTGAGGGTTGGAACTCTTGGCGAGTTTCAAATATGGGTTTAATAAATATGGGAAAAGGTGAAGGACCGCAAATTATTCAGCTTTTTGGCAGAGGAGTAAGATTAAAAGGAAAAGATTATTCATTAAAAAGGGAGGAAAATCCTGATTATAGATTGAAAGTAATGCAAACTCTTTTCATTTTTGGGTTAAATGCGGATTACATAAAAGCATTCCTTACCACAATAAAGAAGGAAGAAGTAGATTACGAAGAAATAGTTATCCCAATTAGATTTAACAAACCGGAGAAATGGGAGGGAGAAATTTACACTATCAAAACCAGAGAAGATTTTGATTTCCTCAAGCACCCTGTGAAGCTTGAGTTTGATGAGAATATTTTAAGGAAAATCAAGATAGATTTAAGACCGAAAGTTACAATTGCTCATGGTTTAAAAGTCGAAAGCGCGGATACGGTTATTGGAGAGCCTTTGGACATACCAGATAGCTATTTTGAGTTACTTGATTGGAATTTAATTTATTCAGACATTGCAAACTATAAAATCACCAAGGGGATGTTTAATTTGCTTATAGATAAAAAAGTGCTTAAGCAAATAATATCTTCCAAAAAGTATGAGATATTTATTCTTGAATCTCCGGGGTTGAGAATTGAAAATAATGGAAGTAAGCCCGTATTGAAAATAACATCTTTTGATGGGTTAAGAAAACTGCATGATTTGATTTTAATGGTTTTGAGGGATTACATTCATAAATTTTACAGGAGAGAAGAGAAAAAGAGAACTATGGATTACATAGAGGTGGAGCCTTTAACGAGAGAGAGAGGTATTCTGTTATGTTCCCAGAGAATGGTGAAGTTATTATTAAAATTCCAAGAAGTTTAACAAAAGATATAGTGAAAGTTACAGAACAACTTGATAAATATAGTGAGGGAGAAATACCTGAAGAGTGGAAAAAATGGGATTCTTTTATAGTGCATCTTGACAATCATTTATATACCCCATTGGTAATATGGAAGGAAAGAAAGGAAGAAATTAAATCAATTCCCGTAAAATTGAATAAAGGCGAGAAGAAATTCGTAAACAATTTGAGGGAATTTTTGAATAGAAATAAAAATTTGTTTGGAAGTACAGACATATTTTTGCTCAGAAATCTTTCAAGAAGAGGAATAGGGTTTTTCATAAGTTCCGGGTTTTATCCGGATTTTATCATCTGGATCAAAAACAGGAATAAGCAACACATGATTTTTGTAGATCCAAAAGGTATTAGAAATCTTGGGAATTTTAATGATGATAAGATTCAATTATGCGTTTCATATATAAAAGAAATAGAAAGCCAAATTAGTAAGAGATTAAGAAGGGAGAAAAAACCTATCAGTTTGGTATTGGATGCTTTTATTATATCCACATCTTCCTATGATGATATCAAGATCACATTTAGAGAAGACAAGTATACAAAAGATGAGTTTGAAAGACATAACATACTTTTTATGGAGGATGAGGCATATATCAAGAAAATTTTCGAAAGGGTGGGGTGTTGTTAAATATTCCTGATGCTGTGAAGTCATTCTTCGAGTTTGTCAAACACTGATGGAGGGTTAAGTCGAAGTACCCTGGGCAATACCACCGTCACTGAAAGACGATTGATTGGAAGATTTGCAATTGAACCTAGCTGGTAAAGATTGGTATATTTATAATGAGGATTATGGAACTTGTGAGGAGAATCATTTATCAAATTTATTGATGGGTTTATAGATGAATTAAAACAGAAGTATAGTGAGATATATTTGTTAAGGAATGCAAGTTTATTTAAAATTTACAGATTCTCAGATGGGAAAGCTATGGAGCCAGATTTTGTTTTGTTTTTGAAAAGAAAAAATTCTGGAGAAATGGAGCAATATCAACTTTTTATAGAGCCGAAAGGAGAGCATTTAATAAAGACCGACCAGTGGAAAGAGGATTTTTTGAAAGAAATTGAGAAAAAATATAAGATCAGAATTGAAACAGGTCTATTTAAAGAAAACACAAAGTACAGATTAATTGGTTTGCCATTTTATAATGAAAATAGGAAAAGTAGTTTTATTGAAATATTCAGGCGAAGATTAGTATTAACACGATAAGCAGGAATAATAAAAACTAGGGAAATGATCAGGGAGGCAGAAAAATAGTTAAAAGCGTCGATATATCAACACCTGTTGAAAAAATGTTCCTTGTGTTTTATTTATTTTGGCAAAAAGGAATAAACGCAGATAAATTTTTTGCCAGTTCAGGAGGAACTTTATAACCCAGGTCAATTGCTTTCTGGTAGTGTTTCAGTGTTTTACAATACTGCCCTTTTTCATAGCACGGAAGCCAGACTGCTGTGTGCTCTGCCATAATCAGAATCAATGATGATAACCTTTCCCACTCCTTTATTGCTTCGTCAATTACCCGCTATTTTAGAGGGTTATCTGATTTTTCTACCGATTTTTGCTGGTTCTGGGAAGGATCAGCTCTTTTTATTCTTTAAGCATCTTCTATTGACATCCTCTCAGCAATCCTCTGCTGTTTAAACAGTCAATCAGCTGAAGGAGCCAGTGGGACTCGGGTAAAGTGATATGTTTTCCCGGACAGCGGGGTTGATGGGGAGGGTTCTGTTTCCATTTCTGAATGGTTGGCAGGATGTCCTGACATATGAACTCATGTAAGGGTTTGATTATTATGTTCGAGTGCTCAAGTATTCTGAATGAACCTCCATAGGTTGGAATGAAAATTTTTTGATAATCCGGCTCCCCTCCCGTGAATGAAAGGCGTTGTTTGAAGTAGCTGGTAACCGCCTTATTTTGAGTGTTCCGGAACACCCACAGGCAGATTTGCCTCAACAAGAAATCCATCAAGATGCAGCCATTCGATTATCAGCTCCTCGACCCAGGTTCTGGGAAAGGGCATGGTTCCCCCTCCTGTTTTCGTTTGTTAGATGTAATTATATCCTGTCCTCTGTTACATTCAAGCTGCCGGTGTTATGTCTGAAAATTTTTAAAGAATAAAACACAGAAAAAGTTCATGAAAACCCAGCAGGTGGAGGTAAATTATATGTCACCAAAACCTGAACTTCAAAAACCTGCTGAAGATTTGCTTATGCTTTCCCTTTTCAAATTAACACATTTCTTTCCCCTCTTTCAGAAAAAGCACTACCTCTGCGACAGGGACGGGGAGGTATGGGTTTTTGAAGAAAGACTTGATAACGGTACCTATCCCAGATACACACTCAGCGGACATACCATTTCATTCGGTCCGGCTGTGTCAAAACACAAGGCAAATCTTTTCGCAAAGTTCACATGCATAAGCAAAACCGAAAATCTGGTGGATGTGTTTATTGAGGACATAGTCACAACAAAAAGAAGTGCACATATCGGCACCTGGATGATGAATAGATTCATTGAGTTTCTGCGAATCTGCAGCCATGTGATAAAAATACACAGGGTCTGGGGAGATTTCTGTCCCGAGAGTGAGGAGATGACCCCGGTGCTGGAGAGATTTTTCAGCAGACATGGTTTTAACTTCTCAATCAGGCAATATACTCGCGGAGATAGAGTTATTGAAAGAAGAACAATCATAGCCGGAATGCATGAACTCCACCTGGTTCCCGTGGAGGATATCGTTGAGATTGATATTGAAAAACTTCTAAGAGAATATTTTTCCAGAAACTTCTGAGAGAGGAGGGGGAAATACCCCCTCCTTTTTCAGGTTAGAATATCATACCAAGGCTTGTGGCAATATCAGGTGCCTTAATTAAAATTGCCCCACCTACAAGGCTTAAGATAGCAGGAGTGATCCTTCCCATTACAAGGCAGGCGGTTCCAAAAATCAGGGCTGCTACTCCTCCAACGAAGCCAACAGGACCATTTAGCAGCTGGTTAACCACGACATCATAAAGCTCACCGGCGGTTCCTTCGGTACCTCCGGTGTAAGCCATTGCGGTGCCGGTGAGTAACGCAGCAAGTGCTAAGATGAGAACAGGTAAAATACGTTTTAACATACCACCACCTCCTTTTTAGAATTTTTTTTTAAATTTTTAAAAAGGCACACCGGTAAGGACCATTTGAGAAAGGGTGGGAGAAAATTGATTAATTTTTTGTCCTTCAGGAAGTTTTCTTCAGGTGAAAGGAAGTATGAGCTCAGGGCTGTCACCAGGGGGATTCTTCAGGCGGTTGAGACAAACGTAAACACCGTGGTTGATGTTGTCGAACTTTCGGAAAGAGATTTTCGTGTGGAACTACCGTCTGCTGTATGCAGTCATCTGGAGAGGTTTTCAGGTGGTGAAAACAGGTTTGTCATTTACGTGAAACCCGACAGACACTACGCTTATTTTTCTATCGAGGTCAGGGCTTTTCTCAGGGCAGTGACCAGTACAGGAATCCTCATTTTTGAGGTGAAAAGCCGCGGGGACAGGAAAAAATTGAAAAGGCTGAAGGATTTTCTCATGAAGGAAGTTCTCAGCAGGCAATCAGGTTCTGAAGAACCCGGTGATGGGGGTGAGGCGGGAAAAGATATTCACCATGATAGGGAACAGGATTTTTACGGTCTGCCCCAGGCTCTTGTATGCGACCTTCTTTCACACTACACGCAGAGGCTGAAGGACGAGGTTTTTCAGAAGAAGGTCAGGTTCAGCATATTTCTATTTATGATCATCTTTTTTGTTCTCTCAGGTATACTTTTCAATCTTATCAGCCAGTTTCTGGTGGAATACCGCATAAGGCAATTGATTTCAGGTTACGAAAAGGCTCACGATGCTAAGGTTTTTTACTTCATACACAGAAAAAGAAGCCTTGGTATATTCGGAATATCCCTGTATGAATACCTTGAGGTTTACGATGCTCACAGGTTTCTCAGGGACTTGAAATCCGTGCCTGAGGATAAGAATCTGGTGATAATAATCCATTCCCCCGGTGGGGAGCTGCTTGCAGCAATGCAGATAGCAAAGGTTCTTAAGGAATGGAAGGGAAAGGTCTCGGTTGTGGTTCCCTATTATGCAATGAGTGCAGGGACACTGATTGCTCTTTCTGCCGACGCCATTTATACGGACAGAAACGTGACGTTCGGTGCAATTGATCCACAGATACCGGTGGGAGGTAACAGATACGTTTCAGCAGCTGATCTTTACAGGGTATGCAGGGGAAATTCAACCATCAATGTGCAGGATAGAATTTTATGTGAAATGGGCAGGAAGGCCATGAAGCAGGTTGAGAGTTTTCTGAAAAGGGTTGTGCTTAAGGATAAGGATGAAAAAGTGGCGGAGGCGGTTATTAACACGCTGCTTTACACAGAGAGAAGTCATGATTTTCCCTTTTTTGCCGAGAATCTGAAAGAGATGGGGTTGAACGTTGTTTTTGAAATACCACAGGAATTGAGGGAGCTTTCAGACCTTCTGATTAATACACATAGGGGAAGGTAAGAAATTCAGACTTTCATCGTTCTTTTTCAATTTCTTCTTTCAGCATCAGGTAAAGTTCGGGATCCGTTATGTATCCATATCCTGATGAAAAGAAATCACAGGTTTTATCAGCAAGGTTTTCAACTATTTCTGTTTCTGAAAGTTCTTTATTACTGTTGCCATTTCCCGAATAGTAACACTTCTTGACCTCACTGAATGTTAGATATGCCCTTTCAGATGTCACTTTTGGATTTCTTTCCAGATTTTTCTTTTTTGAGTGATATTCTCTTTCAGTCATAACCTCAAGTGTCCCATCACTGTGTTCTATTTTTCTTATGACTTCCCGAGCCCCCTGATTGTTTGTTATGAGAACGGACTTGAAACTTCCTTCAAGGAACCTTATGAACTTCTTTGTCGTGTTCTCAAGGTTATCAAGGCTTGCAAGCTCTTCAATGTTTCCAAGTTTCTGTGTGTCGTATCTCTTCAGTGCTTCAATGCAGCACACCACAAGTTCCTGTGCAAGATCAAGTGGTTCGTGATACCATCGTGGGTTGTAATTCAATGCCTGTACAAAACAAGCCTTTTTGCCGTAGCGAATTTTTGATAGAGCAGCTTTAACACAGTTAAGAAGTGATTCATGAACGAAGGTTAAAACAAAATACTTTTTTCTGATTTCCCGCTCATAGCGGGGGTTGAATGTTTTTTCGAAATGTTTCAGTACTTCCTGATAAACATAGTCAATTTCACTTTTATGTTTGTTTTCGCTGTTATTGACAGGAGACTTCAGGGCTTCTTTCATACCCCTCCCCTCCTGTACCTCCTCCTGTACCTGTGAAAGGGCTTTTTATATATTTTAACAGGATTTTTAATACTTCAAAAAAGAGGGGGAAGCGTATGCAGTGGGCATCGCATGAGGTAACCGCTTTTTTTACGGTTCTTGCTTTAACGGGAAACCCCGTTTTTGCTGTTTTCAGTCTGCCGGGGAGCATTTTTCCCGATGTTTGCGAATTCTGGGGAAGTCCGGAGACTTCATGGGAAAGACACAGAACATACGGGCATCTCACAGGTGTGTGGCTTATTGCCACCATTCTTCTGTTTCTTTTCTCACTGCAGACTCCCGTGTATGATTACCTTTCACGCTTCACCATCAGAAACCTTCTTCTCCGGGTACACGAATATCTCTTTCTTGATTTTCGTTTTCTTTACACGCCGGGAAACGTGTTTCCAGGTATAATGGTGTTTCTGGCATGGTTCAGCTTTGGTGCACTCATGCACTGCATCGAAGATGCTCTTACAGGAAGGGTTCCGGTTTTCAACCCCGGGAAAAGAAGCCTTTCATTTGGACATATAATAACGGGCTCACTTGTGGAACACGTGCTGGTTTTTCTGTACGTTGCATGGTGTATAATCTGGATTTATTTTCATCAGTTCAGGTAGAAAACAGATCCGGTGGGAAGAGAACAGGGACAGAAGAAGATTTTAATACTGTGTGAAAAGCGTCTCGTGGCACTGCAGTTTGTCAAAGCTCTTGAATCAAGGTATGGAAGGGCAAGGAAAAAGGGACTGTTTTTTGAGGTTGGTCCTTATATTGTTGCACATGCTCAGGGGCATCTTGTTGAAATTGCGGATGATGTTGTGAGCACGAGATGGAGGCTTGAAGAGCTTCCTGTTTTTCCTGAAAAGTTCAGGTATGTTCCCAGGGAAGGAACAGAGAGACTGTTGAAAGAACTTATCAGGGCAATAAGGCAGAGTGATATAATACTTAACTGCGGAGACAGTGGTCGTGAAGGCGAGCTGGTGATACGTCTTATTCTGAAGTATGCAGGCTGGAGGGACTGGAAGAGGGTTTATCGCTTCTGGACATCAAAGGCACTGACAGATGAGGTGATACTTTCCGTCCTTGAAAACGGGTTGAAACCGGCGGAGGAATTTGATTCACTTTACTATTCCGCCCTTGCCCGTCAGCATGCTGATTTTATCTCAGGTGTTAATCTAACAAGACTTGTTACTCTTACACAGGAAAAAAACAGGGGTGATGTATGGAGTGTTGGCAGGGTGCAGACTCCCACGCTCCGTCTTGTTGTTGAAAGGGACATTGCAATTGAAAGCTTCAGGCCGGTTCCCTACTTTCTTCTGAAATGCAGGTTTTCCCGCAAGAAACTGACCTGGGAAGGAGTTTTTGTCCGGAGTTCTCTTTTTAAGAAAAAGGCGGAAAACGTGTTTGTTGAAAAATCCCCGCATGCTGATTTAAGGAATCTTCCCGAAAATGCTCTTACCGGGGAAGAAGTTAGAAAGGTGCTGAAGATAATAGCATCAGAAAGAACAGGAGTGGTTACACATGTATCTCTAAAAGAAGCCGCAGAATCACCTCCTGGTTTATTTTCCCTTGCCTCACTTCAGGCAGAGGCAAACAGACTTTATGGTTTTTCATCAGGCAAAACTCTTGAGCTTGCACAGAGGCTTTATGAAGAATACAGGGTGATTTCGTATCCAAGGACTGATTCCGAATACCTTCCCGCAAACGCTGTTCCGGAGGTTAGAAATCTTCTCCGGACACTTACCCCGGATTCCCTCAGAAATCTGATAGACTGGAGCAGGGTTTCAGAATCATACAGGAAAATTTTTGATGATTCAAAAATAACAGATCATCATGCACTGATTCCTCAGGGAAGATGCCCTGATGGTGTGGGTTCTGATCTGCAGAAGATTTACAATCTCATACTCAAACGCTTTCTTGCGGCTTTTATGAGGGACAGCATGAAACTCAGTGTTGAGATACATGTAAATGTGAAAGGTGCTCTTTTTAAAACCGTTAAGCATTTTGTCACAGTGGCTGGATGGAGAAAGGTGTATGGAATCAGGGAAGAAGTGGAAAAGGCGGAGGGTTTTAAAAACTTAAAAAAAGAGCTGCATGAGAGGGGAAGAATTGTTGTGCTTAAGGGAAAATGTTTTGCAGATGAAAGAAAAACACTTCCGCCTTCACGCTATACGGAGGGAAGCCTGATAAGGGAGATGAAGGCAAGGGGTCTTGGCACCGCTGCGACAAGAAGTGCGATAATAGACAGATTGAAGGAAGTTGGATACCTGCATGTTAAGGACAGAAAGCTTGTTTCAACGGCGAAAGGAAGGAAGCTGATACTTAACATAATGAAGGAAAGCTCTTTCTCTTCAGTTGACATCACGTCCGAATGGGAGAGAAGGCTGAATGAGATATATGAGAATAACATGGGAAGGGAGGGGTACAGGCTTTTTATGAGGGATATAAAAAGTTTTGTTAAAAGTGAAGTTGAGAAGTTGAAAAGACGTCTTTCTGCGGATGGAAAAGCGAAAGAGGTGAGACAGAATGATTGAGTTAAAACCTGTAATAATAGTAGCACTCACTGTCCCTGTTTTCACGTGGCTGTTTTTCAAACTTGATTTCGTCAGGAGAATGCTCGGGAAAAAGCAGCTGAGAACGGCAGATCTTGGTGTTTTGAAGAGAGTTCCCTCTGCCACCATACCATTTGACCAGCTGTCACTGATATGGACTGCTGGTTCTTCAGTGGATGAAAAAGATCTGATGGTGGAGCAGGGTGAGGAAGTAATTCTGGAAGGAGAGGGCTCTTTTCCGGAAGAGGGTAAGGAAGAACTGGAAGTGAGGGGGGACAGAGAATCTGTTCTTCCAATGCTCAAACATGAGTCCCTCAGAAAACTCTGGAATGAAATTGTTACACCGTATTATGATGAATACAGGCTTCAGAATGCCCTTCCCCTGCTTATTGAAGGATTTACACTTCTTGACAGGCACTTCAATGTTTCCTCGTTTTCTGGGGTTGAGGAGGATCCGGAAACCATTCAGATTGTTGAGTATAAAGACATAATTGCCCGGATTTCACTTGGGGAACACACAATCAACGTGGTCAATTTCATAGTTGAGGATGTGAAAAAGACATACTATTCTCCTGAGAGCCACATACCACGCTTTGTTCTTGCAGCTCTTTTTCATGACATAGGAAAGGTAAGAGAATATCAGGAAAAGTATACAGGGGCACGAAGCCATGCACATGCCTCTGCAGGTATCTTTCTTTCAATTTCAAGAAAAGTGTATGAAGACAGTCCCCCCGGCTGGATTGATGAGGTGGCTCAGGCGATAAGGGAGCACCACATACCAACAAGACATGACCTTGCACTTGCTCTTAAAAGAGCCGATATGAAGGCAAGGACCCTTGAGGTTGCACTCTATCTTGGAAATGTGGAAATAAAGGATGTGGAGGACTGGTTTGATGTAAATCTTTTCAAGGAGGAACTTTACAATCACCTCAACGTGGATCAGATACAGCCGATTGTTGGTTTTACCTTCAGGGACAGGGTTTTTGTGCAGAAATCTGGTCTCTTATACCTTGTTGACATTCAGAGAAAAAGAAAAAATGTTCTTTCACATGAGTTTCTCTATCAGGAAGGACAGGAGGCAATTAAAAACAAGGTTACAAAAATTCTCAGTGCAAATGGTTTAACTGTAACGGATAGAGGCTGGAAAAAGGTTATTCTTGTTCTTCGTGGAGGAAGAACACGTGAGGCGTATCTTCTCGTTCTGAAAGGAAGTATTTTCACACAGGATGAAATGAGGGAACTTGAAACGAGAAGACTTGGAAGCAGTTTTTCAAACATCGTGCAGGTTCAGTGATGAAAAGATTTTTCTGCTTTCTGCTTAGCATTCTGGTTGTGTTTTGCGGTACAAACGCCGGATGCCATAAAAACTACAGTCCCGAGGAAATAACGGCATGCTTTGTCGAGGCAGGCAATTATTACAATGTTCCTCCGGTTGTCCTCTGGAGCATAGCCTGTGTTGAGAGCGGGTTCAATCCCCGGGCAGTCAACCACAACGGAAAAAGCCGTGATGTGGGAATGATGCAGATAAACTCAGGATGGTTCCCCGTTCTCAGGCATTATGGGATAACGGAGGATGACCTTTATGATCCGTGTTTGAATATTTTTGTTGGTGCATGGATACTTTCGCAGTGCTATGTAAGGTATCAAACACTGCATGATGCCATTTCCTGTTACCATACAGGGAGGAAGTATTCAGAGAGTCCTGAAGGAGCGGAATATACATGGAAGGTCTGGAGAGTTATTCAGAGAGTGCTTGATGAAAAAAATCGGTGAATTTTTGTGACTTTAGGAGGTGCTGTCTTAAATATTAAAAAAACGACTGTTTTCGGGGAGAGTGAGATATGAGGGATGCTGAAAGCAGAGTGATTAAGTTTTCTCTGTCCGAGGAGACGGATTTACCTCTTTTGCTGCAGCTTGATTCGATGAAAAAGCATGAAAAGTCAAGATGGATCAAAACCGCCCTTTTTCTCTTTCTGATGCTGCATCAGGAGCTTTTGAAAAGGGAAATGACGTTCAGTGAAATGGAGAAGGCCATTTATTCCCTTGCAAATCCACTTGCGCGTGATGGAAAGGATCATTTCAGGGAGAGAGAAAGGCTAAAAGAGGTAATCAATTCACTTCTTGATATATTTGAAAAGGTAAGCAAATCATAGGCTTTCTTTTCGAATCTTCTCTGCCGGTTCATCGAAATTTTTAAAATATGTAAAAACCATGACAGGAGGGGTGGGATGAGAGTCTATGTGGTAGACCCCGGGTATGGCAATTTCAAGATAGCAAGAATCACCGTTAACCCTGAAGCTGGCAGAATACAGACCTCATTCAGCAAGGTTCCAAGTGCTGTGAGTGAAATACCCGAGTGGAGCGACAGCCTGAGGAACACCCTGAGGGACACCCTTGCAGTGTCTGTTTATAACAGAAATTACATTGTCGGGAAGGAAGCACTTTCATGCGGTGTTCCCATTCCCACCTTAACCCCCGGATGGCTGGAAAATTTTGGCATACCAGTTTTTGTTAAAGCCTTCTGTGCCGATTTTGACAGGCTCTACATTCTGCTTTCCATGTCCGACTGGGATAAGAAGGATACGATAATCTCCAGAATCAGGGAAATTTTTCCTGAAAAGATATCCGATCAGATTTTCTTTCTCGTGCAGGGTTCAGGAATATGGGTTGAGGCAGGAAGACCGGGAGATGCGGTTGTTCTCGACATAGGTTTCAACACGGTTGATGTGCTTGTTACACGTTACAGAACCGTTGAGAGAAATGGAAGAACCGTGAAGGTTCCCTTCATACCACGTGAGCTGTGTTTCAGCCTGAAGGAGGCAGGGCTTGTATCCTTTCTTGAGAAGGCAAGCAAAGATGATCCATTCAGAATTGCCCGTCTTCTTGAAGGCGGGGATGAGTATCTCACAAAGCTTGCAAGAGAGCACTACTTTGAGTGGTTAAAAACGAGGTTTTTTGCAAGGTCAGAGTGGAGAGGGGTTGCAGGAGAAGTGAGACACTTTGTGATAGGCGGAGGAGGAGCTTTCTTTGTTGAGCCTGAAAGAGAGGATTTCAGGATAACAATTGTCAGGGAACCCGATATGGCAAATGTGAAGGGAATGACAAGGGTTGTTGTGGCGGATATAAAATCATCCCTTTTCAGCAAAGCAGAACAAAATGGGCAGGCACAGGATAAATCTCATTGTTAAGGACCGGGAGCTTGACAGAATAATCAGCAGGTTTCTGAAACAGAGAATACCTGCAGCAAAAAGATCCGTGTTTGAATGTTTTTTATCACAATTTCTTGAAGACCTGTGGAAAAAACTGGGTGATGATTTTGTCTCACTTGTTCTGCGTAAGGCGTATGAGGAACCACTCAGACTTTCTTCAGATTCATCTCTTATGGAGAAGGCTCTTGTAGATATTCAGAGTAAGGGAAAGAAGGGAGAGTTCCGGGAGAATGAGATTTCTACCCCTGATGTGGTTCCTGAAGAGAGTGCCGGGCGGGAGAAGACTTCTGATGAAGAAGATGAAATCTCACTTGATGATTTTCTACTATAAAGATGGAGGGGGAAAAGATGTACAGAATCAAGGTATGCGGTATTAAAACAGAGCAGGAGCTTGACATTGTTTGCAAAAACAGAATCTACGGCGTGAGTGCGGTGGGTTTCATTACAGGAGCACGTTATGAGACACCTGATGAGATATCACCTGAAAAGGCCGGATATTTTCTTTCAAAGCTACCTCATGATCTTCTCGGGGTGATTGTTACCCATCTGAATGATTTTCAGGGCATTGAGAAACTTTTAAAAACCGTTCTGGGTTCTTATAAAGCCTGCTCATCCCGCAGCCTGAGTGCCATTGCACTGCAGCTGCAGGATTGTGTTTCTGCTGGAGATATAAAAAAGATAAAGACTTTCTATCCTCCTGTATTTATCGTGAAAGCTGTTCACATACCTGAGGGTGATGTGAGTGATACTGAACTCAGAGACATTGTACACCTTGCAGGTGAATATGCGGAGTCTGCGGATCTTATTCTTCTTGATTCAAGGACGGAAAGCAGAATAGGTGGAACAGGAAAGGTGCATAACTGGGAAATAAGCAGAATCGTGGTTGAAAGTCTGAAACCGTTTCCTGTGGTACTTGCAGGAGGTTTGAACCCTGAAAACGTGGAAGATGCAGTTTTTTCCGTGAGACCCTTCGGTGTTGATGCGAACAGCGGTCTTAAAGATGATAGTGGATTTAAAAATGAGAAAAAGGTTAGAGACTTTTTCATAAAGGCAGCAAGAGCTCTTGCGGAAGTGGACAGAAATGAAGAGGGAGATAGTTGTTAGTGGATCCGTTCATCTTGATGTTTTTGCTGATTCCGACCTTTCCTTCAGGGATGGTAAGGACCTTCCGGGAAGGTTCGTGCATTCAATAGGAGGAACGGCTTTTAACGTCCTCTCAGGTCTTGTTGAGGAAGGGATATCCCCTGTGTTTGTATCGGCTCTACCGGGTCGTTCGCTTGTGAGGATAATGGTAAGAAGTTTCTTTAAGGACAATCAGGTTGAATACTTTCTTTATTCTCCTTCTTCCGGCTGTGAACTTCCGGAGCCAGGGTTTTTGTCAATCCGGGAGAGGGGAGAACTTCGTTATGCCGTGACCTCTACCTGTGTTGATCATCCCTCATGCAGACACTGGATTGCTGAAAATTTTGTTAAAACTCTTCGTTCCATACCCGGTCACTATGGGTATTTTGATTGTAACCTGCATGAGGATACAATAAGTTACATATTGCTCAAAGCCCCTGATGATGCCAGGTTGTTTGTTTCAGGAGTGAGTGAGGTGAAGGTAAGGAGATTTGTTAAGGCTGTAAAGTTTTTGAGGAAGGAAGAAATGAATGTGGATGGAAAGATACATACTGTTTCCCTTAATGAGGATGAGTGGAAGGTTGTGAGAGGGGATACAGGAGTGGAGAATCCTCTTGAGTTTTTGAAGGTTATCTGGATAGTCACATGTGGACGTGGAGGGGTAAAAGTTTATATTCCCAACAGGAGACGTAAAAAAGGCAAAGTAGTATGGTATCCTTCCCTGCAGGAGATAAGAAACCCTTCATCCTCATCCGGGTGTGGGGATGTGTTTTTTGCAGGCTACATAGCATCCATTCTGAAGGGACTGTCTCTTGAAGAGGCGATAAACAGGGGACAGGAAAAAGCTTTCAGGTTGCTTTTCAGAAAGGAGGCGAACACTTTTGACCTTTCAAAGTGTGTGGAGATTTTTTATCTTGATGGCTTAACGGGTGTTTTTTCAAGGAAGTTTTTTGAGGATGAGAAAAGCTGGATTTTATGTTCATCGTGTGAGTTCTGTGTTGCCCTGCTTGATGCGGACAATTTCAAGAGGATAAACGATGTTTACGGACACCAGAAGGGGGATGAGGTGTTAAGGGTTTTTGGAAGGATTCTGAGGGAGAATCTACGTTCAAGTGATATTATCATCAGGTATGGTGGGGAGGAGTTTTTAATAATCTTTCTTCCTGTTGTTGATGTTAAAGAAGCACGAATGGTGGTGGAAAGAATTAAAGAAAAAGTCACCTCCCATCCTGTCTTGAAAGAGGTGGGGTTTACATTTTCAGCGGGAATCGCAAGAGGAAAAAATTTTGACAGGATTGTGGAGGTGGCTGACAGGATGCTTTACAGAAGCAAGGCACTCGGAAAAAATAAGATTACTGTTTGTAATGGACAGGGGTGAAGTGTATCTATATTATATATATAGGAACAGGAAAGACAGATTATCCAGAATTGCAGCATACATAGCAGTGTGGTTGTCAAATTATGAAGCAGTTCTGTTAAGTGCTTTTGTGTTTTCAAAACAAGGGTTGACACTTTAAAAAAAGTTAGAAATAATTGGTAAACAGGAGGTTTTGATACTATGATCTTTAGAGCCCGTGTAGTGGGGACCAGTAATATGGATCCTCATGCAGCAATTCATTTACCTGAAAGTGAAAGAATCAAGTTTGGGGCTTTTTACACTCCATCCAACATTGTTCAGAAGGTTATAGATCTAATCACTCCTTATTGTGAGAAAAACAAAAGCAATGTTGTAATTGCAGATGTTGCAGCCGGGTGTGGGGCCTTCTTATTCCCTGTTTTATCTTTAGGTGTGGATTATAGAGTTGCAGATTATGATAAGAAGGCAATAACTTTTCTTCAGAAGTATTTTCATCCTGATAAAGTTTTTTATACAAATTCCCTATTAAATGTGTGTAGAGAAAAGTTCAACATAGGAAAGGACCAATATCTGATTATTGTAGGTAACCCTCCTTACAATGATGTGACATCCCTTTACAGAAAAGGAAGAAAAGGCTCCTTTGAATGTGACAGAGATCTTTATGACAGAGATCTGGGTATTTCTTTCCTGAAGGCTTTTGCAAAACTAGATGCTAATGTCGTTTGTATTTTGCATCCTTTGTCTTATCTCATCAAAGAGGTTAATTTTAAGAGACTTAAAGGTTTCAGGGATAAATACAAACTTAAAGCAGGGTACATATTTTCCAGTTCTGTATTCCGGTTTACTAAAACTGCAAGATTTCCGATCATTGTAGCGTTATATGAAAAGGACAACCAGGGGATGGATTACAGTTACATTAAAACTTTCAGGTTCAAGTTTTTAGAGGGGAGTGGGGAATTTGTTCTGGGAGAATTTACAACTACTGATGGATATATAAACAAATACCCACCAAGGAAGGGAGAACCACAGTTTTCTCCAATCGGTGTATATTTTTATTCCTTTCGTGATTTAAATTCCCTTTTAAGAAATGCAACTTTTCTAAGAGAGAAAAAGGGTAATGCTATTGTGGTCACAGTTGAGAATTTTTATAAATATGCCTACCTATACTGTCTGAAAAAATTCATAACCCAGAAAAGGGAAGGCATATGGGTTTTTGGCAATCTTTCTCCTCTGGTAAACAGGGAGTTTCTGGAACAAAATAAATCTCTGTTTGTGTTTTATGCTATTAAAAACCACAAAATTTTTGAAGAAAAGCTTAATGTAGTTAATGCTTTGAAAAATTTTTATCAAATTGATGAAGATAAAATAAGTCTAGATGAAGTGGAGAAAGCACTGAGTTGTTATTTCAATGAATTATACAGGTTGTAACAGTGCTCAGGCTGGAAATAGAGGATGATAAACTTAGAGTCTTGTTTGGTAAAAAAAGCAGAGGAAAGGTTCGTTTTAAGAGGATAAATGACTATGGGGTGGGAGAACAGATCAAGCAGGATGAAATCAATCTTAAAGACCCAAAACAATACATAGAATGGCAGATAACATATAATATCAGGGCAGGTTCTAAAGATAAAGATCCAACCTGGCTGGTTGATGAATGTGAATATAAAGATATAAAAGGGGATAAAAGACAACCTTATGAGCTGGGTAAAATTCTATATGAAATGAAAGTTAAAGGCTGGATAGGAAAAGAAGATATACAACAGCTATTAAAAGAGATAAATGGTTACACCAGATTCCTGGATGAGGTTGAAACTTATGTTGATAAAGATGTAAGCAAGCTCATTAAAGAGCTTAACGGACTGAAGTTCAGGTTTTATAGGTGGGTTATTCCTTTGTTTAGACTTTATAATCGAGACGGGACTTTCATAGAAACTCTGAAAGAAAAACAGCAGTATGCTTATCGTATGCAGATGATGGTTTATTTTTGTATACCCTGTAGTGTTCTGAAGTATCAGGGATCAATCCTGGTTTATGAAATAACTCCCCAAAATATGGATTCGATAGTTAATATAGTGAAAGTATTTGGATGTGCTTCAAAAAGGCATAAACATGATGTGCTGGAAATTCTGAAATGTTTTTTCAAACTATAAATGAAAAACATCCTCTCTGTTTGTTAGTTTGAAGACTATTTTTTCTTGTTTATAGCATAGGAGTAAGACACTCTGAAAAAACAGAATAAGTGTGCAGGAGATTTGAAGTTTCATTGCTGTTCAGGCAATTTTTTCTGTTTTTTTTTCCTTTCCTATCTCTTCCATCTGCATTTCCTTCTCAATTTCCTTTACACCTTTTTTTAACTCCAGATAAAAACGCCCCAGAAGTTTTCCCACTTCAGGAAGTTTTTCAGGTCCAAGAATGATAAAAGCCACTAGAAGAATAACAATGATTTCAGAAGGACCGATGTTTAGCATTGTAAACCCCTCTTTTTAATCTTTTTACACGGCATCGTCCTGTAGATTTTTTAAAGATTGGGCTTTTCTTCTGGTTGAGTCTAATAGGGTAAAAAAAATTGAAAGGAGGGAGGAGATGGCCGGAAAAGTTGTGTTTGATGGCGATGTGAGGGAATTTTCAGAGTTCATCGCAGGGCTTCCTCTTCAGGAAGCCCAAGGGTTAAGGAAAGCGTTAAAAGAAGGTAGAGTGGAATTGTTGGGAGAGACCCCGGAAGGAGCTACAGAGCTTGAGCCTGAGTGGAGCTGGACAGTGAGAGAGTGTGAGGGTGTAGATGGTGAGTATAGCAGGGATGGGAAGTATCTTTATAGGTTGGCCAGCAGAAATGATATACTAAGAGAAGATTTAATTCACAGGGAATCTACCGCATTGTCGCATACTATGGGGATCCCGTACGGGGAGGCCAGAAAGATTATTTGTCTTTTTCTTGTTATGGGATGGGAAGTGAGAATCTGGAGGGAACTTATACGGGATGAGAGAGGATTATATTACTGGGTCCAGTTAATCGAGTCGGAAGTTGAAAGAGAAAAGTATCTCGACATGTTGAGAAGAAAAGAAGTTCCTCTTATTGAAGCAAGAAATGGAGAAAGAATTGACGAGCAAAGTGATGATAATGAGGAGCTGGATGAAGATACTGGCTATTTTGATGATTCTTTGTACGGACTATCTGAAGAGGGAGAATTAAGGGATTATATCGCTTATAAGGTTTGGCAAAACTGGACTGGAGAAATAAGACTGCCGGTCAGGGGTGAGGAACCCAGGGATGATGGGAATGAAAGTGAAGATTCTGGTGGAGATTCTGAAATCGGAAGGTTGATAAAAAGTGTTGTCACTGTCTTTAGTGGACGAAAAGCTTACGAGATTAGTAATAAGGTAAAGGAATGGCTAAAGGCAAACGGGAGAAACGGGATTTATCAGAGATATAAGAGATCCCTTAAAAGAGCCTGGGATATCAGAAGGCAATTACCTTCTGATGCTCCGCTTGAAGAGAGAATAAAGGCCTCACGGAATGTCTGGTAAACTCCGGAAGGAGGGGGTTCTCCCCCTCTTTTTTTTATTGCCGTGTTAAAAAATTAAATGAATAAAAAACCCGGGAGGGAGGATACCGTGGAAAAATTCTGTAAACATGTCGAAAGGGTGTTATACTTTACAGGATTGTTCCTTGTGCTTATCGAAATCATACTACAACATTCCGGAAAATCTCTGTGCACGTCTTCAGGCTGCAGAACAGCTGAGCTTTTTGTGAGCAATTCAATGATTTTGCTTACTGCAGGTGCTGCTGCATTTCTGTGTCTGATTCTTACGTCTTTTTTCAGGAAACTTGCATTTGCCAGATTTCTTATTCTCACATCCGCCCTCTCGGTTGAGGGATATCTCGTGGCATTTCAGAGTTTTGTCATTAAGGAATTCTGCCTTTTCTGCATGGCAGTTTTTGTTGTATTTGTGCTTTCAGTTTTGATGAATATTCTTCAGAAAAGACTGGAATATACCGTATCTCTGGCTGGATTTCTATGCGTTCTGTCTGCTGTTTACCTTGTCAACCCTGGAGTGGATGAGATACCTCGCGAGAGATACGTGCTGATATACTCAAAAGACTGCCCTCATTGTGAGGAGACCATCAAATTCTGCAGGGAAAGAAACATTCCCGTTTCCATGATTGACGCAAGGAAGGTGGTTGGGACGTTAAAATCCCTTGGACTTGACGTTGTACCGGTGCTTGTGTGTAATGATAAAGATGAAAGGGAGATTTTTGCAGGTTCTGAAAAAATCAAAGAGTATCTGATATCTCTTCATGCCTCATCTGAACCTGAAGATATTGACTTCAGTGGGGGAATGTGCACCATTTTTTCCGGTTGCGGTGAGGGTAAATAGTTCTGTTATTCTTTTTCTGCCTTTATGGCAGTTTTTCAACTGCTTTTTTGAGATTATCAAGTCTGAGGTGAGCATATCTCTGTGTTGTTGTTATATCACTGTGATTGAGAAGTTCCTTGACCACATACAGATCCACTCCTTTCTGAACCAGCCTGCTTGCAAAGGTATGTCTTAAATCATGAAAATGAAAATTCTCTATTCCCGCACGCTTTAGGGCATTTTCAAAAGCTGTTCTTATGGAATTTATCTTTGTACCATTTCTGTGGAACACGTAGGGACACCCTTCCACCCTCTGCCTGAATCTCCTCTTTATAATCTGCCATGCTCTGCTGTTAAGGGGTAGAACGTGCCTTTTCCTGTTCTTGGTTTCGGATGGTTCAAGGATTATGCATTTTGTTTCAAAGTTTACGCTGTTCCACTTCAGAGAGAGTATCTCTTTTTTTCTGAGGCCGGTGTTTAATGCAAATATTACAATTTCCCTGAGAAGAGGACATTTGATAGCTTCCATAAGTCTTTTCTCTTCATCCCTGTTCAGATACCTCAGTCGTTTGTTTTCAACACCTTTTATCAGTATGGCTTTCCTGTAAAGTTTGTGCTGCGGTATCCATTCAAATTCAACCGCTCTGTTTATCATTGTTGCAAGGAATCTCAATTCTTTGTTTATGGTAACCGGACTTACACCCTGTTCCTTTCTCCACAGTTTATATTCTTCCACCTTTCCGTTGTTTATTTCCTCAAGTGGAGTGTCACTTCCGAAAAATTTTATTATAGGTTTTGAACTTGTTTTATGTCTTCTATAGGAAGTGGGTTCCCTTATGCTTTTATACCATCTGAGAAATCTCTCAGCTATTTCACCAAGTGTGGGGGATTTTGTTTTTTTCGGTTCTGTCCTGTGACTGAAAGATGAGGAAGTTTCTTTTCTACCGTAATTGTTCTTTCTTTCCTGTCTGATCTGATTTTCTTTTGCAAGACTTTTCATAAGTGTAGATACTATTTTTTCAAGCTCTTTCGTGGTAAAGTCATCCGGTTTCCCGATGGTTTTCCATACATACTTTTCCCGTTCTTTTTCTCTGAAGTGAGCCCGAAACACAAGTTTTCCGTTGATTATGTAAAGATTCTTTATTCCCTTAAACATTTTGTATATATAATTTTTAAAAATAAAAGCCCTATTAGGCCTTTGAGGTGGTGTGGTGACTGGTGTGGTGTGGGATGAATAAAGGGATTAAGAGAGATATTTTTAAAAACTGGTAAAGTGCCGAGGGCGGGA
>Ga0256842_1000578_pt1 | contig 32252 bp, 28 predicted proteins | sample 4559240metaG_FD_185973 | JGI IMG/M metagenome (GOLD analysis project Ga0256842, IMG submission 185973) | Hydrothermal vent microbial communities from Guaymas Basin, Mexico - 4559-240 | ecosystem: Environmental > Aquatic > Marine > Hydrothermal vents | place: Mexico: Guaymas Basin | collected... | reverse complement strand
GCTATATCAGCCTTGATGCTAAATCTTAAGACAATAGGCATATACCTTTTGCTTCTGGCTGTTATTTTTACGATAATTTCGGGCTATACATATTTTTATAATTACTTTAAGGCTACAAAATGAACTCTCTAACAAAATTTTTATCTATGATAAAGTTCGAGCATACCATTTTTGCCCTGCCGTTTGCCTATGTCGGTATGATTATGGGCTCAATTGGCATACCGTCAATAAAAACGATTATCCTTGTTACGATAGCTATGGCAAGTGCAAGGGCTGCAGCTATGGCACTAAACAGGATAGTAGACAGAAAATTTGACGCACTCAATGAAAGAACAAAAAATCGAGAACTTATAAGCGGAAAGGTTAAATTGCAAGAAGCTTATATATTTACCGCTTTATCCATATTTATATTTGAGATTTCGACCTATTTTATTAATGATTTAGCATTTAAATTATCACCCATAGCACTCTTTTTCATTCTAACATACTCATACACAAAAAGATTTACATGGCTTTGTCATCTTTATCTTGGTGCAACCGACGCTATAGCGCCGCTTGGCGGATATGTTGCATCGGCTAATTCTTTATCTAAACCAATTTGGATGCTGGCTTTATTTGTTACATTTTGGATAGCTGGATTTGATATACTGTACTCGATTCAGGATGCAACATTCGATAAAGAGCACAAACTCTACTCCATTCCTGCAAACTTCGGTGTAAATAATGCCTTACACATTGCTAAATTATTCCACCTTACAGGTTTTATATTTTTAATCTTGAGCATCCATCTATTTAGGTTAAACTTGGCTGGCTACATTGGAGCGCTTGTTGTTGCTATACTATTATTTATCGAACATATACTCATCGAGCCGGATGATGAAAAGAAAATAAACCTTGCCTTTTTTAATATCAACAGTTATATTAGTGTCGTACTTTTTTTTACTTTTTTGGTAGGTAAATACTATGGATAACAATACGCAATCATCATTAAGAATACAAAACAAGTTTATCGTATACGTGAAAAAAATTTCAGATGACGAAAAAGAATATTACAAGGAAGAAGTATACAACACAATCGACCCTTCCGATTCTTTTAGTTTCTTTATGTCTTTAGAGCAATTAGATTCTTCTTTTGGCGACTTAAATAAGGCATTTGTTTTAATGATGAAAGAGATGGATGCAAAACTCAATTACATCATAGATATTTTAAGGGATAAGGAGTATCAAAATAAACTATCATCTTATAAAAAAACCTATAGTTGCACACTTTTTAGGGATAAGCTATCGTTTATTGCAGACGATGATTTTAAAGAACAAGACCTTCTGTTTTTAAGATTTATTTTGCCCATAGCAACCCATTATGAAATAAAAGCCATTTGCAACATAATAAAAAAAGAAAGCAAAAATGATAAATTTTGCTATGAATGCAATTTTAAAGATATTAAAAAAACAGATACGGAACTAATCATACACTATATGCTTTTTGTAGAAAGAAAAATGTTAAAGGAAAAGGGGTTTGAACTATGAATGATAATTTACTTATTTTGCAAGCTATATTTGATGTCTCCGTTGTTTTATATATACTCCTATCAAAATATTTTGACAATAAAGAAAAGGACAGCATGCTTAAACTCGTAGAAAGTTTGAGAAATCTTCTTGAAAAACAGAAGCAGCTTATCGACTCGGCAAACCAGAGAATAATGGAACAGCAAAACAGGCTCAATACGCTTTTGGAAGATGTTAAAAGAAAAAATATGCTACTTATGGAACTATTATCAACCATAAAGAATAAAACATACAAAGACACAGTAAAAGAAAAAATTATAGAAATGAAAAACAAGAATGCAACGCTTGACGAAATTGCTAAAGAGTTAAAAATGAGCAAAGGCGAAATAGAGCTCATCATAAAACTATACGAGGAGGAAAAAAGATGAAAAAAATAGAAGCCATAATCAAGCCGTTCAAACTTGATGCGGTCAAAGAAGGCTTAATGGATATAGGGATAAAGGGTTTGACGGTAAGCGAGGTCAAAGGTTACGGAAGACAAAAAGGCCATACTGAAATCTACAGAGGCGCAGAGTATGTTGTTGATTTCCTACCCAAGGTTAAAATAGAAATAGTTGTAGAAGAAGATATGGTAGACAGCGTCGTAGAAAAGATAATAGAAACATCAAAAACCGGCAAGGTTGGCGACGGCAAAATATTCATAATGCCGATAGATGACGTCATAAGAATAAGAACACAAGAAAGAGGCAAAAACGCCATCTAACAATGAAAAAACAGATAGCCGCTATAATATTCGTACTACTATCATCATTAGCATACGCAAAACCAAAAATAGAAAATATAAATGTAGTCCATATAAAAGCCGATAATGTAATATATAACAAACAGTCGAATTCATATTTTGCTCAAGGCAAGTGTGAGGTTTACACAGATAAATACAGCCTAAAAAGCGATAAAGCCTATTTTGAAAAAAACAGGTCCTTAGTAACATTAGACGGCAATATACTGTTTAAAAATAAAAACGGAGATTGGATTAGAGGCTCAAAAGCAGTATTTAATGTCTCCGAATATAAAGGCTTTATCAATAATGCGGTTATGTTTATTAAAAGCGCTCATCTGTATATAAAAGCAAGAAAAGTAATTATTGACTCTAAAGACAGATACTACATAAACAATGCAATGGCAACAGGGTGTAAATGTGATAAATATTTACTAAACTCAAAAAAATACCATCCTAAATGGTCTATAAAAACAAAACATATTTATATAGTTAAAGACGATTATATGCTTGCATACCCGGCTACATTCAAGATTAGGCAAATACCTGCATTCTTCTCTCCTTTAATGTATAGAAATTTAAACAAAAAACGAAAGAGCGGATTTTTATTTCCGTCTTTTGGGCATTCCAGTAAAGATGGATTTAAATATGCCCAACCGTTTTTCTGGGCTATAGATAAATCAAAAGATATAACAATTACACCATTCTTATATTCCAATTCCGGATATGGAACATACCTTGATTCCAGATTCTATTTAACAAAAAATTCAAAAGGGGAATGGTTTGTTACGCTATATAAAGAAAAGCAGCCCTACGGTACATCAAAAAGCAAAAAACTCAGGATGACAATAAAAGCAAAAGGCGCAACAAATCTTGAACAATACGGAATTTTTAAATACGATTTGGATTTAGTAAGCAGAAAAAACGATTTTAGGGTTATCAATAAAGATAATATGGATATAAGCTCCAAAAGATATACGAAGTCAACAGCATTCTATTTCGTACAAAAAAATGAGTATTCTTTAGGAATAAACACCTATTTCTATCAAGACCTGGTGTCCAAAAACAATCAAAACACACTGCAAAACCTACCGGAGATAAATTTTAATGTAACAAATAAGAAGCTATGGCATAATCTTACATTAGACCTACAAAATATACTAAAAAACAACTATAGAGAAAAAGGAACAAAGGGTATATCAAATTATACATCTATATTAATATCTTATCCGTTTAAGATTTCACATTTCAGCATTTTACCAAAAATCGGCATATATAATACCTATGCTAATTGGAAAGACACACTAACATCACAACACAAATCAAAAAATATACTTTTGCATTCATACTCGGTTAAGGTAAAAACCATTTTAAATGGATACTATTTCTACGAAGGCAATTCCAATCTCTTAGGTCTAAAACATACCATAACGCCTTACATAGAATACCAATATATCCCAAAAAAGGATTGGAGTGGTCTACCGGATTTTATATTATCGTATAAAAATAGAAATGCTATTGTTACAGCCTTGGAAAATAGAGTAATTGCAAAATTTATAGATAAAGACGGTATAAAATATAGAGAGATATTCTATAACAAATTATCGCAAGAATATGATTTTTATAAAGAAGACAGTCAAGACAGCCATTTTGGAAAACTTTACGAAGAGACGAGAATATCACCCTTTGAATTTTTAAGTTTTTCATCTAAAGCACATTTTTCAACAAAAAAATTTGAATTTTCAGATATGGATAATTCAATAAACATTACAACCAAATATACGGGAGCATCTTTAGGGTACTTATTAAAAAAAGACGAAAACTACAAAATTACCGATAAGAATATGAAATTAAACATATACGCATATCCAATAAAAAATCTATATCTATACGCATATCTTGAAAAAAATATACACAACCACTACTATCCACAAAAAAGATTCGGATTTATGTATACCGAAGACTGTTGGGGTTTAGGCATAGATGCATATCGAAACCAAACACCAAAAGAAAACGAAAATGGTATATACACAAGAAGAAGCGACACAGGATTTTGGATAACAATTACTTTTAAAGGGTTGGGAAAAATAAAAACCCAGAACAAGCAATGGATGAAACAGTAGATAAAGCCATAGCCATAAAATATGATAAAGAAAAGGACAAGGCTCCAAAGGTTGTAGCAAAAGGTCAAAATCTAATAGCGCAAAAAATTAAGGATATCGCACAAGAACACAACATCTATATAGAAAAAAATAAGAATTTGGCAAATACGTTATACAAACTAAAAATTAACGATGAGATTCCCGAAGAACTCTATGAAGCAATAGCAAAAATATTGGTTTTTATCTATAATCTTTAAATCTTTTTTATGTATATATTGTATTTTTTTATTCTGTAATCAAGCTGCCTTATGGTAAACCCTAAAAGCCTGGCTGCCTTTGATTTTACATAACCTGTCTGTTTAAGAGCATTTTGTATCTTTTCCTTTTCAATTGTTTCTATGGCTGAAGGAATATCTCTGTACGGCAACTCATCTATAACCATATCATCAATAGAAGACTCTTTCATATAATCCGGCAAATCACTATCCTTAATATTGACATCATTCATAACAATCAATCTTTCTATCGTATTTTCAAGCTCTCTGACATTACCCGGCCATTTGTAGTTTACCATCTGTTTAAGTGCTGTGTTTGTTATCGCCAAATTTTTGCCGTGTATTTTATTCATCTTTTTTAAAAAATAATCTACCAAAACCGGTATATCATCTCTTCTTTGTCTTAACGGTTTTATATGTATGGGCAAAACATTGATTCTATAGTATAAATCCTCCCTAAAATGCCCTAACCTGATTAATTTTTCTAAATTTTTATTGGTTGCTGTTATAATCCTAACATTAATAGGTATAACATCTTCGCTTCCAAGTCTTGTTATCTCTCTATCCTGAATAACGTTTAATAATTTTGCCTGCAAGGATAGTGGCATATCACCGATTTCATCCAAAAACAGAGTCCCGCCGTTTGCAAGCTCAAACTTACCTTTTTTTGCCGACAAAGCACCTGTAAAGGCTCCCTTTTCATAACCAAAAAGCTCGCTTTCCAAAAGATTTTCGGGAATTGCAGCACAGTTTATTGTAGCAAAGGGTTTTTCTTTTCTTGTGCTTAGATTATGTATAGCTTTTGCAATCAGCGTCTTTCCAGTCCCACTTTCTCCTGTTATCAAAACTGTCGAATCGGTGGTAGCTATTCTCATTACGGTCTTTTTTATATTTGTTATCTCTTCCGATATACCAATTATATCCTTCAAAGCAGATGTATCTTTATTAATATTACTAAGCAAAAGCTGCTTTTCTTCTTGCCAAAACCTGCGTTCCTCTTCCATTCTCTCATACATTTTTTTTGTTAAACCTATTAATGTTGCAAGCGTCGATAGCATCTTCAAAGCATCATCGTTTGAAAAATTTTTACTTTTTTCCTTATAAACACCCAGCACACCAAATTTCTCTCCGCCAACTTTAATTGGAACACCAACAAAAATCATATCTTCCCTGAAACGTTTCAATAAATTTATCCTGTTAAGATATCTCGGGTTTGTCTTTATGTCGGTAATTATGGCAGGTATTTCGTTTTTAAAAATGCTACCTACAACACCTTCACCTTTTTTAAATATACCTTTTGTCATCTCGCGTTTTGTCAAACCAAAGCTTTCTACTATCTTTATTTGTGATGTTTCCTTATCGAACAAAGCAACAAACGATATAGGCGTATCCCAATACGAATATAGTATCTTCAATATTTCTCTCAACGATTCTTTTAATGTATTTTTTTTGCTTAATAACTTGCTTGCTTCGTGTATTATACTTAAATACCCTTCTTTTATGTTTATTTGACTCCTTAACATGTTAAAAAGTATACAAAATTGTAACCATTTTTGCAAATACAAGGCAAAAAAATCACATTAACAAAGACTTTTCCTTGTCAACTCAACAACGGAACATTCATTGCTTCAATTAAATAAAAAAATTGGGAGGTATTTAAATGACACCAAAAGATATCCTTAAAAAAATTGAAGAAGAAGACATTAAAATCGTAGACATTAGGTTTGTAGACCTAATAGGAACGTGGCAACACTTCAGCGTTCCGGCTCATGTATTTGAAGAAGACATCTTTGAAGATGGCTTAGGATTCGATGGTTCATCTATTAGAGGTTGGAAATCGATAGATGAAAGCGACATGTTGGTTATTCCAGATGCTTCAACAGCATTCATGGACCCATTCACTGAAGAAAGAACTCTAAACATAATTTGTGATGTAGTTGACCCTGTAACAAAAGAAAGTTATCAAAGACACCCAAGAAGCGTGGCAAAAAAGGCTGAAGAATATTTAAAATCCACAGGCATTGCCGATACGGCATATTTTGGACCTGAGCTTGAATTCTTTATTTTTGACGACGTAAGATACGAAGTTGCTCCCAATACGGCATTCTACAAAGTAGATTCAATGGAAGGAATCTGGAATACAGCAAAAGAAGAAGAGCCTAACTTGGGACATAAGATAAGATACAAAGAAGGCTACTTCCCTGTTCCACCAACAGACAGCTTGCAAGACCTAAGAACAGAAATGGTATTGGAATTAGAAAGAGCAAATATAGAAGTCGAAGCCCAACACCACGAAGTTGCAACAGCAGGTCAAGCCGAAATCGATATAAAATTTGCCCCACTAACCGTTGAAGCTGATAATGTACTAAAGTATAAATACATCATTAAAAATGTTGCCTTAATGTATGGAAAAACTGTAACATTTATGCCCAAGCCGTTATCGGGCGACAACGGAACAGGTATGCACACACATCAAAGTTTATGGAAAGACGGAAAACCGTTATTCGCCGGAAACGGATATGCAGGATTGAGCGAACTCGGTCTTTACTACATCGGCGGCATCATAAAGCACGGAAAGGCTTTAGCAGCATTTGCAAATCCTACGGTTAACTCATATAAAAGACTCATTCCGGGATTTGAAGCACCAATAAATTTAGCTTACTCTTCAAGCAATAGAAGCGCCGCAATAAGAATACCTATGTATTCACCGTCACCAAAAGCAAAAAGAATAGAGGTAAGATTCCCAGACCCGACAGCAAATCCATACTTAGCATTCCCGGCAATGTTAATGGCAGGTCTTGACGGAATAATAAACAAGATAGATCCGGGTGAGCCTATGGATAAAAACATCTACGATTTACCACCCGAAGAACTCGCAAAGATTGAAAAAGCTCCAAGCAGCCTTGAAGAAGCATTAAAAGCTTTGGAAAACGATTATGAATTCTTGTTAAGAGGCGATGTATTTACAGAAGATATAATTAAAGCTTGGATAGATTACAAAAGAGAAAACGAAATTAAATACATAAACTCCATACCAAACCCTGCAGAATTTCAACTTTATTGGGATATTTAATTACCCATTCTTTATGGCGAGCCTTTTAAAGACTCGCCCTTAACTATTTTAACCCTTTTAAAAAATTCCATTTTTTTGTATTATATGCGATGTGCGTTACTTAATTATTCAAACGGCTTTCTCGGATAGCGCAATACTAATAGAACCCTTGATAGAGACAATCAAATACAACGATAAAGATTCATTTATCGTATTACTTATTGCTCCGCATACAAAAAATATATTTACACTAAACCCAAATATTGACCATATCATACAATATGACAAACATGGAAAGGACAGCGGAATATCTGGATTGTTGAGAATATTGAAAATAATAAGAGGATTTGGATTTGATATATTGATATCGGCTCACTGCAGCATAAGAACATCTATCATATCTATGTTTTCAAAAGCAAAAAGAAAGATTGGATTTAAGGAATCAAATCTAAACTTTGTTTATACCGATACGGTAAGCAAAAAAGAACTATCCCATGAAATGGATAAAAATTTACAGCTGGCTAAACCACTAAATTTTCAAATAATCAGAAAGATACACCTATACTATCCCGATGACAGCAAAAAACTAATAGAAGGCATCTTTGAAGCATACAGCATCAAAGAAGATGATAAGATAATAGGCATAGCTCCAGCTTCTGTTTGGCCCACAAAAAGATGGCCTAAAGAATACTATAAAAAAGTCGCTAACACTCTAACAAGAAAAGGGTATTATGTTGTCCTTATGGGCAATCACAAAGATACTCAAATAACAAATTTTATCAAAGGGAATAATGAAAAAATAATCAACTTAGCCGGACGAACAGAGACTGGTGATCTGTTTTATTTAATATCAAAAATAAATTTACTAATAAGCAACGACTCTATCTACGTTCAGATAGCAAGTGCATATAATACACCGACGATAGATATCTATGGACCAACCCTACCGTCTTTTGGGTTTTATCCACTTAGCACAAAACATAAAATAATAGAAATAGAAAACTTGGATTGTAGACCGTGTAGTAAAAATGGAAATATATCTTGCCATAAGGGGCATTTTAAGTGTATGATGGACATAAAGCCCAACATCGTATTAAGGGCAGTTTATGAATTACTTCAAATTAAAGGAGAAAAAGATGAGCAATAATAGTGTACCAGTTCTACTCTACTATCACATTAATTACGATAATAGCGAATTTTCTATAACCCCAGAAGCATTTGAACAGCAGCTGCAATATTTAAAAGAAAAAGGGTATAAAACAATCACAAAGGAAGAGCTTGGTGAATTTATGCAAACAGGAAAAAAGAATGTTGATAAAGCTATTGTTATTACGCTTGATGGTGGATATTTAGACACTTGGGTCTACGCCTACCCTTTATTAAAAAAATATGGATTCAATGCAATATCGTTTATAGTTTCGTGGAATGTAGAAGAAGATGAGTTTTTAGGTCTAAACTTAGACGATTATTATAATGGAAAAATAGAAAGAGAAAGATTGCCCAACTGTAATTCTAATTTTATCACAGAAAACGGCATAAAAAAGAAGCTTGAAAGAAGACTGTGTTGGAGAGAAGTGCGGGAAATGGAAAAAAGTGGTATAATAGATATTGAGCCAAACAGCAAATTTCATAGAAAAGTATATGGCTCAGATAAAATAATAGGATTCAACAGTCCTAAGCAAATTATGACGGCTTGGAGCATGGTAAGAGGCGATGAGCGCTTGGGTACACCGGATTTTGAAAGAAAACCGGAATTTGCATCAAAAGAGTTTACTGCTTATCAGGATTTAAGAGATATGTTGGCTCAATATGTTGTAGACAACGGCTACCTTAAATTTTTCGAAAAACCGAATTGGGAAAAAGAACTGTACGCATTAGTTGAAAAATATAAACAAGAAAAAAATTTAGAAACAATAGGCGAATGGGAAACGGATGAAATGTTAGAAAAAAGAATAAAAAAGGAATTAGAGGTTTCCAAAGGAGAAATTGGTTGGGAAACAAAAAAGATTTGTAAAGCCTTCGCTTGGCCCTGGGGGGCATACAACAATACATCATTAAAGATAGCCAAAGAAGTTGGGTTTGAATATATATTTACAACAAAAGAAGGAACAAATTCATATGGAGATTCTTTGTATGAAATTAAAAGAATAACGATAAATAAAAACGATTTGGATTGGTTTAAATCAAAAATAGAAAAATATTCAAATAAATAAAATTAACCTCTCGGACTTTTAGGGTATGAGCCTAAAATTTTTAAGAATACGGTAAATTTCTCTATCTCTTTAAGCGAGCTTTGTATTTTTTCATCTTCTATATGTCCGTCTATATCAACATAAAAAATATACGACCAATTCTTTTGTTTTGATGGCCTGGACTCTATTCTTGTTAAATTTATAGAGTTTTTATAAAACGGCTCAAGTATCTGGTATAGAGCACCAACCCTATCCTTAATAGTAAACATAAAGGATGTTTTATCGCTTCCGCTCTTTTTTGGTATCTCTCTTCCTATAACCAAAAATCTTGTTATATTGTTCGTTTTGTCTTCAATTCCGCTTGCTAAGATATTCAAAGAGTAGATATCGCTTGCAGCCAATGACGCTATAGCGGCTGCAGTTTCGTCTTTTTCAGCAATTTTAGCCGCCTTTGCCGTAGATGTAGTTTCAAACAAAAGAACATTGGGTAAATGCTTCTTTATCCAACCCTTACATTGGCCTAAAGCGTTGGGGTGAGAATATATTGATTTAATATTCTCCAGCCTGTCAGCTTTTGATAGTAGATTGTGTTTTATGTCTATTATAATCTCAGAAACAATCTTAACAGAAGAGTTGACAAACATATCAAGGGTGTAGTTAACTACACCCTCTATGGAATTTTCTATTGGCACAACACCGAAATCAGCCCTATCTTGCTCTACATCCATAAATACATCTTCTATGGATTCTTCCGGCGTGTAATGAAGAGATAAACCGAAACGTTCTATAGCCGCTTGATGAGTAAATGTAGCTTCAGGTCCTAAATAGCTAATTGTAAGCGGCTCTTCAAGTCTAATTGATGCACTCATTATCTCTCTAAAGATTGTTTTTAGGCTCTTTATCGGATAGCTGCCACTTGCGTTTTCTTCTATCATTTGATAGACCTTTGTTTCCCTATCAGGTGAATAAAACGGTATTTTGTTGTCTCTTTTAAATCTGCCCACTTTTTTTACAAGCTCGGCTCTATCTTCAAGGAGTTTTATTATTTTGACATCTATATCGCTTATCTTTTTCCTTAACTCATCAAGTTCTTCTATAGAAATTGTGTTGTCATCTCTCTCCATTTTTTCCATCTCTTTTCAATTAATTTTTTCTTATTTAAGGATTTTAACTCTTTTAGATTCCTTACAATAAAGTCTTTTACGTTATTTGCTGCCTGTTTGTAATCTCTATGAGCTCCGCCAAGCGGCTCTTGTATTATTTCGTCGATAATACCAAGCTCATACAAATCCTTAGATGTTACATGCATAGCTTCGGCAGCGTCAACTGAATGCTCTGTATCTCTCCAAAGAATAGATGAACACCCTTCAGGAGATATAACGCCGTAGATGGAAAATTCAAGCATACCTATTCTATCTCCGCTTGCTATAGCAAGCGCTCCGCCGCTTCCGCCTTCACCTGTTACGACTACGATTATTGGCACTTCAGTTTCAAACATAACGTATAAATTTCTCGCTATTGCTTCGGACTGTCCACGCTCTTCAGCTCCAATACCGGGATATGCGCCAGGCGTATCGACAAAGGTTATTATAGGTATATTAAACTTTTCTGCCAATTTCATTACGCGTTGAGTTTTTCTGTATCCTTCAGGATTTGCCATGCCGAAATTTCTGTAAAGATTATCCTTTGTATTTTTACCTTTTTGATGACCAATTACGGCTACCTTTTGATTGTCGATATAGCCAAATCCACAAACTATGGCTTTATCATCCGCAAACAGCCTGTCGCCGTGAACTTCCGTAAAATCCTGCACTATCTGATTTACATAATCAAGCGTGTACGGTCTATTTGGATGGCGTGCTATTTTTATTATCTTATCGACTGTCAAATTCTCAAATTCTGATTTTATTATTTCATTTTTCTTCTTTTCCAAAGCTTCTATCTCTTTTAAAACATCAATACCCTTGCTACTTGCCATCTCTTTCAAGTTATTAATTCTTTCTTCTATCTCGTATAATGGCTTTTCAAAATCCAATACCAACATGGCATACTCCTTATTATTTAAGCCGCATTACTCCTTATCAAGTTCAAACGCCTCATGCAATGTTCTAACAGCCAACTCCGTATATTTTTCATCTATGATACAGGAAACCTTAATCTCCGACGTGGAAATGGCTCTGATATTAATACCTTCCTTCGCCAAAGCGTCAAACATTTTTGCTGCAACACCCGGATGAGACCTCATACCGACACCAACAATAGAAACCTTTGCTACATCCCTATTTATCGATACATCTCCAGCTCCAATCTTTGATGCTAATTGTTTCAATAAATCAAAAGCCTTATCAGCGTCATCCTTTGGAGTTGTAAACGATATATCGGTAAAGCGGCCATCATCGCTAACGTTTTGCACTATAACATCAACATTTATATTGTTTTCAGCTATGGTGTTAAAAATCATTGCAGCTATTCCCGGCTCATCTTTGACATTATTAATCTTCAATCTTGCTTGATTTTTATCTTGAGCAACTCCAGATACTAAAATTTTTTCCATATTTTCATCCTCCTTAGTAACTAAAGTACCTTTATTGAACGTAAAACTTGATAAAACCATTATAGGAACATTATACTTCATACCAAACTCAACAGACCTTATCTGTAAAACTTTAGCTCCCAAACTTGCAAGCTCCATCATCTCACTATAACTTATCCTATCAAGCTTTCTTGCATTTTTAACAATACGCGGGTCTGCCGTATAAATACCGTCAACGTCTGTATATATCTCACAAACATCGGCTTTTAGTGCTGCTGCAATAGCAACAGCGGTTGTATCTGAACCGCCCCTTCCAAGCGTAGTAACGTCTCCTGACATTTCACCTATACCCTGAAAACCAGCGACGATTACGATATAATCATCATCTACATACTCCATTATACCTTTGGCATCAATAGTTTTAATCCTTGCCTTTGTGTGGATATCATCCGTTACTATTCCACACTGTCTTCCCGTCATAGCAACGGCTTTTACGCCAAGTTCGTTTAATCGTATGGCAACAAGAGCGCTGGATATTCTTTCTCCGCTGGACAACAACAAATCCATCTCTCTTTCGCTTGGATTTTTTGACAACTCTTTTGCAAGATTTATCAATTTATCTGTTTCTCCAGCCATAGCTGATACTATAGCCACAACCTTATTGCCTTTTTCTTTAGTTTCCTTTATATGTTGAGCTACTATTTCTATACGCTCAACGCTTCCTACCGAGGTACCACCGTACTTCTGAACAATAAGAGCCATAAATTCTACCTCCGACACTTAAATTAGGATTTCTCTTTTGTTTCTCTCGTCAGGCTTTGATAGTATACCTTTTTTCTCCATTTGTTCAATAATTCTTGCAGCCCTATTATAACCTATTTTTAACCTTCTTTGAATATAGGAAATTGTCGGATTTCCGCCTTCCTTTATTATCTTTAGTGCTTCATCAAATAGTTCATCTGTCTCAAAATCGTCATCTTCGCTAATGCCGCTTGCTTCTTTTGTTGCGTTAATAAGCTCTTCGTTGTATTCCGGGCTACCTTGAGATTTTACAAAATCTGTAACATTTTTAATTTCATCATCACTCACAAATGCTCCATGTATCCTAACCAAAGCAGAGCTGCCAGGCTGCATAAATAACATATCGCCTCTTCCCAATAGCGCTTCTGCACCTTGAGTATCGAGAATTGTCCTTGAATCGATTTTTGATGAAACCTTAAACGAAATTCTTGCTGGAAAATTAGCCTTAATCAAACCGGTTAACACATCAACACTCGGCCTTTGAGTTGCAACAATCATATGAATACCGGCAGCACGCGCCATTTGAGCCAAGCGTGCAATATGTGTTTCAACCTTTTTGCCTGAAACCATCATCAAATCGGCAAGCTCATCTATTACAACAACAATATACGGCAAAACAGGATACTCTATAGCTCCGCTTTTTGCCTTTTCATTGAAGCCATCAATATTCCTGACTCCCACTTCACTCATCATCCTGTATCGCGTCTCCATCTCACTAACCAAAGCAGCCAAAGAACCGCTTGCTTCTTTAGGGTCGACAACAACAGGCATAAGCATATGCGGTATACCGTCATAAATAGATAATTCCAGCATCTTAGGGTCAATCATAACAAATCTAACATCCTTAGGTGTCGATTTATAAAGAATACTCAATATCATCGTATTAACCGAAACGCTCTTTCCAGAGCCTGTAGCACCAGCAATCAATAGATGTGGCATCCTTGACAAATCGGCAACAAAGGCATTACCAACAATATCTTTACCCAAAGCCAATGTTAGTTTTGATTTTGATTCCATAAAGGTCTTGGATTGCAAAATATCCTTCATATATACTGTCTGTCTATGTTGATTGGATATCTCTATACCTACAACGGCTTTGCCGGGTATCGGAGCAATGATTCTAACCGACATTGCCTTCATCGCCATAGCCAAATCGTTATAAAGATTGGATATCTTACTTATCTTTATGCCTGATTTAGGTCTAAATTCATACATGGTTACAACAGGACCAGGCTTTACATTTACAACATCTCCGTCTACGCCGAAATTTTTAAGTTTTTCTTTTAGTGTTTTTGCACTTTGGTATATCTCATCTTCTTTGATACCTGTTTGTATATTGATAGGCTCACTTAATAAATCCAAGGATGGAAATTTATATTCGTCGTTTTTCTCCCTTATCTTGCTTTTATCTAAATCTATTTTTTCTTCTTTCTTATCGATAAATTCTGTATCTATAGTCGGCTTTGGTTCTAAATGGTTCGATTTTTCATTTTTATCTTCTTTTGTAGTATCTACAGATATGGATTGTGAAACATCTTCCTTTACTGCAACATCTTGTTCTACACCACTATCTTCATTTTTCTCAATTTTTAATTCTTTTTCTTCAATACTTTGTTCGTCGTTTTTCTTTGTTTCTTCTTCCTTATGCTCTATGTTAAAACTTGCTTGGACTTCATCGCTATCATCCTGTTTAGCTTCTATATTTTCTTCATTATCCTCTTTGATAAGTTGATTAAAATCGCTTCTTTCTTCTGTCCTGTTGTTGAAAATTTTTTTAATGAAAGCCACCGTCTTTCTCAGCTCATTATTCTTATCCTTAGGCTGATAGTCTTCTATCTTCTTAACCAAGAAAGAAAAGAATTCCATTAAGCTAAAATAGAGAGAGACAAACCACAACGGTACTATTACTATATAAATTCCGACATTACCCAAAAAATACTTAAACATATCACCAAATATATATCCAAACACACCGCATAAAAAGTATCCATGCATAATAAGATGTTCTCTACTTGCTCCGTATGTTGCATATAGAATAATATCACCAAAAAACATAACAAGAATACCGAATATTACGCCTCTTGCAAATTTTGCATTGGATTTATTGTAGGAAAACGGTGTAAAAAGCAAAAATATAGGTATATAGTATGCAAGCAGTCCGAATCTATTTAAACTAAACCCAGAAATATATACACCCAAAAGACCTATAATATTTTTGATATGAAGGTGTGGATAAAACACATCCCTAAAATCGTAAGAAACAAGCGATAAAAATACTATTACGGATAAAAATATAAATACAATATCAGAAACTTTAATTTTTTTCATACTTCCATTATAATGGGAAGAACCATTGGATTCCTCATAAGTTTTTTGTATAGGAATTTATTCATAGCCTTCCTGATTTTTTTCTTTATCTCATACGCGTCTGTTTTCATATTAATGTCGCTTTGATTAATTAGATTTCTAATCATCATTGTTGCTTCGTGTAACAGTTTTTGAGATTTTTCTTCATACAGCAAGCCTTTTGTAATAATCTCAGGGTCGCTTATCAGTTCGCCCGTTGTATTATTAACCAAAACAACTATCACCACAAAGCCATCAGTGGAAAGCCTCATTCTATCTCTTAAAACCAAATCTTCTATATCGCCCACGCCTTTCCCATCGACAAAAACGCGTCCTGTTCTGACAGAGCCGATAATCTTTGCGCTTTTTTTTCTTAATTCCAATACCTCGCCGTTATCCATATTGAATATCTTTTTGGAATCTATACCCAACATTTCCGCTATCTTTGCATGCTGTCTTCTCATCATATATTCACCGTGAACAGGTACAAAATATTCGGGCCTTACCATATTAATCATCAGTTTTAACTCTTCCTGCGATGCATGTCCCGATACATGAACATTTGAGTTGCCTTCATAAAAGACATTAGCGCCTTTCTTTGTTAAAGAATTAATAACCTTAAGTATTGCGCGTTCGTTACCCGGTATCGCCTTTGCAGATATTACGACCGTATCAGTTGATTTAATCTTTATCCTTTTGTGCTCACCCAATGCAATCCTCGATAAACCGCTCATAGGCTCACCTTGAGAGCCTGTTGTTACAATAACAATTTCATTATCAGGATAATTACCTATCTCACTTTCGTTTATTAATATGCTGTCATCTACATTTAAAAAACCCAACTGCCTTGATATTGTAGCGTTTTGAATCATACTTTTTCCCGTTATGCAAACCTTCCTTTTGGATTCTATAGCCGTATTTATTACCTGCTGTATTCTATGGATATTTGATGCAAAGGTAACAAGCAAAATCCTTCCTTTTGCAGATGTAAATATAGATGATAATGCCTCTTTTATATTTTTCTCAGAACCTGTAAAACCGTCAACATTTGCATTTGTGCTATCACTCATCAAAAGCCGAACACCTTTAGAGCCATATTCGGAAAACTTAAGCAAATCAAACGGATTGCCGTCTACAGGCGTTTGATCTATCTTAAAATCTCCGGTATGTATAATAGTTCCCACACTGCTACTTATGGCAAAACCGACACCGTCTACTATAGAGTGTGTCGTCCTTATCGGTTCAAACTCAAAATCCCCTATTGAGAACTTTTCACGCGGATGTATTTCGTGCATCTCAATATTATCAAGCTTGAATTCCCTCAACTTTTCCTTTACAAGCCCTAAAGTAAGTTTTGTTCCATAGATAGGAACGTTGACGTTTTGCAAAAGATATGGAATCGCACCAACGTGGTCTTCATGAGCGTGAGTCAAAACAAGCGCTCTAAATTTTTCCTCGTTATCGTAGATATAGCTAAAATCTGGAATAACTATATCTACTCCGAGCATATCCTCTTCGGGAAACATTAAGCCTGCATCAAGCAAAACAATATCGTTTTCCGTTTCAAAGACGGTAGAGTTGATGCCGACCTCTCCTAATCCTCCCAAAGCTACTATCCTTACATATTCATTCATGATACACTTCCCTATATAGTTGATACATTTCTTCTATGGAAAGTTCTCTTGGCCTTCTTGAAAAGAAATGTTCAGTTCTATTTAAATTATTTTTTATTAAGTGTTTTATGTTGTTCTTAACGGTTTTTCTCGGAAATTGAAATAATTCATTTAAAAAACTGAAAAATGTTTTATCTATTTTGTCTATATTTAGAATATTTTTTTCATACGGCACAAACTCTACAACGCTGGATTCCACTTTTGGTGGCGGACTAAATGCACCTTTTCCTACGTTAAAAAGCTTTCTAACCTTAAAAAACAATTGAACCAAAACACTAAATTTAGAATACTCCTTAGTATTCACATCCGCGATAATACTGTTTGCTACCTCTTTTTGAACCATAAAAACCATTTTTTCTATTTTATCTTTTTGAAAAGCCATATTTTTTATTATCTTTTTGGACACGTTATATGGCAAATTCCCTACAATAGTAGAGCGCCTTTCTAATTTAAAAAAAGAAGCATCTTGATTAACTATAGAAAAATTATCGCGCCCACCAAACGTATCCTCTAAAAACATGCACAATTTGCTATCTAACTCTACAACCAAGAGCGGAACATTAAGCTCTAAAATTTTTCTCGTTAACGCTCCTTTTCCACCCCCTATTTCTACTATAAATTCAGAACCTTCAAGCTCTTTTTTTATTCTATTAAGGACACCATCATCTACAAGAAAATGTTGCCCTAATGATTTTTTTGCTTCCATCTAGCCATTCTGTGAGCCTGCCTTATAGCTTCGGTTAGACTTCTATGGTCAGCCTTGAATTGACCCACTATATCAAAAGCAGTACCGTGGTCAGGAGATGTTCTTATTATAGGAATTCCTAAGGTTATATTAACACTGCTATCAAAATATAAAGCCTTCAAAGGCACAAGACCCTGGTCGTGATACATAGCTATATAGCAATCGTATTTACCTCTTTTTTCCTTTATAAATAACGTATCCGCCGAAAAGCTTCCATGCACATCTATACCAAGCCTTTTTGCCTCTTTTATTGCAGGTATGATTTCACGCTGTTCTTCATCACCCATAAGACCACCTTCGGAATTATGCGGATTCAAAGCACTGACTGCAATCTTTGGTTTTTCTATACCAAACCACTTCCTTAAATCGTTATCTACAATCTTTATAGTCTTTAGAACTCTATCCTTTGTTATCATATCAGGAACTTCTTTTAAAGAAATATGCGTAGTAACCAAAGCGACCCTAAAGCGCTTAGCAGCAAGCATCATAACATAATCTTTTGTATTTGTTTTTTCAGCCAAAAGCTCCGTATGCCCTATATAATTATAACCAGCCAAGTTTATGGCTTCTTTATTGAACGGTGCAGTAACAACAGCATCTATCTTGCCGTTTATTGCCGCATTTATTGTCTGTAGAGCCGATTCAAAGGCAATTTTTCCTGAATGCTTATTAACCTTGCCAAGCTCAATATCTTTTACGTTAAATTTACCGACTTCTATTATATTCATTTCACCTTCATGAAATTCTTCGCGTATCTTGTCTTCACTGCTTATATTATTTATAGGTATAGCTATATTAAACATATCCAAATAATATTCAAATACGTCTCTACATCCAAATATAACTATTCTGTCTTTTGTCGTGCTTTCGTAAACCATATGCTTTATTATAATCTCAGGACCTACACCCGACGGATCACCCATACTTACGCCTATTATCGGCTTATTGCTCGTAATAGGATTCATCTAACACCTCATAAAACTCATTCGCTATATTTTTAGGGGTTCCTTTTTTTGGTATATCAACAACCCTGTATTTAACCTTTTTTTGCTTAAAAAATATCTCCAACTCATCTCCGACCTTTACATCATATGAAGCTTTAGCTTTCTTTTTACCAATATAAACAAACCCATCATCACACATCTGTTTTGCTTGTGTTCTTCTTTTTATTATTCTTGATTCCTTTAAATACTGGTCTAATCTCATTCAAAAATCTCTATATCTGTTCTTGCCTTAACCATTCTTAACCAACTGTCCAATTTAGATTCCATCTTTTTGGCAAATAAAATATTTCTTATATGTTTACGTATCAATTCCATATCACTTGCAGCATCTTTTTTATCTATTAATTTTATTATATAAAATTTTCCGTTTGTTTCTATAATATTGCTATACTCTCCTTTTTTCAGTTGAAGCAGTTTATCTTTTATGTCTTTATTGAAAGCAGATATAGGTATAGCTCTTTCTTTTTCTTTATCCAAAGAAAATTGCTGCTTTAATTTATCAAAATCAGCTCCGTTGGACAATCCCTTATAAACTATCTTTGCAGTTTTTTTGTCTTTTGTAGATATAATGCTCAATATCAGCACAACACCGGGATTTAGCTCATTTTTATGCAAAACGTAATACCTATCTATATCTTCATCGGAAATTTTTATACTTGATGCAAACATTTTCGTTGCAAATTTCTGTTTGTAAATCTGCAATTTCACTCCTTTGAAGTAGTAATCCATATCAACGCCACTTTCTTTAACCTTGCTCAAAAACTTATCCTTTGGCATATTGTTTTTTTCTGCAAATCCTTCTATAGTCTTATCTACATCTTCATCGCTCACATTTATACCCAAGCTTTTTGCATAGTGCACAATAACGTAATCATCAACCACTAAGCTTAATAATTCTTGAGGCGTTTTGGCATTATAAAAACCTGCTATATTCGTAAGCTCGTAAGCCGTTATAGGAACATCCTCAACTGTTGCCACTATCCTGTCTACTACCTGTTGTGCAAAAACTTGCTGTATCGCAAAAACACTAAAAAAAATGATAAACAAAAAAAGTTTCTTCATTACAAGACCCCCTAACAAAGTCTTTAAACACTATACTAAAATTATACTATACGGTGCAAGATATTTTTAAGTTTATTGTATATATCTTTAAAATCATTTCCCAACTTATCAAAAAACACGCTAAATTCAGAAACAAATCGTCCTCCATTTTCTTCTATAACCTTTATCAATTTATCTGTATCTATTTTTGCATCGACATAAAATTCCATCATTACACCTTTTTGCGATATTGATAATGACTTAACAAAAGCCTTTTTTGCCGCTATCTTAAGGTAGGCAATAAAAAGAAGGTTCTTTGCTTCTTTCGGTAGCGTGCCGAATGCACTTTCTATATCAGATTCAACCATTTCCAACTCTTCATTTGTTCTTGCTGAATATATCATTTTATATATAGCAAACTTATCGTCCTGATTAGCAAACTCATCATCTATATATGCACTAAAGGAACATTTAATCTCAACATCTCTTTCTACAGGTTCATTTTTTATTTCACTTATAGCTTCTTCTATTAAAGAAGAATATGTTTCAAAACCTATGGATTTTATTTTTCCGGCTTGGTCTTTTCCTAAAATATTTCCTCCGCCTCTTATCTCCATATCCTTAAGCGCCAAATTAAATCCTACACCTCTTTCAACAAACTCTTTCATAAAATATAACCTTTTTTTAGCATCGTCAGTAATATTATTCCCTCTTAAAAGATAGGCATAGGCAACCCTGTCGCCTCTTCCTACCCTTCCGCGCAACTGATATAAATCGGCTAAACCGAATCTTTCGGCATTATCTATTATAATCGTATTGACGTTTTTTATATCAAGACCCGATTCTATTATTGATGTTGCTATCAGTATATCAAACATACCTTTATTGAAATTATCCAACGTTTCCTTTATCTGTTTCTTTTTCATCTTTGCATGCACTATAGCCTTCTTTGCAAAAGGCAACAATGAATCCAGTTCATTTTTAATATTTTCTATGGTTTCTATATTGTTATGCACAAAATATACGCTACCGTTTCTCGACAACTCCTTTAATATGGCATCCCTGATGACAGAGTGTTTTCTTTTCAACACAAACGTTTCTATAGGCTTTCTTTCAAGTGGCGGTGTTTTAATAACGCTAATATCAAAAATACCGTTTAAAGCCATATTGAGCGTTCTTGGTATGGGTGTAGCGCTCAAATACAACATATCTACAGAAGGATATCTTTCTTTTAAATGCTCTTTAACCTTAACACCAAAGCGCTGTTCTTCATCTATAACAACCAAACCCAAGTTTGCAAACTCTATCTTATCCGAATATACCGAATGCGTGGATACAAGTATATCAATAGTAGAATTCTTTAAGCCCTTGATGATATCCTCTCGCTCTTTATTTGTGCTAAATCTGTTTAACAAGGCTATATTTACGGGAAATTCCTTAAATCTTTCGACTAAAGTATTGTAATGCTGAATGGATAAAACAGTGGTGGGCGCCATAAATACCGCCTGTTTTGCATTAAACACCGAAATAGCGCACGCCCTCATTGCTACTTCTGTTTTTCCAAACGAGACATCGCCACACACAAGCCTATCCATAGGCCTGTTGCTTTGCATATCTTTTTTTATATCTTCTATAGCTTGGGCTTGGTCTCTTGTTTCTTCGTATTCAAAAGTAGCTTCAAATTCCTTATACTCTAAGCTATCTACAACGAAAGGCTCCCTTTTTGCAAGCTGTCGTTTTGCGTAGGTATTGACAAGCTCTGTTAATATCTTTTTTATCGATTTTTTTATATTATCTTGAGTAGTTTTCCATTTGGATGAATTTAGACTGCTTAATTCTCCATCGCCGTGATATTCAAATACATTATCAACGCCGTAGACCGGCACATACAATCTATCGTTGTTGGTATATTCTATTTCTATAAAATCATTTAGTTCGCCGTCTATATCCATCTTTTTTATGCCTTTATATATGCCTATACCGTATTTTTTATGTACAACCTTGCTGTTTTGTATAAATGTTTTTTGCTTTGCCCTACCTATCTTGCGATTTCTTTGAACGGATTTCCCAAATAAATCTTCAAAACTTACAAAGGCAATATGATTATCTTTATCAAAAAAACCTTTTTTTAAAAATTTATCCGATAAACATATGCCTTTCTTTACTTTGCTGCAATCATACAGAAACTTAACGCCCTTTTCACCTAAATATCTTCCAACCCTTTCAAGCCTTATCTTTGAAGCACACGCAATTACAACCTTATTGCTTTTTGATATTTCTTCCATTTTCGCAATCTTTTCATCTATAGAAGCATTATCCGCAAACAACACATCACAAGACAACAACAGTTCATCGTCATATATCTTTGAACGTGATAAAAATTTATCAAATCTATCCCTTGATAAAAAAAGCTCAAGAGAGTATGTTTTTTTATAAAAATCCAGGCCTTCAAATATACTATCTACAAAATCATCTTTAAAATCCCTATAAACAGAGAGCTTTTTGACATTATCGTAATCGACCAAAAAAGAATAATGTTTGCCATTTTTTAGATTGGCATATCCATAGTTATCCTCTTCGTAATCGTATTCTTTGGCCGGCAATATTTCACAGGAATTTAATGTCTTGTATGTTTTATTGTTTGCAAGATAGAACAATTTTATGCTCTCTATTTCATCATCAAAAAATTCTATTCTCAAAGGCTTATCGTAAAACGGAGAAAATACGTCAAAAATCGAACCTCTTTTTGCAAAATCGCCCACATCTTCCACAAAATCTTTTCTTTCATACCTTAGCTCTACAAGTCTTTCGGCAAATTTCATTACATCAAAACTGCCACCGACATTTATTGTCTCAAATTTGTCAAAAAACTCTTCTTCGGATATAACAGGCTGCAAAACAGCATTAATATTGGTCAAAAAAATAGAAAGTTTATCATCTATTAAGGAACGTATGGCTTTGATTCTGTCGGCAACAATACAAGAAGACGGCGGGATGGAAGAAACAGGCGGTATTTCATATGAATAAAATCGCTCTATTGAGCAGTCAATACCCAAAAAATCTTTAAAAAATTCTAAGGAATAATACAGCTCATCTATTTCGAGATTATCCTTTAACAAAATTATCTTTGATGTAGGCTTTTTGAGTAGATTATAAGCAAAAATACCGCTTTGTATCACCTTAAACTTATACAGAAACTGCTAAATATCGGAGCAATTGCTTTATATGCAAATCTATTTGCTTCTTCCTTTGAAGAAAATGAACCTACCATAACCCTATAAAACACAATACCAGAGAACATAACTTTTTTGATATACACACCTTTAACCTTTTTGCTTGCTTCTCTCCTAAATTTCAGAGCATTAGCCAAAGACCTAAACGATGCAAGCTGAACGGCGTATATAGGCATAGAATAGTGCTTTACTTCATCTATAGTGCTGCTTAAACTGTTTTTATCGGTCTCGTTATTGCTTAAAACGTGTATATTCTCGGATTGATTTATAATGTTAAGCGGTTTAGTTTTTTGAATCTTTTTTCTATCTAACACAACTATTTCTACAGGAGCCGTCCCTGTACCTATCATTCCCAAATCCTTAGCCGCAGCATATGATAAATCTATAATTCTGTTTTTTACAAAAGGGCCTCTATCGTTTATTCTGACTACGGTTTCTCTATGGTTGTTGAGATTAATAACCTTAACGTATGTACCAAAAGGAAGAGTTTTGTGGGCTGCTGTCTTTGCATACATATTGTAAACCTCTCCACTTGCTGCAAGTCTCCCATGAAAATCCTTACCATACCAAGAAGCAGAACCAAACTCTGTATAACCAGGTCTTACATGCTTCATAACCTTATAAGGATAATACCCTGCCCTTATTCGTTCAACAAGATTACCGCTTTTTTGAATAGAACAAGAACTTAAAAATACAACACCCAAGAAAGCCAAAATCGCAGCCCTTTTAATCATACACTTTCTCCCTAATCATTCTTTCCAAATCTTCTATAGCATATTGTTCAACATTTATCTTGTCAAATATATTCACCACTATCTTGCCCGATGTTATCTTCCATGAATCACTTGGTAAGACATCCTTAGACCCCTTTATTTTAACAGGAACAATTGGTATGTTTTTCTTTTTTGCTATCAATAATCCGCCCTTTTTAAATTCTGAAGGATTCTTTCTTGTCCCTTGAGGGAATATAACTATAACTTCATCCATACTTCTTTCTTTCAAGGCTTTAAGTATAGCAAAAGAAGCTGCCTTTGGGTTATTCCTATCGACAGATATAGCGTTACTCTTTTTTAATGCTTCACCAAATATAGGTATTCTAAACAACTCTTTCTTAGCAAACCAAACAAGACGGAAGTCGCAGCAATAAAACATAGCAAATATATCAAAGTAGCTTTCGTGATTTGCCATTATCATAAACGGTTTATCGGGAAATTGACCATTACATTCAACGTCGACCCTGCATATATAGAGTATTTCTTTAGCCCATCTTCTGAGCATTTCCCAATCATCACTTTTTAAAAATTTTAACCCAAATATAATTGTTTTATAAACTATAACTAACCATAAAAAAACGCTTTTCACACCCATATCCTAAATACAGTTCCGTCTTTTGATGTCTCAAACTCAACCTTTCCGTTTATTATTTTAACAGCTTTGCTAACTATTGAAAGCCCTAATCCCGTGCCGTTTTTTTTCTTTGTATAAAACGGTTCAAAGATATGTTTTGCCGTTTGGCTATCTATACCAAATCCATCATCAGCAATTTCAAACACGGCTTTATCGTTTTTTTTGTAAACACTAACAACAACCCTGCTTCTTGCGGCATCCAAAGCATTTACTATCAAATTAACCACAGCACTTTTTAATAAATTCTTATCCGTAACTATATCGAACCTTTTAACCCTTTTTTCAAATTTTACAATTCTGGATTTTAAATGAGCGTAAACTTCAAGTTCAACATCATCCATAAACGCACCGGTATTAAAATGCTCGGGCCTATATATTACCGTCTTTGTAAATAGCAGGGTATTATTTATTATATTGTTAATCCTTTTTATGCTTATCATAATATTGTCGGCTATATCCTTCTTTGAGTCATCACCTAGCAAGGATACAAGAAGCTCTATACTTGCAAGCGGATTTTTTATATCGTGAGCAATAGATGCCGCCATTTGCCCTATTACCGCTAATTTTTCTTTTCTTCTATTTTCTTCTTCAAGCTCTTCTAATCTTGTGATATCGGAAAATATTATAACAGCTCCTACTATATCTTCATTGTCGGTAATGGGTGATGCAGACATACTAATCTTTTTTTCCTTGCCGTTTATCTCTATGCTCATCTTCGTCTGATTGCTGAATTTTTCTATCAATTCATAAACATTGTCTGTATCTATTTTGAACAGTTCATTAAGTTTTTTAGACTTTACATCTTCTTCTTCAACTTCAAAAACAGAGCATGCCTCTCGATTAAATGTTGTTATCATACAGTCAAGGTCTACAGAGCATACACCCGTATTGATGCTTTTTAGTATATTTTCAAGATAGCGCCTGTTATTCTCAAGCTTTATTTCAAGAAGGTTGAATTTTTCTTTGAGTTCGTTGTACGATTTTTCCAAATCCTTGCTTGTTTTTAATACAGCTTGAAATATGGCTTCAAGTTGTTCGGTATTTTTCATTAAAATAACACCTTTAAAGTTTTTAAATATCTACTCTTTGGATACTGCTTTTTCAATTTATCCAAATATTCAGATGCCATCTTCTTGTCTTTTAGCTTTAAGTAAGAAATAGTAATATAAAATAACGATTCTTCCTTATACTCCAAATTACCCAAAAGCTGTTTAAACAAAACTATATCCTTTTTATACTCTCCAAGATTGTAATAATCAAGTGCTTTTATGTATAAAATTTTATCTGGATATAATCTTGACTCTATATTTAAATATTTCAAAGACAATTTATATTTTTTAGCTTGCATCAAAGATTGGGCAACCTTTATCCTTACATAGTCTTTAAGCATCTCTTCGTTTATATCCAGCGCCTTTTTATAAAACTCAAAAGCGGCTTCATAAGAACCCTTAAAATAATTTATGTCTCCCATAACCATATTTACATAGTTGATATAGGGCTTAACCTTATCAACATCATCCAAGGCTTCTAAAGCGTTCTTATCATACCCTTTTTCTATATAATACTTTGCATATAAGACCTTTTTACAGTTTTGGTCTTTGGCATACGGTAAAATTTTAGACAATCGGTCTATCTCCTTAAACGCTATAAGCGCTACAGCAATTCTGCACATATCGGCTTTGTAGGCATTCAACGCCGTTACTGAATCGTATATAAACTCAAGTTTTTGCTTATTCGGGTCCTTATACAAATCATCTACAAGCTTATTTATACTATCACTTGCTATCGGCTCTGCTTCTTTATTGTATTTACTTGCAGGATATAATTTTTTTAATTTTAAAAGATAGTCCAAAGCCTCTTTATATCTCTTATTCCTATAACTCTTTTTGGCATATACATATAAAGCTAAAGAAACAATATCAGGCTGTTTGGAATATCTATTTAGAATCTCATCAATGGTCTTCTTGTCTACTTTTCCGCTTTTTAGTTTTGCCTTATCCAACAGTTTTTTAGCTTCTTTAATTCTATCTTTATCTTTAGAACCATTAATTATGAAATCGGCTTTGGTACTTAAATCATCATAATCGCCGCTCAACAAATCACATTTCATTCGACCTATAAATGACTGCTCTATTATATCCTGATTCTTTGAGCTTTCAACATACCTAAAAACGGTTCTTGCCGCATTATAATCGTTAAACTTGCACAAAGCTTCGGCAACATCCAAAAGCTCTTTATGATAAGCCAGAATATCTATCCTATTTAAATATTTAGACATAGAATAATATGCCAATACCGCCCTTGCATCGTCTTTTTGTTTTATAAAACATTCGCCTGCAAGCAACAAAGCTAACGGATAGTATTCACTGTTTTTATCAACTTCAACAAATCGAGCTACTGCTTTTTTATACAATTTCTGGTCATAATAGGTCTTCGCAATTAAAAATTTTGCAATTTTACCCCATTTGGTAGTTGCATAATCCTTTATGATTGATTTGTAAATATCTCTTGCTTTCGAGTAATACTGTTTTGATATCCATATATCGGCTATGCTAATCAGCGTTTGAGCTACAGCATCGTTTTTTGGCGATAATCTTATTGCTTTTTTATAGGTTTCTATGGCTTTGTTATACTCTTTTTTATTTTTATAGCAATCGCCAAGCAAGAAATAGCTGCTAAGATAAAATTTGCTGTTTGGATGCTTTTTTATAATCTCCTTAAAAAACTCCATAGCCATACCGTAATTTCTGTTTGCAAGCATCTTAACGCCCGTAAAAAACAGCGTTTCGTCATAGGATTGTGTTGTTTGATTTCTCTTTTTTATAAATACGCTTTCGGATATATAAAATGGAGTGGCTATCATATCTTTAGGAACTGTAGCCTGAATAATTTTTTGCCGTTTAGTTTTTTTAACCTTTTTAACGTTCACAACTATATTTTTTGCTTCTTTTCTAAAAAAGGTATTGTATCCGCTTTTAGCTTCTATAACCACCCTTGAACCGTGCCTCAAATTCTCAACCAAAAAGCCATCAAAATACATATCATCCAAATCGCTTTTAAAAATCTCTTTCTTTGCTTTTTGAGACTTAAATACAGCTATAAAATATCTACCGTTTGAGTATATATTGGCATCTTTAGGTATATTCTTCAAAATAAAATATGAAGAGCCACCCTTTTTATAAAAGGACAGCTCAACGCCGTATGAGTTAGAAACTATAAATATTAATATTAGCGATAAAAAATAAAGTCTGCGCAGAGTTTTTCCACCTCTTCCTTTATTTGCTTATATTTGCTCTCATTGCCTATATTATTCAAAGTTTCAACAATAAACTCACCTATTTTTTCCATCTCTTTTTCTTTCATACCTCTTGTTGTAACAGCGGGCGTTCCAATTCTTATGCCGCTTGTAACAAACGGGCTTCTTGTTTCGCCAGGAACGGTATTTTTATTAACGGTTATACCGACCCTTCCTAAAGCTTCTTCGGCATCTTTTCCTGTAAACTCTTTATCTCTCAAATCAACAAGCATTAGATGGTTATCTGTTCCGCCGCTTACCAATTTAAAGCCGTTATCCATCAAAACCTTGGCAAGGGTTTTGGCGTTTTTTACGATTTGCTTTTGATATTCTTTAAAATCATCGCTTAAAGCTTCCTTAAATGCAACGGCTTTTGCGGCAATTACGTGCATTAAAGGACCGCCCTGCATACCCGGAAACACCATCTTGTCTATCGGTTTTGCAAAAAATTCCTTTGTCATCACCATACCGCCTCTTGGGCCTCTTAATGTCTTATGTGTCGTCGTCGTAACAAACTCGCAATACGGAATCGGGCTTTGATGAATGCCTGCCGCAACAAGACCTGCAATATGGGCAATATCAGCCATCAAATAAGCATCAACGCTGTCTGCTATCTCTCTAAACTTCTTAAAATCTATCTCCCTTGGATATGCACTCGCTCCGCACACAATAAGCCTTGGTTTAAACTCTTGGGCAATCTCGGCAACTTCATCGTAATCTATCATACCGGTTTCTGGATTTACACCGTATCCGAAACTTATATACAATTTACCAGAAAAATTAACGCCCGAACCGTGGGTTAGATGTCCGCCGTTTGTTAAACTCATACCCAAAATCCTATCCTGCGGCTGAAGAGTAGCTAAATAGACAGCCATATTAGCTTGAGAGCCCGAGTGCGGCTGAACGTTAACATGCTCTGCGCTAAATAGCTGCTTTGCCCTTTCTATGGCTAAATCTTCCACAACATCGACATATTCGCAACCACCGTAATATCTCTTGTGCGGATAACCTTCTGCGTATTTATTTGTCATAACGGAACCTTGAGCTTCAAGCACCGCTTCGGATACCATATTTTCACTTGCGATAAGCTCTATTCCGTAATTTTCTCTCTTCTTTTCGTTTTCTATCGCTTGGTATACTTCAAAATCCACATCCTTCAATACGCTCATAACCCCTCCATACTCGCTATTTTATCAATTCTTCTTTTATGTCTTCCGCCGTCAAAGTCGGTAGATAAAAAAATCTTAACCATCTGTTTTGCTATCTCAAGTCCTGTTGTTCTTCCGCCGAATGCTATAATATTTGCATCGTTATGCCTTCTTGCATATTCGGCAGTATAGGCATCATGACATAAAGCACACCTTACACCATTAACCTTATTAGCAGAAATACTCATTCCTATGCCGCTTCCACAAATAAGAATCCCTTTTTGTCCGCTTTTTGCAACCTTTAGTGCCACATTCTTTGCTATGTCCGGATAGTCGCAGGATTCGTCGGAATATGTTCCCACATCATCAAACTCTATACCTTCTTCTTTTAAAAACAGTTTTACGGCTTCTTTCATCTGATATCCGCCGTGGTCTGAACCTATAATAATCACCACAAACCACCCCTTTTTTATATAATTTCACACAATTTATAACAAATATAACGGACGTTTTCTATTTTTTTATATATTTGCCGAAGACCTGTTGCCGACTATAAATTTTTTACCTTCAAAGTCTTGCACAAAGGCTTTAGATTCTTCAAAAAGTTTATTCAATATACCATCAATCTTTTCATCGTCGGCATTGAAGGTTTCTTTTAACTCTTCCTTTGAACAAGGCCTGATGTTTATCATTTTCACAATAGAGCGTTCGATATCTTCGTAAAACGCATCGTTTTCTTTATTAAAAGAACCGATAATGTCTATCTTTCCAACTTTAGCACTCATATAGGTATATATATCCATCATTTCTTTTGGGCTTAATTTTTTTGCGCTTGTGTAAGCAGGCGGTCTATCAACTGTTCCAATTTGAACCCTTGTAGGATTTATCTGATTTATGGCGTTGCATAAAGCATCCAAGTCGTCTTTAGAATCATTTATATCCTTAACAAATAGCACTTCAAGCCAAATCTCACCACTAAAAGATGAAGAAAACTCTATCAACCCATCGACTATAGCATCTATGCTTAAATTTTTATGCGGCATATTTATCTTTTTGAAGGATTCTTCTAAAACGGCATCGAGACTTGGAACGACAACATCGCACTCGGCAAGTTCTTCACGAACGTCTTTTCTAAAAAACAGACTTGAGTTTGTTAAAATGGCGACCTTGTATTTTTTAAAAGATTTAACGAATCTTATCAACTCACCCAAATCTTTGTTTAGCGTAGGCTCTCCACTCCCTGAAAAGGTAACAAAATCAATTTTACCGACCTTTTCGACAGTCTCCAAAAATTCACGCTTAATCTCTTCAACATCAAAAAAACTCTTTCTTTCAATTGTGAGATTAGTCGTCTTTCCAACTTCGCAATAGATACAGTTAAAACTGCATGTTTTAAAGGGTATGATATTTATACCCAAACTCAAACCCAATCTCCTTGACGGAACAGGGCCAAAAATAAATCCCATAGACATATCTATCTCCCTAAAAACATTTTATTCACAAATTTAATAGGCACTTCTTCAAAATATCTATTTATAACAAAACAAGAGCTATCGGATACTTCTGTCTTTGGCGCATCTTTTATTTTAAACAGTGCTCTTTTTTTGCTATCTAAATACTTACAAGCACAGCTTACAACATAAAAAGGCACTTGAAATTCTCTTGCTAACAAAGCCAAAGAAAACGTCCCGGTTTTATTTACAAAAGTGTTATCAAAGATAGCATCGGCTCCAACCAAAACACAATCTACATCTTTCATTACAAGTGAGTATGAACTATCTTCAAACAGAACGGCATCAATATTATCTTTACACAGTCTATTAGCCAACATTTCTCCTTCTTTTGCCGGGTGGGCTACGGATAAATAAACACGCTCGGGCTTAATCAATAAAAGCGTATCGTAAACGGTTTTGGAATATGAAATTGTAGCTATATTTTTTACACCCTTTAAAAAATTTGCTGCATCCTTTATTGCTTTATTGGAAAATTCCAATATCTCTTCTTTTAAAGATTTGAGCGTTTCAAAGGAATTTGAATCGACAGCTTCTAAAATTCTAAAACCTACGTTTATGACCATGGCCATTGAAGACTGAGCTTCTATTATATCCAAAATTTTATTTTTTAATCTGTCATCCTTAAACAACGCCAAAGAGCAGTTAATCATCTCATTTGCTATCGAAGCTGAAGATGACACGTTGTCATTTTTCAATCTCTCTAATGTTGAAAGATAATTATAAAGGTCAGTCTGCATTGTTTGGCTCTATAACAATACTTTCTTTGCCTTGAATCTCCCTTACATATATCTTTACGTTTTCCTGCGTATTAGATAACACTCTTTTAAGATTACCATCAAACAGTATTCTATTATTACTGTTTATCCTGCCTTTTATAATAACATGTCCTTTTTTGTAGGCATTTTCTATTTCGCTCATCTCTTTTTCTATAAGTTCCAGTTCTTTTTTTGCACTTTCATACTCTTCTTCTGCAACCCTTAGTTTTTCCATACTCTCTTTGTATTTTTTTATAACAATCAAAAGAGGCTTGGGCACATCTTTGCCGCTTTTCTTTAAATCCTGAATCGCACCGGCAACATCATCATATTTTCTCTTTTCCTTCTCAAAAGATGAAAGGGCTTCTTGATACTTTTTTTTATATGTATTAACCAAAACCTTTGCATACTCTCTCTTTACGCCAAGCTCGTTATACTTTTCTTTAATCCACGGTAAATTTAAGGGTTGTATAGCTATTAGGTTATCGTCTCCTTCCACATTGTTTATCACGACAGATTCCGATGATGTGGTAATGTTAGAAGACATCATTGTATCGGTTATCTCTATCTTTGGGCAAAACAGCTTTGAAGCTATAGCCTTTTTTATTGTTGCACTCTTTTTTGATATTATTTTAGCGTGCTCGGCTAAGTCTATGTCCACCTCTTCGGCTTCCACTGTTCCCCTACATATAGCTATTTTAACTTTCTTTGCTATTACTTTGGCGTCTTGATGGACACTGCCTTTTATGTCTACCTCTTCAGCTTCTATAACGGCTTTTGGTCCAACATCACCATTTACAACAACCTTCTTACCCTTAACCTTCATACCGGCCGCAATAGTATCTTCTACAG
>Ga0256842_1000577_pt1 | contig 32258 bp, 27 predicted proteins | sample 4559240metaG_FD_185973 | JGI IMG/M metagenome (GOLD analysis project Ga0256842, IMG submission 185973) | Hydrothermal vent microbial communities from Guaymas Basin, Mexico - 4559-240 | ecosystem: Environmental > Aquatic > Marine > Hydrothermal vents | place: Mexico: Guaymas Basin | collected... | reverse complement strand
TTATTATTATCAGCTCTTTTTTGTTTCAATTAATATTTGGAAATGAAATTAAAAATAATGCTGATCTAAAAGAAGCAACTTACAATGCCAATATGTCTTTGGGGTTAATAAATGGTGTTTCCGTTGGATATGGTAAAATTAAATATGATAAAAAATCTGCTACAGAATATACCTTTAATATTCATTATCATACTTGCCATTTTTTTTATGCGACCGGCATTTACAGCCAAATTAATATTTTCAAAAACAAACAGAGAAAAGGTATTTTCTATCTTGTTAGTGGTGGGGTTGATTATACAAAAGGGGAAAGTTTATTTTATTATAATATTAATGGTCCGAATAATGACAATAAAAATAAGTATGAAGAATTATTTCCATATGTTGCTTTAGGACTTGGATATAGTTTTCCAATAAAAAAACAAAATAATTGGCGTATTTATTGGGATATCGGGCTAAAAAAATCAATATCAAATTTGAATGTTTCTATAAATTTTTAGATTAAAAGAAAGTAAAAAGAAAAACAACCACGAATGTTCACGAATGAAAACGAATTAGCACGAATTTAAGAAAGAAAAGAAAAGTAAAAAGAAAAAACTAAAAAGTAAAATGAATAAAGAAGTACAACGACTTTGCAAGTCGTTTCAAACAAAAACTAAGAACATCGGAATGTACGACCGGCAGGGAGTTCTTCCGATTGTTCGACTTTGAAAAACAACCACGAATTTTTCCGCATAAAATAATAGATTCCCGTTTTCACGGGAATGACAGTTATTTTTTTTTCACAGGAATGACAATCATTCATGTATTATTTTTTCTGTCAAAATGACCGGACTTCCTCGCCGGTTACTGACGGCAGGGAGTTCGGGAAGAATGGAAAAAAGAATTGAAAATGCAAAAATATTCAAAAGCAATTAATATTTAATTGGACTGCATCGATTTACTCAAAATACATTTTTTCTCGTGTTTATCAGTGTTGTCAATGGCTAAAATTTTATTTTTTTTTGTTTTCATGTTGATTGTTGTTTTTCAAGAATAAGAGAATAGATTCCCGTTTTCACGGGAATGACAATCATTTTTTTTCACAGGAATGACAGTCATCCGGTTATTATCTTTCCCGATTATTGAGTATCAGGGAATCTTTCTTTTCAGTGTTTATCCGTGCCATCGGTGGCTAAATTTTCTCTTTTCAACCACTTCCTCTATTTGAGTTATACCAGGCGTAATTTGGCATTACAAAATAAAATACCTCAAGCAGGCTGCTTGAGCTACAACTCCGTTCGTGTTTATCTGTGTTATCAGTGGCTAAATATTTTCTTTTTATTTCTGTGTTTAGTTGCTAAATTAATTGACACAATTTGCCGTAATTTTGAGTTTGAAAAAAAAATCAAGGAGCAAAAAATGGCAAAAATTAAACCATTTAAAGGTGTAAGACCTATCGAGAATAAAGTTCAACTTATTGCATCACCACCTTATGATGTTCTCAATTCAAAAGAAGCTAGAATTTTAGCTAAGGATGACAAAACTACTTTTTTACACGTAGTAAAACCTGAAATAGATTTACCTGAAGATATATCTCTTTATGATGAAAAAGTTTATCAAAAAGGGAAAGAAAATCTATACAAATTTATCGATGAAGGGTTGTTAATTCAAGATAAAAAAGATTGTTATTATGTTTATAGATTAAAAATGGGAGATGTTGTTCAAAGCGGTATTGTTGCCGGTGCTTCAATTGAAGATTATGAAAATGATGTAATCAAAAAACACGAACATACTCGAGCTGATAAAGAAGCTGATCGCACCAAACATGTCGAAACTCTGAGTGCTCATACAGGTCCGGTTTTCTTGACTTACAAATCAAGAGAAGATTTATCAAATTTAATAAGCGATGTAGAAAATACATTTGCACCAATTTATGATTTTACTACTGAAGACGGAGTTTCTCATTCATTCTGGAAAATTGATAACGAGAAAATTATTTCAGAAATAACCGAAATTTTTGCTGATATTGACTATTTGTATGTTGCCGATGGACATCATAGATCAGCTTCAGCTACAAAAGTAGGTCAGAAATTAAGAGCTCAAAATAAAAACCATACCGGAAATGAAGAGTATAACTATTTTTTATCAGTAATTTTTCCACATGATGAATTATATATTATGGATTATAACCGAGTTGTTAAAGATTTAAACGGTTTGACGAAAGCTGATTTTTTGAAGAATATTTCGGAGAATTTTGATATTGAAGAATTTTCTTCTGATTTGCCATATCATCCTGAAAATATCCATACTTTCGGAATGTATTTAGATAAGACATGGTACAAAATAACAGCAAAACCTGAATCTTTTGATTCTGAAGATGCGGTTAAATCATTAGATGTCTCTATTCTTCAAGAAAATTTACTTCATCCTATTTTAGGAATTGGTGATCCAAGAAAAGATAAACGCATAGATTTTGTCGGTGGAATTAGAGGTTTGGAAGAATTATCAAAACGTGTTGATGCCGGTGAAGCGGTTGCATTTTCCATGTACCCGACTTCTATCGAAGAATTAATGCGAATTGCTGATCAAGGTAAAGTTATGCCTCCGAAATCAACATGGTTTGAACCAAAACTTCGTTCCGGAATGATAGTTCACCTTTTCTAATCACGACAATTTTTCAGGGGCGATATTGCCCCTTTTTATTTAAAATCAAACGGAGATAGCAATGAAAAAATATGCATTAATAAGTTTGGGTTGTCCAAAAAATCTTGTTGATAGTGAGACATTTGCCTTTTTAGCGGAAAAAGCAAATTTTGAATATACCGAAAATGTGATGGAAGCAGAATGGATTATCGTTAATACTTGTGGTTTTATCAATGATGCGAAAGAAGAGTCTGTTAATACAATTTTAGATATGGCTGAAATGAAGCATTCGGGGAAATGCGAGAAATTAATTGCAACCGGCTGTCTTATAAAAAGATACGGAGATCAAATTGCTGAAAATATTCCGGAAATAGATAATATTATTGAATTAAAAGATTTTCCAAGTTTCGCAAAACTATTTGGGAAACAATATTTTTACGGTCGTAAACTTTTAACTCCTTCTCATTATGCTTATTTGAGAATAAGTGATGGTTGCAATAACAATTGTACTTATTGTGCTATTCCAAAAATTCGAGGTAAATTAGCTTCACGTCCAATGTCAGAAATTCTTGAAGAAGCGAGGGATTTATCTGAACGCGGTGTTAAGGAAATTATCGTAAATGCTCAAGATACAGCTCAATACGGATATGATTTAACCGGGAAATTTTTGCTTCCTGAACTTCTGGAAAAATTGGAAAATATTAAAGGAATTAAATGGATTAGACTTTTATATTTACATCCTGCTCATCTTACAACTGAAATAATAGATACTGTTGCCGGCTCAAATAAAATACTTCCATATTTTGAGATTCCGCTTCAACATATTTCTGACAATATGTTAAAAAAAATGAACCGACATACCAATAAAGAAAATATCATAAATAAATTAAATGAAATCAAAGAAAAAATTCCGGAAGCTGTTGTCAGGACGACTTTTATTACCGGATTCCCCGGTGAGACAGATAAAGATTTTAAAGAGATATTGGATTTTATTCAGGAATATAAATTCGGGCGTTTGGGTGTTTTTACTTATTCTCAGGAAGATGGAACTCCTGCTTTTGATTTTGAAAATCAAATTCCTGAAGAAATTGCTATTAAGCGAAAAGATCAAATTATGGAAATTCAACAGGAAATATCCAAAAATTATTTAGAAAAATTTGTCGGAAAAATTCTGGAAGTAATAATTGATAAAGAAAGTGAAGAAGATGGATTCAAATATGAAGGACGCTCTTATATTGACGCACCTGAAATCGATGGAGTAGTTTTTATCGAAAAAGGTGAGGCAAAAATCGGAGAAATTATCAAAGTAAAGATAATTGATTCAGGAGAATACGATTTATTTGGGGAAATAGTATAAGTTAAATTTTAGAAAAGCAGAGCGTAAAACTCTGTTTTTTTTTTGATGACTGAATTTTTGTTACATATATTTTCCAAAGATGTTGCAGAGAATCATTTCAAAAAATAAATTATAAAGTTAATGGAATTTGCTCAATTTTTTTTATTCCATCTCGGTTTAGAATTATTCTGAATTTGTTGTAAAATGATTTGTTATTAAATTTAGATTGGATAATCATATTTAGATGATAGACTCGGTTTGCTTTGATTTTATGAAAATCATTTTCATCTAAAACATAAATCTTTTTTGACGGATTATCCATTTTTCTGATGAATTTTTCAATATTAAAACGTGTGATATCTGTAATCCCGCTGAAATTATAATCATAATAATTATTATTAAATTTGTTAGAGAATATTTTAATTTGTTTTCGGTGAACAATTATTTTCTCTCTAATTAATTCTTTAGGTTTGATAAAATTATGGGATTGTCTTCTAAATTTCAAAATTTTTGCTCGAATATTTTTTGCTTTAACAAAGTCAAAACTTTCTTTACTGATTCCAATAACTTGTTTGTTATCATTAAATATTTTAGTTTTAAAATCAAAAAATACGTGTTTGATTTTGTTATTAAAATATAATCTCAAAAGTTCTTTAATGCGATCTTTTAACATATAACTTACAATTAAAATAAAGAAAAATTGCATGGAAAGACTACCATATTTTGCTTTTGAAATAAAAGCTACAAGTGTAGCAAAAAGCATTGCCAAACCGGCAGCCGTACTGAAAATCAATTGTTCTGCTACATAACCGTCTTTAGTTGCCGTGGTGTTTAAAAATAATTTATTATCCATCATTTTTTTTAATTCGGCTCGGTGATAAAGAAGCCCTTCATTAGTACCTAAAGGATCAGGTATTGTATCCATATTTTGAGATTTTCGATAATCAATTTCTCGTCTCACAAAATCTAATCCATTCTTTTTTAGATTAGAAAAATCAGCATAATGTTTTTTGCCGATAAGTTTTATAAAATCAAACATAGCAATTTCTACAACATTACTTAGAAATTCATCACCATATTTATATATTTTGAAGTTTTTATCTTTAATTGTCGGGATATTGATAATTTGTTCAAGTTCCCGAAATCTTGCTAAAATATTAGAAATATCCTCAAAGAAACTATCAATGAGGAATTTGTTGTTAGTTGAATTAAAATTTTTATTAATATGATTTAAACTGAGCTTTATTGATTTTTTTGTTATTGAACAAAACATCTTTAAGTGATATTCAAAATCATTAAAATTTTCTTTAGAAGCATTTTTAGCAATATTAAGGGATGCTTTTTTTAAGTTTTCAAAAGGAGATTTTTCTTTTTGGATAATATTTTTAAGACAAAATTCGGGAGTTTTAAGCCTTATATAGGTTTTCAAATCTGAGTAGAAATCGGATTTAGAATAAGTTTGACGATTAATATCCAAGTTTTTAGGTAAAAATAGATAAGTATTTACTTCATAAAAATTTGTTTTTAAATCTTCATCTAATTTGTAATTTAATTTTATTTCAAAAGAAAATTTATCATGAATTTTAACTACGTCTATTAACATAAAACTCCCGAAAATTACAATTATTTATGATGAGATTCACCATTGATCATCATTATACCGTGTTTGAGAATCGGTAAAATAACTTTTGTACACAATCGGACAGCTTTTACAGAACCGGGGAAATTTATCACGATAGTCTGACCTTTTATTCCTGCGTATCCGCGTGAAAGCATAGCATTTTTTGTTTCTTTTAGAGACTCAAATCTCAAGGTTTCAGAAATTCCCGGCAATTCTTTTTCACAAAATTTTTCCGTAACTTCCGGAGTAACATCTCGTTTTGAAAGTCCGGTTCCACCTGTTGTTAAAATATAATTTGAATCGGTATTTTCCTTCAAAGCAGTAAAAATCATATCTTTTTCATCAGGAACTAAAACATAATTTATCGCAATATTTTCGTCATAATCTTTCAAAATAGAGATAATTTCTTTTCCTGATAAATCTTCATAAACTTTATTAAAAGCTCTATCCGATATTGTAATAACAGTAACTTTCATTGTTGATTTTTCCTCCTTTGATAACTTTGGCAAATGCTCCGCGTTTAGGTAATCCGCCATCTCCGACCGTTTGAAATATAATAGAGTCGTGCGGAATGTGTTTTCCTTTTTGAGTTATTTCTAAAATTGCGTCGCCTAAATATAAGATATCCCCAACTTTTAAGCTTTGAATATCAATGCCTTCCGTTGCAATATTTTCGGCAAAATCACCATAAGTAATTTCCGGAGGTAAATCTTTTTTTAACATCAGGATATCTTCACTTGCTAATAAAGAAACCTGTTTGATTTCACTTCCGGCATGACCGTCCCCGATAATTCCAAAGTTTTCTTTAAGAATTGCTTCTTTGATTGGCTTTTTAGGTACACCTCTTTTTTCTGAGATACTGATTGAGATTATTTTAAATTCTTTTTTCATGATAATAAAATACCTTTTGAAGTTTTGGAGATTTTTCCTGCTTTGATAACTTTTGCAAAAACACCTTTTTTAGGCATTACACAATCACCAATAGTTTTATAAATTTCACAATCATGGTGACATTTTTTCCCGATTTGCGTGATTTCCAAAATCGCATCATCAATTTGAACTTTTGTTCCGATTGGTAAAGAATGTAAATTTATTCCAATTGTAGTGATGTTTTCGGCAAAATCACCAGGTTTAAGTACCAAACCTTTATTTTGCATGGTTTGAATTTCCTCCAAAGCCAAAAGTGAAATTTGTCGATGCCATTTTCCGGCATGAGCATCATTCTCGATGCCGAAATTTTCTATTAAATTTATTTCCGAAACAGGTGATTTCACGACACCTTTTTTTGTCGAAATATTCACAGATTCGATGGTAAAATCTTTTTTCATTATCTTAATTCCTTTGTTTTTTTGAGAAGTGTTATTTCGCTGATTTTCATTTTTTTGTCAACCGCTTTACACATATCCCAAATAGTTAAAGCTGCGATTGAGACTGAGGTTAACGCTTCCATTTCAATACCTGTTTTTTCCGTACAAACAGATTTCCCTGTAATTCTAATTCTATTTTTCTCAATTTCGCAATTTACGGAAATATTTTCAATTTCAATATTATGACAAAGTGGAATCAATTCCGAAGCTTTTTTCCCACCCATAATTCCGGCAATTTGAGCCACAGTAAGAACGTCGCCTTTTTTCATAACATTATCTTCTATCATTTTGATTGTATTTTCTTGAAGATAAATATATCCTTCTGCCAAGGCAGTTCTTTTTACAACCGGTTTATTAGATACATCAACCATAGTGGCTTTGCCATTTTCATCTAAATGGGTAAATTTCATTTATCCTCCTATTTCAATCATACTTCTGTTCAAACAAATACTGCCGGCGGCCGGTTTATCTTTCACAGCTTTAATTAGGGATTTCTCAACGTTATCCCAATCTATTTTGATTTCTTGATCGGAATGCAAACATGGTTTTAAGGTACCGTCAGCTAATAATCTGATTCGATTGCATAAAGCACATTTAGGTGGTCTGTCAAAAACATATTTTTGCTTTTTATTTTCTTTCAAATCATAATGATTTATTAATTGCAAGGTTAGTCCCTTTTTATCACAAAAATCTCGTAAATCTTGGATTTCTTTTTCTGTTGTTTCATTTGTAACAACCGTATTTATTTTGATAGGAAATCCTGCTTCGATGGCAGATTCGATTCCTCTTAACACGTATTTAATATTACCAATTCTGGTCATTTTTGCGTAACGCTCCGGAATGAGAGTATCCATAGAAATATTAAGCGAGGTTAATCCTGCCTCTTTTAATTGATGTGCAAATTTATCTAAAGTTACGCCATTAGTTGTCATGCCGATAATCTCCACACCTTTGACATTTCTAATCATTCTAACCAAATCAACGATTCCATTTCTGACCAAAGGTTCTCCTCCGGTGAGACGGAATTTTGTAAATCCAAGTTTGACAGCATTTTCTACAACTTTGACGATATTTTCAAAGGAGATAAGTTCTTCATGACGTTTTAATTCTACACCTTCTTCCGGCATACAATAGACGCATCTCAGATTGCATTTGTCAGTTACCGAGATTCGCATATACGAAATTTCACGATTAAATTTGTCTAACATAATATTCTTTACCTTCCTCTAAAATGTTAACGCCTTTATCGATTCTAATTAAGGCATTTGCTTCTGCGAGAGAATCAATGTGAGAAGAACCATGATAGCTTAAGGGTGAAATAATTCCATTATTATATTTTACCGGGCGATATTCGGTTCTGTCAATTTTACGGCGTTTTATTTTTTTATTTAAAATTCCTTTTAATAATGTTTGTTGATAATTCAATCCCATCCAATGATAGATAAAAGGTTTAACAAAAACATCAAAAATCACAAAAGTCGAAACAGGATTACCGGGCATTCCAAAAATATATTTATCACCTTTTTTACCAAACAAAGTTGGTTTGCCGGGCTTTATTTCTACTTTGTGAAAAACAATTTCAGCTCCGCTTGCTTTGACGATTTTCGGTACAAAATCGAATTCTCCCATTGAAACTCCACCTGAAAGCAAAACAATATCGCATTCTTTTAGAGCTAAATCAAAAACTTTTTGAAGTTCTTCTTTATTGTCAGAGAAAATACCGTAATATTTTGTTAACCAGTTTTCTTTTGTAATTTGTCCAATCAATTGGAATCCGTTACTATTGTATATTTGACCTTTTCCCAACTGTTCGCCGGGATTTTTAAGTTCTGATCCAGTATTGATTATTCCAACTAAAGGTGGTCTGGAAACCTTGATTTTTGAAATACCTTGAGAAGCGAGAATCGCAATTTCTTGAGGTCTTATTTTACATTTATCTAAAATAATATCATCCTTTTTGGAGTTTTCACCTTTGAGAATTATATTTTCATACGGTTCGGGAGTAGTAATTTTCATGAAATTATTTTCTTCTTTTGTATATTCAACTCTCACAATTTTATCAGCTCCTTCCGGAAGCATTGCTCCCGTCATAATTTTGGAACATTTTCCTAAGCTGATTTTATTTTTGGGTGCGTCTCCGGCTCCAATGGTTTCTATAATTTCAAAATGATCTGAGGTATCGGAACTAATTATTGCATAACCGTCCATCGCTGCTTTAGTAAAAGGAGGATTATCGATAATTGCTTTTACAGGTTCGGAAAGAACAAATCCCAAAGAATTGCGGATTGATATTTCTTCGATTTTAGGATTTATTTTTACGTCTTTTAATAGCTTAAATGCTTCGTCTAATTTAATCATAATATTATCCTTTATTTTTTTTACATAAGCAAAAGATATCCTCTTAATTGTCAAATCAAAATATTAAATCTTATTTAAGGAAATAATGAAAGCAATTCTTTTTGGACTTTAAAAAATATTTTTATCTCTACTAAATTATTAAATTGACTTTTATTATCAATATATAATTAATGGTTTTTCGATAACTATAGAAAGGAGATGATATGCTGAAAAATATAGAAATTAGTCATTCAATAGTTTATGATTTCATTTTGAGTATGGCTCGATTAAATCATAACGACAGTTTAAGCGGGTTTATTGATAAATATGACAAAGAACTTGCTGATAAAATAAAAATGGACGAAACAATTTTAAAATGGATAAATAAAACATATCCGGAAATTCCTGAAAAATATAAAAAACTAATAGATGTTTTTGCTAACAGGGATAATTTTTTTAGACTTGTTTTACTAAATTATGTTAGGGAAAATAATCTAAAAACTGTTCCGGAATTTCTTGATTTTCTGCTAAATAAAAATGAAGATGAAATGCTAATTGATTATCTTAAACAACTTCAAAGCTATTGTGAGAAATTACAGAATTTTCCCGATTTACAAGAAAAAATAAAGAATTTAGATTTTGATATGATGTCGATAATAAACGAAATGGACCTTCCGGCAAATCGAAAATGGGAAATGTTGCAATTTTTTTCTAATCCTAAAAAAATGAAAGATGATTTGATAGATTTAATTCAATGGTATTATCAAAATATATTTGAGAAAATTGAATCTACTGTTGAAAAAGTAATCTTAAAAACTGAGAAAGATATTAGGAAAAAACTCAAAAATTATGGTTCTGAATATGTTAAATTACTCACAGGTACAGACTATAGTAAGATGGAAAAAGGACGAAAAATAGTTTTAGTTATTTCATATTTTTTAGAATTAGTTATTTTAGATTTGTACCGTGATGAATCTTCAGAAGATGTTTATTTCATGGGATTTAGATATAATGAAATATTTGTGGAAAGAAAACATCGCGTAATGTCTAACGTATATCTCTTCAAAGCTTTAGGAGATGAAACTCGTCAAAATATGATTAGATTGCTAACCAAAAGAGATTATTACGGAGATGAATTTGCAAAAGAAATGGGGCTGTCGAATTCAACCATTTCCTATCATTTAAGTCTTTTACTTCTGGAAGGATTTATAACTGTAAAAAGGACTGATAACAAAAGCTTTATTTCTCTCAACAAAGATAAATTAGAAAAACAATTAAAATTGGCATTTAACAAAATGATATCAGATTAATAAATAGGAGGTCGATATGAACTTTTTAGATATTGCAATGAATGAAGCAACTTTTTTAGGTGCCGATTATGCAGATATTAGGATTCAAAACACTCATAAAGAATCCATTTATTTGAGAAATCTAAGCTTAAAAAATACTTCGGATAATGTTATTTACGGATACGGAATCAGAATTATGAAAAACGGAGCTTGGGGGTTTGCCCATAATAATATATTTTCAAAAGAAGCAGTTGTTGCGACTGTTAAAAAGGCTTTTAATACCGCTCTTTTGTCTTCTCAAATTAAAAATGGAAAGGGTCTGAAATTAGCTTATGAAAGAAGTTATAAGGCAAAATATAAAACTCCGATTGCTATTGATCCATTTTCTGTCCCTTTAAAAGAAAAAGTAGATTTGATGTTGGAAGTTAATAAAACAATGCTTAATTATAATGATATCAAACAGGCAATGTTTTATATCGTCTCTCAAACAGATCATAAATTATTTGCTTCAACTCTCGGTACGAATTTAGACCTAACAACCACTTTTGTTACGCCTGTAATTACGGCAACAGCGGTAACTAATGATGATAGTCAATCAAGATCTTTTAATTTAGGCGGACATGCAAAAGGTTGGGAATTTGTGTTGGAAAATAATTTTTTGGAAAAAGCACCTGTTATCGCAGAAGAAGCAATTATGAAAGTTAAAGCTGAAAATTTGGGCGATGAAAAACGTCGAGATTTACTTCTTGATCCGATTCATCTTTCTTTAACAATGCACGAATCTGTAGGCCATCCAACAGAATTAGACAGAGTTTTAGGTTGGGAAGCCGATTTTGCCGGAATTTCTTTTGCCACACCGGAAAAGTTAAAAAATTATCGTTATGGATCTAAATTAGTTAATTTCTCCGGAGATAATACTTTGACTGACGGATTGGCAACTGCGGGTTTTGACGATGACGGAGTTCCGGGACAAAAATGGTCAATCATTAAAGATGGAATCTTAAACGAATATGGTACAACACGTGATACCGCTCCTTTTATTGGTGAAAATATGAGTAGAGGTTGTAATCGAGCTACTAATTATTATGATTTCCCGATCAACAGAATTCCTAATTTATATCTCGAGCCGGGCAAAAAACCTTTGTCTCCTCAAGATTTAATTTCCGATACTGAAGATGGTATTTTGATTGAAGGTCAAGGTTCATTTTCTATAGACCAACATCGCGTTAATTTCCAATTTGGAGGAGATCTTTTCTGGGAAGTTAAAAATGGCAAGAAAACAAGAATGTTGAAAAAAGTAATTTACAGATCGAATAATCCCGAATTTTGGAATAGTGTTGATGCGATTTGTGATGAAAGATATTGGAAATCTTTCGGAGTGATAAATTGCGGAAAAGGTCAACCGATGCAGGCAGGAAGAATGACGCACGGAGCTTCATTAACAAGATTTAAAAATATTCGAGTAGGAGGTTCAAAATGAAAAAAGCAATTTTTGAAAATGCGGCAAAATTAATAAAGGATATCTGCCAAGCTGATGATTACACTTTAAATATTTTCTCCAAAGATTCTCACGAAATACGTTTTGCTCAAAATGGAATTACTCAACATATTTCAGGTTCAAATACTACAATAAATTTGAATGTTGCTTTTGGAGATAGAACAGGTTCGGCTTCTACTAATCAAATTGATGAAAATTCTCTTAAATCGCTCGTTAGAAAAGCTGAGAATATTGCAAAAATTAATGAATCTGATCCGGAATATATTTCTTCCCCCGGAAAATCACAAATTGAAAATCTGAATAATTCTTCTAAAGATACTGAAGATCTATCAGAAAATGTTATGATTGATAATATTAAATTATGTGTAAAAAATGCTGTTGATAAAGATGCTAAACTTTCAGGAATTTCAAGCAAACATCTTATGGAATGGTACATTGCCACCAAAAACGGGTTTGAAGGATTTGATAGATTTTCGGAATTTTCACATTCTATGACTATCAAAAAAGATGGTGTAGAAACAAAAGTTTCTAAAGGCGTGAAAAAATATTCTGACTTTGATATCAAAGAAGAGATAAATCAATTAAATAATCAATTTGATTCTTTACATAATCCTGATAAATTTGATGCTCAAAAGATTGCTGTTATTCTTAGACCGGCAGCTGTAGAAAATCTCTTTAATTTCCTTTTTTGGATGATGAATATGAGAGATTCTGATGAAGGCACAACGCCATTTACAAATCAATTAAACAAAAAATTCTTTGGTGAAAAATTTAATTTAAGTTCAACATTTGAAGACGATTCATTAGTGTTCCAACGATTTTCCGAAGCAGGAATTCCAAATAGAAATATTGATTGGATTAAAGACGGGGTGATTAAAAATATGCCTGTCTCAAGATTTTATGCCCGTGAAAAAAATATCGAACCTGCTATGCCCGTTAATGTTTATATCTCCGGTGGGGAAATCTCAGAAGAGGAAATGATGAAAATGGTTGATCGAGGTTTGATAATAAATAATTTTTGGTACATTAGATTTATTGATAAAAAAAGAGGTGAACTTACCGGAATGACTCGCGATGGTGTTCTTTATTTTGAAAACGGTAAAGTTGTGAAGTCTATCAATAATCTTCGTTGGAACGAAGTAATTCAAGATGTAACAAGAAGAATTTTAGCATTAGGTCAAAGTGTTCTTAAAAGTTCAGATTCTAAAGTACCGACAATGTTAATTAAAGATTTTAATTTTGTAGATTCAACCTCTTTTTAAATTATAAAAACGGAGTTTATTCTCCGTTTTTTTTAGGAAATTTATATGAAAAAAGTGCTATTTATTTGTATCCATAATTCAGCAAGAAGTCAAATGGCGGAAGCTTTTTTAAATCATTATGGGAAAGGTAATTTTATTGCCGAAAGTGCCGGACTCAAACCGGGTAATTTGAATCAGTTTGCGGTTAAAGTAATGAAAGAAATTGGGATTGATATTTCGAAAAATTCTACGGATAGTGTTTTTGATTTTTACAAAGAAAATCGCTTATACGATTATGTTATAACTGTTTGTGATGAAAGTAATGCTGAAAAATGTCCGATTTTTCCGGGAAAAGCTAAGAGAATTCATTGGGGATTTCCTGACCCTTCTTCTTATGAAGGTGATGAATCCGAGAAATTAAATTTTGCCAGAGAAGTAAGAAATTTAATCGAAAATAAAATAAAAGAATGGATTGAAGAATCGCTCTCATAAAAAAAAACTTGAACAATTCAAAGCGAATATTATTTTAACCAAATGAAAAAGATTAGTGAGGTTAAAATGAATATTCAAATTATCGGAACTAAAAAATGCAAAGATACCGCAAAAGCCGAAAGATTTTTTAAAGAAAGAAAAATTAAATATCAATTCATAGATTTAAAACAAAGAAATTTAAGTAAAGGGGAACTGACGAAAATAGCAAACAAATTCGGTCTTGAAAATCTTATCAATAAAGAAGGAAAAGAATTTGAAAAGCAGAATTTGAAATATATGCGATACGATATTCAAGACAAAATACTTGAACATTCGTTACTTTTAAAAACTCCCATTGTTAGAAACGGAAAAGAAATGACTTTGGGACTTCAAATTGAAATTTGGAAAAACTGGCTAATTTAGGAGATATTTATGGCAAAGAAAAGACTTTTGGTTTTAACCGGTGGTGGAGACTGTCCGGGGTTGAACGCAGTAATTCGGGCAATTGTAAAAAGATCAGAACAAGAAAACGATTGGGAAGTTTTGGGAAGCATTGAAGCTTATAATGGTGTTTTGAGAGAACCTATGGAACTTATGCTTTTAGATAACAAAGCTGTGGCTGGTATTCATGTTAAAGGCGGAACAATTATCAAAACAACAAATAAAGGTGGTCCTCTCGCTTGGCCAATAAAAAAAGCCAACGGTGAAATTGAGACTGTTGATAGAACTGATGAACTAATTCGAAAACTGCAATTGCAAAATTTTGATGCTGTAATAAGTATCGGGGGAGATGGTTCTCAAAAAATTTCTCAGATATTATATGAAAAAGGTTTGAATATTATCGGTGTTCCAAAGACGATTGATAACGATTTGTCGGCAACAGATTTTACTTTCGGATTTGAAACAGCTGTGGATATAGCTACGGATGCAGTAGATAAATTAGTAAGCACAGCCGAAAGCCATAACCGCGTAATTATTTTAGAAGTTATGGGAAGAAATGCCGGTTGGATTGCTTTGAATGCCGCCATCGCCGGAGGAGCAGAGATTTGTTTAATTCCGGAAATTCCTTATGATATTGAATTGGTAAAAGAAAAATTACATGAAAGAATTATTGGTGGTCGCGGTTTTGCAATTATTGTCATCGCAGAAGGTGCAATTCCGGTTGGCGGGGATGTAATTGGTCAAAAAAGCGATGATATTTCATATCAAAATATAAGACTCGGTGGAGCTGGAATTCGGTTGATGAACGAACTTAAAGATTCCGGTTATGATCAAGATATGCGAGTAACTATTTTAGGGCATCTTCAAAGAGGAGGAATTCCCAACGCTTTTGACAGAATTTTAGCAACCCAATTTGGAGTAAGAGCTTTTGAAATGGTATTGGAAAAGAAATTCGGACAAATGGTTTCTTACAGACATCCGGATATTGTGTCAGTTTCTATTAAAGAAGCTATTAGTAAATACAATGTTATTCGGAAAGACTCATCTTTAGTAAAAACTGCGAGGGGAATTGGTGTTTGTTTAGGAAACAAATAAAATTATAAAGTAAAAAAAAGCTCCAATTAAATGGAGCTTTTTTACTGTATAGATATTATTATTTTTTATCTTTATTTTCTTTAATTTTCTTTTCGATATCTTCAGCAATCGATTTTGGTACTTTTGAATATTTTAAGAATTCAAGTGTAAATTCAGCTTTTCCTTGAGTTAAAGAACGAAGAACTGTTGCGTAACCGAATACTTCGCTTAAAGGAACTTCAGCAATGATTTTAGTGAAAGCATCTTCAATATCAGTTGAAATAACCAGACCTCGACGTTGACTGACACTTCCTAAAACATTTCCCCTAAATTCCGAAGGTGAATCAATTGATAATTTCATAATAGGTTCAAGAATTACCGGAGCGGCTTTAAAATAATTATTTCTAAAGCTCATCAATGAAGCGGTTTCAAAAGCTTGAGCAGATGAATCTACCGGATGGTAATTACCATCATTAACAACCATTTCAACACCTACGATTGGAGCTTCAATTAATGAACCTTTAAGCATAGCTCTATAGAACCCTTTTTCGCAAGCAGGGATAAATTGTCCCGGAATTGCTCCACCTTTGATTTCATTAACAAATTTTCCTTCTGTTGATTCAATCGGTCTGTAAATACCGGCAATTTTAGCGTATTGACCTCTACCACCACTTTGTTTTTTATGAGTGTAATTAAAATTAATTTCTTTGGAAATAGTTTCTCGATAAGCAACTTGAGGTTGTCCAACTTCTACTTCACATTTATATTCCCTTTTCATTCTTTCGAGATAAACATCTAAATGAAGTTCTCCCATTCCGGAAATAATTGTTTCATTAGTTTCTTCATCAACAAAAGTTTTAAAAGTCGGATCTTCTTTAGTAAATCTATTTAAAGCTTTTGACATATTGTCGGAAGATTTTTTATTTAAAGGTTTGATAGCCAAAGAGATGATTGGATTTGGTACAAAAGTCGGTTTTAAAGATATGTTAAAACCTTCTTGCACGAAGGTATCTCCCAATGCACAATCAACACCAAATAGTGCTACGATATCACCGGAATATGCAACTTCAAGCTCTTGCATTTCATCTGAAAGCATTCTTACTAATCGTCCTACTTTGAAACGTTTTTTAGATCTGGTGTTATAAAGATCATCACCTTTTCTAATCATACCTTGATAGATTCTTACGTAAGTCAATTGTCCGTAAGTTTGATTGTCAAGTTTGAAAGCAAGTGCCACTGTCGGAGCTTTTGAATCGGAAGAAAGAACAATTTCTTTTTCATCATTATCAAGATCAAAAGCAGTGTTCTCAACATCTGTTGGAGCAGGGAGATAATCAATTACAGCATCAAGAAGAATTTGAACACCTTTGTTTTTATATGCTGATCCCAAAAGTACAGGAGTAATTTCTTGAGCGATTGTAGCTGATCTGATTGTTGAAATAATCATTTCTTCAGTTTCATTTCCTTCAAGGAATGCTTCAGCTAATTCATCATTAAACATACCTAAGATATCAAGCATTTCTTCACGTTTTTCATCAGCTTCATCTTTATATTGTTCAGGGATTTCTTCGTATCTTAACTTTTCACCGTTAGGACCATCAAAGTAAACAGCTTTCATTTTTACAATATCAATAATTCCTTCAAATTGTTCACCTAAGCCGATTGGTAATTCCAGAACAACAGGAGTGTGTCCTAATTTTTCATGAATTTGTTCTGCAACTTTAAGAGGATTTGCTCCGGAACGATCACATTTATTTACAAATGCAATGCGTGGAACATTATATCTTTTCAATTGTCTATCAACTGTTATGGTTTGAGATTGCACTCCGGCTACAGAGCATAAAACCAAAACTGCACCATCAAGAACACGAAGAGCATTCTCAACTTCAACCGTAAAGTCAACGTGTCCGGGAGTATCAATAATATTGATTGTTTTCCCTGCCCAATCGACATTTGTAGCAGCTGAAGAAATTGTAATTCCTCTTTCTTTTTCTAATTCCATGGAATCCATGGTTGCACCAACACCATCTTTACCTCTAACTTCGTGAATGGCATGTATTTTATCACAATAGAATAAAATTCTTTCAGTAAGAGTAGTCTTTCCTGAATCAATGTGAGCACTGATTCCAATATTTCTCAAATTTTTAATATCGTATTTCATTAAAACCTCATTTTTTTATAATTATATTAAGAATGCAAAAAATTTTAAATGACATTATGTGTCAAGAGTATAAATTATTACATGATAAAAATTAGCGAAAATTTTTGTTAACTGACATTTGTAGGTGTTTTTTTCAGTACTTAAGTCCAAAAAAAAATTATAATCTTAAGTTACTTTTTACGTTAATTTTGTAAAGAATTTTATTTCTAAAACAAAGATATATTTTAATCATGAAAATCAGATTGGAATAGTTGATGAAAAAAATATAAAAAACACCTGAAAAACCATTGAAATAAAAAAAAAATGAAAAGCTAAATAAAAAACTTGATAAGAATCAGCTTCTTGAAAAATATGCTTAAAAATACTAAAGGAGAGAATAATGGCTTTTAATCTTAGAAATCGTAATTTTCTTAAACTATTGGATTTTACTCCAAAAGAAATCAATTTTTTATTAGATTTAGCACTTGACTTAAAAAAAGCTAAATACTCAGGAACAGAACAACAAACTCTTAAAGGTAAAAATATTGCCCTCATTTTTGAAAAAGCATCTACCAGAACAAGATGTGCTTTCCAAACTGCTGCTTATGACCAAGGTGCAACAATTACTTATCTCGGACCAACCGGAAGTCAAATCGGTAAAAAAGAAACAATGAAAGACACTGCCAGAGTTTTAGGCAGAATGTATGACGGTATTGAATATCGTGGCTACGGACAGGAAAAAGTAGAAACTCTTGGAAAATTTGCCGGAGTACCTGTTTGGAACGGTTTAACTACAGAATTTCATCCAACTCAAATTTTGGCGGATTTTCTGACAATTAAAGAACATATTAATAAACCTTTGAACAAGGTTATTTTTACTTATGCCGGTGATGGAAGAAATAATATGGGGAATTCTTTGATGGTTGGAGCAGCAAAATTAGGAATGGATTTCAGAATTATTGCTCCTAAAGAATTATTTCCTTCTCAAGAATTAGTTGATCAATGCTTAGAAATTGCAAAATCAACCGGTGCAAAAATTACTTTAACTGAAGATATCGCTGAAGGTGTAAAAAATTCTGACGTTATTTATACAGATGTTTGGGTTTCAATGGGAGAAGCTGATTCAGTTTGGAAAGAAAGAATAGAATTGTTGAAAAAATATCAAGTTAACAAAGAAATGATGGATTTAACAGGTAAAAAAGAAACTCTCTTTATGCATTGTTTACCTTCTTTCCACAATACGGAAACAGTAATCGGAAAAGAAATTTTTGAAAAATTCGGCCTTACGGAAATGGAAGTAACTGACGAAATTTTTGAAAGCGAAAACTCAGTTGTTTTTGATGAAGCTGAAAATAGATTACATACTATAAAAGCTATAATGGTAGCAACTTTAGGTAACTAAAATTATTGGGAGCATTGCTCCCTTTTTTTTATTTGATGAAAATATTAATTACCGGGGCAAATGGATTTGTCGGTTCTAATCTAATTTCAAAGCTAAAGAATGAATATGAAGTTAGTGCGTTAGTCAGAAAGAAATCTAAAGTGGATTTAATTTATCGCAAAACTAATATTATCCGTTCAGATTATTCTAAGGCAGATTTAAAAAATATTTTAAAAGATTTTGAAATTGTAATTCATTTGGCAGGAGCAACCAAAGGCAAGAATTGGAATTCTTTCTATCAAGCAAACTACGTATTAACCGATAAAATCTCTCAAATTGCTGAGGAATGTGAATCAGTAAAACAATTTATCTTTATTAGTTCGCAAGCTGCTGCAGGATTGTCTAACAATAAAATTCCTAAAAGAGAAATAGACGAAAGCAATCCAATTACATTTTATGGCAAAAGCAAATTAATGGCTGAAAACGCAGTTATTAAAAATTGCAAAAAGACGAATTATACGATTTTACGTCCGGCATCAGTTTATGGTCCCGGAGATAAGGATTTCTTAATCTATTTCAAATTAGTTAAGTTGGGGCTTGTTACAACTATTTGGAAGCGTGAACAATATTTAAGTCTAATCTATGTTGAGGATTTAGTTAAAGCAATTCAAATTTCTGTTGCTAACAAAAATGCTTTTAATCAGAAATTCTTCATTAGTGATGGTAAAATATATCGACCGCAAGATATTGCTAACAGTTTTAAAAAAGTTATGAATATTGAAAAAGTCAGAGACCTTCCAATTCCGGTTTTTCTTGTAATAATTGTTGCTTATATTTCGGAGTTTCTATCAATTTTTACGCGAAAAATCAGTATTATAAACCGTCAAAAAATTCCTGAACTGATTGGCAGATTTTGGATTTGTGATAATTCAAAAATTAGGAAAATGTTAAATTTTTCTTCTGATTATGATATTGATGAAGCAGCTAAAATTACTTACGAATGGTATAAAAAACAAGGATGGTTATGAAAAAAAATATTTTATCTGTTCTCTTAATGATGGTTGCAATTATTTTGTTTGCTGAAAATACAATAAGATTCGCCAAAGTGAAAAAACGAATTGAGCCAAAATATAGAAAATCAATGTTACCGCGAGGTCATACCGAAACGGTAATATTGACCGTTTTTATCAAACCGGATTCTACACTCGGAAAAATTCGCGTGGATTATGGAATTTCACCTTATGATAGTTTAGCGGTAAAAGCCGTTAGGACGTGGGAATTTTCTCCAACTTATATAAATGGTAAATCAATTTTAGATTCTTTAACCACTTCGATCGATTTTATTGGAAAGAAAAACAAAATTATAGATACAAAAAAACTTTATACTGAAATTACAAAATATGATAAAAATTTCAGATATGACTTTCTCGATCAAAATTATCTTTATTGTGAAAATCAGCATATTATTCCTTATTATGAAGATGAAAATATCTTCAAAATTGACAATTTTCTTTTACCGCGCGGTTTTTTGAGTCAAAGTAAACAAATAGAAACTTTTGCAATAATGGATTCTTTAAATTCTAATAATGAATTTTCTTCCAGAAAATATAATTTGCCTGTCGCTTATTCTGCTTTAAATGCAGGAATTGGAAGCAATGAAATGAATTTCGGTAATTTCTTTTTTGCAAAAGGCGAGCCTTTAAATATTGAAGATAGCAGTATTCTTTTTCATTTTTTCGGACAAAAAGGGAATTGGGTTGATTCGGAAAAATCTTTTAATATGAATTTATCTTTAACGAAAAAAATAAAAAATATTTATTTTAATTATAATTATCTTAATATTGATGAAGAGCTTTCCTCGATTAATTTTATAGATTCAGGGAATTATGATAATTTGAAAACAGCAACAAGCATTAATTCCTTAATTTTATCAAAAAAAGGGATAACTGCCGGTTTTTCAAAGTATTTTACAAAAAATCCGCTATATTATCATAATAGGGAAGAATACAAAACTTTTTTAAGAAAGGACTTTAATTATCATAAACTAAAACTTATGTATAAAATAAGTTACGTACATCATAATAGGTATTTGGAGGAAATATCAAGCTCAGGGAAAATCTCAAATGAATTTCAATTAACGTATAGGTTTTTATCAAATTTTAAAATTAAAAAGCATTTTTTTAAAGGCTATCAATACAAATATGTTTCTGAAAATTCTGTAGAATATCTTTTTGGAAAACATAACTTTTCGCTTTTTTATGATAAAATAGAGCCGGACAACCAATTCAGTTTGGTAAATAAACAAATTAAAACCGGTTGCAAAATTAAACTTGGTTTTGATAAAATTAAATTAAAAATGACATCCGGATATTTATCAAATTCAGAGAAAATTGACGAGACAAAATTTGTTAAACTTGAAACTGTTTCAAATTATAGAATCAAAAATATTGGTTTTATGATGAAAAACAATTTCCAAAAATATTTCAATAATGAAATTATTTATCGTCCTGATTATATTTATTTCACAGATTTAGCGTTTAAATATTATCTTAAATTTAATAATTCTATTACTTGCGGGATTAAATTTTCCGCCTTTTCCGATTATCGAATAAATGATAAATATACTCTTAATTCTGAAAAATTAATTGATGCTTATCTTAAATTATCAATCACGAAAAGATTCAATTTTATCGTGAATGCGATGAATCTTGAAGATAAATATTTTGTGGGAAATCTCCCCTTAAACGGCTTTCACGTAAATTCACAAATTCAATGGTCATTTTATAATTAGGAGTTAAATTATGCGTTTAAAACAATTCTTTTATGATAGTTCAATTCTGTTAATTTTTTCATTAATAATAGATTTTGTTTTAGGAAAATTTCTTAAATATCCCGTTTTTAGTTTTTTGCATTGGTCATCACAAATTGTATTATTTTCTTTTTTATTTTCAATTGGAATTGCTTTAGTTAGAAATTATAAAATAGGCTATTATTTTATATTTCAAATAGGAATTAGTATATTAATTCCGGTGTTATTTTCCTATTCACAGATTTTTTTTATTGGAATGAATTTCTGGCAAACAACCATTTTGTCAGTAATTATCTTTAATTTTATCGGAACTTTTTTTTATTTCTTTTGGATAAAACTCAATCCTGATTATATGAAAATTCTTTCATTTACGCTTATTTCCGCTTTAACTTATTCATTAATTTTGAAAATTATCTTTAGAATATTTACTGATTTTCATTTTGACAATTTACAATTTTATCCAATATTTATCAAGAGTCTTACGATTTTTTTAATCTCATCTTTTGGTGTTTATTTGGGAGAAATGATTATTTATAATTTATTTGATAAGAATAAGATAACTGAAAACGATGTTGATGATGAATTGGAAGAAGAGTTTTAAATAAGGCTAAATTTTAAAATAAAGCATTTTTTACTGGATAAATAATTTGAATTTTTTTTTATAGATTTGAGGTGAAAAATGAAATTAGAAAAAATTGAAAGAATAAATTATTTAAAGTTACTTTCTTCAAAATATAGAAATATTAATGAGGTCTCCACCGAGTTAATAAATCTTCAGGCAATTCTAAGTTTGCCAAAAGGTACGGAACATTTTATTAGCGATATTCATGGAGAGGCTTCTTCGTTTTTACACGTTTTAAAAAATGCTTCAGGCGTAATTCGTCAAAAAATTATAGATTCTTTCTCAGACTCAATGACAGATGAGGAAATGCGGGGTTTGGCTTCTTTAATATATTATCCCAATGAAAAGCTGAATCTTCTCAAAAAAGAAAGAAATTTGAACGAATCTTGGTATAAGGTAACGCTTTTAAAATTAATAAAATTGACCCGGATTGTTGCTTCTAAATATACTCGCTCCAAAGTGCGAAAAGCTTTACCAAAAGAATTTGCTTATATTTTGGAAGAACTTTTGCACCAACATCCCAATAATCAGGAAAATTATTATAATATAATATTAAAAACCATTATTGAGATTGGGAAAGCTGAAGATTTTATCGTTGCCTTGTCTCAATTGATTCAGAGATTGGCGATTGATCATCTTCATATTATAGGAGATATTTTCGATAGGGGAGATGGTGCTGACAAAATCTTGGATAAATTATCCGAATACCACTCTTTTGATGTACAATGGGGCAATCACGATATTCTTTGGATGGGAGCGGCGAGTGGTTCAGATGCTTGCATTGCAAATGTTATTCGCATCTCTCTGAGATACAATAATCTCGATACACTTGAACATGGTTACGGGGTAAGTTTAAGACCACTTTTGTCTTTTGCCATGGAAACTTATAAAGACGATCCTTGCGATTTGTTTATGCCAAAAACTTGTTGTGAAGAAAACGAATTGACTTTGAAGGAGAAGCTTGAGATAGCCAGAATGCACAAAGCTATCACAATTATTCAATTTAAATTAGAGGGTCAAATTATAAAATATCGCAAAAAATTTGAAATGAATGATAGACTTTTGTTGGACAAAATTTCTCAAGACAAAACCTATATTACTATTGAAGGTAAAAAATATAAATTAAAAGACACTAATTTTCCCACGATAGATTTCAAAGATCCATATTTATTAACGGAAGATGAACAAAATTTAGTGAATTATTTAAACAATGCTTTTATCCAAAATACTCGCTTACAAAAACATATCAAATTGCTATTTACAAAAGGAAGTATGTATTTGTGTTATAATAGTAATTTACTTTTTCATGGTTGTATTCTTCTTAATGAAGATGGAAATTTTAAAACATTATCTATCCAAAATAAGAATTATACCGGAAAAAAATTAATGGATAAATTTGATCAAATTGTTAGGCAAGGATATTTTTCTATTGAAAAAGAAGCGAAAGATTATGGAAAAGATATTATGTGGTATCTGTGGACCGGGGTTGATTCTCCTCTTTTTGGAAAATCTAAAATGGCAACTTTCGAAAGATATTTTCTTAATGAAAAGGAATTAATGAAAGAAGTCAAAAATCCTTATTATAAATATCGAGAAGATGTTAAAGTTTGTAATAATATCTTGAAAGAATTTGGGTTGAATCCTGAAAAATCTCACATTATTAATGGTCATGTTCCCGTGAAATCCAAGTTAGGTGAAAGCCCGGTGAAATCAAAAGGGAAACTAATTGTGATTGACGGAGGATTTGCTAAAGCCTATCAGGATGTTACCGGAATTGCGGGATATACTTTGATATATAATTCGTATGGGCTAATTTTAGTTGAGCATAAACCTTTTGACTCTTATTTGAAATCGATTACTGACGATGAAGATATGGTGTCCGAGAAGGTTTTTGTTAAAAAAGCCGAGAAAAGAAAACATGTTGGTGATACGGATCCGGGTAAAAAAATTAAAGAGAATATAGCTGATTTGATTGAATTATTGAATGCTTTCAGAAGAGGTATTATTCCTACGAATCAATCATAAAAATAAAGGCGAGAATTTCCCGCCTTTTTTATTTTCTAATTTACTTTGAAAGTTACATCGCCATTTTCAAAATATTTTACAATTTGATTTATCGCTGCCAGACCGGCATTAACATTAGCTTCCATTGTTTGAGCGCCCATTTTTTTAGGTGTAAATAAAGTACGTTCCGGATATTTTTCTTCCAATTCTTTTCTGCAATCGGGAGCAATATCAGAGATATAACGTAAATCTTTTCTTTCAGCAAAAATTTTAACTAATGCTTCTTCATCAACAACTTCTTTACGAGCGGTATTAACGAGGCACGCACCTTCTTTCATCATTGAAAAATATTTTTCATTTACGAAATTTCTGGTTGCATCAAGGAGTGGAATGTGGAGGGAAATATAATCACATTGAGAATATAAATCTTCAACTTTATCCATAACTTTAACACCGTCAGCTTCGATATTTTCTTTAGACACAAATGGATCAAAAGCATAAACTTTCATACCCAAACCTTTTGCAATGCGAGCAACATTTTTACCTACATTACCGTAAGCATGAATACCAATTTTTTTGTCTTTTAATTCAATTCCTGCTTTGCCATTGAATTTGCCACGAGCCAAATAAAGCATCATTCCGAAAGCCAATTCTGCAACTGCATTTGAGTTTTGACCGGGAGTATTCATAACTACAACGTCATTTTCAGCAGCTTTTGCACAATTGACATTATCATAACCGGCACCGGCTCTTACAACGATTTTAAGGTTTTTGGCAGCATCAAGAACTTCCTCGGTAATTTTGTCACTTCGGATAATTAATGCGTCAGCATCTGTAACAGCATTAAGTAATTCTGATTTATCGCCGTATTTTTCCAAAAGTGAAAATTTTAAATTACTTTTTTCACAAATTTCTTTGATACCTTTAACCGCTAATGGGTGAAAAGGTTTTACGGTTGCAACTAAAACTTTTTTCATAACAACAACTCCTAATTTAATTTATTTAATATTAATTTTTCTTTTTGAATTTCATCTTTAGAGATTTGGTAAGAATCTATAATTCGTGAAATAACATTATCGGTATTAGATGTCATATTTGTGTGTAAATAACCGATTGTTTCACCTTTTTTGATTTGATCACCAACTTTTTTATAAAGTTCGGCACCGGCACCATAATCTAATTTTGTGTCGAGAGTTTTCCGTCCCGCCCCAATTTCAATTAATGAATAACCGATTTGTTGACTATTTATTGCAGAGATATAACCATCTTCATTTGCTACAATTGGAACTTTGTATTTTGCCGAAGGTAAAAGAGTTAAATCATCACAAACTTTAGGATTACCATTTTGAGCTTCAATAAATTGTTGGAAAACTTCGAGAGCTTTTCCATTTTGAATAACTTCATCAATTTTTTTAACAGCATTTTGTTTGTCAGAAGCGTTGTCGGTTAATATAAGCATTTCACTAACAAGCTCTTTAGTAATGATGTCAATATCGTGAATTTTCTCACCTTTTAGATAATTAATTGATTCGGCTATTTCCATCGCATTTCCAATTGAATGACCGAGAGGTGAATTCATATTTGTGAAAATTACTGAAACTTTTTGACCAAGATTTTCGCCGGTTGTTTTGAGTAAATTTGCCAACCGATTGCCATCTTTCATATTTTTAATAAAAGCACCTGAACCTATTTTTAAATCGATAACAAGGTTTTGAGCACCTTCAGCTATTTTCTTACTCATTATACTTGCCGTGATTAAAGGTAAGGATTCCACGGTTCCTGTTACATCTCGCAATGCGTAAATTCTTTTGTCAGCCGGGACCATTTTTTCAGATTGACTGATAATGGAAAATCCAACTTTATCTATAATCTTTTTGAATTCCGAGGAAGAATAATTTGTTCGTAAGCCGGGAATTGATTCCAATTTATCCAAAGTTCCGCCTGTGTGTCCTAATCCTCTTCCGGAAATCATCGGGATAGTTGCTCCGCAGGCTGCTGCAATCGGGGCAAGCATGACTGTTATTTTATCGCCAACACCACCGGTTGAATGCTTGTCAACAGTCTTCATATTTTTTGGGAAAGTTAAATGCTCTCCCGAATTTATGTACAATTCAGTTAAAGTTTGCACTTCTGAATCTTTCATGTCTTGGAAAAATATTGCCATTAATAAAGCGGACATTTGGTATTCCGATATTTTACCATTCAAATATGATGAAAGAAAATAAGTTAATTCATCTTTAGATAATCCTAAGCCCGATCGTTTTTTAATAATTAATTCTACAGCATTCATAACGTCTCCTAATTTAATTCTTGTTTGATAATGTCGGCAAGGCGTTTAACTCCTTCCTTAATATCCGTTAAGCTTGGGTATGAAAAATTTAAGCGTAGTTCATGATAGACTTCTTGATTTGATGGATAAAATTTACTTCCGGGGATGAAGGCAACTTTGTTCTTAATAGCTTTATTAAATAATTCGTCCGCATTTAATTTTTCAGGTAAATAAACCCAAACAAACATTCCACCTTCGGGGTGAGTCCATTTAATTTCGGCAGGCATATTTTTTTCTAATTCTTCCAACATTAAATTTAATTTTGGTTGATAGAATTTTCTAATTCCGGTGATGTGAGGGCGGAACATATCTTTTTTAAGGAAATTAGAGACAGCTCTTTGCGTTACGCAATCGGTACTTACATTTATTTTTTGTGTCCAAGAAATCATTTCTCCAATGACTTTTTCAGGACCAAAAGCATAAGCTAATCTTAATCCCGGTCCGAGAGTTTTTGAAAAAGATTTTACAGTCGTTACGATATCCGTATTCTCAAATTTATCTCTGGCAATTTTGTAAATATCTGGTATTTTTGTGCCTGTGAGTCTTAATTCTTCATAAGGATTGTCTTCTAAGATTGGAATCTCGTTTTCGATTGCTATTTGGATTAATTCTTCGCGTCGTTTTAATGACATTGTAATTCCGGTTGGATTTTGAAATTCAGGGATTGTGTAAATAAATTTAATTTTTTTACCTTCATTTTTTAATGATGCAATTTTCATCCTTAATTTATTCATTATCATACCTTCTGAATCCATAGGAATACCTTCAACAATTGCTCCTTCCGCTTCAAAAGCAACAAGTGTCCCTAAAAAGCTGGGACCTTCAGAAATGATAACATCTCCTTTATCAATAAATGTTTTCGTGAAATAGTAGATTCCGTTTGTTGAGCCGGTGGAAATGAGAATTTGGTCGTCAGAATAATCTTCAATACCTTCCCATTTTTTTATTTCTTTTTTGAGAAATTTATCTCCGCCACTTGGACCATATTGAAGGATATCATTTCCAAAATCTTTTATTGATTCGGCAAAAATCTCGGATAAATCTTTTGATGGTAAAGTTGCTTCTGCCGGAAAACCACCGGCAAAAGAAATCATTCCTTTAACTCCCTTTGTTAAAGCAACTAATTCTCTTATTAATGATTCTTTCATCCCATTTGTTGATTCTGAAAATAATTTATTCCAATTCATTTTTAACTCCTAAATTTTTTTTTCATTTTTTCTTAGGGATTAATCTTGGCAATAAAAATATTTTTATTGGTTTTTCGCCGGCAATTCAATTGTCTCTAAGCACATAATTAGAAGCAATTCATATAATCACTTTCTGGGAAGTGCAATAAAACTATTTCAAAATTATAGCGGAATACCAAGTTTTTTCATAAAATATTTGACAGTTTTTAACATTTAAGTGTTCTAGTAAAATGTAACACTTAAAAACAAAATTAATTGTGTTAACGAAAATAATAATAAAGAGGCAAAAATGAGAAAAAAATGGTTTTCTTTAGGATGTTTAACTTCAATCATCCTTTTGGGTTTGTTTGTTTGGTTTGGAATTCATTCTACCAAGAAAATGTTAACAGAAAAGACAGTAACAGTTTCATCATCATCGTATTTATATTTGAATTTGAAGGGCTCGATTCCCGAGTTTTTCCCTTTAAAAAATTCTAATTTCGGTGATTGGAATATTTCAGCAAAGAATATTATCGATAGAATCGAAGCAGCTAAAAATGATAGTAAAATTAAAGGTATTATTCTTGAACCTAAATTTATAAGTGTAGGTTTAGCAACTTCTCATGAAATTATGGAAGCTTTAACTGATTTCAAAAAATCAGGTAAAAAGGTTATCGCTTATTTTGATATGGCTGGAAATCGTGATTATTTCTTAGCTTCTGTTGCTGATGAAATTGTTCTAAATCCATCATCATCATCATTTATTCTTCTGACCGGATTAGGACATAAAACTACTTATTACAAACAGCTTTTAGATAAAATCGGGGTTGAGATGAAAGTAGTTCATGCCGGGAAATATAAAGGTTATGGCGAAAACTATAGTCGCAAATCAATGAGTCCTGCCGTAAGAAAGAACATCTCTCAATTATTTGATGGTGTTTATAATGAAATGCTATCGACAATAGCCGGAAACAGAAACATTAGTTTAGGAGAAATGCAAAAAATCTATAATCTCCGCGATGATATTTTTCTAAGTGGTCAAAATGCTATCGACACAAAACTTGTTGATAAATTGATGTATCGGGATGACCTTTATAAAAAACTTAAAATTGATAAAAAACACTTAATTCCAATCAAAAATTATATCCCCAAAAAATCTATTGCTGCTGGGTCTAAAATCGGTGTTCTTTATGCTAATGGAGAAATAACAAGCGTAGATAAAATTACTCAAAACAGAATTACTTCCAAAAAACTAAATAAGCAACTTGATAAATTAATGAATGATTCTTCAATAAAAGCTATTGTGATTAGAGTAAATAGTCCTGGTGGTAGTGCGATGGAATCCGACATAATTTGGAAAAAAATCCAAGAAGCAAAAAAAATAAAACCGGTTGTCATTTCAATGGGTGATGTTGCAGCTTCCGGCGGATATTATATTTCTTCAGGTGCTGATTACATTATTGCTGATCCATTTACAATAACCGGTTCAATCGGGGTTGTTGCCGTTTTCCCAAATGTCTCGAAATTAACTAAAAAAATTGGTTTATATCGCGATGGGGTTGTGCGTGGTAAATATACCAACATTTTAGATCCAATGGAACCAATTAATGAAGGAACTATAAATGCCTTTAAAAAATCTATCGGTCGAACTTATACGGAATTTAAAACCAGAGTTTCTAATGGCAGGAATATTTCCCTTAACAATGTGGAATTAATTGCTCAAGGACAGGTTTGGAATTCACAAGATGCTTTAAAAAATAAATTAGTTGATGATTTGGGAGACTTAAATAAAGCTATTAAAAAAGCTGCTTCAATTGCCGGCATTAAAGATTATTCGGTAGTTTATTATCCTAAGCAAAAAGATATTCTTGATGTGATTTTGGAAGAAAATTTTAATCTTTCCAATGCAAATATCCTTTTGAAAAATAAAGTTGTAAAAGATTTGGAAATTGATAAAGCTCTAAATTATTATGAAATGATGAAAGCTGATCCGGTTCAAGAAATCTTACCTTTTAACATAAAATAAAATAAGGTCGTTAATTCGACCTTTTTTTAGATAATGATTATGAAAAAAAATGTTTTAATAATTCTTACTATACTTTTGTTTGCTGAAAACTATGCTTTTGATTTTGGTTCCGTACCATCATATAAAGTAGAATTAAATTCCTATAACGGTTCTCAATTAAATTATAAATTCAAAACAAAAAAAAATAAATATCAAGAAAATATTGATTTGAATTTTAATCTAATCCAAGATTATTTTCAAATTAATTTTAAATATAAACCACGCTATAAAGAAAATATTGTTTATCTGGATTCTTTATATCTTCACCATAAATTTAATGAAATTACCGTTGGATTTATAAGCGGAAAGATTGGATACGTAGAAAAACATTCTATAACAAAAGATATGATTCATGATGAGTTTTACCAAAAATATATTTTTGGAAATTACCAATTCAATGGACTTAGTTTTGATAATAGAAAAATTAATTTTAAAATAGGTGGAAATGTTTTCAATACCGGATTGATTGCTTTAGATTACCGACTTTTCAAAAACATCAAATTATTTTCTTTATTTACCGGTAGAGATGCAAATTTTAATGGTAAAATGTATAGTATTGGTTATTCGGGGTTTTATAAAATTAACAAATATAGTTTTAATACTAACTTTGAATATGAAAGTAGCTATCCACAAAATAAAAACGTTTCTAGAATATCTGATATTTATCAATATCATGAGATTTCCGCCTTCTATAAATTTTTACATTTTTATGTATCATACTTTGAACAAAAAAACTTAAAAACAGATATCCTGAAGCTAAATCAAAATTCATTTAGAGGTAGAATTGATTTTATCATAAATAAGAAATTTTCTTCTTTAATATATTATTTGAGAACAAATTATCCTGATTTTAATGAAACTCGCTATACTTTGAATTTAAAATACGGATTTTTTGAAAAGACTTTTATCGCTCCGGAAGTTGTTTTTGTAAAACCATCAATCGGAAGAAATTATTATACAATAGGAATTCAATCCAAATGGCAAATAAAATTCTAATAATATTTTTCGCATTAACCTTGTTTTCATGTTCTAATCAATTTAATGAAAGGAAAAAGCCGATAATTGTTTTCACTTTTGATGATGAAAATCATACAATTTATGACATTGCCTTTCCAATAATGAAAGAATATGATTTTAAAGGAACTTTAGTTGTTAATACCGGAATTGTGAATAACTATCCTCATATTTTAACTTGGGACCAGATATATGAAATGGTATTTGAAAATGGTTGGGAAACTGCCGGACATACTTTACATCACATTGATTTGGTAACTTCTCCAAAACCATTAATACATAAAGAAATTTATTTGGATTGGCTGAATCTCAAAAATAGAGGATTGCCTCATGAAACTTTTGCACTTCCTGCCGGTCATGCAAATGATTATGCTTTTAGCCAAATTGAAAAATATTATAAAAATATTCGTACCAGTATTGATTTAAATTTAAAAATGCCAATTGATAGAAAAATGTTAGGTTATTTTTTTTATCAAACTGATTTTGATTATCAGGATGTTATCGAACGCATTAACGATGCTGTTATTGCTCAAGATGATGTCTTAATTTTAGGATTTCATAGATTTGAGAATACAAACAATAATTCCGTAGATTTTTGCAAACCTGATGATTTTAGGAAAATTGTTCAATATGTATTTAAAAACCGGTTTCAGGTTATGACAATTAAAGATATGTGTAATAAACTTATTTCTTATTAATAGGTGATACTTGGAGCGACCGGAAATTTTTCGAACAGCATAAGCTAATACGTTTATAATAAGGGAAATAAATTGTTTAAATTTCGAGAAAAAATTGATTAATATGAGCATCCGATTATTTGCAAATTAGTAAAAGACAAAAGCAAATTGCGAGAGTAGAACAATCTACCGGATTGTTTTTAGATTTCCTAACCTGTTAAAATCTTTTTAGACAGTTGATAGTAATTTTAAAAATTTCCGTGGAATTCGAACTGCCGTCAAACCACTTGACAGATTTACTAATCATTTATGCTTAATTATAAAACTATAATTATATCTAAGATAATGTAAAAAATTATAAATGAGGTGAAAATGGAAAGATTAATACCGTACGGAATGACGAACTTTGAGACGATTATTAAAAAGAAATATTATTTTATAGATAAAACAAAATATATTGCTGAGCTTGAAAAATTGACAACACCTGTTTTTCTAAGACCTCGCAGATTTGGAAAATCTTTATTTACGGAAATGCTAAAATGGTATTATGATATAAAGGCAAAAGATAGATTCCAAGAACTTTTTGGCAACCTTTATATTGGTCAACACCCAACGGAAGGACAGGGGAGTTATTATTTTTTGTCGCTTGATTTTAGCGGGATAAATACCACAAGTATAAATACTGAAGAATTTAGGAGAAAAAGTTTTACCGATAAAGTTGTTTCGTCAATAAAGTATTTCCTTAATCATTATA
>Ga0256842_1000576_pt1 | contig 32383 bp, 26 predicted proteins | sample 4559240metaG_FD_185973 | JGI IMG/M metagenome (GOLD analysis project Ga0256842, IMG submission 185973) | Hydrothermal vent microbial communities from Guaymas Basin, Mexico - 4559-240 | ecosystem: Environmental > Aquatic > Marine > Hydrothermal vents | place: Mexico: Guaymas Basin | collected... | reverse complement strand
TCAAGATATAATTTCTATGAATGAACAACTTATAGGTCTAATAATTGGACTTTTAGCACAAGTAGTAGTAATGATTTATGGATTTAAAGTGTTGAAACCAAAAGTTAATTAATTTATAATTTTGCAAACTTAAGTAGTGTATTTTGTAGATAATGCTAAATATGAACATTATAGCAATAAATAAACGGCATAGTAAATTGAAAAGTTGGTACAATAAACGCCTAACGTCTTATAGTCAAAACCGTTTTAATATATTGTATTATTATTAATGTATATTATTTATGTAAGAATGAAATGATACTGTAAAAATAGAAAAGCTGCTATGGTTTTATTATAGCAGCTTTTTATTATTATGATAGAAAACTTATAAATTACTTTCTACTTCTGTAAACTTAATTCCTAACTCCTCTAATTCTTCTAGTATCGGATTATATATTTGCGGGATAACCGGTACATGAACACCTTTTAGGTTAATCTTTCCCAAAGCAACCATTTTTACAGCTATTGCTAATGGTGTGCCTACTGTTATAGCCATAGCAGTTTCTTCATTTGTTTTCCCTTTCACTACTAATGATGAAATAATTTGTTTCTTTTTACCGGATTTTGTGATAAACTCAAACCTATGCTGCATGGCTATCATATCTTTATCGCCTTCATCCAATTGCCATTTGCGCTCAAGAATATATTGAAGTATTTGAGCAGGAGTCGCTTTCTTTAATGGAATTTGGATATTTTCAAAAATATCTAGCCATTTAAGCCTTTCGAATATTTCATCATCAATGATATCATGGAATTGTTCTTTTAACTTTACTTCAACGCTAATATCATCTCTATAGGGCAAAAATGTGTTTATGAAATCTCTAAAAGTCATATTCGATGAATTCTCTATAACAAAACTGTCATCTGTTGCTCCTAATTGAACGAATATGTTCCATGCTTTAGCAAAACCTTTTCGTCGCATTGTACCTCTATATATTGTTGGAATATCATCCAGACCATAGGTTTCTCTATATTTTAAAGAGTCTCTATTAGGATATATTTCAAATTCGCCAATACCATCAATAGATGTATGTATTAATCTTCTAAAAAGTCTATGATAAGGAATGTATTTATAATTTCCATTTCTTATAAACATTGATACTCCTTGACCCGCAACAACAACATTTCTTGGGTTCCATGTAAATTTATAATTCCATGGGTTATTATCATACTCTGGTGCTACTAATCCTCCCGTTGATGAGAAGAAAGCTTCTAGTACTGAGCCTTCATTACGAAGTCGGTCAATTATTTTCATTGCTGACATATGATCAATTCCGGGGTCAACACCTAGTTCCATAAAGATTCCAATTCCTGCATCTTTAGCTTTTTTATCTAGCTCCTTAATCTCATTAGATACATAAGAAGCGGTTAACATTGGCTTTTTATTCTTAACACAGTTTTCTGCTATAATATGGTGAAATCTTGCTGGAAGCATAGATACAATAATATCAGAATTGCTAATTACATTATTAACTTCCTCAGAATTATTAACATTAAAAGCAAAAGATTTAGCTCTTGGGTTTCCATTGGTTTTCTTTTTGGCAATATTCTCATCGTAATCTCCAATGTGTATTTCCCAATCGTACTTTTCGGCTCTTTCTATTAAATAATATATAAGGCTAGTGGCGGATAATCCAGCTCCTAATATGCTTATTTTTTTCATAAATAGATTGTTATAAAATTATTATTTGTGTGTGTTATAAAACTTATTATTGATTTTAAAAATTACTATTTGTTTTACAAATGAACTAGAATACTAGTGGCTAAATTAAAATTAATTTAACAATGGTAATTATTAATTTTAAATTTTTTTACAGAAAAAATATTGATTAAAAACAATTTAAAATTTTTGCGTTATTTTGAAAATACAAATGTGTAAATAAAATGAGGTGCTGTAATTAAGGAGCATAATATTATTTTCTTTATTTCTTGAAAAGAGAATTATAATAATCCATTTTTGCTCTGTAATTATCTAAATTTTCTTTATAAATTGGAATTGCAGGAGGTGATTTCATTGTAAGAGGATTAATGGGCGTGCCATTTTTATATACTCTAAAATCCAAGTGAGGACCCGTAGCAACACCTGTCATCCCAACATATCCAATAACAGTACCTTGCTTAACAAAATCACCTTTTTTTAAACCTTTAGCAAAACGAGATAAATGAGCATAACCAGTAGAATATGTTCCATTATGTTTAATTTCAACTCTATTGCCATAGCCTCCTTTTCTTCCTTTGAAAGTAATTATTCCATCACCAATGGTATGAACTGGTGTGCCGGTGGGGGCAGCATAATCTACGCCATGATGTGGCCTTCTAATTTTAAGAACGGGATGCAATCTGCTATTGCTAAATCTTGAGCTTATTCTGCTAAACCTTAATGGAGCTTTTAGGAATGCCCTTCTTAAACTGCCTCCTTCTTTGTCAAAATAGTCTTCTAAACTATCCTGAGTAAATAAATATGCAGGGAAATTGTGGTTGCCATGTTTGAACTGGCAAGCTAATACTTTCCCTAGTCCAATGTAATTAGTGTCGATAAATTGTCTTTCGTAAATTATTTTATACGAGTCACCTTTTTGCAGTCCATAAAAGTCAATTGTCCAAGCATAAATATCAGATAATTCCATTGCAAGCATTGGGTCGATACCGGCTTTTTTCATGCTTATCCAAAGAGATGTGTTTATTACACCTTCAGCAATTGCAGTGTCTATTCTTATGTTTAATTGATGTTTTGTGACAATTATGCTGTCTATAAAGTTGAACTTGATATAGTCAATTTTAGATTGTTGGTAAACAAAATAATCTAAAGTTTTGGCAGAATCTTTTTTATGAAAACTATAGTATCTTTTCCCTTGACGTAGATTTCTTACATCAAAAATGTTATTTGAAGCTTTAACAGCCTTTAATATATCTTCGTATCTTACACCCTCTCCGGAAAGGATAATTGAAAAAGTTTCACCACTTTTTACTTTAGATTTATTTATGTTGTATTTTTCTATTTCTATACCAAACTCTTTTTTTACTTGTTTTTTTATTTCATTTTTTACACTATCAGCCTTAGTATTATCTTTAATTAAGCTTTGACTGTTGTTATTGCATGCCGAAACAATTAATATTGACGTAAATATTAAAATTGCGAGTTTTAGATATGTAGTAGTTATTTTCATATTAGTAGTAATAATAAATTTAAACGATAAAAATATTGCTAATGATAACCGGTAAATAATGAAATTGTTGTTTTAGTCAACTGATAAATGTTAATACTAATAGCTAATTTCAAAATGGAATTATTAATCAATAAGTATAGAGTAAGAAAAAACTGTATTTTTGTCGCCCAAATATTTAAAAGAGATAATATGATTTTAACACAAGATACAGTAGCTAAGATAATATTTACTTTAACAATTGGTAGTTACGAAGGTGAGGTTATTGAAGTAGTGAAAGAAATAGAACCTTTTGAATTTGTTTATGGAAAGGGAGTGATGCTTCAAAGTTTTGAGGATAAGCTTGAGGGCTTGAAAAAGGGAGAAGAGTTTAAGTTTATGTTACCCAAGGAAAAAGCCTATGGCAGTTATATGCCTGAGATGCAAATAGAAATGGAAAAGCAGTTTATTATTGATCAAATATCAGATCCTGAAATGATAGAAGAGGAGCTTGTAGTTGATAATTACATTCCTATGCAAGACCCTGATGGGAATGATTTGAGTGGCAGAATTACCTATATAGATGATGAAATTGTAAAACTAGATTTCAATCATCCTCTTGCCGATATGGATTTGTATTTTGTTGGTAAGGTTTTGGACTTACGTCCTGCCAATGCTCAAGAAATAGCAGATGGTCGGGTTTTTGAACCAACAATTTGGCAAGATTCAGGTCCTGATGAACCACAAACTTGTTGGGTGTAAGAACATTGTTTATATAAAATTAAGATATGTATTTAAATTTAAGGCTTTCGGTAACGGAGGCTTTTTTTATTTAAAATCATTCTATATTATATTTTGATAGTTATTATTATAAAAAAATATTTACATTTACGCATTCAAATACCTATTTGAAAATAAATATTAACAATCAGGAATTAACAAATATAATTTATTATGAGTCAAAATGTTACACCGGAAGCTACTTCCCGTAGAAATTTTTTGAAGAGATTTGGAGTCACTGTAGGAGCAGCCGGAGCCGTTACCAGCCTTGGTTTATTAAGTGCTTGTGCTACTGATGATGATGAAATGGTTACTTTATTAACTACTGATGGAAAGACTGTACAAGTTCCAAAATCTCAGATGAAAGTTAACCTTAAGGAGATGGAAGAGAGAGGACGAGAAGGAATCCCAGGCAAGAAGTTTGTTATGGTGATAGATTTATCGAAATGTAGAAATGCAAGAAAATGTATGAGGGCCTGTCAGGGAGCACACCATTTGAAACCTGAGCAACACCATATCAATGTGTTGAGGATGGAAAATGATGAGCGTGCCGGTTTTTATTATCAACCTAAGCCTTGTCAGCATTGTGATAATCCACCATGTACAAAGGTGTGTCCTGTTGATGCTACATTTAAGCGTCAAGATGGTATTGTCCTTATTGATAATGAGCGTTGTATAGGTTGTCGTTTCTGTATAGCTGCTTGTCCTTATTCTGCACGTGTTTTTAACTGGTCAGAACCAAAATATGTTGAAGGTGATGAGAATAGAGTTTATGATATTGAGTTGAATGTACCACAGAAAAAGGGTACTGTTACTAAGTGTTTATTTAGTGCTGATAGATTACGTATTGGAAAATTACCATATTGTGTTTCAGCCTGTGAAAATGGAGTTTATTGGTTTGGTGATGCAAATGAAGATGCCGTTACCAATGGTACTAGTAAAGAAACTATTCGTTTGAGTACTTTACTCGAAGAAAATGCAGCTTACACTTTGATGCCAGAATTAGGCACTAAGCCAAGTGTTTATTATTTGCCTCCAAAAAATCGATTATTCAAGTATAAGTACGATGAGGAAAATGATGACTGGATGAAACAACATGAATCGAAAGAAGGATTGGAATCATAGCCCTTAATTTGTTCACAGGAGAAAATATTTTAATGAAAATCATTTAAATTTAGATAATTATGTCTGAAATCAAAAAACAAAACGATGACGCAATAATGGAGAAAATCCGAAAGGATTTATTACATCATCTTCCTACGCGTCCTCTTGCTTTTAAACTTTGGGTAGGTTTCTTGCTTACCATTATAGGTGTTGCTTTATGGGGTTATGTGATTCAGTTTAATGAAGGACTTGCAGTAACAGGTATGCGTGATTACGTTTCATGGGGTCTTTATATTGCATCCTTTGTTTTCTTTGTTGCAGTTGCATTGGTAGGTATGTTGCTTTCTGCAGTGGTAGGTCTTTTAAAACAAAAATGGATTACCCCTTTATCAAGAATTGCTGAGATGATTGCACTTGCATTTGTTATGATGGCCGGAATAATAATTGTAGTTGATATGGGTCGCCCTGAAAGACTTTTAAATGTGTTTATTTACGGTCGTTTTCAATCTCCAATTGTATGGGATATAACTGTTGTGCAGGTATATATATTAATTTCATTTTTATTGTTGTTTCTACCTATGTTACCGGATTTAGGGATAATAAGAAATCATATGAAAAATGATTTGCCAAAATGGCAATGGAAGCTATATAATATTCTATCGTTAGGATGGGTAGGAACTCCGGGTCAATATAAGATTATGCATTCAACAATTAGGGTTTTACTTATTTTAATTGTTCCTGTAGCTTTAGGAATTCATACAGTTACTTCTTGGTTGTCAGCAATGACTCTTAGAGCTGGTTGGGATAGTACTATTTTTGGTCCTTATTATGTTACCGGAGCTTTTGTTGCCGGTACAGGTGCTGTGGCTGTTGCAACATATTTCATTCGCAGAGCATATCATTTGGAAGAATATATTACCGATTATCATTTCGATAAACTTGGTCAGTTAATGGTTTTAGTTTCTTTGGTGTATTTATATTTTAATCTTAATGAATTCTGGGTTCCTGCATATAAAATGAAAACTGCTGATGCTCACCATATTCATACTTTATTTTCATTAGACGGGGAATATGGAGTTATGTTTTATTTAACTCAATTGTTTGGACTTATTTTACCAATTATTTTTGGTTTATTTAAAAGATTCCGTAAGCCTTTTCCAATGATGATAATTGGTGTTTCGTTGGTGGTGGGAGCATGGTTTAAGCGTGTAATAATTATTATTCCTACGTTAATTCATGCCTATTTGCCAATACAAAATGTCCCTGAGAGTTTCCATGAATACAATCCTACAGGGCTTGAAATAACGGTTACACTGGGGGTTATAGCTGTAGCAGTGTTGATTGTAACTATATTAGCTAAGCTGTTTCCTGTTGTTCCATTGTGGGAAATTGCTGAGGAGAAAGGTGTTGATATTGAACGTAATTTATAATCATAAAACTAATATACCAATGAAGAAAAATATATTAAACATATTAAGCCTTATTAGTATTAGCTTACTGATTATGGGTAATGTGCAGGCTCAGCAATGGAAAATCGATGATGATTTGAAAGATGCCAGATTGAAAATACCGTATGATGAAACTAATATTGATGCAGGAAAATTAATTTATGAGAAATCTTGTAAAGCATGTCACCGCGATATAGTTATTGTAGATAAAAATGACAGAGATTTGCCTTCAGCACCAAATTTGGGAAATAAAGAATTTCAAACAAATAATACTGATGGTGAGATTTTTTGTAAAATATCTCATGGAAATGGAGCTGGAATGCCTCCTTTCGAGAGCCAAATTAGTGAAGAGCAAAGGTGGCAAGTAATAGCATTTTTGCGCTCTTTTAGTGATACTTGGGAAGCTCCTGATGCAAGTGCTGCTCCTGTTGCAGATAAAGCAGATGAATTTAATGGACAAATAAAAGCTATTTCTACTTCGTATGATAGCAAAAATAATAGTATTGTTGCTAAAGTTGAAGCTATTGATTCAGAGGGTAATACTGTGTATCCTAAAGGTGTTAAAGTCAAAATATCAATTCAGCGAGGATTTGGAAACTTACCTATTTGTGATGGTGAAAAGACTGATGATAATGGATTAGTAAGCATAAGTTTGAATAATCTTCCACCTGATACGGCTGGATTTATTAAAGTATATGCTCAAGTAGGCGATGGAGTAGTTAAATCTGAAGCCGATTTGAAAATTAGTGATGGTTGGAAGTGGGAAAATCCATTAGATGGACATCACTTATGGGGGACAAGAGATAAGACTCCTATTTGGTTACTTATCACTTATCTAACTGTTACTATTAGTGTACTTTTGATAATCGGTTGGGCATTTTTCCAATTGGCTAGAATCTACAATCTAAGAGAAAGATAATAGAATATTATTTTTAAATATTTCTTAAAAAATTCTTAATTTTGGCGGGTAGTTATCTACCCGTTTTTTTATTGATATAGATAATAATGAGTGAGAAAATTGAGTGTATTCACTGTGGTGAAGATTGTGGCAGAAGCCCTGTAGTATGGGAAGGTAAGAACTTTTGTTGCGAAGGTTGTAAGACTGTTTATCAATTGCTGAACGAAAATAAGTTGAGTAATTATTATGATATGTATGAATCTCCTGGTATAAAAGTCGAAGTGCAGGATTTTGGTCAAAAATATGCTTACCTTGATAATGAAGAAATCATAAAGCAACTAATATATTTTAAAGAAGGTGACTTCTCTAAAGTTAAATTGTATATCCCTGATATTCACTGTAGTTCGTGTATTTGGCTTCTAGAAAATCTTTTCCAACTTGATAAGTCAATTACAAAATCTTCGGTTAATTTTGTTAAAAAAGAAGTAGATATTACTTTTAAACATAAAGAAATAAGTCTTAGAAAAGTTGTAGAGCTTTTGGCTTCAATTCATTATATTCCAAATATTAACTTAGAAAGTGTTCAAGGGGAGAAAAATAAAGGCGAAAATAAAATATTAATAATCAAAATTGGAATAGCAGGTTTTGTTTTTGGAAATACTATGCTGTTAAGTATGCCTGACTATATTCCCGGAGGTGAACTTTTAGAACAAAATTTTAAGAATTTCTTTGGATATATTAGTTTATTACTTTCATTACCAATTGTGTTTTATGCAGGGAATGACTATATATTATCTGCTTATAAAAATTTAAAACATAAAATTGTAAATATTGATTTACCAATTTCTCTTGGAATTCTTACTATATTTTTTGAAAGTGCTTATGAAATAATTTCTTCTACAGGAACTGGATATATGGATAGCCTTGCCGGTTTGGTTTTCTTTTTGTTAATAGGAAAATGGTATCAAAACAAAACATATCAGGCATTGAGTTTTGAGCGTGATTATAAATCATATTTCCCTATTGCAGTGACTAAGATTGGCGAAAAGGGAGAGGAAATCATTCCTCTTAACAGCATTCAGGTTGGAGATCAATTAATTGTACATAATCAAGAGCTTATACCAGCTGATGGTATTTTAATAAAAGGAGAAGCTAATATTAATTATAGCTTTGTTACTGGTGAATCTAAACCTGTATTTAAACGTTCCGGTGATGAACTATATGCCGGAGGAAAGCAAATAGGAAGTACTATTGTCATAGAAGTTGTTAAGGAAGTGATGCAAAGCAAGCTTACACAATTATGGAATCAGAATGACGAGAATACACAACATAAAAATGATCTTACCTCGATAATAGATATTATTAGTAAGTTTTTTACATATTTTATTCTACTAACAGCTTTTAGCGCTGCTGCCTATTGGTTGTTTAATGATATGTCAGTTGCATTAACTGCCTTTACAAGTGTTTTAATTGTGGCTTGTCCTTGTGCCCTTGCACTTAGTATCCCTTTCACTTATGGAAATATAATGCAAGCCTTTGGAAATGTTGGGTTTTACCTTAAAAAATCTGAGGTAGTAGAGAGTTTGTCGCATATTGATACAGTTGTGTTTGATAAAACTGGTACAATTACTTACATCAATGCCAATGATATAAGCTTTAAACCAATAAAAAGGCAGCTTATTGAGTCCGAACAGTCAATGGTGAAAAGTCTTAGCCGGCAAAGCCAGCATCCACTTAGCAAGGCGATATTTGATAGTTTTGATGATAGTGTGGAATTGTGTCAGGATATAAGTGACTATATGGAAATAGCATCATCAGGAATAAAAGCAAGTTTTGGTGATAATAAAGTAAAATTAGGTTCTGCAGATTTTGTTAATTATACTGAAGACAGTTCTGTTAATCCAAATTCTTCAGTTGTTTATTTTTCAATAAATGAAGAGGTGATAGGGTATTTTTCCATCGCAAATAAATATAGGGAAGGAGTGGAGGAATTGGCAAATAAATTGAAAAAGAAATATGATTTACATATAATATCCGGAGATAATGATGCAGAGACTGATAGATTATTAGAAATTTTTGGTGATAATGTAAAGATAAGTTTTAATCAGAGTCCTATGGACAAATATGAATATGTTAAGAAATTGAATTCACAAGGGCATAAAGTACTTATGATTGGTGATGGACTAAATGATGCGGGGGCACTTAAAGAAAGTTATTTAGGAATTAGTATTGCTGATGATGTATTTAATTTCTCACCGGCAAGTGATGCTATTTTGGAGGCTAAACAATTTTATAGATTACCGCAATTTATTAATTATTCTAAAAGTTCTATTCGTATTGTTTATGCTAGTTTTGTTGTTTCATTTTTATATAATGTGTTTGGACTTAGTTTTGCAGTAAGTGGGCAACTTTCACCTATTATTGCAGCGATATTAATGCCAATTTCATCAGTTACAGTTGTAGCTTTTGTTACTATTCTCAGTAAGTTACTTACTAGGAAATTAAAGTAGCAATTTTATATAGATAGAATTTTTGTATGTCGATTTATGAATATTTGTATTATTCTACTTCGACCTTCCTAATAGCACCACTATTAGGATAAAACTGCACTTTAGCATTACGTGGTGGAAGATTGGTTATTACACCAAATTGGCTTATAAGAAAACTAACTTCTGCCTTAAGGTCATTACCTTCTTTAATAGTAAATTTGGCATATTCGGGTATTCTATAATATAGTCCATGGTTGTTTGACCCGGATTCTTGTTTGTTTTGAACAAATTTATCTAGCAAAGTAGTGTTTCTAGCTCTGTCAATATGAATGTAAACCATGTCACCCTCATTACTGTTTTCGTCAATAATTCCTGATTTTTGTGAAAATCTAAATAGCGGAATACTTGCTGAATATACTTGTGATTCAGGTAAATATGAATATCTGTATTGTAAAGTTTCTGTTTGAGTAATGCCGGTAAAAAGCTTCATGTATTCTTGTTCCATTTTAGCCAGCTGGTCACTCATATATTTTACTGTGGCTTCACTGTAAGCAACTTCTTGAGCTCCGGTAATGATATCAAGTCTTTGTTCCTTTATCTTCATTAGATATTCTGATGCTTCTTTGGCTTTTTGTTCAATAGACTTCTCTACCAAACGTCTTGTTAGCCTCATTCGTTCTATCGTAGTAGTATCCATATTTATTTGTTCTACAATAGTATCTATTTTCTCAACCAAATTTGCATCAGCAAAATATTTGAAAGTTTCAGAATAGTCAATATTATTCTTTTCTTTTTTTTCTTCTTTCTCTCTTTGTACCTTCTTATCACTATTATCATTTAAGTCTTGTATAAGGCCGGCTTCACTTAAGCTCATCATCATACTATTGGACTTTATTCCCCTATACTTACTTAAATCGACAAAGTAATATTGTTCTGGATCAGGCTCAGAATAAGTGTTGATTTTTATATCAGAAAGCTCGTAAAAGGTGCTATTTGACTGTAAAGCATCTTTAATCCCCAAATATCTTGATGCATAAGCAGCATAGGGTCCTGCTATATTTTTTATTTGTTTAACGCTGATATCTATTGTCACTACATTCCTTGGCAATGCGTAATAAAATCCTTCAGTAGATTCTGTAGTATTATTTTCATCAACATGTATAACATTATATGATGAGCAACTTGTAATAAATGAAAATACTATAAAAAATAAAATATATTGTATCGATCTCATACGTTTAAAATTTATTAATTCTGTGATATGGAGTTATATAACAATTTTTATCTTGATCTTATTTGCTTGTCAGTAGGCAAGTAAGTCAATTTATGAATAAAATTCGTCATGTTCGTTTCACAATTATGATTTAGGATACAAAACTAATAAAATTCTAATTACACTTATTTTATAAATTTGTAATCTGTATATTGTAGTTGCTGTTTGAACCTACCTTTAAATAAAATAGTGATAAATCTATTTATTGTCTTTAATAATACTTATTTTTGCATTTTATCAATTGTAAAACGGAGAGTTTTTTAGATATTAGATTGTTCATTTTATAAAACCAATTATTATGGAAATTAAAGAATTTTATGTTCATTTAGGTAAGTTGCTTTATGCTGTTGCTATGGCTGATGGTGAGGTTCAAGATGAAGAAATGCAAGAATTGTATAAGTTAGTTATTAGTGAGTTATCAGATGAAAATATGTTTGATCAAGAAGAGGTTAATGTTTTTTATACAGAATTTGAATTTGAAAAACTGTTGGACAATAATGCAAATAAGGAGGATGCTTATAATGCCTTTGTGAAATATTTTGATGAGAATTATAAAAACTTTACACCTCATATGAAGAAGGTGACAATATATGCAGTAGAACAAATTGCAAAAGCTTTTGACGGAATTGTTGAGGAAGAATTGGTTATGATTGATGGACTTAAGGATAGGTTGAAAATAATAAGTTAATTAATGGGTGGTAATTTTGACAGGAAAGAAACTCTAAATCATCATGGTTTACTGAAGCTTTATTATAAATTAAAGAAAGTTATTTATAGAGCTGAGAATATTGATAGTTTGCTTAATGATGTATGTAATGTTATAGCATCTCATGTTATTTATCATTCAGCTTGGATAATTCTGTTAGAAGATGAAAAAATAACTAAAATATATAAGTCATATAATATTGCAGATATAGAACCTGATGATTTATGTATCCCTTGCTATATTCGTACAAAGGAAAAAGGTGATTTTGTAGTTTTACATGGTGAGAATAGCCTTTGTGAGCAATGTAAGTTTAAAGATAGTACTCATGATGTTGTGTTTTCTGTACCATTAAAGTTTAAAGGAGTGTTTTATGGGAATATTTTTGTACAAGTAGCGAAAGAATATGCTAATGATGAAGGACATCATTTTCAATTTTCACAGTTAGCAGAAGATGTTTCATACTCATTATATAATATTATTTTGGAGCAAAGAATAGAGTCTGAAAAAAAAGGGTTAGCTTTGAGCCAAAATAGAATGAAAGCATTACTTAGTGCTTCTCCTAATGCTGTTATTATTTCTGATCTTAATATGAATATTACTTTTGTTTCGGAGAAGTTCAGGGATATTTTTAATATTAGTTCTAATGTTGATGCTAAGGAATTTTTATCAAGAGGTAAAGCCAAATATATTTTTCCTAAAGAGGAGTACATTAGACTGAAAAGTAATTTTAATTCTTTAATTAATCAACAATTAGATTATTCTTCTAATATCTATCATCCTCTTATTGGTTTTAATAAAGATTTAACTATTAAATTAGATTCTACTGCAATTGTTGACGACCATGGTAAAGTAAATGGAGTAATAAGTATTATTGAAGACTATAGCTATATCGAAAAATCAGCTAAAGAAAGAGCATTTAGCGAAAGGAAGTTTTTAACGATTTTTGAAGAGGCTCCTGTTGGGATTTCAATTCTGGACTCCAAAGGAAATTTCCTTGATGCCAATGGAATGTATTGTAAAATGATCGGGTATTCTAAGAAGGAAATTATTGGTAAGCATTTTATTAATTTTATTCCCGATAATCAAAAAGAAGAATTTGATAATTATTTTGAAGAATTATTAAATAAAAAATCTCTGCAATCGGAGTTTCAAATGCTTAGAAAAGATAGTTCTACTATTATTGTTAGAAATAATGGACGGGCAATTGTAGATGATGATAAAATAGCGACAATAGTAATTCATTCACGTGATCTTACTGAGAAACTTTTGGCTCAGAAACGTATTAATACTCTTTCTAAAATTGTAGATCAATCACCGGCAGTTATTTCAATGACTGATATAGATGGGAATATCGATTATGTAAATAAAAGGTTTGAAGAGGTTACGGGATATACGGCAGATGAGGTTATTGGGAAAAATCCTAGAATACTAAAGGCTAGTGATGTAGATGTATCCTTTTATGCTAAAATGTGGAATAGAATAAAAAAAGGAGAACAATGGACCGGTCGATTCAAAAATATGAAGAAAAATGGAGAAATTTATTATGAATATGCAAAAATTTCTCCTTATATTGAAAATAATGAAATTATTGGCTACGTAAAATTTGGTGAGGATATTACTAATCTAGTTGAATTTGAGAAAAAATTAGAGGAAAGTAATAATAGATATCAAAAAATATTTAATTTGGTTCAAATGCCAATTATTATTCATAGAGATGGGGTAATAATTGATGCAAATAATGCTGCCGTCGATTTTTCTAAAGCTAATTCAAAGAATGAGGTTGTCGGTAAGGAAATACTTAAGTTTATTCATCCTGACTCATTATATGATGTTATTTCTAGAATACAAGAAATGACAAAAAACAGAAAGCCTGCAACGGGAAAAGAAGAAAAATTTTATAATATTCTTGGCGAGGTAAGATATGTAAATGTGGTTTCTTCGGTATTTAATTATGAAGGTGAAGATTCATTTATGGTAGCTTTTTTCGATGTTACGGAGAGTAAAAATTGGCTTAAAAAACTTAGTGAAAGCGAATCGAAATTCAGATCTCTTTTTGATATTAATCCAAGTGCTATTTCTATAAGTAGAGTTTCTGATGGTAAATATATAGAAGTAAATGAAAGGTTCTATTCTCTTACAGGATATAATGAAGAGGATATTATTGGAAAGTCTTTTATGGAATTAGAAATTTTTAATGATATAAATGAACAGGAAAGGTTTTTAAATTTACTTGAAGAAAAGGGCTCTTTGCAAAATGAAGAATTTAAATTTAGGAGGAGTGATGGTAGTACTATTACTGCAATAACTTCTTCCAGAAATATATTCCTTAATGGAGAGGAATTGATTGTGATATCTGTTAATGATATCTCTGATAGAAAGAAAATGGAGCAGGAATTGGTAAGAGCAAAACTAAATGCCGAAGAGAATGATAAGTTGAAATCTGCATTCTTGGCAAATATGTCGCATGAAATACGAAATCCGATGAATGCTATTATCGGATTCTCAGACTTACTTAAGGATGAGGGGCTTACACAAGAGGAGCAAAATGATTATATAAATATTATTCAGTCTAAGGGAGATGAATTAATGCTTATAATAAATGATATTATTGATATTTCAAAAATAGAATCAGGTTTGTTAGAAATTGAATGTAATGATGTTAATGTACAAAAGTTTCTATATAATCTTGAGAAGCAGTTTTCTACATTAGTTCAAAGCAAGTCTAATGGTAATGTAAAATTTGAAGTAAATATTAAAGGAACTGAGGGCTTATACGTTTGGGCCGACCCACATAGATTGAATCAGGTTTTCCAAAACTTAATAGGTAATGCTATTAAATTTACATATAAAGGGAAGATAAGTATTGACATTAAAGAGAATGACGATGATGTTATATTCAGAGTTACCGATACAGGAATAGGAATTCCTAAAGATAAATTTGAATTGATATTTGATAGGTTTTTACAAGTTGACCACAAAAAAGATGAACTGGTAGGAGGTACCGGATTAGGTTTAAGTATTACGAAGAGTTTGGTGGAGCTAATGAATGGTAGTGTGTCAGTTAAATCTACAGTAGGAGAGGGCTCGACTTTCTATATTAAAATCAATAAATCTAAAAGTAAAATGGCTTTTTCTCAAATTGATTTGACAACTTTAGGCTTTGATAATATTGATATCTCTGATAAGGAAATTGCAATTGTAGATTTTGATAAGGCAAGTTTAGTGTATATTTCAACTATAATAAAGAAAACTAAAGCATCTAGTTATGTATTTTCTGATTTAGATGAATTTATTAATTGGTTTCCTTCAAAAGATAAATTGAATATAGTTATTATTGATACTGAGTTTATTTCTATTGAATCTATGCATTGCTTTAGTGATTTAAAAAATATGTTTCCGGATTGTAAGATTATTGGAATGTCAGCTAATATTGTACAAAATAAAAATCTAAATGATATCAAAATAAAATTGGATGACTTTATTAGTAAACCTTTTACGAAGTCAGATTTGTTTGAATCATTTAGAAAAATTCTTAAGCTGAAATAAAAACTTTATCAATAGTTCACATCCAGATGTTATTAGCAAAGTTTATTATTTCTCTGTCTGGGAAGCTTTACTTTCCATCCACCAAATAACAGCTATTCCAGCAAGCATTATCATTATAGCTATAAGAAATTCCATATCCATCTTAGGAAGTTGATAATTATATCCAACAATTTTTATTTTCTCTCCAAAAGCCTTTTTTATAGGTTCTTTCCATGGGTAAATTACGCCTAAACTACCTAGAATAAAGCCGGTTAGTACCGCCAGTGTCTGATTTTTATACTTCTTAAATAACCAGGAAAGAAAATGAGAAAATGCTATCAATCCTAAAACAGCACCTATTCCAACAGGAATAATAATTTCAAGACGCATATTATTGATTGCATCTATTGCTATTAGCTGATAATTACCCATTAAAATAAGAACATACGAGCCGGAAAGCCCTGGCAATATCATAGAACAAATTGCTACAATACCACATAATATTAAATACCATATATTATCATTTTGTGTTGCCGGTGTTAAGAAAGTTAATGTTACGGCAGTTGCAGAGCCTATAATGAAAAATATTATTACTCCTAAATTCCATTTTTCTATGGTTTTTCCAACATAGTAAATGGAAGCTAAAATAAGACCGAAAAAGAAAGACCAAATGTAAACGGGATAGTTCGCAAATAAAAATTCAAATAATTTGGCAATGGCTATTATTGCAATGCCAACACCTAGAAATAATGATATAAGAAATCCTAAATCTGTATATTCATAAAATTCTTTGAATTTTCCTTTAAATATTAACTTTATTGCATTTAAGTCAAATGATTTAATGGCATTAATTAACCTTTCAAATATTCCGGTTATCAGTGCAATTGTGCCTCCGGATACTCCGGGAATAACATTAGCTATACCCATTGCCATTCCTTTCAACATAACTATAAGTAGTTCTTTTATCATAATAATTATATTTATTTGGCGAAAGTAGGAAAATCAATTTTATAATTTACTAAATTTATTAGTTGTTTTAATTAATACTCTAAACTAGTTGAAAATTGACGCTTTTGGTGTTTGTGTTTTTGCTTAATTAGTTATATTGTGACTTATACGTGCTCCTGCTTTTTGATGATATTATTGATAATAGAAAGCAGAATGTAAAATGGAATTATAATAATAATTGCCATATATATCCATTTATAGAATATTGCCAAAAGAACAATGCTACCAATGATAAAAATGTATCTAATGACATTGTCTTTCCATTTGAGGTTCTTAAATTTTAAAGCAAAAAGTGGTAATTCTGCCACAAGTAGATAAGATTGGAGTATTGTTATAGGTATTAAGAAATAAGGGCTTGAAATAATGTCATAAATCCAACTACAGTGGCATATCTTATGTGTTGCTAATGATATAGCGCCAATAAAAAGCGCATTGGCAGGTGTAGGCAAGCCAATAAAACTGGTAGCCTGCCTATCATCAATATTAAATTTAGCAAGTCTTAATCCACTAAATGCTGCAATTAGAAATGCAATCAAAGGAAGAACTTTAACTCCGTATATTTCGTATGGTGATTGTTCTAAAGTGCTATTTAATAGCATTTTATACATCATTATAGAGGGGAGAACTCCAAAAGAGACCATATCAGCAAGTGAATCAAGTTCTTTGCCCATTGGCCTTGAAACTTTTAAGAGTCGCGCTATCATTCCATCAAAAAAATCGAATCCTGCTCCTGCTATCATTAGCCAAAAAGCCCAATTCCAAGAGCCATTCATAGCGGCAACGATACCTCCAACTCCACTGAGAAGATTCATTAAGGTAATTGTATTTGGTATATTTTTCTTCACGATTAATAAGTTTAGCCTGCAAAATTAAGATTTTATATGTTCGTAAAGAAATTTTTAAATTAATAAACAAAGCTTATCTCGTATTATTCATAATATCAACTTTTAATTATTTGTCTTTAATACGGGTTAAATCTTCTTTAGCCGAATTGCTATTATTAGAGCTGTGCTATTATAATCTATATTTAGATGTGTGTGTTTTAGATTTTTATTGTGTTTAAAATCTTCTTTTTCCATTGAAAAATTAAGTTGTTTTGGCTTTCAGCATTTAAAATTACAAAAAAGAAAGCCATTTTATTCATTCGCCAATCTATAGATGTTTTACCACTTTCAATATCTGTAACATAAATTTGTTTTATAAAGTGAGTTGTATCCAAATCAGCCAAACGCAAAGTATGAATTGTTTTCAATATTGCATCGTTGAGGTCGGATTCTGTTTCTATCCCTGCCAAATATAGATCGGATGTTTTATAACGCAACTCAATATCATGAACAGCATCATTAAAACGGCTAATTATTTCATTTATCGGAATAGGATATTTTATAATATTCATTTTTCAATTATTTTAGTTGTTATTATTAAAATAAAGTTCTTAGTTCTTCAAAGTGTTTTCTTTGTTTATTAGTAAGTTTTTCAGGTATTTGAACCTCTATCTTTACATATAAATTACCAAATTGATTTTTGCTATTGTAAACAGGCATACCTTTGTTTTTTAATCTAAAGGTTTTTCCATTTTGTGTTCCTGCTTTAATTGGTAGTTTTACTTTGCCGTCAATGGTTTCTATAAATATTTCGCCACCAAGAACGGCAGTAAACAGATTGATTTTATGTGTTAAATACAAATCGTTTTCTTTGCGCTTAAATTTAGAATGCTTCAATACTTTTATTCTTACATATAAATCGCCATCTATTTGACCATTAGAAGCTTTTTGCCCTTTTCCCTTAATTCGTAAATTCTGATTATCAGTGATACCGGGCTTAATTCTTATCCTTATTTTCTCGTTTTCCAATTGAATTATTCTTGAAGTGCCATGATATGCTTCTTCTAGAGTAATTTCTATTGTTGTTTCGTAATCAGCAGCTTGTTGAACGTTTGTCCACGAATCTCTATAATTGGCAGATTTAGCTCTTTTGCTACCGCTAAAAAAAGCATTAAAGAAATCGGAAAATTGATTGCTCCCGTTCATAAAATCTTCCAAGTCCATATAATTAGATCCTTGTCCAAAATTGAAGTCCTCAAAAGGATTGCCTCCTGAATATGTTTGTCCTGACTGGAATGAGTTCCAATTTTTACCAAGTGTATCGTATTTTTTACGTTTATTGGAATCGCCAAGGACCTCGTATGCTTCGCTTATTTGTTTGAATTTTTCTTCAGCATCTTTGTTTCCCTGATTTTTATCGGGATGATATTTAACGGCTAACTTCCGATAGGCTTTCTTTATTTCTTTTTGTGAAGCCTTTCTATTAACACCTAATATTTTATAATAATCTCTATATTCCATATTTTTAGTTTATCATTAATTATTATTATGTCGCGGTAAAGCAAACAAATAACATAGCAATGTAACAAGCGGTGACTGCTGCCGCAACTATATTTCTCCCATAATATATATCACGACTAAGATTTATGGTTTTAGTTTGTGGATGGCGATAATCTGTTAAGGAACCATCTGTAGATATAATATCAACATTATAACAGCCATGGTTATATAGCATTATTGGAGAAACTTCGGCTCCGCTTATGTTGTTGATGGCCGGAATTGCAATATATTCCCTAAAATTAGTTTTTTGTTCGTTTCCTGCAATTAATCTTGATACGAAAAATATTCCTATTATTAACCAAAATATCATAATGTTAATACTTTAAAGATTGAATATTAGAATTAAAATCGGTGATTCATTTGATATGATAGTATCGAATGAATGCACCGATTTTAAAATTATTTTTTTTATAAATTAAACTGCTGCATAAAATATCTGTTTTTAACAGAATCCATTTCCCAAAATAGGCTATCCATTCGTTGCATATTCTGCATAAATCTGTCGTGAAAGAAATCTTTCTTATAAAAATCGTATTGTAATAAACTATCTTCGAAAAACAGATTCTCAAAATATGGCTTAGCTGAGAAAGGATAGCTGTTCTCAAATATATTACGGAAATTATTAAAAATGCTATCTGCGACATTTTTATTTCCATCAATGTTAGAGTAATAGTAAGTGTAGGTAGAATCGTAACGTATTAAATTCCCATTTTTGTCGTATTCTTTTTTTACTTTTATATCTTCTTTGGGTTTGTTAGCTGAAATTAATGTAGAATTGTTAATCATTCTATCCTTTTCCTTTTTTGTTTCTTGTCCATTGCAACCAGAAGAAAGTATTAAAACCGCAATGAACATAGATGTCAACTTTGTTTTCATGGTCTAATGGTTTTAGTGGTTATTTAATAGCAATTTGTTTTCTTTTATTTACAAAGTCTTTTTTCTTTGCCATTTTAATCGAAAGTACACCATTTTTCATTTTTGCCTGTACCTTATTTTGGTCTGCACTCTCGGGTAATTGAAATATTCGTTGGAATGAAGCATAACCGTACTCACGGCGCATCCAGTTCTTGTTTTTCTCTTCCTTCTCGTATTTTTTTTCAGACGAAATAATTAAACAGTCGTTTTGAATTTCGATTTCTATATCTTTTTTATCTAATCCCGGCAAAGCTACGTTTACTTCAAAGGCTTTATCTTCGTCAGCTATATTTACCGAAGGAACTGTCGCAACTTCCTCATTATGAGAAATATTGTCGGTAATTCTTTTGCCAAAGAAATTTTCTGCAAGATTAGGAAACTTTGGTTTTATGTCTGATATATTCCATTTGAACAATTTCATAATAGCACGAATTTTAGGTTAGACATTGAATTTAGATTTTAAGATTACATCTGTGGGAAAAAGCCCACAGATGTATCTTGAAAAATCATTTTAATTATCCCATATTATTCATCGTTTTATATTTGCTTTTTGTTTATATGGCTGTTTTGCAGCCATTTCAGCACGGAATATATTTTCTAATGCAAATTTAAAGCTTAATTTTTATGCAAATGCTACTTTGCAAAACCTTTGAAATATTTAGATATGTCAGCAGGTTTTGACGCTTTGCATTTACACAAAGCTAAAACCATGAATAACACGGGTTAGGATATTGCAATTTGTTTTGCAGGTTTTGGTTTTGCTTCTTCTTTCTTTTGAATTTCTACAAGCAAAACTCCATCGTTGTATTTTGCGGAGATTTTTTCTGCGTTAGCAGTGTTTGGCAAAGTAAACGAACGACTAAATGACTGATAGCTGTATTCGCGACGAGTATAAGTTTCGCCTTCTTTGCTTTCTTTTTCATCTTTCTTTTCTGATGAAATAGTCAATAAGTCATTGTTTAGTTCGATCTTGAAATCGTCTTTTTTCATACCGGGAGCTGCCATCTCAACAACGAAAGCATCATTGTTTTCTTTGATATTTACAGCTGGTAAAGTAGTATTTGTGTCTGAAAAATGACGGTTTGACCAATCTGTCAAATCATTATTGAAAAAATCGTTAACTAAACTTGCCCAAGCAGGCAAATAATCACTTCTTCTTAGTAGAGTCATAGTTACCTCCTTTTTTAATGGTTAAACAATTTTGTATTTTTATTCTTGTTGAGCAATTTTCAAATTTTATACCAAAATTATTTACCAATAGGATAGCAGTTGTGAAAATTGCAGATACTCAATGTTTTGCAATTTGATGATATTTATATGTAATGGTAAAAATACATATTTTATATTGTCATTATGACAGCGTATAGATTTTTTTTAGTGTAATAAATATCTGAAATACAAGTAAAAAAATAATTTGTCAAAATGACATTAAGGCTTAATCAAAATTGGAGTATTTTCTGAGTTATATTAAGTATAACGTCAGTTTGATGTTGAATATATGAGGTGTTTTAATTATTTTTTAACTGTAATTCTAATTTTTTCAAAAAGTATCTTACAGCTAAATAACTTATATAAATAAACACTGGCCACGATAATAAATGTAATACTTGTGATAACATAATTCTTAAATTTTTAATACACAAGGTGGTCCCACTAAATAGGACAGCTTTTGTTAATATTTAAGTTAAATTTAAGTTCATTAAAGATAGTAATTTTATGCAGCGATTTTATAATAATTTGTAGGTGATATATAATCAAGAGATTCGTGAGGCCTTTTATTGTTGTAGTATTCAATAAATTCCTTGGATATTCTGTATAATTCTAGCCCGTCTGATGGCACTTCAATAAACATCTGCACTTCAATAAACATCTGAGTAATCACTCTGAAATTCATTTTAATGAGTTTAATAAACTGCTAAGTTATAAAACATTTTAATTCAAATGTTATTCTATTGAAAATGTATTTTTAGTTTTTTGAAGTTTATATTTTGCAATAACTATAGACACAAGATTTTTCAACTTGTTTTTTTAGGCTATTTATTTCTAAAATTTGGAATGTTCTTCTAAGAATATAAGTTATCATCATTAAATTTACTTCGCTTAATACATGCTTTATAGCGCATGGTTTTTAGACGGTTTGCGGGTTGATTGTAATTTTATTTTGATTTTAACAATTATTCCCAATCTAATAAGCGTTGTTCTCCTTCAAGACTTCTTACTGTTTTTGCATCGTAAGTTATTTCTAATACACCTTTATAATTTCCATTGTTATCACGCACAGCAAAATATTGAATATAAACAAATTTATCTTTGAAATTTATCCAAAAATTAGCTTCGTTGCGTTCTCCTTTTTTAAAGGCATCAACAATTTTTTCTACAATATGAACGCTTTTGGGAGGGTGGCAATATTTTACTTGTCGTCCAATAATACCTGCACTACGTGGAAAAACACGGTCCTCACCTTTGTTGTAATATCTTACTTCGTCATTTTCATCGACATAAGTAACATCAAAAGGCATATGTTTAAATATTAAGTTGATTTGCTCCGGTGTAATTGCTCCGACATCAAGGTTTATGGCTCCAAATTGTGAACTTGCTTTTCCACTGCCGGTAAATGGGGCGGGTTCTGTATTTTCCGGTGTCTGAACTGTTTTAGTCTCAATCTTTGATGGGTGTTGCCAATTAGGATTCCACATTGGAGGGGTGTCTATTAAGCAATAACCTACTTCGTCTTCTCCTTGACGAATTTCTGCCCACTCTTGGTTATTCAACATTTCGAGACTTGCAGGCCAAAGAATTTTTTCTTCTTTGAAAATCATATCTTCAATAGCATTAAACAACATTTTTTGTGTGCCAAATAATTCTTCGTAGTTTTTTTCGTCAAGTAAATTGCGATAATTTTTAATTAACTTACGTACATCATCGTGTAAAGCCCACATTACAGTAGAAGGTTTGTCAAAACCTTTGGTTTCGAGATATGGGAAAAGTTGATTTTCTTTGCGAACATAATGGGTATTTATTTGTGCCAATTTATCGTAAACTTTTACCCAATAATCGTGATCAACATTATTTAAATCTATTTTTTTATCAGCTTCTCTTAATTCTGTCAAGAGTTCTTTTATTGCATTATTTTCTTTAATAAAAGTATCTAAGGGGTGTCCTTCATCAAGATTATCAATACTTACTTTTTCTAAGGATTTTTTGAAGATTTTTAATAATTCGTCAATTTTTGCTTCAAATTCAGAATTGTTAACACCCATATCTTCCATTTTTTGCTCTGCAAGTGCAAATTCGGTAGGTGTTATTGTTCCGTCAAGTTCGCTTTCAAATTCTTTTTGAAGTTCGGAAAGGGGTTTGCCTGCAAAAAATTCGTTTACGATATTTAAAATAGTAGAAATTCGTTTGGGGTCGGATTTTAAATATTTATCCATACTTATTTTTACATCCCAAACTTTTGGTGGTTCTGGAATTATCCAACCAATTTCGTCTTCGCCTGCCCGTAATTTTTTCCAATCGTCATTTGTTAATAATCTTGCAGCAGTAGGAAATAAAACTTTTTCTTCTTTAACAATCATTTCTTTGGCTTCGTTGATTAAAGCCGGTAATATTGTTTTAGCAGTTTTTTCATCTTTTTGATTTACTGAGGACAAAAATCCTTTTGCTAAACTACGAATTTCATCGTGCAAACTCCACATTATGGAACTTGGGTGATTAAACCCGCGTTTTTCAAGAAAAGGAAATAGTTGGTTTTCTTTTCGCAAATAATGAACTTCAAAGTTTGCAAATTGTTTAGCAACAAGCACCCAGTCGGAATATAAGTCCGTAAAGCTGTTTTCTGTATTCAGCAGTTTTTCGGTTCTGTCGCAAAGGACTTTTATGTGTTCGTTTTCTTCCATAAAAGTATTAATAGGGTGTCCTTCGCCAAAAGTTGAAAGGTCTTTTGATGGAATTTTTTCTTTTATAATTTCATATATTCTCTTTTCAATTTCCAAATGTTGTTTTGCATCAGCAAACACTTTTTCATCTTCCAATTGCTGAGCTACTTCTGTAACTTCTTCAGGTGATATTTCGGGGATATAATCCATAAATACTTGAACTAATTTGTCGGCTTGTTCTGTTTCGTTTTTTGCCAACAAAATCATTATTTGTTTAAGTAATTCTTTTTTATCGCGCATTTTTTAAATATTTAAAAGTTGTGTTTAAGTTGTGTTTAACAACTAATTATAAATCGTTATTCGTTAATTATTTGCTTCTTATACTAATTTTCAGCCTTTCCGGTAAAAAATAATTTATGCTTTTTGTATTGTTTCTTTTACAATTTTATCCATTATTCCTGTAACCATTTTTGACATAGGTACAATGTCTAAATCAGGAAACATCATACTTACCATCCAAGGTTTCATTTTCATATATCTAAGTGTAGTTTGTCCATTCTCATGAGCAATAATAATACTTTTTGGCATCATAACTCCCATATCAAAACTCATATCATTTAAAGCTTTGTGTGATTTTGGAGCATTACATATTTGCACAATTCTATATTCGAAATCATCAGCGATATTTAGGCCTTTCTTTTTATATGTTTCCTTCATATTATGAGTTGTAACAACGGCAAAATTGTTTTCTTTAACAACTTCTGTTAATGTTTTAATAATTTTCTCATAAGGTGCGTTTGTTGTATTTTTTTCAACGATATCACCCATTAGCCATTTTGATATTATCTTTTTCATACTAATATTATTTATTTGTTTATTTATTATCAATTCTTTATGCCAATCTCAATCTTTCCAAAAGGTTATTTATTCTATTACAGGAATTAATGTTCCAAGTGGTGAGAAAAAGCGTTGTATGCTTTTTTCAAATAAGTCTTTGGCTACTTCAATGGTCTTGGCTGATGTATTATTACGCATAAATATCATTTCAGGCAATACAATTGCTCCTTCTTCTGGTAATTTTTCTTTTACGGGATTTTCAAAAATATCGGCAAAATATTTTAATTCTTCGCTTGACGATAAAGGTGTAATGTGCTTTGTATTTGGTGCTTTGCGTCTGAGTAAGCTCTCTAAATTTCGTCTGATATTTATTGGGACGAATATGAATATCTTTGTTTGCATAAAATTATTTTTAATAATGCAAATGTCTTATTTAAAATAATTCTAAACAATACCTATATGTTGGTATATTTATTCTGTCATCAAAAAAAGCAACTATTAAAAAATTCTTTAAAATCATTGTCTTCCGGCACAGGGAATTCTTCTATGATACCATCCGAAAACATCATAAAAATATGGTTGGCAAACTGTTTTATTTCTTTTGGCGTGTGTGAAACATAAAATACTGGTATCGTTTTTTTATTAAGTCTCTTTTATAATTTGTTTGATATTTTCTTGTTTTTCTAATCCACGACCAACTAAATAATCAACTATTGTACTGAACAAAATCAATGAGATAAATCTCCAATCCCACCAACCGTAAAAAAACATAACTTGCAACAACTATCAAAAAGTTTTGAGATTTCAAATTCTTATCAGCAATAAACCAATATAGTAAAAATACTATCGGAAAAATGTTGCAAAATCTATTGAGTTAAAAATTATTTATTATTCCTTGTTTAATGTACGTTATTTCCTTTTTCTTGTCTGACGTCAGTTTGTGTTTAATAATTTACTTAAAATTACCATTGTTAGCTTTTTTAGTGAATTTTCAACAAATATAAGCTTTTTAAAGGGTAGATATGTAACGTCTCACCTCATTATCTTCATAAATTGCTATTTCTATCATTGTTGGGAAAATAACTGCCTGATTCCTGTCTACTTCTTGGATATATTTCATAGCATTTATAATTGGTGTAATATACTGTAAAGATGCTAAGTGTTATCTAAATAAGTTCGTTAAGTAAGTGTTGATTTTATTAACAATTTTTTTAATATCTCTACCAAATAATATCGCCATTTGATGTCTATTGAGCCTAATGGTTTCATCTTCAATTCTTACATCAATACGAGTCGTTATCTCATCGGGTTGACATTTTGAGGGCAGGCAAAAACTAAATATGCAATTTGTGTGGGGGCCTTTTTTATATGCTAATAAAATTTTTATCTTTTAATGTTTTTTCCGTGTTCGCCTTGCACACAACGGCAGTCTGTCTAATAACTATACAGACTGTCTAAAAAGCCCAATTCTTATGATTATTTTTAAATAATATGATTTAAAACCTTTTCAGTTTTTCTTCGTACAAACGCGTTCAATATAAATCAAATTATAAAGGTTTGAATATTAGACTATTTACAATAGTTGGAGTTATTTGGTTGGTAGTTTTTGCAGGAACTTCATCCAAAAGATTGTACAAGGAGAATCCTCCCGGGACAGTTTACCTGTCTGATAGTTTGTATATTGACGCCATGCCTATTAGAGTAGTCGATTATCTTGAATTCCTCACACATATTCGTAATTCTTATACACCACGATTGCACGATTCTATTGAGAAACTTCCTCTTTATAATTTATCTTCTGATATTGCATATCATTTATATGATTCTTTATCAATGGACACTGTTTTCTACAAAAAAATGCTTACTCGTACATGGAAAGTTTTATCATCTGATAAAAAAGTATATGATATTGATTATCATTTGACTAGTTCAAAATATTATAATTATCCTATTGTAAATGTTAATTATTATCAAGTTTTTGAATATTGTAGATGGAGGACAGATATGGTTAAAATTGCTTATGCTGTGAAATCAAAGACTTTGAAGCAGCGTAAGAAATATCCTATAAATTTCATCTATCGACAGGTAAAGCGTACTGAATGGGAAAAAGCTTTGGCTTATTATTTTGAAGATGTAGGGAAATTATCAGATAATGTTAATGGCTTGAAAAGATATAATGCTCCTTATGCTTATGTTAAAAATAGAAAGAGGAAGTTTTATTATGATTCTGAAAATGCAGCTGAATATCTCGATAATGAGATTGTTACAACAGGATTCAACTGGCGTGAAAAATTTGGTATTGGTGATGTGAGATATATTTATTATCAAAAACCTGTTGATTGGGTAGGTTTTAGATGTATTTGTGAAATACTTCCCGATACTGTTAATAAGCCTGCTATTGTTGAAATAAAACCGAAAAAAAAGGTTAAAGCTAAAAAAATAAAAACTGCTAAACCTAAGAAGAAAAAAGGTATAAAAGTTGAAAACCTTAGAAGGTAATTTGTTATTATTATTTATTAGTTTTGCTTAATCGTCAGGATTATTTGTGAATAATTCGGGTTAGAAAACTTTTCTAACGATTTGTTCTATATTATCAGATTTGCCCATTGTATAATAATGAATCACCGGCACTCCCTTGTTTTTGAGTTCATTAGATTGCATAATTGCCCATTTCACACCAAGAGCTCTTACAGCCTTATTGTCTTTGCATTTTAATGCTTCTTTTACTAAATCTTCCGGTAAATCAATATGGAAAGTTTGTGGTAATACCATTAACTGACGTTTTGTTGCTAAAGCTTTTAGCCCCGGTATAATAGGTACATTTATCCCAATCTCACGGCATTTGTCTACAAAATCAAAATACTTTTGATTATCGAAAAACATTTGAGTAACAATATAATCTGCTCCGGCATCTACTTTGTCTTTTAAGTTTTTTAAGTCAATCTGAGAATTTGCCGCTTCGCTGTGTTTCTCCGGATATCCTGCTATACCGATACAAAAATCCATTGGATGAGAATTTTGCAGTTCTTTATCAAGATAAATTCCTTTTTTAAGATTAGCAACCTGTTTTACAAGCCCTAAGGCGTGGGAGTGACCATCTGGCTCGGGAATGAAATATTTCTGATTACTAACAGGATCACCTCTAAGTGTGAGTATATTATCGATTCCTAAAAAGTGTAAATCTATCAGTGCATTCTCAGTGTCTTCTTTACTAAAACCACCACAAATTAAATGGGGAACAACATCCCTATGTGTTTTGTATTGTATTGCTGCTGACATACCAACGGTGCCAGGCCTTTTCCTAACGGTTTTTTTCTCAATCCTGCCATCTCCAAGTTCTCTAAATTCTACCTCTTGTTGATGATAGGTAACATCTATAAATGCAGGTTCATATTCTAGTAACTTTGAAATATTGGCTTCGAGTTGGTTAAAATGTTCCCCTTTTAAAGGTGGTAAAATCTCAAAAGAGAATAAGGTGCTTTTTGCTCGGTTTATATGTTCTGTAACTTTCATAGTTTATGTCTTAATATTAAGGATGTATAAGCTGTTTACTTATGTGAATTATAGATGTGGCTATTATTTCTTTACTGTATTACGTATTGACAATTAGCGTGTTAAGCTTATTCTGCTAAATTTGAGTTCAATAATCTTTTAATTTCTCCTATTTCCATTTGTTTTCGTTTTGCGTAATCCTCAATTTGGTCTTGAAGTATTTTATTTACATTAAAATATTTAGACTTAGGATGAGCAAAATAATATCCACTTACACTAGCAGCCGGATACATTGAGAATTGTTCAGTAAGTTTTATACCAAGTTTTTCTTCCACATCCATAAGCTCAAATATTTTTCTTTTTTCGCTATGTTCCGGGCATGCAGAATAGCCTGGTGCCGGTCGTATTCCTCTGTATTTTTCTTTTAATAAATTTAATTGATTTATCTCTTCTTCCGGAGAATAAGCCCAAAATTCGGTCCTAAGTTTATAATGTATTAATTCAGCAAAGGCTTCAGCCAATCTATCAGCTAGGATCTTTAGCATAATAATATTATAATCATCATTTTCAGCTTCATATTCTTTAATGTATTTCTCTATTCCAAAACCTGTACTAACTACAAATAAACCCAGATAATCAGTATGACCGCTATCTTGTGGCGCAATATAATCGCTTAAACAATAATTTATTTTTTTTGTTTCTTCTTGGTTTCTTAAAAATTCAAACTTAATATTAGCATCTTTAAGAATAATACTTTCCTTGTCACTATTAGCTTTAAAAATACCAATAGCGGCTTTAGCAATAAGCATATTCTCATCAACAATTCGCTGAAGCATTTTCTGTGCATTATCAAACAATTCTTTAGCTTCTACACCCTTTTCTTTGTCTTTAAAAATATCAGGGTATTTGCCTTTTATCTTCCATGAGTGGAAAAAGAAATTCCAGTCTATAAAGGGAATTATTTCCTTTATTCTAAAATTATTAAAATATCTGACACCCAATTTCTTAGGTTTTATAATATCAGCTTCGTCATTTCTCCATACAAAAGCATTTTTTCGTGCTTCTTCCAGTGAAATATATCTTTTTTCTTTTTGCTTACTATAGTGCTTCTCTGATAGTTTTATGTATTTCTCCTTGTATTTTGTCGTAAATTCTTTTGCATGCAGTTTTGATAATAATTGAGCACTTATGCCTACACTTTGGCTAGCATCTTTAACATAAATAACAGGATTTGATGTTTGTGGTGCAATCTTCACAGCAGTATGAATTTCTGAGGTTGTTGCGCCACCTATTAAAACAGGAATTCTTACTTCTTGTCTTTCCATTTCTTTAGCAAAATGTATCATTTCCTCCAATGATGGAGTTATCAATCCACTCAATCCTATTAAATCTACATTTTCTTCAATGGCTTTAGCAATAATTTTATCAGTGGGAACCATAACGCCCATATCGATAATTTCAAAGTTATTGCATGCTAATACTACGCTTACAATGTTTTTTCCAATATCATGAACATCTCCTTTTACTGTTGCTAACAATACTTTGCCGGCACTGCTTTTTACTCCTTTATTTTCTTCTTCAATGTAAGGTAAAAGAATAGCTACAGCTTTTTTCATTACTCTGGCACTTTTAACAACCTGAGGTAAGAACATTTTTCCACTTCCAAATAAACTGCCGACTTCACTCATGCCATCCATTAAAGGTCCTTCAATTATATCTATTGCTGAGTCAAATTTTTGCCTTGCACTTTCAATATCTTCAGCAATATATTGTGTTATTCCTTTTATGAGTGAGTAACTAAGTCTGGTTTCTACATTTTCTTCACGCCATTTTTCAATATTATTGGCTTCAATTATTTGATGTATATTCTTTTGGCTGTACTCTAATAATTTATCGGTAGCTTCATCATCTCTATTCAGTACCAAGTCTTCGCATAATTGAAGTAAATCCTTTGGGATATCATCGTAAATTTCTAATAATGATGGATTTACAATGCCCATATCCATTCCTGCATTAATAGCATGAAATAAAAATACACTGTGTATCGCTTCTCTTACTTTTTGATTGCCACGAAAGGCAAAAGATAAATTACTAACACCACCACTTACCTTGGCATAAGGGAGATTCTCTTTTATCCACCGGGTGGCATTAATAAAATCTACAGCGTAGTTGTTGTGTTCTTTTATTCCCGTGCCTATGCTAAGAATATTTGGGTCGAAGATGATATCCTCAGGAGCAAAATTTACCTTTTCTGTTAGAATTTTATAAGCTTGCTCGCAAATTCTTATCTTACTGTCAAAATCACTTGCTTGTCCTTCTTCGTCAAAAGCCATCACAACACAAGCCGCACCATAAGATTTTATTTTTTTAGCTTTCTCTATAAAAGCTTTTTCCCCTTCTTTCAAACTTATAGAATTGACAATAGCTTTTCCTTGATGACGTTTTAATCCGGCTTCTATAACTTCCCACTTGCTACTATCAATCATAACCGGTAGCTTAGCAATATCTGGTTCTGAAGCTATCAAATTAAGAAAAGTAACCATTTCAGCTTTAGCATCAAGCATGCCATCATCCATGCATATATCTATTATTTGTGCTCCGCCTTCTACCTGCTCCAATGCTACTTCTAAAGCCTCTTCATATTTCTTTTCTCGAATTAATCTGGCAAATTTCCTCGACCCACTTACATTCGTACGCTCTCCGATATTTATAAAATTACTTTCAGGCTGAATTTTTAATGCTTCCAATCCTGTAATTCTTGTAATATGTTTTTTAGTAGGTATTTTTCGAACCTTAGCTTTGGAGGCAAGTTTGGCAAACTCACGTATATGCTTAGGAGTCGTACCGCAGCATCCACCAATAATATTCGTAAATGAATTGTCAAGGAAATCATGAATATGTTTCGACATTATTTTAGGAGTTTCATCATATTCTCCAAATTGATTTGGTAGGCCGGCATTAGGATGTGCAGAAACATAAAATGGCGATTTCTTAGATAATTCCTCAAGATAAGGACGCATTTCGTGAGCTCCTAAGGCGCAGTTTAAACCTATGCTCAATAGCTCTATGTGTGTCAAGGAATACAAAAAAGCTTCCAATGTTTGCCCTGATAATGTTCTTCCACTGGCATCTGTAATTGTGCCGGAAACCATAATCGGCATTTTCTCTCCTCGTTCTTGCATTAGTTCGTTGATGGCATATAATGCTGCTTTTGCATTTAGAGTATCGAAAACTGTCTCTACCAACAATATGTCTGCACCACCTTCAACTAACGCCTTACTTTGCTCGAAGTAATTCTCTTTTAAATCATCAAAACTTACAGCCCTAAAACCCGGATTTTCAACGTCGGGCGACATACTTGCAGTTTTATTTGTCGGGCCCATTGAGCCTGCTACAAATCTTGGCTTGTTAGGATTTTTGGCAGTATATTTATCGGCAGCAATCCTTGCTAATTTAGCACCTTCATAGTTAATCTCATAGACTAAATCTTCCATGCCATAATCCGACATCGATATGCGTGTGCCATTAAAAGTATTGGTCTCTATTATATCTGCACCGGCTTCCAGATATTCACAATGGATATTTGTAATCACCTTAGGCTGAGTTAAATTCAATAGGTCATTATTCCCTTTGACAGGTGAATGCCAGTCTCTAAAGCGATCACCACGGTAGTCTTCTTCCTCAAATTTGTGTTGCTGTATCATCGTGCCCATTGCACCATCAAGTACCATTACTCTGTTCTTAAGAATCGATTTCAATAATTCTATTTTACTCATAATTAATTTGTTGCAAATTATTATTGACTGAAATGGAGTACTGAAGATAATTTATAATAAGCTGTGAAACTAATTGTAAATTTATAATCATCCCGAGTCTCAGCCCGAAATTTAGGTATTGGCACCTTTTTCGCCCGCAGACGAAGAGGTTGTCAGAGCTTCTCAGAGCCTAATCTCTCCACTCTTCTGTATAAATCAAAGTCTCCTTTTTATGGAAGGTTTTGAATCGCAACAAAATTATATATTTTTCCTTTACATTTAACATTTCATTTTTTATTTGGGCATATCTCCAATTTTACTTACGTTTATTTAGTAAATAACAAAATAATTATATTTTTATTAAGTAATATTTTAATTTATTCAATTTATTAGTAGCAAAATTGGAGTCGGGCTATCCGCTATATCTCTACCTTAGTTCCTCTATTTTTATTTATTCCATCTACTTTCATAAATTTTAATTACAACAACTTTTATCCTTTCAAAACCATAAGGTAGAGGATGTCGCTTCTATCCCTTATGCGGGTTGATTAAACTGTATTTTTATATTTAGTAGTATTTTGTTTTGATTTATAGAAACGCTACTATAAAAATTTTTTTTCTTTGTTGTTCGTTTTTGTCTTGAAACAAAAAGAACCAAAAAGTTCAAGGCTGTTTTTGGTCTTCAAACTTTTTCTTTACAAAACCTAAGTTC